>Ga0172382_10005652_pt1 | contig 18569 bp, 20 predicted proteins | sample Leawel138RmetaG_FD_122245 | JGI IMG/M metagenome (GOLD analysis project Ga0172382, IMG submission 122245) | Leachate microbial communities from a municipal landfill in Southern Ontario, Canada - Leachate well 138R metaG | ecosystem: Engineered > Solid waste > Landfill > Unclassified | place...
CAAGCCGCTGGACGAGTCCATGCACCCGTACTACTACTCGTGCCCGCTGTCCTATCTGGATCTCGCACCGGAGCAGTCCGCCGACTGGCGTGCAGGCGTTCGCGCCTACCACGCACGGCGGCGCACACCCACGGCTGTCACGGCACCCGCCGCGACGCTGGTCTGAGCCAGGAGGAACCGACATGGACCTGATCCTGGCGGCGCTCCCGCTCTCGCTGTTGAAACTCGTTGAAGGCAGTTTGTCCAACGACGAAGTGTCTTCCGACGAGGAGATGCTGGAGTACTTCATCAGCAACGGCCTCACCGAGGAACAGGCACGGCAGGCACTGACCTACCGCGACCAGTACCTCAACAACATCTACCTGGACGGCTTCACGCCGATCACTGCGGCAGACAAGGCGCTTCATTTCAATCCGCACACTCGGCAGTTCGAGCCGGACTGAGCGTTTTCCTTTCACCCCCAGGGGCGGTACCTGCCCCTGGGGCGGTGCTGTTCCCGCTTTTCCGAGGACACCACCATGACCGCAAATACTTCTTCCACCACGCTGTACCGCATCGACGAGTGCCCGGACGTGATGGCCGACGCCTGCGTCGGCGACGACCAGGGCAACCTGATCTTCCTGTCGATCTGGGCGCGGGACACCGCCGTCCAGCAGTTCCTCGCTCGCCTGACCCTTGGGCAGGGCGACCAGGGGCTGGACCAGTTCCACGTCATCACCGACCAGGGCGGCAGCGTCCCGGTATTCATCGGCAACGTCGATCGCCTGGAGAAGCGCATCACGCGCGCCTACCGGCGAACGCTGTTCGGTTCGCTGTCCAACGTGTGGCTGTTCGACCGGCGCTGCGTCAAGCCCGACAAGGCCAACGCCTGCGCACTGGCATTGCTGCCACGCGACAGCGCCCACCGGCTTGACCGCCTGTGGATGCTGGTGCGGGACACGTGCCCGCTGCCACTGCTCGATCGCTGGCGCGAGACCGTGCTGGAACTGCTGCAAACCCGCGAGATGCTAGCCCGTCTTCCGTTCGCCCTCGGGCCATTGGAAGGCCATCGGCTCGCCATCGACGTGCCGGCGCTGACCCTGGCGCTGGGCTCCCTGATCCGCAGTGACGTGCTCACCGCCTATCCCTATCCGGCCAAGATCTGGACGCCGGAAGCGGTAGCGGCTTGACCCACCCGCGGAGGCACGCCTTGGCGTGCTTCCGCCATTCATCCCCGCCAACCAGGAGACTTCCATGGCCCTCATGTTCCCGCGGCTCGCCCGCAATTTCGTCAAGAACGGCTACTTCCCGACCGACGAGCCCACGCTTGAAAGAGCCCTCAACGCACTGATGCCCAGCGATGGGCCGATGTGCATCCTCGATCCCTGCGCCGGCGAAGGCGTGGCGATCGCCGAAGTCGCCCACGCCCTCGGGCACGAGCAGGCCAAGGCGTTCGCCGTCGAGTTCGACGCGGAGCGGGCGCGCCATGCCCGCGGCCTGGTCAATCACTGCCTGCACGCCGACCTGATGGACACGATGATCTCCAAGCAGTCCTTCGGGCTGCTCTGGCTGAACCCGCCCTATGGCGACCTGTCCAAGGACGTCAACGGCAACATCGGCTATCAAGGCCAGGGCCGTGCCCGCCTCGAAAAGCTTTTCTATCAGCGCAGCCTGTCGCTGTTGCAGTACGGCGGCGTGCTGGTCTTCATCGTCCCCGGCTACGTGCTCGACGCGGAGCTGGTCGGCTGGCTGACGCGCCACTACACCGACCTGCGGATCTACCGAGCGGTGGAGACGCAGTTCAAGCAGGTGGTAATCTTCGGCCGCCGGGTGCGCCAGCGCGAGCAGGCCTCGGATGGCGTCAAGGCCGTGCGCAATCTGCTGCTGCAGGTTGGGCAGGGCGAGACCGAAGCCGAGGAGCTGCCGAGCGATTGGCCGTTCCTGCCGTACATCGTCCCCGCCAGTCCGGCCGAGCCGGAGCATTTTTTCCGCGTGACGATGGAGCCGGCGCAGTTCGCCGACGAGGTTGGCAGGCTGCAAGGCCTCTGGCCGTCGCTGGACACGCACCTGGGAGCCGCGCAGCAGTCGCTGCGTCCACCGGCGCGGGCCTTGTCCCACTGGCATCTCGCCCTGGCTTTGGCCGCAGGCGCGATCTCGGGGGTTGTGCGCTCCAAGACGGGGCGCGTGCTCGTCGTCAAAGGTGACACCCACAAGGACAAGACGCTCCAGCGGGAATTCACCGAACGCGAAGACGGCTCCATCGCCGAAACCCGCATCCTCACCGACAAGTTCGTGCCTGTCATCCGCGCGTGGGACATGACGCCTGGCTCGCCGACACGGGGCGAGGTGTTGACCATCCGCTGAACGTTCTCCACCGCCGACGGTTCGCCGTCCTTTTTCCCACCACGGGGCATGCCATCGCCCCGTTGGGGGTGGTGCATGCCCCATTTTCTTTGGAGCATCACCATGTCCCTCGATCTCGATACCACCGCCAACGATGCAACGCCCGTACAGGGCGAACTGGTCGATGCGGAATCTTCCCCTCTGACCCTGAGCCTGCAGGATTTCGTCGGCGAGTTCGGCGACGAACTGCTCGACTCGCTCAACCGCGCCAACCCGCCGGTCTATACCGGCCAGCCGCAAGCGCACCGGCAACTCGTCGTCGCCAGCCTCAAGCGCAAGTTGTTCCAGGCTCAGGCCGAAGTCGTCCATGCCGCCGCCGAGCTGCTGATCGACCGTGGCGAGCGCGCCGCGATCGTCAATGGCGAAATGGGCTGCGGCAAGACGACCGTCGGCATCGCCACGGCCGCTGTGCTCAACGCCGAAGGCTACCGTCGCACCCTCGTGCTTTCACCGCCACACCTGGTTTACAAGTGGCGGCGCGAGATTCAGGAAACAGTGGCGGGCGCCAAGGTCTGGGTACTCAACGGCCCCGACACCTTGGTCAAGCTCATCAAACTGCGCCAGCAGTTGGGTGTGCAGCCCACGGGCCAGGAGTTTTTTGTCCTGGGTCGCGTCAGGATGCGGATGGGGTTTCACTGGAAACCTGTCTTCACCACGCGGCGCACCCGCCACGGCGACGTGGCGGCCTGCCCGGACTGCGGCACCGTCATCACTGATCTCGACGGCGAGCCGGTCAACCCGGTCGCGCTTGAAGCCGAGGAGTACCGCAGGAAGTGCAGCCATTGCGCCGCGCCCCTGTGGACGCTGATCCGCCCGAGAAGCCTATCTGGCAGCGACCAGTCATCGGCAGTGCTCAAAGCCTTGAAACGCATCCCAACCATTGGAGAAGTCACCGCGCAGAAGCTGATGCAGAAGTTCGGTGACGGCTTCCTGGCCTCGATGCTGGGCGACAACGTCCACGAGTTCATTAACCTCATGGACGGCAACGGCGAGCTGGTCTTCTCCGACCGTCAGGCCACACGCATGGAACGTGCGATGGCCAATATGGAATTTGGCTTCGGTGAGGGGGGCTATCAACCTTCCGAATTTGTGAAGCGCTATCTTCCACAAGGCACGTTCGATCTGCTCATCGCTGATGAAGCGCATGAGTACAAGAACGGGGGCAGTGCCCAGGGCCAGGCCATGGGCGTGCTGGCGGCGAAGGCTCGCAAGACCTTGCTGCTGACCGGCACGCTGATGGGCGGCTACGGCGACGACCTCTTTTATCTGCTGTTCCGCGCCCTTCCCGGGCGGATGATCGAAGACGGATATCGCCCGACCACGAGCGGCAGCATGACCTCGGCCGCGATGGCGTTCATGCGCGATCACGGTGTCTTGAAGGACATCTACTCCGAGAGCACCGGCACGGCGCACAAGACGGCCAAGGGCACCAAGGTATCGGTGCGCACGGTCAAGGCCCCGGGCTTCGGCCCCAAGGGCGTCTTGCGCTGCATCCTGCCGTTCACGATCTTCCTCAAACTCAAGGACATCGGCGGCAACGTTCTGCCGCCGTATGACGAAGAGTTCCGTGAAGTCGCGATGGACGTGGCGCAAGCTGCGGCCTACCGCGATCTGGCGGGTCGGCTGACCGCGGAGCTGAAACAGGCTCTGGCGCGACGCGATACGACCCTGCTGGGCGTGGTCCTCAACGTACTGCTGGCCTGGCCGGACTGCTGCTTCCGGTCGGAAACCGTGGTGCATCCGCGCACGCGCAACACCTTGGCGTTTGTCCCGGCTCAGTTCAACGAGTTCGAGGTCAGTCCCAAGGAGCGTGAACTGATCGACATCTGCAGGGAAGAGAAGGCGCAGGGTCGCAAGGTTCTGGCCTACACGGTCTATACCGGCACGCGCGACACCACGTCACGCCTGAAGGTGCTGCTGGAGCAGGAAGGCTTCAAGGTGGCGGTACTGCGCGCAAGCGTGGATGCCAGCCGCCGTGAAGACTGGATCGCCGAGCAGATCGACCGTGGCATCGACGTGCTCATCACCAATCCCGAGCTGGTCAAGACGGGGCTGGACCTGTTGGAGTTTCCGACGATCGTGTTCATGCAGTCGGGCTACAACGTGTATTCGCTTCAGCAGGCAGCACGCCGCTCCTGGCGCATCGGGCAGAAGCAACCCGTGCGCGTGATCTACCTCGGCTACGCCGGTTCGTCGCAGATAACCTGCCTGGAACTGATGGCCAAGAAGATCATGGTCTCGCAGTCCACCTCGGGCGACGTGCCAGAGTCCGGGCTCGATGTCCTGAACCAGGACGGTGATTCCGTCGAGGTCGCCCTCGCAAGGCAACTTGTGATGGCGTGATCCTTTCCACTTACGGCCCTTCGGGGCCGTTTTTCTTACGGGAACGCTGCCGGCAAATCGGACGTCGTGCGATTCGCATTGTTTGCTGCCGCACGCAGACACAGCAGCGATGGTGAGGGCTCGATGTTTCAGGACACCGTGCTATGTGCCCATCCCATCCTTGGTTCCGCCATCCCGAACGCCGCCTGTTGTCGGGGTTTCTCGGCCTGCTCTTATCGGTCCTGGCCGGCGGCTGCGCGACAACCACGACGCAGATAGCGCCCGACGTCATTGAGGAAGCCTCGCCCGCCCCCCAGCCCGAGGCGGCCCAGTTCATTCCGGTCGTGCGCTACGGTCGATACACCCTTGTTGAGCTTGCGCCGATGGCTGCGCAGCGCGACTTGCTGCTGCAGACCATCGATGTGTCCATGCCCGAAGACGCCCGCGCGACGGTCGGCGATGGGCTGCGGCACGTGCTCAAGCGCAGCGGCTACCAGCTTTGCGAGACGGCGCATGCCGTGATCGAGTTGTACGCGCTGCCGCTGCCAGCCGCGCACCTGCATCTGGGCCCCATGAGCCTGCGCGATGCGTTGCTCACCCTGGCCGGCTCGGCCTGGGAACTGCACGCGAATGACCGCACGCGCCAAGTCTGCTTCGAGCGGATCGGCGAACCCGCTGGGGCCGACCCGATTCTTGAAGCGCCCGCCGCCGACGCGGTGCAGGCGTTCCCGCTGGTGCCGTCCATTTCGGGAGGCCAGCCATGAACGCTTCGCAGTCTTCCCGGCGCCCGACCGCCGCCGTGGTGGTGCAGAGCCTGCTCTGGCTTTGGCTGATCTGCCTCAGCGTCCTCGTGGTCCTGGGCTACCAGACGATGAGCGATCTGGCCGACCAGGAGCGGATCGACACCCGCCTGCAACGCCTCGAAGCGCAGGTGGCCGGTCTGACTGAGACCACCCAGGCCTTGCAGCAGCGGCCCGCAGCCGCGACGGTCACAGGCCTGCAAGACGCCCGTCAGGCTCTGGAGGCACGCATTGCCCAATTCGAGCAGGCGCTAAGCGGCCGTGCAACCGCCGACGATCTTCAGGCGCTGCGCGCGGAGATCGAGCAGATCAAGGTGCGCCAGACAGCAGCGCGTACCGCCGCGCCGGTCCAGCCGCGCACGCCTAGCAAGCCCGCTGCCGCGAAACCTGAGCCGCCGCCGCTGCCGTTCCGCGTCGTCGGCGCCGAACTGCGCGCCGGCCAGCGCAGCGTGTCCGTTGCGCCAAGCGCCGGGGATTTCACGCCTGACCAGCTCCAGGTACTGCTGCCCGGCGATGCGGTTGGCCTGTGGCGCTTGCTGGCAATCGATGGCAACGCCGCCGTATTCCAGGCCGACGGGCAGGTCCGCCGCCTGGCGATTCCTTGATGGAGGCCAACTCGCCATGAAGCCCGCGATCTTTCTCGCCATGCTCTTGCTGGCCTCACCGCAGTTGACTGCCTGGGCACAGCAGCCCGTCACGGCCCAGCCTCGCACTACGCAGAGCCAGGAACGTCCCTTGGCCAGCCGTACCCTGGACGACCGCGCGGCACGCGACTGGGGCCTGCAACCGCAGGAGTGGGCGCGCTACCAGGAACTCATGGAAGGGCCTTTGGGCATCCATTCGCCCAGCCTGGACCCGCTTTCCGCGTTGGGCATCGAGGCTCGCACCGACGAAGAGCGGCGCCGCTACGCGGAGATGCAAGTGCAGGTCGAAGCGCAGCGCGTCGAGAAGTTACTCGCCTACCAGCGCGCCTACGACGAGGCATGGCAGCGGCTGAACCCCGGTATGCAGCGCGTAAACCTCCCTGATGGCATGCCGACCACCGCAGGCGTGCGCGGCAATGGGCGCACGGCGATTTTCGTCAAGGACGGTTGCGTGGCTTGCGGGCAGCTTGTGCAGCGTCTGCAAACCTCGGGCGCCGAGTTCGACCTGTACATGGTCGGCAGCCGCCAGGACGATGCACGCATCCGCGACTGGGCCAAGCGCGCGCAGATCGACCCGGCGCGTGTGCGCAGCGGCAGCATCACGCTCAACCACGACGGCGGCCGCTGGCTGTCGCTGGGCCTGCCCGGCGACTTGCCGGCCGTGGTCCGCGAGGTGAACGGCCAATGGCAGCGTCAGCCCTGATCGCCGCACCTGCCTGGCGAAAGCTGCTTGCGCTGCTACTCGCCGCAGGCATGCACGCCGGCAGAGTCCATGCCCAGGAGGTCCCGCCACCGGCGTACCAACTTGCCGCGCAGCGCGTCGGCATCCCCTCGACTGTGCTCTACGCCGTGGCCTTGCAAGAGAGCGGCATCCGGCGCAACGGGCGCATCGTTCCGTGGCCTTGGTCCCTCAACGTCGCAGGCCAGTCGCGCCGCTACGCGACCCGCGCCGACGCCTGCGCTGGTTTGCAGCGGGCGATGCGCTCCACGCCTCATACGCGCATCGACGCGGGCCTGGGGCAGATCAACCTCGGCTACCACCAGCAGCGCTACAGCACCGCGTGCGACCTGCTCGACCCGTACCGCAACCTCGCCATCGCCGCCGAGATCCTGAAAGAACAGCACACCCCCGGCGAGGACTGGCTGGTGGCGATCGGCCGTTACCACCGCCCCGCAGGTGGCGAGCCCGCCGCCCGCTACCGGCGCAGCGTGTCCCGCCACCTCGCCCGGGTGCAGGGCGCGCGCCCAACCACTGCAGCGTCCGCCGCGCGCCAGGAGACCTCCCCATGACGAAATCCCATCTGACCCATCTCACGTTGAAGGGCATGCTCGTGCTGCTGGCAGGCCTGCCGCTGGCCTCGCGTGCCGGCGAGCCGCTGATCGTGGTCGAGGACCGTGGCGGCGCATCGGCACTGCCGTACTACGAAGCCCTCAACCTCCAGCCGCGGGGCGGTGGTGCGGCGCGCTCGCCCATCCCGATGCCGCAGGTTCCCGCGACACCCGCGGAAGAGGCCGCGATGCTGCCGGCGCGCAGCGCCAAGCTCACACCCGGCACCGTCGCGCGACGGGTGATCGAGGCACCGGGCCTGCGGCCGTTCGTGGTCATCGGCGACGACAAGGCTTCCCAGGACTGGCTGCAGCGCCATGCGGCCTCCTTGCGCGAGCGCGGCGCAGTCGGCCTGGTGGTCAATGTCGAAACTCCGCAGGCCTTGGCACGGCTGCGCGCACTGGCGCCCGGCGTGCCGCTCGCACCTGTGGCCGGCGATGACCTGGCCCAGCGCCTGGGCCTGCGGCACTACCCGGCGCTGATCACGGCCACCGGCATCGAGCAATGAAGCCATGTCGGGGAAACAGCCGGTCGAGGTTCTGCTACGCCCAGCGGTGGAGCTATACACCGTCGCAGCGTGTGCAGGCGCCGCGTTTCTGTCCCTGGTGGCCCCGTGGTCGCTCGCGCTGAGCCCGGCCATGGGCGTCGGCGCCGCGCTGGCGTTCGGGAGCTACGGCACGATCCGCTACCGCGATGCCCGCGTGATCCTGCGCTACCGCCGCAACATCCGTCGCCTGCCGCGCTACGTGATGACGAGCAAGGACGTGCCTGTCAGCCAGCAGCGCCTGTTTGTGGGGCGCGGTTTCCTGTGGGAGCAGAAGCACACCCATAGGCTGATGCAGACGTACCGGCCGGAGTTCCGCCGCTACGTCGAGCCGACGCCGGCCTACCGGCTGGCGCGGCGTCTGGAGGAACGGCTGGAGTTCGCACCGTTCCCGCTGTCCCGGCTGTCAAAGCTCACCGGCTGTGACGTGCCTTTCAATCCGGTGCGGCCACTGCCACCCGTAGGCGGCCTGCCGCGGCTGCACGGCATCGAACCCGACGAAGTGGACGTCAGCCTGCCGCTTGGAGAGCGCGTCGGCCATTCGCTGGTCCTGGGCACCACGCGCGTAGGCAAGACGCGGCTGGCCGAACTGTTCGTGACCCAGGACATCCGGCGCAAGACCGCCGCGGGTGAGCATGAGGTCGTCATCGTCATCGACCCCAAGGGCGATGCCGATCTCCTGAAGAGGATGTACGTCGAGGCCAAACGCGCGGGCCGCGAAGGCGAGTTCTACATCTTTCACCTGGGCTGGCCGGAGATCAGTGCCCGCTACAACGCGGTGGGCCGCTTCGGGCGCATCTCGGAAGTCGCCACCCGCATTGCGGGGCAGCTCTCGGGCGAAGGCAACAGCGCCGCGTTCAGGGAGTTCGCGTGGAGGTTCGTGAACATTGTCGCCCGCGCCTTGGTGGAACTGGGGCAGCGGCCGGACTACATGCTGATCCAGCGGCACGTCATCAACATCGACGCGCTTTTCATCGAGTACGCCCAGCACTACTTCGCCAAGACCGAGCCCAAGGCCTGGGAGGTGATCGTCCAGATCGAGGCCAAGCTCAACGAGAAAAACATCCCAAGGAACATGATCGGGCGCGAGAAGCGTGTGGTCGCGCTGGAACAGTACCTCTCCCAGGCGCGCAACTACGACCCGGTGCTGGACGGCTTGCGTAGTGCCGTGCGCTACGACAAGACGTACTTCGACAAGATCGTCGCAAGTTTGCTGCCACTGCTGGAGAAGCTCACCAGCGGGAAGATCGCGCAGCTCCTGGCTCCGAACTACTCCGACCTGGCCGATCCGCGGCCGATCTTCGACTGGATGCAGATCATCAGGAAACGGGCCATCGTCTACGTGGGCCTGGATGCGCTGTCAGATGCGGAAGTTGCCGCAGCGGTCGGCAACTCCATGTTCTCCGACCTGGTGTCGGTGGCCGGGCACATCTACAAGCACGGGATCGACGACGGCCTGCCGGGTGCCTCGGCTGGCACGCGCATTCCCATCAACGTCCATGCCGACGAGTTCAACGAACTGATGGGCGACGAGTTCATCCCTCTCATCAACAAGGGCGGCGGTGCCGGGCTGCAGGTGACCGCGTACACGCAGACGCTCTCCGACATTGAGGCTCGCATCGGCAACCGCGCGAAAGCCGGTCAGGTGATCGGAAACTTCAACAACCTCTTCATGTTGCGGGTCAGGGAGACGTCCACAGCCGAACTGCTGACCCGGCAATTGCCGAAGGTCGAGGTTTATACCACCACCATCGTCTCCGGCGCGACCGACGCCTCGGACATCCGCGGGGCGACGGATTTCACCAGCAACACGCAGGACCGCATCAGCATGTCGAGCGTGCCGATGATCGAGCCGTCGCATGTCGTCGGCCTGCCCAAAGGCCAATGCTTCGCGCTGCTGCAGGGCGGTCAGCTCTGGAAGGTCAGGATGCCGCTGCCGGCCCCCGACCCCGATGAGGTCATGCCGCAGGATCTGCAACAACTCGCGGGCTACATGCGCCAGAGCTACAGCGAGGCTACGCAGTGGTGGGAGTTCACCAGTTCCCCGGCCTTGCAGGACACGGCCTTGCCCGATGACCTGCTCGATGAGGTGGCCACCGCCGACGCTCCTGCCTCCGGCGCGGGCGACATGGCCAGAGACGAGGCCGCACCATGAGCGATGCCGCCGGCACCACACGAAGGGAGCAAGGCCGTCGCCAGGGTCTGGTCATCGGCACGATCACGCTGCCTTTTCGGCTGCTTGGGGTACTGATCGGCTCGCTGCTGTTCTCCATCGTCATGGAGTGCGTGGGCATGCACCTGTTCTGGGAGGATCAAAGCTGGCGGCACTCCCAGCAGATGCTGCAGTACGAACTGGGGCACCTGTCCAACCACTTTACGCGCAGCGTGGTCGTGCAGGAACCAGGGCGCACGGCGCACGAGTTGGTGGATACCGGCTACGAATGGGTCTTCGTGCGTTCGGGGCTGCTGGAGCGCATGAGCCAGACCGCCGAGCGCGCCCGTGCGCCCAGCCACGGGCAAAACCAGGACGGTGGGCGCAACTTCCGCTACTACATCAGCCAAGTCTACGTCTGGACCGAAAGCTACCTGATCGCCGCGGCATTCACGACGCTGACCTTCCTCGTGCGGCTGCTGGTGCTGGTGCTCACGCTGCCGCTGATCTTCACGGCGGCATTCGTCGGCTTGATCGACGGTCTGGTGAGGCGTGACGTGCGCCGGTTCGGCGCGGGCCGCGAGTCCGGCTTCATCTACCACCGCGCGAAAGCGAGCCTGATGCCGCTGGCCGTGCTGCCTTGGGTCACGTACCTGGCGCTGCCGATCTCCGTGCATCCGCTGCTGATCCTGCTGCCGAGCGCCGGATTGCTGGGGCTGGCCGTGAGCCTGACCGCGGGCAGTTTTAAGAAATACTTATAAGCAAATCGCGTGTGGTGCATGATTCTCGTGCGGAATTCATTCCATATTCAAACCATTGATAGAAATCATAAAGACTCCGTTCGAAGCAGCCACTCAACTTGCCGCCGCGCGGTGGAAATAACCTGACCAAAAATCCGAGCTTCAACATGCGGCTCACGATTGTCCGTAGGAAAGTCGGGGGAGCGACTGCCGCCAACGAGCAGAACCTGAATTGAAGAAGAAAAATACTTTGCCAATTCGTGCCTGTAACCGATCGCTTGTACGTAGTCATCGTGATTCAGCGCATGGTTCGGCCGCTTGAACTCAATCAACAGATACTGTCCACCGAGGTTTTCGTTGAGGAGAAGGTCGGGGCGCCTGTCAGCCTTTTCACCTTTGTAGGTCTTGCCCAGGATATCTTCCACTTGCCTCCGCAACGTACTGTTCGAGCTAAATAGCGAGTACTCGGGGCCAAATACCCATAGGTTTCGTTCCAGGGCTCTGTGCACGACTGCCTCCGTCGTAGCGGTGTCACGAGCGAGAGCGTCCAGTTGATCAAGGAAGACCTGACGAGCCGTCGCTTGCTGTACAAGGAAGGCCATCTCTGCCAAGCCAAATTCATCTAGGCGCTCAGCCACCCCAGCGACATCGCCCGGTGTTGCTTCTGCGATGTGCTCCAGAAGGATGCGGTAGTCAGAACGCTCCATCGCTTCCAACAGCACATTCACCACCGGCTCGACTTTGCTCTCCGGCTCACCGTAATATTTGTCGAGAATCTTTTTGATCGCGCGATCAGCAAATACACGTTTGTGCTCTGGCAGAGCCGACAAGCGCGTGAGGATCGCTCGCTGCAAGCGGGCTTGCGCTAACTGAATTTCGCGCCGGTATTGCTGCTCATAGGCTTCTCGCAAGATGGGCTGGACGTAGCCCTCAACCTCTCTCAGAAGTTCGCTGTTCTCGACCGCCGCATCCCAGCCCGCCGTGATGTGGTCGCGTAGTCCATCTGCTTCGATCTCGCCGTAGAGCTTTCGCAGCAGCTTGGTTGGAAAGTCATCTCGTCGATCAAGGCCGAAGAACCCAGGCCGCCCTACGGCCTTGCCGTCTACACGCAGAGTAACGCCAGGCTGGCGCAAGCCAGACTTGCCATCGCTGATGGAGAAACGCAGCTTTATCTTGCCCGCACGTGGAAGCTCCTCTTCATGCTCCGAATAGCTACCGGAGACATCATCGACGTCAAGCCGCTTGCCATCGATCGAGATTGCGAAGTCATCCTGTCGCCCATAGTCCTGCAAAAGAATCTGGCGCAGCCTATTGGCATCCGGATAAGCCAGACCCTGATGAAGATCGCTCAGCGTGATTGTCGTGCCGTGCAGGTTCGGCCCACAAGGCTCGCTCTGCAGGCTGATATTCAGCTGTTCAATGTCGTCGACTTGCGAAAGGTCGTCTAGGCGCAAAATAATGCGGCATGATCGACTGCGCGCACGGGTTTCAAGCGCCATCACCGCTGCGGCCATGAGCCCGGCGAACTTGCCGATGCCCTTACGCCCCTTGACCAAACGATTTTTTCCGGCCGTGCGCTCACCGCGCCGCGAGCGCCGATCAGATGCGATCGACAGATAGTGGCGGCGCAGTTCTTCCTCGGTCATGCCAGTGCCGTCATCTTGGATAACGAGAGGGTCGCCACTCAGGGGCGTGGGGAGGAGGATCGCTACCTGCTCCGCGTCGGCGTCCCATGCGTTGTCAACGAGTTCCTTCAGCGCTCGCTCGGACGAGGAATATTCCTGACTCAACAATGTGGCGAGGCGGGAATCTACCTGGAAGCGCAGATGAGCACGACTCATATCGGAATCTCCGTGGGGGAACAGCGGCCGTTCGACTACGCCTTGACCTCATAGCGCAGGTAATCCGCGAGCAGTTTCGACTCGTTGACCTCATCATGGGGCACCAGCAGGTATTTTCAGGGCTTGGTGCCGACGTTCGCCGCGTGGTCTGAAGCGTGCTTGCACCACCGCATGGCGGCTGCGGCCTTGGCCTGCACCTCCTGCGTGCTGATGTCGGCGCGCGCCTTGGTCTCCACCATGAAGATGGTCGCGTCCGTCTCGGCTACGAAGTCGGGGATGTACTCCGGCTGCTCGGTGCCGAGCTTGTAGTAGATCTGGAACTGCCCCTTCGCAGGCTTGATCCGCCAGCACCTTCTTCAGAATGGCCATGTATTGGGGTTCGAGCGCCGCCATGTCAGTTCTAGTTATTGTTTGCTGCTCATCAACGATTTTTGTGTTGGGTCCTCAAGCAAAAGCCTTGGCCTGAGGAATTTGCTCGTCCGGTACGACAAGGTTCTGGCTGAAAAACATCACCTCATTTCCCACATACCGGCGCTGTGCCGTGTAGTTCAAGCCATAGCTGAGCGATTGACTGAGTTTATACATAGCGCAAATTTCCTCGCTGTTGTCGTAGGAGACCACCCAAGGCCACTTGAAGCTATTTTTTTGTAGCTTTTTGGCAATCGCCACATGGTCGTCATGCTCGTAATAATTACGATACAGGCCCTTTCCTTTGACGTAGTAAGGCGGGTCAAGGTAAATCAGAGACTGCTTCGGCAGGAATTCAGAGCACCGCTTGAGAAGTTGAAGAGAATCCTCGCAATACACGGTAACGTCTTCCGCACGCTTGGAAATTTCTTGAATGCGAGCTGCAACCACGTCTTTTTTGAAGCGCGCATCCAGCTTGTATTCGCCATCCTGGTTCTTGCCACCGATAACACCGGCCTTGAGAATGCCGGAGCGATTTGTTCGGTTCATGAACAGAGTTGCAAATCCTCTCTCGACCATGCTGGCTTTGACATCGCCGCGCAAGACTGCTCGCCACTTGAACCACTCTTCGATGGTGATGGGCGTGGCTTCAAGCAGATTCAGCAGAGCACAAGAATGTTTAGTGACAGAAACCCAGAAGGCATACACCGCCGGGTCGGCATCGTTGATGTGAATATGGCTAGCGTGGCCGTGGAACAGCAACTCCAGCGCCACGCCGGCGCCGCCTGCATACGGCTCCAAGTAGTGACCACCGACGAGGCCGTTCTGCCGCATCACTTCAGCAATGAAGGGCGCGAATTGCGCTTTGCCACCTGGATAGCGCAATGGGCTATACAGCTTGTTGGAATACATGACTAACTCCCCTTCAGCTTTACTTTCAATGCGACCAACTTGCCACCATCAACAGCATAGCCGCCGCTCATCACGCCGCGAAGGGCCAACTCGAATTTTTTCAAGAATTCATTGCAAGCATCTTGATTGTTTTCAATCCAGTGTTTCCACGGGTTGTATGGCTTGGATGCCAAGGCAACAAGCTTTTGAAATTCAGCATCTTTGTAGAAGCGCTTGAAGATTTCTCGCGACTTACTTCCACCTTGGTATGCTGCGATGCTTGTCTTCACATCAGCTTGATTCCCGTTGATGGCAAATTCACGAATGACTTCCGCGGCTGATTGGGTGAAATTGGGGCGGGCATACCCTAAATCGTTTCGCCAAAAATCATCCCCGGCAGAGAGGTTGAATAGATATTCGAAAATCAGCTGGTCAGGAGGCAGTTTTCCCGGAAGAAGAACTACGGTCTTCGGGTTCTTCCTGCCAACCTGCTGAGCAGCATCCGAGTCCAGGCACACGATGCTTCTTTCGGAGAACTCCGTCACTCCCTTGTCGATCAGCTGAAGGTAGTTTGAACAACCCAAGGTGATTTCCGGCAGCGGGTTCGTAAACTTCTTGATGGATTGCCGATTCATCAGGGCAGCGAAGAAATCGGCCGCTTCCTTGTCCTCGAAGTAAACATTGACCTTGGGAAGCTTTTCGTCTGCCCCTGCCGCGACGGTTCTAGTGTTGATGTCCGCACCGATCTGAACCCAAGACCAGTCCTGCATCACCTGCACACCACCAAACGTGTTGCTCAGATAGATGGTTTTGTATTTCCGGCGGTATTGCTGGCTTTGCTGGTAGGCGTACTCAATCAGCGTGGGCGAGTGGGAAGTCATCACGACCTGAAGATTCAGGTCTTTGCATTCCCTGTCCAAAATTTTCAACAAATTCGCCTGTGCCGTTGGGAACAGCCCGGCATCCGCTTCGTCTATCAGCAACAAACCACCCTTGTAGTCGGCGTATTCCTCTTTTAACTTGCGGAATGACATCAACGCCAAGATGATCTGACCGGCATTATCTTCACCAGCGGAAACGGATTCTTGATCATAATTGTCACCATGCGCCACGGCAGAACTGATGGTTCCTTCCGTTCCTGTTGCCAAGGAAGATTGACGGTTGAGTAGCTCATTGGTCAATCCAATAAATTGTGACTTGTGGTTCTTCAGGTAATCGAAATCAATGACCTTGTAGTCCCGGTCTGCAATCGGGTAGAGCCTTTTGAGGCTCAGAAAAATTACCGGATGCGTGAAGTTGCGACTTGTATTCTCCCCCTTTTCGACAGTGCTGTTGTTGCGAACTACTGGTCTGGGCGATTTGCCCCGCTTCATCAATTCGAGCTTTGCGGTCGCATTCTGATCTGTGTATCCATCGTGCAGCTCTATGTTGACCGTCATCGAACCGGGCTGGTCAAATTGATCAGAAATTCTGAAATGCTCGCTGTATTGGGACTTGAACGGGCCACCAGCGATTTGCCGGAACGAAAGCGCTGAGTCTTTGAAATAGTCTTTCTCGAAGTTGAAAATTTGCGCAGCAATACCAAGAATGGATGACTTGGACGTGCCATTTTTTCCACAGATGACTGTGATGTGGTCGCCAAATTCGACTTCCACGTTATTCAGTGCGCGGAACTTTTCAACGATCAGCTTTTTAAGCTGAGTTTTTGGCATGTTCTTCATCCTTATTTCAGCTCCCACTCAACAGTGAACAGCGTGCGCCCTTCGATCTGCTACTGGAGTTGCCGAGCCCCACATCGTCAGCAAGGAGCACACCACGCGAAAGGGGATTGCGGCATGCGAAGAGAGCGGCATCGACCTGATGTGGATTGAGATCAACCTGCGAGTCGACCAGTGTTGAGGCCAGCGATTCCACGGAGTCGCCCGCCGCACGGCGCGTGAGCAGCCACGCAACGTACTGACGTTGATGCGGTGTCAAGAGCTGCGTTGTCGTCAACTGCGGTCTCCCCCATGTGTCTCAGGCGTTACTCGGCTGCTGGCTTTTCCAGACTCAGTCCGTCTCCAGTTTCATCTTGCTGATGCTGCTGGCGATCCAGCTATCCAGTTCGGATCGCCGGAAACGCCACGTCCCTCCCAACTTGAACGCCGGAATCTCTCCTCTTTGAGCCAGGCGATAGACCGTCCGCTTGCCGGCTTTGAGGTATGCCGCGACCTCTTCAAGCGTGAGGATTTCGCTTTCGGCGTCAGTCATCTGAAAACCATTTCGGTTGGTCTTTCATAGCCGTCACTTGCCAAGTTTGCTCAATTCTACCAATAGGCGGCTGTCGGTGACCACTATCCAGTGGTGAGTTCGCAGGCAATCCACAACCCGGTCGCCGCGCGGTTCCTATTTTTTGCAGCAGAAAAATCGCCTCTTTACCAAGATCACCGCATCGCTGATCTAGCGGAAGGAATAGTGCGATGTTGGCTACGATCTGGCTGCACGCCGCGCATCGCGGCGTGCCCGCCTTTCTTGTGACGGTCTTCCTGCTGGGCCAATCCCCGATGGCGCTGGCCGAGTCCCCGGCGCAGCGCCAGGAACTGGTCGCGGCACTTCGCCAGCTCGACGCACTGGAGCGCACCGTCGCGCACAGCGCCGCGCATGCCCCCGTCATCCCTGGCGAGCGCTACCACTTCGATTACCCGCGGCTACTGGCTGACCTGGCGCGCGTGCGCGCCGGCATCCAGGTCCATCTCACCCCGTCGCGCGCCCAGCCACGCGACCCTGCCGAACTGGCCGGCGACTACCGCACCGAACGGGTCGCTGAACCATCGCCGCTGGCGACTGCGGAGGGCAAGCCATGAACGGCGCCCAGGTCTCGGCATTTCAAGCCAACAGCGGCATCGCGCCTTCCGCGATGGCGACTGTCCTGGTCGGCGTTGTGTTCGCCGTCCTGCTCGTCTGGGGCGTCTGGGCCATCCGAACGGCCTATGTGGGGTGGTCCGAGAGCCGCCTCAACCAGCGCCAGTTCCTCGGCGTCTGCATCCGCTTCGTCGCGATGTACCTCGTCCTGAGTTTCTTCCTCCTCTCCTGACCTGAAAGGCATCACCATGCAAAACCGCATCCTCAATTCCCGTCTTGCCCAGCGCACCGTCGTGGCCCTGGGCACTGCCGCGCTGCCCGCGCTGTCGTTCGCGCAGGGTTTGCCGCAGTTGGAGAACCCGACGCGCGGCACCGGCAACGGCATCATGGAGACGATCAGGAACTATGGCTACGACATCATCATGCTCGTGGCCCTGCTCGTAGTGGCGTCCATGTTTATCGGGGTGTGCTATCACGCCTACGGCACCTATGCGGAAATCCACACCGGCCGCAAAACGTGGGGCCAGTTCGGCCTCACGGTCGCCATCGGCGCCGTCCTGCTCGTGATCGGCATCTGGCTGCTCACCGAAGCCACCGGCATCCTGTAAAGCGAGGCCGGTATGTCCGAGCAGCAGCACGTCCGTGCGGACGGGACGGTCACGTTCCTTCCGCACCGGCTCAACCGCCACCCCGTTGTCGTGCGCGGCCTCACCGCCGACGAGCTGTGGATCTGCTGCGGCTTGTCCGGCGCCGCCGGCCTGCTGGTCGGCGCGCCGCTTTCCTGGGTGTTTCGCACTATCGCCATCGCGCCGACGTTCGTCGTCCTGGGCGTGGCCTTGGGCGTCTTCATCGGCGGCGGCATCCTGCGGCGCCTCAAGCGCGGGCGCCCCGACACCTGGCTGTATCGGCAACTGCAATGGCGCATCACCACGCGCCATCCGCTGATGGCGGGCTGGGTGGGCGGCCACGTGCTGATCTCGCGCTCCGGCTTCTGGACCACCCGAAGGTCTGCTTCAAAGGGGGCGCGATGAGCCGCTTCAAGAACGAGATCACCCACCTGCAGGCGCACATCAAGACGCTGCGGCTGGGCGCGGGGGCATTGGTCATCGTCGCCCTGGTCATGGGTGGCGGCTGGTGGAGCGCCCCGCGCGATCTGACCATTCATGTCCCGCCTGACCTGCGCTCCGGCAGTACCCGGAAGTGGTGGGAAGTGCCGCCCGAATCGGTCTATGCGTTCACGTTCTACGTGTTCCAGACCCTCAACCGCTGGCCGACGAATGGCGAAGAGGACTACGCGCGCAACCTTCACACGCTCTCGCCGTACCTCACGCCGTCCTGCCAGGCCTTCCTGCGGGCGGACTACGACTACCGCCGCAGCACCGGCGAGCTGCGCCAGCGCGTGCGCGGCATCTACGAGATCCCCGGCCGCGGCTACGGCGACGACCCCACGGCGCGCGTGCGTGTGGTCTCCGACCGCGACTGGGTGGTGACGCTGGACATCACTGCCGACGAGTACTACGGCGCAGAGCAGGTCAAGCGCGCCCTGGTGCGCTACCCCGTGAAGGTCACGCGGGTGGACATCGATCCCACCCGCAACCCGTTCGGCCTGGTACTCGACTGCTACGAAGGGGCGCCGCAGCGCATCGGCGCCCCGGAGCCGACGCGCCCGGCGCCCGG
>Ga0172382_10005655_pt1 | contig 18555 bp, 17 predicted proteins | sample Leawel138RmetaG_FD_122245 | JGI IMG/M metagenome (GOLD analysis project Ga0172382, IMG submission 122245) | Leachate microbial communities from a municipal landfill in Southern Ontario, Canada - Leachate well 138R metaG | ecosystem: Engineered > Solid waste > Landfill > Unclassified | place...
AGCGGCGGGAGCGCAGCGAGTTACGCCGCGCAGCCAGGAACCCGAGCACCGAGGGCAGCCCCGCGCAGCGGGGCCAAGCACCCGGCACCGGCCAGGCGAAGCCCCCCGCACCTTGGCCTGCCCCAGACGCTCGAACGCGAAACCGTTCAGGCCAGACCGCGCTCCAGCGCCGCGTCCACGAAGCCCGGGGCGCCTGCATCGGCCGGTGAAGCCGGCTCGAACACCGCGATCGACTCCACGTGCGAGGTCTGCGGGAACATGTCGACTGCACCGGCAGCCTTCAGTTCGAACCCCCCCTGGTGGACCAGCACGGCAGCATCCCGTGCCAGCGTCGCCGGATTGCACGATACGTAGACGATCCGCCGCGGCTTGACCGGATCTGCGGCCAGCGCCTTCGCCACCTCGATGGCCCCTTCACGGGGCGGATCGATCAGCACACGATCGAAACGGCCGAGTGCCGCCCAAGCCTCCTGGCTCAGCTCGAACAGATTCGCGGTGTCGAAACGGGTGCGATCGGCCAGTCTGTTGCGCAGTGCATTCTCCCGGGCCCGCCGGGTCAAGGTCGGGCTGCCTTCGATCCCGACCACCTCGCGCGCCAGCGTGGCCAGCGGCAGCGTGAAATTACCCAGGCCACAGAAAAGATCCGCCACCCGCTCGTCGGCCCGGGGTTCGAGCAGCCTCAGTGCACGTGCGACCAGGACCGCATTGATCCGGTGATTGACCTGAGTGAAATCGGTCGGCCGGTACGGCATCTCGACACCGAATTCGGGAAGCCGGTAGCCGAGCTCCGAGCGCGTATCGGTATCGGCTTCGACCCCGTCGCGTGTACACAGCAGGCTGATCGTGTCGGGGCCCTTGGGTTGCAGCCAGAGTTCGACCTGTTCGCGTGCGGCAAAGGCCCGCAGCGTCGCGCGATCCTCCGCAGTCGGCGCTTCGAGCACACGCAACACCAGGGCGATCACCAGGTCCGGATCGCCAGCCCGATGGCCAGGATCGCCGCCCTGGCGCCGGTCGCCACCTTCCTGGCCCCCCGGATCGTTGCCACCGGAATCGGAATGCGGCACCGGCGTGTCGCCGACCGCCACCTCGATCTGCGGCAGCCGGTCGCGAATGCTCAGCGACTCGACCAGAGCGCGCAGCGGCAGCAGCAGCGCCGACAGGCGGCGTGGCAGGACATGGCATTCGCGCATGTCGGCAACATAGCTCGACCCCTTCTCCCGGAAGCCGACCAGGACCCCGCCCTTCTTCGCGACGTTGCGCACCGACAGCCGGGCCCGGAAACGGTAGTCCCAGGCTGGGCCCGCCAGCGGCCGCAACACCGTCTGAGGCCGCAACCTGCCGATATGCCAGAGCTGGTCTTCGAGCGCACGCTGCTTGATCGCCAACTGTGCACGCGGCTCCAGATGCTGCATCGAGCAGCCACCGCAGGTGCCGAAATGCGGGCAACGCGGTACGACCCGCGACGGCGACTCGCGCAGGATCTCGAAGGCCTGGGCGACATCGAAGCGCGGCTTGCGACGCACGATGGCCGCCCGCACACGCTCGCCGGGCAGGGCCCCGCGCACGAACACGACCTTGCCATCGTGGTGCGCGACACCATTGGCTTCCAGATCGAGCGAGGCGATGTCGACGACGATCGGCTCACCGATCGCCCCGCGTACGGCGACCCGCGCAGGATCGGCAACGGTGCTCATCGGGCTGCTAGGGCCTGTTCACACTGCGAGGGCCGCCGGCCAGGCGTCGACGAACTCCCGCCAGTGCCCGGCACCGGCCTCGGCCAGCTCCGTGAGCCGGGCCCGCAACGCCTCTACCTGCGCGGCATACTGATCGGGCGTGAGCAGGCCGCGCATCAGCTGGAAGCGCGCGAACACCAGCCAGGTGTTGGCGACGTCGGTTTCGCAGTAGTCGCGGATCTCGTCGATCCGGCCGTCCCGGAAGGCCGGCCAGACCTGTGAACCATCCATGCCGAGCTTGCCCGGAAAGCCGCACAGCCTGGCCAGTTCGTCGAGCGGCGCATTGGCGCGCGGCGTGAACAGCGCCAGCTGGTCCATCAGGTCCAGGTGCCGGCTGTGATAACGGCTCAGATAGTTGTTCCACTTGAAATCGCGGTCGTCGTCGCCGGATTCCCAGTAGCGATGCGCCTGCACCTTGTGGATCAGGCCGCGGTAGTGCAGCACCTGCAGGTCGAAGCCACCGCCGTTCCAGCTCACCAACTGGGGCGTGAAGCGCCCGATCAGGTCGTAGAACTGCTGGATCAGGGCCCCTTCGCCGTCCTCGGGTTTGCCCAGGCACTTGACGTGAAAGCTGCGTCCATCGTGCATCAGGCAGGCGATCGCGACGATCCGGTGCAGATGCAGCGGCAGGAAGTCACTGCCGGTCTGTTCGCGCCGGCGCTCCAGTGCCTGCTCGACGACCTCGGCATCGGACAGCCCCGCGTCGATCCCCCAGGCGCCGCGCAGCCCGCCGGCGTCAGGGATGGTCTCGATGTCGAAGACGATCGTCGGAGTCACCCTGCGCTCCCTGCCGGCGGCACCCGGCCTGTCATCGCCATGCTCAGCGTGCCGGCAGGTAGGCGGACGGATCGACCGGCTTGCCCTGCCGGCGGATCTCGAAATGCAGCTTGGGCCGATCGGTGCCGGAGCTGCCCAGTTCGGCGATCCGCTGGCCGCGCTTGACGTTGCTGTTCTCCTTCACCAGCAGGGCGCGGTTGTGTGCATAGACCGACAGCGTGTCATCGTCATGCTTGACGATCAGGAGATTGCCGTAGCCGGGAGGACCTGTTCCGCTGAAGATCACCCGGCCGTCGGCGGCTGCAACGACCGGATCGCCGGGCTGGCCGGCAATCGATACGCCCATGCTGCGCGGCTCCGCGAAACCCTGGATCACCGCCCCCGAGGCGGGCCAGATGAAGCCACGCGCCGAGGGTTTGCCTGCCGACGACACGAGCTTGCCGTCACCGGGTGCCGGGCTCGCCGCCGGCGCAGGGGCCGGCGCCGTACGCTGCAGACGCGCAAGGGTTTCGGCCGAATAAGGCAGCTTGGCCGCACTCGGTTCGGTACGCACCGAAGCACCCGGGGCGCTCGCGCCCGGTGCCAGCGGCTGCGGCGTCGCGCCTTGCTGGCTGCCCGGCAACGGGCGGGCCTCGATCCCTCCGGAACGGCCCGGCGTCGTCACCGATTCGACGATCGGCCCCTCGATGACCGGCTCCTGGACCGGCGGCAGGGTCGCTGCGGGGGCCGTGGCCACCGGAGCAACCGACGGCTCGACCGGCAATGGCTGGCGATGAACGATAGGCGCCGGGTGACGGCTGCTGCAGCCGGCCAGCGCGACGGCAGCCAGAACTGCGAGCAGGCTGCCGCGAGCGATTCCATGAACTCTCATCTTCTCAGATCGTGCCGCTGCGCAATGGAACGAATCGTACCGCATCGAGCACGGTGAGCTGCCATTCCCCGTCCGAAACCCGCTCGATCAGGTGCAGGGCCTGCTGATCACCGCGGGCAACCGGTGCCACCAGCCGCGCCCCGGTACGCATCTGCTCGAGCAACGGCTCGGGAACGGCCTCGCCGGCCGCGGCCACGACGATCACGTCATAGGGCGCCCCTTGTGCGACCCCCTGGTGGCCATCACCGAAGGCCAGTCGCAGATTGGCCAGCCTGAGCCCGCGCAGATTGTCACGAGCCTGCTCGTGCAAACCGCGTACCCGTTCGATCGAGATCACCTGGCCGAAGATCCTGGCCATGACCGCGGCCTGGTAGCCGCAGCCGGTGCCGACCTCGAGCGCCCGCGCCACCGCACGCTGCGAGCGCGGCAGGTGGGCGCAGGCCAGTTCGATCATCCGGGCGACCGTGCTCGGCTTCGAAATCGTCTGGCCATGACCGATCGGCAACGAAACGTCTTCATAGGCCCGGCTGGCCAGTCCCGGGTCGATGAACTGGTGACGCGGCACATCGTTGATTGCATCGAGCACCTGCGGATCACGCACCCCGCCGCGGGCAAGCTGGGCAATCATGTTGGCCCGCGCCCGCTCGGAGGCCAGGCCCAGCCCGGTCGGTGATGCCGGCGCGAGTGGCCCGGCAACGGCACTGCTGCGCCTGGCCACCGGCGCATGGCGACCGGCGCTGGATGGCAGCGTTGCCATCCACGCAGGGGGTTTGCGGGTCATGGATGATCGAGCCAGCGTTCGAGCTCGGCGAGCTGTCGCGTGCCGGTCAGGTCGAGATCGAGCGGCGTGATCGAGACCCAGTCGTTCTCGATCGCGTGGAAGTCGGTGCCTGGCCCGGCCTCGCGGGCTCCGCCGACCGCCCCGATCCACCAGATCGGCTCGCCGCGCGGGTTGCGCGCGCGGATCGCCGGCGCAGCGGCGTGGCGCCGCCCCAGCCGGGTGACGCGGGTGCCCTGCAGTGAGTCGACCGGACACCCGGGTATGTTGACATTCAGCAACATGCCGGGCAGCGGATGGCGCACCCAGCGGCCGACGACCTCGCGCACGACGGCCGCTGCAGCATCGAGATTCGGGTAGCCTTTGCGGGCGCTGGAAAATGCAATCGCCGGCACCCCGAGCAGGAAGCCCTCGGTGGCGGCCGCGACCGTGCCCGAATACAGGGTGTCGTCGCCCATGTTGGCGCCGTCGTTGATTCCCGAGAGCACCAGATCGGGCCGCTGCTCGAGCAGGCCGGTGATTGCGATGTGAACGCAGTCGGTCGGCGTGCCGTTCACATAGAGAAAACCGTTGGCCGCCGACCTGACCGACAGCGGCCGGTCGAGCGTCAGCGAATTCGACGCCGCACTGCGATCGCGCTCGGGGGCCACGACCGTGACTTCGCCGAACTCCCGCGCGACGGCTGCGAGCGCCTCGATACCGGGGGAAAAATAGCCGTCGTCGTTGCTGACCAGGATACGCATGCCCGGATTCTAACGAATCCGGGCATTCATCTGCCGAAGCGCTGGCGCCAGCTTCAGACCTCGGCCGGCCAGTCGCGGATGTAGGCCTTGAGCATGCGGTTCTCGAACCCCTGCTCTTCGAGCACCGCCTTGGCCACGTCATGAAACGAGATCACGCCCAGCAGCGTGTCGTCTTCCATGACCGGCATGTAGCGCTGATGATGCTCGAGCATCAGGCGGCGCAGCTCGTTGACCTCCATTCCGGGCGCTGCCACCCGCGGCGAAGCGTTCATGACTTCGCCAGCGCGTATCCCCGCGAATGTCGGGGTCGGCCCTGAACGGTGTTCGATCTGGCGCTTGGCCAGCACCCGCAGCACCTCCCGGAAGGTAAGCATGCCGGCCAGTCGCCCCTGGGCCATGACCACCAGCGAACCGATGTCGTGCTCGGCCATTGTGACGACGCACTCGGACAATATGGTGTCGGGTGCCACCGTGAACAGCGTGTTGCCTTTGACACGCAGAACTTCGCTGACCTGCATGGTTGCCTCCAGCCTGATCCTGTTCAGGTCAGACGATGCTATCCCATCCCGGGCTTTCGCGAAACGGCAAAGCAGTCCTGGATCCGTGAGGCCAGCGCGTCCTCGGTATACGGTTTCGTCAGGAATACGTCGACCCCGGCTTCCAGCGCGAGACTCTGATGACGCTCCGAGTAGCGTGAAGTGATCATGATGACCGGAACCGCGTCGGTACGCGGATCGGCGCGCAGCGCGCGGACCAGTTCGAGGCCGTTCATCCGCGGCATCTCCATGTCGACCAGAACGAGGTCGGGAACCCGCCGCCTGATCCGTTCGAGGGCTTCGAGTCCGTCACCCGCTCCTTCGACATCGAAGCCGAGGTCGCGCACGAAATTCTCGGTGGTCCGGCGCACGCTGACCGAGTCGTCGACCACCAGGCAGATCGGCCCGGCAGGCGGCGCAGTCGAACGGCGGGCCGGCCCGGTGGCGCGCGCGCGCAATCGGCCCTCGGCATGGGCGACCAGCAGGGCAAGCGGATCGAGCACTGGCGCGACGGCGCCATCGCCGAGCACGGCAACGCCATCGAAGCCGGGCACGCGCGGCAACTGCACCGGCATCGGCCTCACCACGACACTGCGCGGCGGTTCGGGCTCGGGCACCCGCAGCGCGGCCGACCGGCCATCGGGCAATTGCAGCCACAGTGCCGAGCGGGCGGGCGGCTTGTCGACCGCCTCGGTCGGCGTCGACACAACGAAATCTTCCGGATCGAGTCCGAGCAAGGCTTCGATGCTGGCCACCACGTCGGGCGCAGCCGGACCTTGCCCGTCAGCGCCCTGCTCGTCGAGCGGCACGATCCGCGTGACGCCGCGCACCGACAACGCCAGCACCAGCGACTGATCGGGCGCACGCAGCAGCATCACCGGCAGGGACGCGAGCCCGAGCGGCACCTTGAGGCTGAAAGCCGTGCCCCGGCCAGGATCCGAGTCGACGTCGATCGTGCCGCCCAGTTCCTCGATGGCCTGACGCACCACGTCGAGCCCGATTCCGCGGCCCGACAACTGCGAGGCCTGATCGCGCGTCGAGAATCCGGGCCGCATGATCAGCTCGCGTAATCGGGCCATCGCTGCCGCCCGGTCAGCGTCGGCAGCGTCCGGCGACCACAAGCCCAGCGCGCGGGCGCGTTCGGTGATCGCCACCGGATCCAGCCCCCGCCCGTCATCGGCGCACAGCAGGATCAGCGAGGCGCCGTCACGCCGGGCCTGCAGACGGATTTCACCGCCGGCCGGCTTGCCGGCCGCCTGGCGTACCGCCGGCGTCTCGATGCCGTGATCGACCGCGTTGCGCAGCAGGTGGGCGAGCGGATCGACGAGCGCGGCCAGCATGCCGGCGTCGATCAGGGTGTCCTCACCTTCGAGCACGAGCACCGCCTCACGACCCGCCATTCGCGCGGCCTGCCGGACTGTACGTCTGAGCCGTGCCGCAATCGAACCGAAAGTCGCCATGCGCGTGCGCAGCGCACAGTCGCGCAATTCGGTCTGCAGCCGCTCGAGGCGGGCCAGCGAATCGTGCAACTGCGACAGGTTCTCGCCGAGTTGCTGCTCGACCAGCTTGCCGTCGGCACCGGACTCGGCGATCCGCCGCGAAACCGTATGCAGATCGCTGTATTCGTCGAGTTCGAGCGCATCCATCTGCCGCGAGCGCTGTTCGCTCAGGGCCATGCCACGCAGGTCGACCAGTCGCTCGAGTTCACCGGCCAGATCCTGCAGTTGCTCGCCACCCAGCCGCATCGTCGCGCGCGACCGGTCGAGTCCACCCGCCTGCTCACGCGCATGGGCGACGAGGATGGCCGCTTCGTCGACCAGTTCGAGCATGCGCTCGACCAGCGACGCCGGCACCCGGACGCCGGATTCGGCCGCACGCTCCAACCCCGGTTCGGACGCCGGTTCCGGCGACGGCCCCGGCACCGATGCTTCGAGTGGCCCGATCTCCGCGGCGATAACGGTCGCGACCGGGCCTTCCGACCCCGCCCCGGCCTCCGGGTCGAGGGGCTCGGCCGCCGGCGCCCGGGCGCCGGCGAACGGAACGGCCTGGGCAGGGGGCGCCGCGTCGAGCAGGCCGACAATGGCCTCGACCAACCGGGCATGGACCGCCGCTGCCGACGACGGTGGCGGGCCGAGGCCGGCAACGGCCTCGCACATCTCGGCCACGCAGTCGGCGGCATCGCCGAGCAGATCGGTCAGCGCCGGACTCACCGGCGCGGACCGACCGGCCAGCAGTTGCAGCAGGTCCTCGAGCCGATGGGTAATCTCTGCGATTCCGTGCACCCCGACCGTGTTCGCCGAACCCTTCAAGGTGTGGGCAAGCCGCTGGGCATCGACCAGTGTGTCGGCCTCGCCCGCCGCAAGCCCGGCGATCCGCTCGCCGAGTTGCCCCGACAGGTAGGGCAGCTCACGCAGCAGGCTGTCGACGACCGCGGGATCGGCATCGGCCGGGATGTCGAGCGACAGATCGACCTCGGCGTCCGCCGGCAGATCGACCGACACCTGGCGCGAGGCAACGACCTGCAGGCCGTCGAGTTCCTCGTGAACCGCCGCCAGCACGGCCGAGCGGCCGTCCGAAGCGCCGGTTTCGCCCGCCAGCAGCGGCAGGCTGGCGCGCTGCGCCCCGCTCGAAGCGAACAGCTCGGCCAAGGCTTCGGGCAGTCGGTCGATACGCTGCCCGAGCCGCGGCGTCGGCGGCGCGATGGCCTCATCATCGGCCGGCGACGCTTCAGTGTCGACAAACCCGTCTGCCGTCCTCAGCAGGTCGGCGCCGCAGCGGTCGATCAGGTGTGCAAGCATCGGCAGGCCGATCGCCGCACACGCCTCGGCGATCCGCGCCAGACCCTCGCCGAGCACCCTGTACCGATCTGTGTCGGCCCCCGCCTGGCCGAGCTCCTCGCGCAAGCCCAGGGCTTCTTCGGCGAGCAGCGCCAGCTCGTCGTGCCCGACGAGCGGCTCGTCCGCGGCCGGGCCTTCCTCGTCTGTCGACCCCGCTGCGGCCGCCGGCCCGGCCTCGTCGGCCGGCCATTCATCGCCGGCTGGTGCTTCGCTGCGCAGGATGGCCAGCCACCCCGCCTCGTCAGCGAGCCGGGTCGCCAGTTCCGGATCGTCCGCCGCCAATGACCGGGCCTCGTCCGGATCGATGCGACCCGTACAGAAATCGATCAGGGCGGCGGCCTGTTCCTGGCAATCGAGCGGCGCATCGGAGGCCGCGGTATCGGACTGCGCAGCGCCCAGGCGCCGGGCCAGCTCCGCCAGTGCCGCGAGCCCGGCCTCGTGCGCGGCAACCGACAAGGCCCCCAGACCGGCACCGAGACGCTCGCCCGAGCTGCCCGGCCCGACGAGCGCGCCGAGCAGCGCGACGGCTGCGGCATCCAGTGCATGAAGACGCGCCGCGTCGATCATCGTCCGGGCAGCGTGCCGAACACACCGACCTCGTCGACCAGTTGCCGCGCACACTCGACCAGGCGGCGCGTCTCGATGTTCTGTGCAGTCAGCTGGCGGGTGGTCTCGGTGCTCGCCTCCTGGATCACCCGGGCGCGCTCCTGCAGCCCCGAGCTGACACCGGCCTGCTCATCGGAGGTGGCCGCGATCTGCCTGACCTCACCGGCCAGCGCCTCGGTCTCCTGCTGGGTCAGCCTCATCTGCTCACCCGCCTCATCGGCCAGCCGGCTGATCTCGACGACCTGGGTAATCGCGTGATTCATGGCCAGCGTCGTCTCGTGGGCCTCGGTCTGGATCGAGCGGACGAGCCGGCCGATCCGCGCCGTGCTGTCGCGGGCCGATTCCGACAGCCGCTTGACCTCGTCGGCGACGACCGCAAAGCTGTGTCCGGCGTCCCCGGCTGCTGCCGCGTGCATCGAGGCATTCAGAGCCAGGATTCCGGTGCGCTCGGCAATCGCCTGGATGATGCCGACCACCTCGCCGATCTCCTGCGACCGCTCGCCCAGGCGCTTGATGCGCTTTTCGGTCTGATGGATCAGCCGGCGCGACTGGGCAATGCCGTCGAGCGTCCCGCCGACGATGTCGACCGCGGCCGTGGTGGCCTGCACGGCACGCCCGGCCAGTGCATCGGCTTCGCGCGCCCGCCCGGCCACCGTCAGCAGAGCACTGGCCGCGGCCGCCAGCTCGCGCGCAGCCAGCGCAACCTCGCGCTGCTCGCGGGCCGCAGCCCGGGTGGCCAGATCGGACTGCCCGCGCACCGAGCGCGAGATCTGCGACACATCCTGGGCAACCTCGGCAATCGTGCCAAGCGCCTGCATCAATCCGGCGGCCGGCATCGCCCCGTCCGCCGGGGCCGTCAGGCCGGCGGCCGACAGCGATGCCTCGATCGGACCCGCCAGTTCCTCCCGGAAGATGGGCTCATCGGCCGCAGAGGCCTCGAACGCTCGCTCAGCCGCTGGCCGAACGCCTGCGGCCGCCCGGGCGGCCAGTGCCGCGAGGGCGACGGCGGCGGCCAGCAGGCCCGCAAGCAGCCAGCGCAAGGCCATCGGGTCACCGAAGACGATGACCGCCAGGGCCACCAACGCCAGCAGCGCCGCAGCGCCCGGCAACAGGACACGGCGCTCAGACATCGGCCGTCTCGTTGGCCAGGCTTGCACCCAACACGGCCGGGTCGAGCGGCCACCAGAGTCGGTCCGACTCGTCACGCCGGGCGTCGCCGAGGGCTTCCGGACAGATGAAATCGCCAGCGAGCGCGCGCAGCAGCGTGTCAGACGGCTCGGCGTCCGCATGCGGTTCGGCGTCCGCATCACCATTGGCCGCTGATCCCGGCGGCCCCGGGGGCTGCAGACAGACCGGCTGGGGCGCTTCGTCGACGATCAGGGCCAGGGCCCGGGCCGGCTCGCCGATGATCAGCACGGCCGGATGCGAGTGGCCCGGCTCGATCGTGCGGCCGATGTCGAAGACCGGCAGCGGGTGACCGCGCAGCTGCATCAGGCCGGCAACTCGGGCCGGAGCCAGCGGCAGGCGCCAGACCACGGCCCGCGGCAGGAATTCGAGCAGCAGACCTTCCGGCAACACGACCGGCAGGCCGTCGATGCGCACGCCGAAACGGCGTGTACGAGGCGAGTCCTGCGCCTGCGGCTCAGGCGCGTGCATCGGCCGAACCGGGCACTCCGGCCGACCCCGGCGCGCGCGCCGGCTGCGCGCGAGCGGCCGCCAGGCGTGCCGCCGCGGTCCTTGCAGCGGCCGCATTGCGCAGCAGCGGCTCGAGTTCGGCAGCCGGCATCGACTTCTTGAGGACTTTCAGGATTGCGGCATCGAGTTCGCGCAAAGGCACCGGCTTGACCAGATACGCACGACAGCCGGCAAGCATGCCGCGCGCATGGTCGAAAGCCGACCCACGGCTGCTCAGGATAAGCACCGGCACGCCGCGATGCTGCTTGCGGATCGCCTTGGTCAGGCGATAACCATCCATGTCCGGGATCATCACATCGGCCATGACGAGATCATAGCGGCTGGCGGCGAGCCGCTCGAGCGCCTGCTCGCCGCGCGCAACCATCTCGCAGACGAAACCCATGCGGGTCAGCGCGAGACCCAGTTGCTGGCGTACGGTCGGACTGTCGTCGACGACCAGGATGCGAGGCCGGCGCCCGGCCGGCAACGGCGCCCCGGCATCGGGGGCAGATCCCGCCGCCGTTGCTGCGGCCAACCGCTGGGTTGCCGGCGCGGCGCCCGCCGACCCGACCTGCGTGGCCGGGGCACGGGCCGTCACGGTTCCCGGCGCGGCCGCCTCGCCGGCTGCCGCAGCATGAACCGGGCGCGAACCGGAATCGCCGGCACGACGGGCGGGCACGGCGGCTGGCGACGCCGCCGCCCGCGGTTCCGCAGGATTCGGGGCCGGCACAGCGGCCGGCGGACGGACGACCGTCGCCGTGCCGGTCGGCGCAGCATTGGTGGCCGGCACTCGACCAGGCGCCACACTCCCGTCGGGTACGGCAAAACCCGGCATGGCCGGCCGGCCGACCGGCGGCGGCCAGTGTTCGGCGAGGCGCGGCCCGTCCTGCGGCAGCGGCACCGTCATCGGCTGGGTCTCCGGCGACAGCAGTTCCGATTCGACCACCTTGTTCAGGATGGGCAGCAGTTGCAGCGTCAGGCGGTCGATCGAAATCGCGTGCCGTGCCGGGCTCGGCACGCCGCGCGGCACGGCAGCAATCACCGGGATCTGGCGCGGCTGTCGGCGTACCGCACTGACTGCCTGCAGGCCTTCCGGAGTCGCCGTGTTGACCAGCAGCACATCGATCGACCGCGGATCCGAGCCATCGTCGAGCAGGAACTCGAAGCGGTTGTACTCGCTGTGCTTGAAAACGATCTCGATCAGCCGGACATCGCGCGGATCGAGACCGGCTGTCGCGATGCGGTAGATCGGACGGTGCTCTTGAATGATGCTTGCGTCGACCATGATGGGGTGAGCGCCCAGGGGTTAGACCTGCATTGTCGCTCCGGATCGGCTTCCGACCAAGAGGAACGCCCCGTCCATCGGCTGCCCGTACTCTGCAAGCCGACGACCGGCACTCCCCGCCGGAATCACCGGGCTGATCTGCCGGTAGAATCCGCCCCATGAGCCAAATCGACCCCCAGGACTTCGACACCCTGTCCGTGCATGCCGGCGCCGTTCCCGACCCCGCGACCGGGGCCCGCGCCACGCCGATCTACCTGTCGACCTCCTTCGTCTTCCGTGACGCCGAGCAGGCGGCCGCCCTGTTCAACATGGAGCAGTCCGGCCACGTCTACTCACGGATCAGCAACCCGACCGTGGCCGTGCTCGAGGAGCGCATCGCGGCGCTCGAAGCCGGCGTCGGCGCGATCGCCGCAGCCAGCGGCCAGGCCGCCCTGCATCTGGCGCTGGTCACCCTGGCCAGCGCAGGCTCGCACATCGTCGCCTCGCGCGCGCTGTACGGCGGTTCGCACAACCTGCTCCACTACACGCTGCCGCGCTTCGGCATCGAAACCACTTTCGTCGACCCGCGCGACCCGGACGCCTGGCGCGCCGCGCTGCGCCCGAACACGCGGCTGCTGTTCGGCGAAACACTGGGCAATCCGGGACTGGACGTCCTCGACATCCCGACCGTGGCCGAGATCGCCCATGCTCACAAGGTGCCGTTGCTGGTCGACTCCACCTTCACGACGCCCTACCTGCTCCGCCCGTTCGAGCATGGCGCCGACCTGATCTACCACTCGGCCACCAAGTTCCTGTCCGGCCACGGCACGGTGATCGGCGGCCTGCTGGTCGACTCGGGCCGCTTCGACTGGGACGCCTCGGGCAAGTTCCCGGAGCTGACCGAAGCCTACGACGGCTTCCACGGCATGGTGTTCTCCGAGGAATCCACGGTGGCGCCCTTCCTGCTGCGGGCCCGCCGTGAGGGGCTGCGCGACTTCGGCGCCTGCCTGAGCCCGATGGCGGCCTTCCAGATCCTGCAGGGCATCGAGACCCTGTCGCTGCGCATGGACCGGCACGTGGCCAACGCGCGCCGGATCGCCGAGTTCCTGGCCGCTCATCCGATGGTCGAACGGGTCGCCTATCCGGCGCTGGATTCACACCCCGACCACGCACTGGCCGAACGGCTGATGCCGCGCGGCTGCGGCGCCGTCTTCAGCTTCGAGCTCAAGGGCGATCGCAACACCGGCCGGCGCTTCGTCGAGGCGCTGCGACTGTTCTCGCACCTGGCCAACGTCGGCGACACCCGCTCGCTGGTCATCCATCCGGCCTCGACCACGCACTACCGGATGGATGAAGCCGCGCTGAAAGCCGCCGGCATCGGCGAAGGCACGCTGCGCCTGTCGGTCGGTCTGGAGAGCGCCGACGATCTGATTTCCGATCTGAAAGCCGCCTTCCGTGCGGCGCAAAAGGGCTGACGCCATGTGGTTGCAAGTCAACGGACGACGCGCCTACGCCTATACCGGCGGACGTGCCTTCGATGCCTCGCGCCCGGTGATCGCCTTTGCGCACGGCGCCCAGCATGACCACAGCGTCTGGATCCTCCAGACCCGCTACCTGGCCCACCACGGGTATTCGGTGCTGGCCGTCGACCTGCCCGGCCACGGCCGCAGCGACGGTCCGCTGCTGCCCACCATCGAGGCCATGGCCGACTGGTTGCTGGCCGCGCTCGACGCCGCCGGAGTCACCGGCAAGGCGATGCTGGTCGGCCACAGCATGGGTTCGCTGATCGCGCTCGACGCCGCGGCCCGCGCGCCGGCGCGCGTCGACCGGATCGCGCTGGTCGGCAGCGTGTTCCCGATGCCGGTCTCCGATGTGCTGCTCGATGCCGCCCGCAACGACGAGCCGCGCGCCTTCGACATGATCAACCGCTGGTCGCATTTCTCGCTCTACGATCCGCCCGCCAACCCGACCCCCGGTTTCTCGATCTGGCACCAGAACCGGCAACTGATGGCCCGGCAAAAACCGGGGGTGCTGCTCAACGACTTCGAAGCCTGCAATGCCTATCAGGCCGGCTTCGAGCGCGCCGACGCATTGCGCTGCCCGGTGCTTTTCGTCGTCGGCCAGCGCGACCAGATGACGCCACCGCGGGCCGCCCGGCCATTGATCGACCGCTGTGCAGCAGCCCTGGCCAGCCACGGCCTGCCAGCGCCGGAAGTCGTCGAGATCGCCAACTGCGGCCATGCCCTGATGACCGAGAAACCGCAGGCTGTACTGACCGCGTTGCGCGACTTCGGGCCTCGCGCCTGACTTCGGGCCCCGCGCCTGAGCGAATGTCGTCGCAGACCCTGCGCCGCATCGTCCTGGCCTGCTTCCTGGCCCTGATCGCGCTCGGCCTGGCCTGGGAGATCTGGCTTGCCCCGCTGCGCCCGGGCGCCTGGCTGCTGTCGCTGAAGGTGCTGCCGCTGGCCCTGGCCATCCCGCCGATCGCGCGCGGCACCGTGCGCACCTACCAGTGGTGGTCGATGGGCATCCTGCTGTACCTGTGCGAGGGGCTGGTCCGCGTCAGCTCCGATACCGGACCGAGCGTCCCGCTGGCCGCGCTCGAAACGGCGCTTGCCGGCATCGCCTTCGCGGCGATCCTTGCTTACGTCAGGTCGAAACGGCGCTCGGCGCCGACCTGAGCGCGGCCAGTCCGGCCGCGAGGATTCCGGCGCCTTCCCGGTCCAGTGCGGCCGGGTCCGACAAGGTGCGGCGCCAGCGCCGGGCTCCGGGCAGGCCGTTGAACAGACCCAGCATGTGCCGGGTGATCGCCCGTGGCGGCGTTCCCGCCGCAGCCTCGTCGGCCAGATAGCGCTGCATCTGCTCGACGACCGCCTCGCGACTCGCCGCCGGCCCGGTCTGGTCGAAATACAGCAGGTCGACGCTGGCCAGCATCCACGGGTTTTCGTAGGCTTCGCGCCCGAACATCACGCCGGCCAGCCCGGATTCGCGCAGCTGTGCCAGCGCGGCATCATGGCTGCGCAGCCCGCCATTGAGCACGAAACGGCAGTCTGGAAAATCCCGGGCCAACTGGTGCACGACCGCGTAGCGCAGCGGCGGTACGGTCCGGTTCTCCTTCGGACTGAGGCCCTTCAGCCAGGCATTGCGCGCGTGGACGATGAACAGCTCGCAGCCGGCATCGGCCAGGGTGCCTGCGAAGTCGCGCACGAAACCATAGTCCTCGACCCGATCCAGCCCGATCCGGTGCTTGACGGTGACCGGCAGCGACACTGCATCGCGCATGGCTTTCACGCAGTCGGCCACCCGACCGGGTTCGGCCATCAGGCAGGCACCGAACGCGCCCCGCTGCACACGCTCGCTCGGACAGCCGCAGTTCAGATTGACCTCGTCATAGCCGGCCTGCTCGGCCCAGCGGGCGCAGGTGGCCAGCTCGCCCGGCTCACAGCCGCCGAGCTGGATCGCCACCGGATGTTCGGCCTGCCCGAAGGCGAGCAGCCGTTCGCGCGGACCGTGGATCAGCGCGCCGGTGGTGATCATCTCGGTATAAAGGCGTGCCCGCCGCGACAGCATGCGGTGAAAGCCGCGGCAGAACCGGTCCGACCAATCGATCATCGGCGCCACGCAGAAGCGATGCGAGTCGTGCTGCCAGGCCGGTTTGCGGGGGATTGCCATGTCCGGATTCGCCATGCGCGGATTCTACCGTTGCGACCGGTCGGTGCACCGCCGGTCCGGACGAGCTGCCGCAGGCACCCGATTCGCGCCTCCGACCGGTATCGCGAACCGATCAGCCTATCCCGGGTGGATTAGACCTCATGGATTAAGCCGAATCCGCCCCCGGCCAATGGCCATGCTAAGACCCCCGGCCACTTGACACTCGAACCCCGCTGTCGCGGACAATGGCCCCATAACGGCGTCAAGACCTGAGCACGCCCCGCGGGCGACAGGCGCGCCAACCCGGGAGAGGGAGACATGGGGGATTCCAGCAGCCAGGGCGTTTCGGCCCTGATCGTCGACGACCATCCACTGATCCGCGATGCCGTCCGCAACACGCTCGCCGCGCTCGAACCGGCCAGCCGCATCGACACGGCCGATTCATTCGCCGCGGCCACCCGCCTGCTCGAGTCGGAGACCGACTGGGATTTCGCCCTGCTCGATCTGCACCTGCCCGACTGCGAAGGCTTCGACGGCCTGAAGGCATTCCGGGATCTGCGCCCCGGCCTGCCGACGATCGTCCTGTCGGGGCGTACCGACCGTGAAACGATCCTGAAGTGCATCGACCTCGGCGCCGCCGGCTACATCCCGAAGACGAGCCACTCCGACACCATCTCCGACGCGCTCCAGCTGGTTGCCACCGGCCACGTCTACCTGCCCCGCGAGGCGCTGGGTCACGAGGCATGGCCAGTGCGCAGCGGCCCGCTGCTGCCGGCAGGCGCCGCAGAGCACGCCACGACCATCGTCGCCGACCATACGGCGATCGGCGTCGGAACGGCAGGTGCCGCCCCCGGACAACCCCGGCCAGCGCCAGCGCAACGCGTCGATCCGCGCTCGCTCGGGCTGACCGGACGCCAGTGCGACGTGCTGAGGCTGATGCTCAACGGCCTGCCCAACAAGCTGATCTGCCGCCGGCTCGATCTCGCCGAAGGCACAGTCAAGGTCCATGTCAGCGCGGTCCTGCGCGCCCTCGGCGTGCGCAACCGGACCCAGGCGGTCGTCGCAGTGAGCCAGATGGGTCTGTGCCTGTCGCCATCCTCCGACCCCGATCCCTGATTCCTGATCCCTGATCCTCGGCGCCGAAGCCCGCAGCCCGTGTACCCATCCTTGACCGGGATCGCCCCGACCAGGCTCGATCGGCGGCACAATCGGTCGGAACCTTCCTGACTTTTTCGGAGAAACCGATGACCGATCGAGCCCAGCTGGAATTCGCCGACAAGGCCGCCATCGTCACCGGCGCTGCCTCGGGCATCGGCGCCGCCGTGGCAAACCTGCTGGCCGCCCGCGGCGCTGCCGTCCTGGTCGCCGACTTCGATGCGGCGCGCGCCGAACAGGTTGCCGGGAAGATCGTCGATGCCGGCGGCAAGGCGATCGCGCACACCATCGACGTCACCGACCCGGGCGCAGTCGAGGCAATGGTGGCAACCACGGTCGAGCGCTTCGGCGGCCTGCACCTGGCCGTCAACAACGCGGGCATCGGCGGCGCCCTGGCGCTGCTGCCCGACCAGTCGCTCGATGACTGGCACCGGGTCATCGCAGTCAACCTGAACAGCGTCTTCTATTCGATGAAGTACCAGATCCCGGCCATGCTGGCCTCGGGTGGCGGCGCCATCGTCAACATGGCCTCGATCCTCGGTTCCGTCGGCAGCATGAACTCCTCGGCCTACGTCGCGGCCAAGCACGGCGTGCTCGGCATGACCAAGACCGCCGCCGCCGAATTCGGTGCGCGCGGCATCCGGGTCAATTCGGTCGGCCCCGGCTACATCGACACCCCCTTGCTCGATGCGCTCGATGCGGCGACCAAGCAGCACCTGGTCAGCCTGCATCCGATCGGCCGGCTGGGCAGCTCCGAAGAAGTTGCCGAGCTCACCGCCTTCCTGCTGTCGCCGCGTGCCAGCTTCATCACCGGCAGCTACCACCTGGTCGACGGCGGCTACACGGCCCTCTGATCCCGGTTCTCTGATCCCTGTTCGCGTTCGCGTTCGAACGCCAAGCAGCGGCAGGCCCCAGGGGGCAAGGCTTTCGGCACACGCCGGGTGCCTGTCCCCGGCCAGGCCCTACAATCCCCCCGATGCGGATCATTCCCTTCGCGCTGGCGCTGATCTGGGGCCTGAACTGGCCAGCGGTGCGCGTCGCCCTCGACGCCCTGCCGCCGTTCACGCTGCGCGCCGCCGGCCTGGCCTGCGGGACCGTGCTGCTGCTGGCACTGGCCGCTGCCCTCGGCCGGCCGCTGCGCCTGATGCCGGGCATGACCGCGCGTGTCGTGGTGGCAGGCGTGCTGAACATCGCCATCTTCAACATCGCGACCGCCTTCGCGCAGCTGACCACCAGTACTTCGCGGGCCGCCGTGCTCACCTTCACGATGCCGGCCTGGACGGCGCTGCTCGCCTGGCTGCTGCTCGCTGAGAAGCTCGACCGGCGCAAGGCAGCCGCCCTCATCGCCGGCCTGGCAGGCGTCGCCCTGCTCGCCTGGCCCGTCGTCACGAGCGGCCAGGCCAGCCTGGGCCTGATCTACCCGCTGATCGCCGCGCTGAGCTGGGCGGCCGGCACCGTCTTCCTGAAATGGCGCCCCATCCACGGCGACCGCATCGTCGCAACCGGCTGGCAGCTCGCCGTCGGCGCCGGCTGCGCCACCCTCGGCATGCTGGCCACCGGCGAGCAGCCGACGCTGCTCCGCTTCGATGCGACGATCGCCGGCGCGCTGGTCTATCACGTCGTGCTTTCCAACGCGCTGGCCTACGTGCTGTGGTTCCACATGCTCGAGCACACCAGCGCCGCCACCTCGGCACTGACCACGCTGATGATTCCGATCGTCGGTGTGCTCGGCGCGATGGCGCTGATCGGCGAGCAGCCCGGCCTGCTCGATCTCGTCGGCTTCGCGGCCGTGCTGGGCGCCGCCGCACTGATCCTGTTGCCGACCCGGCTGGCGGCGGCCCCCGCCAGTCCCCAACCTGATGGAGAGATCCGCTGATGATCGATGACACCCACGCACGACAGGCCGCCGGCCGCCTCCTGGATGCCTGGC
>Ga0172382_10005657_pt1 | contig 18552 bp, 17 predicted proteins | sample Leawel138RmetaG_FD_122245 | JGI IMG/M metagenome (GOLD analysis project Ga0172382, IMG submission 122245) | Leachate microbial communities from a municipal landfill in Southern Ontario, Canada - Leachate well 138R metaG | ecosystem: Engineered > Solid waste > Landfill > Unclassified | place...
CGCCCCTAGACCAGGCTCACCAGGAACGCGACCAGGACTCCGCCGCCGACGGCGAGGGCGTCCTCGGTGAAGGCGCCGGGGCGGTCGTTGCCGCCCTTGGCTCCGGCGAACCTGCTGCGCAACTCGGCGCCGGCCAGGGTGCCGAGCACGGCACCGACGACGCCCGCACCGGTCGCCGAGAAGGTGTGGAAGAACGCGCTGCCGATGACGGCGCCGGAGAAGCCTCCGGTGATCAACCGGGCGATGAACTGAGGTGGCACCTTACGGCTCGGAGTCATCGGCAGCTGATCGGTGACCAGCTCACCGAGCGCGAAGATGGTCAGCACCGTGACCGTGATCGGGTGCGCCATCCACTCAGACCACTTGTCGGCGACGTCGATCCAGCCGAGCATTGCGCCCCACGCGACGACGGCCGGCGCCGTCAGTGCGCGCGATCCGGCGACGACGCCGATCAACAGTGCCAGAACGAGAACGAGAACCTGCGTCATCGGACCTCCGCACGCCGGGTGGACACCCGGACGCTAACACGGTTGACCGCGCCGTGAGCGGTGTCGATCAGAAGCGGCAGAAGCGAATGTCAGAGGCCAGAATGGCTTTGGCGCCGATCGCGGCCAGCTCATCCATGATCGCGTTGACGTCGCGTCGCGGCACCAGCGCGCGCACCGCGACCCAGTCGGGGTCGGCCAGCGGCGCGATCGTCGGTGATTCGAGCCCGGGCGTGACCTCGGTGGCCCGCTCGAGCACCGAACGGGGGCAGTCGTAGTCGAGCATCAGGTACTGCTGACCGAACACCACGCCCTGGACCCGGGCGGCCAACTGGTCGCGCGCGGCGGCCGTTGCGGGGTCTGCGTCGACGCGCTCGATGAGCACGGCCTCGGAATCGCACAGCGCCTCACCGAACGCCACCAGTCCGTGCAGGCCCAGCGTCCGGCCGGTGCCCACGATGTCGGCGATGACGTCGGCCAGCCCCAATTGCACCGAAATCTCCACCGCACCGTCGAGTCGGATAACGGTGGCCTCGATGCCCCTGTGGGCCAAGTCTTTTCGCACCAGGTTGGGATACGCGGTGGCGATCCGGCGGCCTGCCAGGTCGGCGACCGTCCAGTCGGTGCCGGCCGGGGCCGCGTAGCGGAACGTGGAGGATCCGAAGCCCAGCGCCAGTCGCTCGGCGACGGGAGCGTCGGATTCCTGCGCCAGATCCCGACCGGTGATGCCGAGGTCCAATTCGCCGGAGCCGACGTAGATCGCAATGTCCTTGGGCCGCAGGAAAAAGAACTCGACGTTGTTGGACGGGTCGACGACGGTCAGGTCTTTGGAGTCACGCCGACGGCGGTAGCCCGCCTCGGAGAGGATCTCGGCGGCGGACTCGCTGAGCGCTCCCTTGTTGGGGACGGCGACGCGCAGGGTCTTGGGCGCAGACATTCAGAGCTTCCCGTACACGTCGTCGAGCGACAGACCGCGGGACAGCATCAGCACCTGCGTCCAATAGAGCAGCTGGCTGATCTCCTCGGCGAGCGCTTCGTCGCTCTCGTGCTCGGCGGCCAGCCACACTTCGCCGGCCTCTTCGAGGATCTTCTTGCCGATGCCGTGCACGCCGCCGTCGAGTGCGGCGACGGTTCCGCTACCGGCAGGACGGGTGCGTGCCCGTTCGCTCAGTTCGGCGAACAGAGCATCGAAGGTCTTCACGTTTGGCGATTGTGTCACGTCAGGTCGGAAACACCGCGATCGGCCGGGCTGGGCAGGCCGGGCTCAGCCGGTCGCCGTCTTGTCCGCGTGCAGGATCTCCCCGTGCATGTCCTCCAGCGACACCCCCTTGGTCTCCATCACCCACCGCCACACGAACAGGCCGGACAGCACCGCGCACAGCCCGTAGAAACCGTAGGCCAGGCCGAGGTGCTCGCGCAGACCCGGGAACGTGACGGTGATCAGCCAGTTGGCCGCCCACTGCCCCGCCGCCGCGAGGCCGAGGGCAGCTGCCCGGATCCGGTTGGGGAACATCTCGCCGAGCAGCACCCAGACCACCGGGCCCCACGACATACCGAACGCGACGACGAACAGGTTCGCGGCGATCAGCGCGATCACCCCCGAGGCGCCGGGCAGGCTGGGGTTGCCGTCGGCGCCGACGGTGGCGTTGGCGAAGATCACCGCCATCGTGATCAGCGTCACGGCCATGCCGGAGGAGCCGATCAGCAACAGCGGTTTACGCCCGATCTTGTCGATCAACGCGATCGCGATCAGTGTGGTGAGGACGTTGATCACCGAGGTGATGACGGTGTAGACCGCGGACTCGTCGGCGCTGAAACCGACGGCCTGCCAGAGCACGTTGGAGTAGTAGAAGATCACGTTGATGCCGACGAACTGCTGGAAGATCGACAGCCCGAGGCCCACCCAGACGATGCCGTAGAGCCCGCCGGTCGGTTTGCGCATGTCACGCCACGAGGGCTTGTCCTCGCGTTCCAGCGTCTCCCGGATGCGGGTGATGGTGATCTCCAGGTTCTTCTTGCCGAGCAGCATGCTCAGCACCCGGCGGGCTTCCGGGATCTTGTGGCTGGCAACGAGATAGCGCGGTGACTCCGGGATGGTGAAGGCGAGCACCCCGTACAACACCGCGGGCAGTGCCATCGCCAGGAACATCCACCGCCACGCGTCGAGCCCGAACCACAGCGGCTCGTTGGGTCCGCCGGCCGCCCATTGCAGGAGCCAGTTGACCGCGAACGAGGCGAAGATGCCCGACACGATGGCCAGCTGCTGCAGCGAGCCGAGCCGACCGCGGATGCCCGGCGGCGAGGTCTCGGCGATATAGGCCGGTGCGATCACCGACGCCACCCCGACGCCGATGCCGCCGACGATCCGGAAGAGCACCACCGCCCACACCTCGTGGGCGAAGCCGGTCCCGAACGCGCTGACGAGGAACAGCACCGCGGCGATCTTCATGACCGCGATGCGCCCGATCCTGTCGGCGATGCGGCCGGCGGTCATGGCGCCTGCGGCGGCGCCCAACAGCGCAGAGGCGACCGCGAAGCCGAGCTCGGCGTTGCCGATGCCGAAGTCCTCCTGGATCGAGTCGACCGCACCGTTGATGACCGCGCTGTCATAACCGAACAACAGACCGCCCAGAGCCGCGACGGAGGCGATCCGCACCGCGGTCTTGCCGGACGAGAATTCCTGGCCTTGCTCGAAAATCTCGGGACCATCCCCGACGGGACCACCCTGACCGGCCATGTGGCGACCTTTCCGCAACGTTGCGTGATACGGGTCACATTCAATCACCCGCATGCTGACGCCGAGGGTGTTCCCAAAAGTGGGCGCCGCTACTCGGCGAAAGCGATCAGGCGGTGCGTTCGCGCAGTTCTCGGTCGATCTCTGCGTAGATGCGACGCAGGTCGGCCACGTCGAGTCCGGCCAGCGAACCCACGTGGCGCCTGCGCAGCCCGCCGGGTACCGGGACGTCATTGGGGACCACGAGCACGGCGCAGCCCGCCTTCTCGGCGGCCGCCGTGCCCGTCACCGAGTCCTCGACAGCCAGGCAGTCCGCCGGATCGACGCCGAGCAACTCGGCCGCCCGGAGGTACGGGTCCGGGGCCGGCTTGCCGCTGGCCACCTCGTCAGCGCACACGGTGACCGAAAAGTAATGGCGGCCAATGCTGTTGAGCGCACGCTCGGTCAACCCGCGCTGGGTGTTGGTCACCAACGCGGCAGGGGTGCGTTCGGCTGCAAGACCTTCCAGCATTTCGCGGGCGCCGTCACACCAGGGCAGTCCGCCGTCGAACAACTCGGCGGTGTGGTCGTGCAGCCAGCGCACGGACTCCGCCATGGCTTCGGGATCGAGGTCCAGACCGAGTTCGGTGTAGACCGTCACCATCGTTTCCTCGGCCGACGCCCCGACAAGCGTGGCCCTGGTCTCACGGCTCATGACCCCGCCGAATGTCTCATACAGCGCGGAAAGAGACACATCCCACAGCTTTTCGGAATCGACGAGCGTTCCGTCCATGTCCCACAGCACCGCTCGCACCCGACCATTCTGGCACGCAGCGGTGTCCCGGCGCGAACCGCGCAACATGAACATCGGCCTCATCGAACCGCTGCGGGCCCGGGCAGGCCGTCGCGTATCCGGACGGCTCAGTCCTCGGGGTTGTAGCCCAGGTTGGGGGCGAGCCAGCGCTCGGCTTCGGCCAGGGTCCAGCCCTTGCGCTTCGCGTAGTCGGCGACCTGGTCCTGGGCCAGCCGGCCGACCACGAAATACTGCGACTGCGGGTGCGAGAAGTACCAGCCGCTGACGGCCGCTCCGGGCCACATCGCCATCGACTCGGTCAGCTCGATGCCGGTCCGCTCCTTGACGTCCATCAACTTCCAGAGCGTCGCCTTCTCGGTGTGCTCCGGGCAGGCCGGGTAGCCGGGGGCAGGGCGGATTCCCACGTACTTCTCCCCGATGAGTGCGTCGTTGTCCAGCTGCTCGTCCGGCTGGTATCCCCAGAACTCCTTGCGAACCCGTTCGTGCATCCGTTCGGCGAAAGCCTCCGCCAGCCGGTCGGCGAGCGATTCCAGCAGGATCGCGCTGTAGTCGTCGAGGGCCGCCTTGAACTCCATGATCTTGTCCTGGCTGCCGAGCCCCGCGGTCACGGCGAACGCGCCGATGTAGTCCCGGAGACCCGATTCTTTGGCGGCGATGAAGTCGCCGAGTGACCGGTTCGGGATGCCGCTGCGGTGCTCGCCCTGCTGGCGCAGGTTGTGCAGCGTGGTCAGCACCTCGGTACGGGTGTCGTCGGTGTAGACCACGATGTCGTCGCCGCCCGGGCTGGCGTTCGCCGGGAAGAACCCGATCACCCCGTTGGCGGTCAGCCACTTCTCCTTGATCAGGGTGTCGAGCATCTCCTGGGCGTCGTCGTACAGCTTGCGGGCAGCCTCGCCGGTCGCCGGGTTGTTGAGGATGTCAGGGAAGCGGCCCTTCATCTCCCAGGCGTTGAAGAACGGCTGCCAGTCGATGTACTCGCGCAGCTCGGCGAGGTCATAGTCCTTGAACTCCCGCACGCCGAGCCCCTGGGCGGGCACCGGAGGCGTGTAGCCGTCCCACTCGACCGGAGTCCGGTTCGCGCGGGCCTTCTCCAGCGTCAGCATCGGGCGCTCGTTCTTCTGGGCGTGTCGTTCGCGCAGCGATGCGTAGTCAGCCTCGGTGGCCTCCAGCAGGGCCGGACGCTGCCTGTCGTCGAGGAGCGCCGCAGCAACCGGCACCGAACGGGAAGCGTCCTTGACCCACACCACCGGACCGCCACGACGGGGGGCGATCTTCACGGCGGTGTGTGCGCGCGAGGTCGTCGCGCCACCGATCAGCAGCGGAATCTCCAGACCCTCGCGTTCCATCTCCACGGCGAAGTTGGCCATCTCGTCCAGGGACGGGGTGATCAGCCCGGACAGCCCGATGATGTCGGCGTTGTGCTCCTTCGCCGCGTCCAGGATCTTCTGGGCAGGCACCATGACCCCAAGGTCGATCACCTCGAAGTTGTTGCACTGGAGGACGACCCCGACGATGTTCTTGCCGATGTCGTGAACGTCACCCTTCACCGTCGCCATCACGATCGTGCCGTTGGTGTCCTTCGAATCGGACGTCCCGTTCTCCGCCTTCTCCGCCTCGATGAACGGCAGCAGGTAGGCAACGGCCTTCTTCATCACCCGGGCCGACTTCACCACCTGGGGCAGGAACATCTTGCCCGCGCCGAAGAGGTCACCGACGACGTTCATCCCGTCCATCAGCGGGCCCTCGATCACCTCGATCGGGCGACCACCGGCGTCGGCGATCTCGGCCCGCAATTCCTCGGTGTCGTCGTCGACGTGCGCGTCGATGCCCTTGACCAGGGCGTGCGTGATCCGCTCGCGGACCGGCAGAGATCGCCACTCGGCCACCCCCGCGTCCTCGGTCTCGCCTTTGCTGTTGAACCGTTCCGCGATCTCCAGCAGCCTCTCGGCCGCATCCTCGCGACGGTTGAGGACGACGTCCTCGATGCGGTCCCGCAGCTCGGGGTCGATGGAGTCGTAGGGCACCAGCGCACCGGCGTTGACGATGCCCATGTCCAGACCGGCCTTGATGGCGTGGAACAGGAACACCGCGTGGATCGCCTCGCGGACCGGGTTGTTGCCGCGGAACGAGAACGACACGTTCGAGATGCCGCCGGAGATGTGCACCCCGGGCAGGTTCTCCTTGATCCAGGCGCAGGCCTCGATGAAGTCGATCCCGTAGCTCGCGTGCTCCTCGATGCCGGTGGCCAGCGCGAAGCAGTTCGGGTCGAAGATGATGTCCTCGGCCGGGAAGCCCACCTCTTCGGTCAGGATCCGGTAGGCCCGCCCGCAGATCTGTTTGCGGCGCTCCAGGTTGTCGGCCTGCCCCTGCTCGTCGAAGGCCATCACGACGACGGCCGCACCGTATTTGCGGCACAGCCGCGCCTCGCGGATGAACTTCTCCTCGCCCTCCTTCATGGAGATCGAGTTGACGATCGGCTTGCCCTGCACGTTCTTCAGGCCCGCCTCGATGACCTCCCACTTGGAGGAGTCGATCATCACCGGGACCCGGCTGATGTCCGGCTCGGCCGCGATCAGCTTGGTGAACCGGTCCATCGCGGCGACGCCGTCGATCATGCCCTCGTCCATGTTGATGTCGATGACCTGCGCACCGACCTCAACCTGCTGCAGGGCGACCGACAGCGCGGTGTCGTAGTCCTCGGCCTTGATCAGGTTGCGGAACCGGGCGGAGCCGGTGATGTTGGTGCGCTCACCGATGTTCACGAACAGGGAGTCGTCGGTGATGTTGAGCGGCTCCAGGCCCGCCAGCCGGGTGGCCACCGGGATCTCCGGCACCTTCCGCGGCGGCTTGCCGTCGACGACCCTGGCGATCTCGGCGATGTGCGCCGGTGTCGTTCCGCAGCAACCGCCGACCAGGTTGACCAGGCCGGCCTCGGCGAACTCGGCGACGTAACCGGCCTGGCGCGTCGGGGACTCGTCGTATTCGCCGAAGGCGTTGGGCAGGCCGGCGTTCGGGTAGCAGGACACGAAGGTGTCCGCGATCCGCGACATCTCGGCGAGGTAGGGCCTCATCTCCGGCGCGCCGAGGGCACAGTTCAGGCCGACCGCAAGCGGCCTGGCGTGTCTGACGGAGTTCCAGAATGCCTCGGTGACCTGGCCGGACAGCGTCCGCCCGGACGCATCGGTGATGGTGCCCGAGATGATCACCGGCCAGCGGCGCCCGCGGTCCTCGAACAGCGTCTCGATGGCGAACACCGCGGCCTTGGCGTTGAGCGTGTCGAAGATCGTCTCGACGATGAGGAGGTCGGCACCGCCGTCGACCAGGCCGCTGGCGGCGTCGAGGTAGGCGGCGACCAGCTGGTCGTAGGAGACGTTGCGGGCTCCGGGGTCGTTGACGTCCGGCGAGATCGACGCGGTCCGCGTGGTCGGCCCCAGGGCGCCGGCGACGTAGCGCGGCTTGTCCGGGGTGCTGAACTCGTCGCAGGCCTTGCGGGCCAGGGCGGCACCGGCGTAGTTCAGCTCGTAGCTCAGCTTCTCCATGCCGTAGTCGGACAGCGACACCGCGTTCGCGTTGAAGGTGTTGGTCTCCAGGATGTCGGCGCCCGCCTCGAGGTACTCGCGGTGGATGCCCTCGATGATCTGCGGCTGCGTCAGGGTGAGCAGGTCGTTGTTGCCCACAAGATCGCTCGGCCAGTCCTTGAACCGCTCGCCCCGATAGCCGGCCTCGTCCGGCCGGTCCCGCTGGATCGCCGTGCCCATCGCGCCGTCGATCACCACGATCCGCCGGCCGAGAGCCACCTTCAGTTCGTCGGTGCAGTCGGGACGGATGTTCGGCTCCCAGATGTTGGGGTCAGCGGAGTTCACGCGCATTCCTTCCGTAGCGGAAGGCGTCCTTGACTCTGCCGAGCGTGGCGGATACCGAGCGGGGACCCTGTTCCCCGAGTAACCGTTGCAACGCCTCTCGACCTCAGAAAGTCTACGACGTCACCCGATCGACGTCTGGACGCCCATCTTTTCGCCGCGACCGGCCCCGACCCGCTTGGCGGTCGCGATGTCGTCGCCACCCTGGTTAACCAGATTGCAGCCGAACGCATTTCGTCTCGGCGACGGCGGCGGCCTGCAGCCGGGTCGCCATCGCGCCGTCGCCGACCATGACCCGCGTCGACATCACGTCGAGCAGGTCGGTGCCGTACTTGCGGTCGTTTGCGCCAGTCACACAGCCAGGGTAGTCGGGTACACAAACAAGCGTGCGAGTCGATGCCCGTCATCGAGCCCATGCAGGGCTTACGCTGGCCTGGTGACCCCCTCGGATTTCAGCGGTCCGAAGCGATCCGACCTGCCCGATCTCCGCGACACGATCGTCGTCGCGGCGTTCGAGGGCTGGAATGATGCCGGAGACGCGGCCAGCGACGCGCTGGAGCACCTGGACGCGATCTGGGAGGCCGAGACGATCGTCGAGATCGATGACGAGGCGTATTACGACTACCAGGTCAACAGGCCGGTGATCCGTCAGGTCGACGGCGTCACCCGCGAACTGGTGTGGCCGTCGATGCGGATCTCGCACTGCCGTCCCCCCGGCAGCGACCGCGACATCGTGCTCATGCACGGCGTTGAGCCGAACATGCGGTGGCGCACGTTCTGCGCGGAGCTGCTGGCCATCGCCGAGAAACTCAATGTGCAGACCGTCGTCATCCTCGGCGCATTGCTGGCCGATACGCCGCACACCCGTCCGGTCCCGGTGTCCGGCGCGGCCTACTCCCCCGACTCGGCCAAGACGTTCGGCCTGGAGGAAACCCGCTACGAAGGACCGACCGGCATCGCCGGGGTGTTCCAGGATGCCTGTGTGCAGGCGGGCATCCCCGCGGTGACGTTCTGGGCCGCCGTTCCGCACTACGTGTCGCAGCCGCCGAGCCCGAAGGCCACGGTGGCCTTGCTGCGGCGCGTCGAGGACGTGCTGGACATCGAGGTGCCGCTGGCCGATCTGCCGGCGCAGGCCGAGGAGTGGGAACAGGCCGTCACCGAGATGACCTCCGAGGACGACGAGATCGCCGAGTACGTGCAGTCCCTGGAGGAACGCGGAGACGCCGAGGTCGACATGAACGAGGCGCTGGGCAAGATCGACGGCGACGCGCTGGCCGCCGAGTTCGAGCGCTATCTGCGCCGCCGAGGCCCCGGCTTCCGCGGCTAGAGCTGGCCCCGTTCCTGATTTGGGCGCGAGCGTGCGTGTCTGAGGCGGACACGCCGTCCAATTCGCGAAGTTCGCGCACGCTCGCCGGCCCGGCAGCAGACTGCCCGACGGCAGCTGCCACACACGAGCGTGCGCAAAATCTGTCATCTGCGCGGCGTGTCGGCCTCAGACACGCACGCTCGCGCAGGTGAAGGAGCTCGCGTCGGTGAAAGAGCTCGCGCTAGACGCGCTCGGGTTGGGGGGACCTCCAGGAGCCGTTGAGCGCGTCGGGCTTGGGCCAGTACAGCCTCAGCACCAGCGCGAACGGCCCCTTCGGGGCGGGCAGCCAGTTGGCTTCCTTGTCGATGCCCGGCGACTCGTTCTGGATGTAGAACGTGTATCCGCCGTCGGGGTCGGGCACCACGCTGGGCAGCATCGCCGAGTTGATCAGATAGCGGTTGATCGGGTTCTCGACGAGCAGGCTGGCGGGCAGCTCGTACATGGTCAGCGACCAGAACGCGTTGACCGGCGGCAACCCGCCCGACGGGAAGCGGAACACGTACCTGTTCGCGCCGGTCAGCGGCTGGCCTGCCGCATCGTTGGAGAAGTTCGGGTAGATGGCCTCGGCGGCGGTGTTGCCGTAGATGCCGTAGGCGGCGCCGGCCATCCGGTACAGGTAGTTGTCCCCCAGCTCCTGCCTGCTGCCGAACAACTGCGCGGAGGTCACGTTGCCGGTGTCCATCTCGTTCTTCTTGAACGCGTCGAGCTCGGCGTTACCGTCGGCCATCCCGCCCTCGATCGCGGCGCGCATCTGCGGGCTCAGCGAGTCGGCGTCGAAATCGCCGTCGGGGCCGATGCCGATTCTCGCGAACCGTTCCCGCAGTGCCGTTTCCTCCGGCAGCGCCGGGGCGAACCGCATCACGAAATTGAGGATCTCGAAGAACTGCGGCGACGTGCGCTGCTGCTCGGGCGTAAGGGGCGGGACGAAGTCGATCGCCGGCGCCGGCGGCGGCGGGGGCTGGTTGAGGTACACCGACAGCGGCGCCGCCTGGTAGCCCGCCTGGATCTTGCGGACCTCCTCGATGTCCGACGGTCCGAACAGCTGGGTGCGGTACAGCACGAACGCCAGCTCGGTGTCCGAGCGGATCACCTCGTCGATGCCCTCCGGTTTCTCCCCCTGCCAGCCGGGACCCGCAAGCAGATACCTGCCGCCGCCGTTGCCGGTGGTGCGGCTGCCGACGTAGGCGAAGTTGTAGGTGTAGCCGTCGACGAACTGCAGCGAGTAGTAGCGGTCCTGCTGGACCGGCGGCACGGTCAGCACCAGCGGTTCGGCCCGCAGGTCGGCCCCGACGAACGAGTAGGGGGTGTCCGAGTTGGGCGTCTGGATCGCGGTGTCCTCGGGGGTGTATACCCGGGCGGTGTTGTGCACCTCGTTCCAGCCGCCCTTGTACTCAGGGTCCTGCTTGTCGACGAAGTAGGAGTACTGCACGCGGTAGTTGTCGACCATCGGGAAGCCGTAGACATAGGCCTCCTTGGCGATCGCCCTGGCCTCTTCGGGGCTGACCACCGCCGCGGTTTCCGGCGCCGACGACGTCGACGTGTCCTCCGGCGCGGATGAGTCGGTGCCGCAGCCGGCGAGCAACAGCAACGCCGCCGCGGCGGCGGTCAGGCGACGCAACATCAACGCTCCTCCAATCGCTGGGTCCTGGTGCCCATCGACCGCCCGAGCGCGGCGACTTCGGCGTCCATCCGCGGGAGCAGGTCGGGCACGAACTTCAGCACCTGTTGTTCGCCGATCGGCGTGGAGAGCAGCGATTTGAGCCAACGCAGCACCCCGACCCAGCCGGGACAGTTGATCTGGCGCTTGCGCTGCTCGATCCCGGTGACGAAGGCCTCCCCGCACGCCTCGACCGACGTCGTCTGGTTCAGCGGGAACGGCAGCCGGCTCAGCATCTCGGCGAACGTCGGCAGATCGGCCTTGGTGTCGCGCACCAGCGGGGTGTCGATCCAGGACATGTGTGCCGAGCCGACGGCGACGCCGCGGAAACCGACCTCGAGGCGCAGCGCGTTGGCGAAGTGCTCTACGGCGGCCTTGGCGGCGTTGTAGGGCGCCAGGCCCGGCGCGGCGGCGTACGCGGCCAGCGACGAGACGATCAGCACATAGCCGCGCCGCTCCAGCACCGACGGCAACGTGGCCCGCACGGTGTGGAACACACCCATGACGTTGACGTCCATCAGGGTGCGGAAGGCCTCGGGATCGACCTGCAGTACCGAACCGTAGGTCGCGATCCCGGCGTTGGCCATCACGATGTCGATGCCACCGAACCGGTCGACGGCGCTCGCGGCGGCGGCCTCCATCGCCGTCAGCTCACGGACGTCGGCGACGATGGTGTGCACGCGGTCGGGGCCGAGCGAGTCACGCAGTTCGGTCAGCGGCGCCTCGTCGAGATCGGTGAGCACCAGGCGGGCCCCCTTGGCGTGCAGGCGCCGCGCCACCTCCGCACCGACACCGCGCGCGCCGCCGGTGATGAACACGGTCTTTCCGGCCACGGCTCCCATGGCCGGAAACCTACTCCACGGCCGGTGGTTTACAGCGCAATGCCGAGCAGCGCGTCGACGGCGGTGGCGACCGTCGTTCCGGCGGTCGCGTCGTGGCCACCGTAGGTCAACGCGTCGGTGGCCCAACCATCCAGCGCGGCAAGCGCTTTGGGGGTGTCAAGATCGTCGGCGAGGTAGCGCCGCACCCGCGCGACGACGTCGGTGGCGTCGGGGGCGCCCGCCAGCGCCGTTGCACTGCGCCAGCGGTGCAGGCGCGCCAGCGCCTCGTCGAGTACCGCGGGGCTCCAGAACCGGTCGTCGCGGTAGTGCCCGGCGAACAGTCCGAGCCGGATCGCGGCCGGATCGACACCGTCGCGGCGCAGCTGCGACACCAGCACCAGGTTGCCGCGGCTCTTGGACATCTTGTGCCCGTCCCAGCCGATCATGCCCGCGTGGACGTAGTGGCGGGCGAAACGCCGCTCACCGGTGACGCATTCGGCGTGCGCGGCAGAGAACTCGTGGTGCGGGAAGATCAGGTCGCTGCCGCCGCCCTGGATGTCGAGGCCCGTCCCGATGCGGCTGAGTGCGATCGCCGCGCACTCGACGTGCCAGCCCGGGCGTCCGGGACCGAACGGCGACGGCCAGCTGGGTTCGCCGGGCCGCTCGGCCAGCCACAGCAGCGCGTCCAGCGGGTCGCTCTTTCCGGGACGGTCGGGGTCGCCGCCGCGCTCGGCGAACAGGGCCAGCATGGTGTCGCGGTCGTAACCCGACTCGTAGCCGAACTGCACGGTGGCGTCGGCACGGAAATACACGTCCGGGTACTGCGGGTCGTCGACCACATAGGCGGCGCCGGCGGCCAGCATCTTCTCCACCAGCTCGACGACCTCGGCGATCGCCTCGGTGGCGGCCACGTAGTCACGGGGCGGCAACACCCGCAGGGCCGCCATGTCCTCGCGGAACAGCTCCGTCTCGCGGTCTCCGAGCTCGCGCCACCCGATCCCGTCGCGCTGCGCGCGTTCGAACAGCGGGTCGTCGACGTCGGTGATGTTCTGCACGTAGTGCACGTCGTGGCCGCTGTCGCGCCACAGCCGGTGCACCAGATCGAACGTCAGGTAGGTCGCCGCGTGCCCGAGGTGGGTGGCGTCATACGGCGTGATGCCACACACGTACATCGTGGCGGTGGCGCCGGGCGCCACCGGGCGCACCTGTCGATCCGCGCTGTCGTAGAGCCGCAACTGCGGCCCGCGCCCCGGCAGCGCAGGCACGTTCGGTGCGGACCACGAATGCATAGCCTCGACTCTAGACATCGACGTGTGCGACAAATCCGACGGCTGATTCATTCCCGTCCATTCCCACCAGTCGCCGGCCTCGTCACCGGTACGCCGACCAGATCCCCTCCAGCAGAACCCCGGCCACCTCGGGCCGACACATCAACAGGTCCGGCAGGTAGGGGTCGCGGCGGTTGTAGATCAGTGGGGAGCCGTCGATGCGGGAGGCGTGCATCCCGGCGGCCCACAGCACCCCGGCCGGGGCGGCCGAATCCCACTCCCACTGGCCGCCCGCGTGCAGGTAGGCGTCGACGTCGCCGCGCACCACCGCCATCGCCTTCGCGCCGGCCGATCCGATCCGGACCAGCTCGATGTCGAGTTGTTCGCGCAGCCGCCACAGCACCGCGGGCGGCCGGTTCGAGCTGGCGGTGACGCGGATCGGGCCTTCGGCGCGCGGCGGGGGCGGGGTGACGGTGTCGGTGCGGTAGACCTCGCCGCGCGCGGGCAGCGCCACTGCGGCGTCGGTGATCGTGGGTGCCCCGGTGCGTGGGGCGCGCTGCCACAGCGCGATGTGCACCGCCCAGTCGGCACGGCCCGGCATGGAGTATTCGTGGGTGCCGTCGACCGGGTCGACGATCCAGACCCGGTCGGCGTCGACCCGGGACAGGTCGTCGACGGCCTCCTCGGACAGCACCGCGTCGTGCGGGCGCTCCCGGTGCAACCGGTCCAGGATCAGCGTGTTGGCGCGCTTGTCCCCTGCATCACCGAGGTCGTAGGGGTCGTAGAAGTCCGCGCCGATCCGCTCGCGCATCGCGAGCAGCAGCTCACCGGCCTCCTCGGCCACCGCGGCGGCCAGTGCTGCGTCGGTGAGAATCACCCGGCAAGTAGATCACGTCAGAACGCGGGCCATGGGATCGGCCGCCGCCGGTCCGGGGTCGGCATCACCGGATTGCCGAGCAGGCCAACGACTCTGGCCCGCAGCGCGGCGACCTCGCGGGGCGTGATCAGGCCGCACAGTTCGGCACCCAGGTCGGCGTTCAGCACGTCGCCGAGTTTCGCGACGTCCGAAAGGGTTTCGTCGTCGACCGGCTTGCCCGCCCACCCCCACAGCACGGTGCGCAGCTTGTCCTCGACGTGCAGCGTGACTCCGTGGTCGACGCCGTAGACTCCGCCGTCGACGCCGTGCAGCACATGGCCGCCCTTGCGGTCGGCGTTGTTGACCAGCACGTCGAACACCGCGATGCGGCGCAACCGCTCGTCGTCGGCGTGCACCAGGGTGACCTCGTCACCCGCGTAGTCGTAGGCCTGCAGCACCGGCAGGAATCCGGCCGGGACCCTGCCCGCGGGCACCAGGTCGATCAGATCGGGCCCGGCGGGCCGGTCGTCACGGTCGTCGTCGGTGTCGTCGTCCCCGGGTTGGTCCACCCAGCGCTGCACCATGCCCGGACCGGCCGGGCCGTCACGAATGATGGTGTACGGCACCACGTTCCAGCCCATGGCAGCCGAGACCAGATACGAAGCAACCTCCCGCCCGGCCAGGGTGCCGTCGGGAAAGTCCCACAGCGGCGCCTCGCCACGAACCGGCTTGTAGACGCAGTGCCAGGTGTCCGCGCCGAGGGTGGCCTCGCACAGGAAGGTGGCGTTGCTCGCCGAACGGATCCGCCCGATCACGGTCAGTTCGCCGCAGCGCAGCACCTCCCCGAAATCACAGCTCGTCATCGTCGGACCCGGTGAGCGCACCGCGCCGGTAACCGTTGGTCCGCACGCAGATGTGCCCCTCGGGGTCCAGCGGTTCGTCACACAGCGGGCACGGCGGACGCCCGGCCGAGATGACCCGGTTGGACCGCGTCGCGAACTGGCGGGCCGACTCCGGCGTCAGGAACACCCGCACCGCGTCGGGCCCCTCCTCTGCGTCGTCGAGCACCACCGACGCGTCGAACTCGGTGTCCGACACGGCGAGCAGTTCCACCACCACGGTCTGCGCCTCCGAGTCCCATCCAAGCCCCATCGTGCCGACCCGGAACTCGGCGTCGACAGGGGTGATCAGCGGGCTCAGATCGTCGACGTCGCCGGTCTCCGGCGGGATCGGGGTGCCGAAGCGGCGGTTGATCTCCAGCAGCAGCGCGGCGATCCGCTCGGCGAGCACGGCCACCTGCTGTTTTTCCAGCACCACGGAGACCACGCGCTTGTCGTGGACGGCCTGCAGATAGAACGTCCGGTTTCCCGGTTGGCCGACCGTCCCGGCCACGAAGCGGTCGGGTGTACGGAAGACGTGGATTTCGCGGGTCATGGCAATTTCCAAAATACCGGCAACGGCCCGGTCGGCGTCAGTCGGTGGATCCGCCGACCACCGCGTCTCCGCTGGGGACGCCGCCCGTCTCGGACTCGCCGGTGGACGGAGGCGCCGACAGCGCCGCGTTCAGCGCGACGCCGGTGTGGTTGACATGGATGACGAACGGCCGCACCGGGGTGTAGCGGACGACGCTGACCGAGGCCGGGTCGGCGTTGATGCGCTGGAAGCTGTCCAGGTGTGTGCCCAGCGCGTCGGCCAGCACGGACTTGATGACGTCGCCGTGGGTGCACGCGATCCACAGCACGTCGGCGCCGTGTTCGTCCGCCAGCCGGCGGTCGTGTTCGCGCACCGCGGCGACGGCGCGGGCCTGCACGCCGGCCAGCCCCTCACCCTCGGGGAACACCGCGGCACTGGGCTGCTGCTGGATCACCGCCCACAGCGGCTCCTTGACCAGCTCGACGATCTTGCGGCCCGTCCAGGCCCCGTAATCCACCTCGGTGATCCGGTCGTCGACCAGCGGCTGCAGGCCGAGCGCGGCAGCCAGGGGTTCGACGGTGCGTTCGCACCGCAACAGCGGGGAGCGCACGATCGCGCGGATGGGGAGCGACTCGAGCCGGTCGACGAGCGCCGATGCCTGTTCCCGGCCGCGGTCGTCGAGGTCGACGCCCTCCGAACGGCCCGCGAGCGTGTGGGCCGTGTTCGAGGTGGAGCGGCCGTGCCGCAGCAAAAGAACCGTCACATCGTCTCCCTGCCCGTCATATCGCCGACACCACCCCGGCCGAGAGTAGAACCAGCACCACGGTGCCGAGGACGATGCGGTAGCCGACGAACCAGTACATGCTGTGCCGCACCAGGAACCGCAGGAACCACGCGACCGCGGCATAGCCCACCACGAACGCGATCACGATCGAGACGAACAGCTGGGCGCCGCTGGCGCTCATGCCCTCCCCGACCGGTTCGAAAGCGTCGGGCAGCGAGAACAGGCCTGACGCGAACACCGCCGGGATGGCGAGCAGGAATCCGAACCGGGCGGCGAGCTCACGATGCATCCCGAGAAACAGGCCCGCGCTGATCGTCGCGCCCGACCGCGACACCCCGGGCACCAGCGCGAGACACTGGGCCAGACCGACGATGATGCTGTCTCTCCACGTCAGCTGCTCGACCCGCCGGGCCTGCCTGCCGTAGTACTCGGCGGCGGCGATGACGAAGGAGAACACGATCATCGCGGTCGCCACCAGCCAGAGATTGCGGGCACCCGTTCGGATCTCGTCCTTGAACAGCAGACCCACCACGCTGATCGGGATGGTGCCGATGATCACCCACCAGCCCAGCCAGTAGTCGGCGCTGCGCTGCCCGGCCCGGAACAGACCGGCGAACCAGGCCTTGACGATGCGCACGATGTCCCGCGCGAAGTACACGAGCACGGCAACCTCGGTGCCGAGCTGGCTCACCGCGGTGAACGAGGCTCCGGCGTCGTCTTCGAAGAAGACGCGCGATGCGATCGCCAGGTGCCCCGACGACGAGACGGGAAGAAACTCGGTCAGCCCCTGCAGCACGGAGAGAACGACGACCTGCAGCCACGACATCTCAGGCAGCCCCGTCACGACGACGACCGTACCGTGGAGTGGGGCGGGCGGCCGCTAACGCCCGGCGCGGGGAACCGGCTGGGCGTGGGCGATCGTGTCGCGTACGGCGGCGATCAGGCTGCGCTCGTCCGTCATGTCGATGTCGGTGAGCTTGCGACTGGCCGTGGCCACGACGTCCTCGGCCTGCGGGACAGGGCCACGCAGCCGCGGCCGGTACACCTCGACCACGAGCGTCTGACGTTCCATGTGGAAGGAGAAGCTGCGGCCGTCGCCGAGTTCGCCGAAACCGCTGGCGTGCACCCCGGTGGTGATGACTTCGACGGCGAAGCCCCGACCAGCGACTTCGCTGTCAGCGGCGAGGGTCATGGTATGTACCATACCGCCGACGGCGCCCTCGGGCTCGCCGGACGCCCCCGGGCCGCCACTACGCCGTTGCATACACTGGCTCTCCGATCGATTCCCACCGAACTCGAACCGAGAGCTACCCGTTGTCGCGCCACATAAACCCGCAGGCTCAGCTGACCCGTCTGGGGATCGCCGCGTTGGCGTTGACGCTGGTCGCCGGGTGTTCGTCCAATCCGGTGGATGCGCCGCCGCCGACCATCGAACCCGCGCGTGCCGCCGATTCTCCCCCGGTCACTGCAGCACCGCCCGGGGTGGTCTGGCCGATGGCCGGCGCCGCGCTGGCGGCGGTGTTCGACGCAGCGACGGCGTCGCTGCTGGTGCTGTCCCCGGGGCCGGACGGGTCGGCTGTCACCGTCGTCGCCGAGTCCGGCGCGCAGCGGCCGGTCGAACTCGCGGATCCGGCGACGGCGATCGCGGGCGACGACGACGGCTGGGCGTACCTGTCGACACGCGGCGGCTACTACCGGCTCGACATTGCGACGGCAGATGTGACGAAGGTGGAGGTCGAGGGCCGGGAGGGAGTGGACTTCACCGCGATCGCCCGGCGCGGCGACGGCCGGTTGGTGCTGGGCAGCGCCGACGGCACGGTGTACACGCTGACCTCCGAGAACACCGTCGGCGCCCAACTGAAGACCTTCGCCCGGGTGGATGCCCTTGTCACACAAGGTGATACCGCAGTCGTGCTGGACCGGGGCCAGACCTCGGTGACGAGCCTGAACGCCGACGGCACCAAGTCCGAGCATGCGCTGCGCGCCGGTGAGGGCGCCACCATGATGGCCGCCGACGGGGCAGGGCGGGTGCTGGTCACCGACACCCGCGGTGGCGAGCTGCTGGTGTACGGCGTGAACCCGCTCATCCTGCGGCAGCGCTACCCCGTGCCGGATGCTCCCTACGCGGTGGCCGGATCCAGGGACGACGACGGGCTGGCGTGGGTCGCGCAGACGGCGACCAACACCGTCGTTGGTTACGATCTCTCGACCGGGATCCCCGTCGAGAAGGTGCGATATCGAACCGTGCAACAGCCGAACTCACTGGCCTTCGACGACGCCTCGGGCACGCTCTACGTGGTGTCCGGCGCGGGCGCGGGCGTCCAGGTGATCACCGGGGCGGCCAAGTGAGCCGGGCGTGGCGGGGCCGGATGCCCGCTGCGTGGGACAAGGTGGTCTCGGAGGATCCGGGCGAGTACGAGTGGATCCCGCTGCGGCTTCCGCCCGACGTCACGCGCGTCAGCGCATCTATCCGGCTGTCGATCGAAGCGGAGTACCGGGGTTGGGAGCTGACCCG
>Ga0172382_10005658_pt1 | contig 18551 bp, 17 predicted proteins | sample Leawel138RmetaG_FD_122245 | JGI IMG/M metagenome (GOLD analysis project Ga0172382, IMG submission 122245) | Leachate microbial communities from a municipal landfill in Southern Ontario, Canada - Leachate well 138R metaG | ecosystem: Engineered > Solid waste > Landfill > Unclassified | place...
GGCGCTCGCGTGTGAACGCTTTATCGCTCTGACGGTGACGGTGCTTGAAGCTATTCGCTTCAAGCCGCTCTTGGGTAACTTCAATTGCCTGCTTTTTTTAGCCATGTTCAACTGTCAATCAAAGCCGCTTATTATCTCAAAAAATGCTTAACTTAATGGCAGTGACGCTCCTGCGTGGGAATGCATATTCCCCGCCTGCCCTAAGCAGGAATTGGCAAAAAAACACCCGCTAATAACCAATCGTCACGCCATCCGGGTTGCGTGGATCAGAATAACCATACAGCACATTGTCGCGTACCTGGATGGTTTGCGTACGCCCCATGGCAGGTTTCAGGGCAATTTCATAACCCTTTTCCTTTAACAATGCCAGGGTATCGGGGCTGAAGCCTTTCTCCACGCGTAACTCATCGGGTAACCACTGATGATGGAAACGGGGTGTTGACGCTGCTTCGGCCGGATTCATACCAAAATCGATACTGTTAAGAATAGTTTGCAGCACGGTGGTAATAATGCGTGCCCCGCCCGGGCTGCCGGTTACCAGCCAGGGTTTGCCGTCTTTCAGCACCAACGTGGGCGTCATAGAAGACAGGGGCCGTTTTGCCGGCTCAACCGCATTGGCATCGCCGCCAATCAGGCCAAACGCATTGGGCACACCTGGTTTGGCTGAAAAGTCATCCATTTCATTATTCAGCAAAATACCGCTTTCGCCGGCTACGATGCCACTGCCAAAATTCAGGTTAAGCGTATAGGTAACAGCTACCGCATTACCGTTTTTATCCACCACCGAATAATGGGTGGTCTGGTCGCTTTCATAGGCTTGCGGTTTTCCCGGTAAAATTTCTTTGGACGGCGTTACCTTATCAAAAGAAATGGCATTGGCCAGGCTATTGGCATACGCTTTTGAAGTCAGGCCTTTTTGTGGCACCTGGGCAAAATCCGGGTCTCCCAAATACTCGGAACGGTCGGCATAGGCACGCTTCATGGTTTCAGCCACCAGGGTAACGGTTTTTGAACTGTTTAATCCTAAAGCATTAAGGTCATGTGGTTCCAGCATATTCAACATCTGGATTACATGAATACCGCCAGAACTGGGCGGCGGCATGGAAACCACTTCATACCCGCGGTACGTGCCTTTCACCGGCTCACGTTCCACCACCTTGTAATTGGCCAGATCCTCTTTGGTCATGAGGCCATCATGCTTGCCCATTTCCGCTACAATCTGGTCGGCTATTTTCCCCTTGTAGAAAGCATTGGCACCTTCTTTGGCAATTAAACGCATGGATTCAGCCAGGTCTTTCTGCACCAGCAAATCACCCGCTTTCAACGGTTCTCCATCCTTGAAAAATATGGCTTTGGTGGTGTCCCACTTGCCCAGGCTTTTTTGGGTGGCAGCCAGGTTTTCTGCCAGTGAATTGCTAACGATATAACCGTTTTCCGCCAGCTCAATGGCCGGTTGAATAACCTGCTCCAAGGGCATGCTACCCCATTTTTTCAGGGCATGTTCCATACCGGCCACCGTACCCGGTACGCCTACTGCCAAATGGGTATAGAGCGATCTGCCGGCAGCCACATCCCCTTTTTCGTCCAGATACATGTCACGGCTTGCCTTGGCAGGTGCCATTTCCCTGAAATCAAGCGCGATGGTCTGGTCACTTTCCCTGTCATGGACCATCATGAAGCCGCCACCGCCCAGATTACCGGCATTGGGCAGGGAAACAGCCAGTGCAAAGCCAATTGCCACGGCCGCATCAACGGCATTACCCCCTTTTTTAAGGATGTCCAGCCCTATGGCAGAAGCCAGATGCTGCTCGGTGGCCACCATCCCGTTATGCGCAATGACTGGATGGAAAATATCCATATCATAGTCATACTGCACCTGGGGCGGTGCCACCGGGGCAGGTGTTTTGGCCTGTAAGGGCGCAACAGAAACCCCAGCCAATAATGCCAGACCAAGGAATGTAACAACCGTACTTCGCTTGAATTGAATAGACATAATGCCTCCTTTATGGGTGTTTTAAGCAGCATTCCCACGCGGGAGCATGGGAACGAAGATAAATTTAAATCAGTCGTGATCGTCTTCAATACCGCCGTTTCAAATCATCCAGATAACGCCTGTCACGTTTGGTGGGGCGGCCATGCAAGATGGTATCGGCAGGTTCATTGGCCAGTCTTCTTCTTTCTTTTTCCGCTTCCCGGGTCTGGATGCTTTCAGGGGTTTCTTCATACAGCAATTGCGCTACCGGCGCCGGGCCGCGTACCGCACTTAAGGCCTTGATTTCCACCACCCGGTGCATGCGCTCCTGCCGGATAGTGATTCTGTCGCCCACCTTGACTTCCCGGGCAGGCTTGGTACAAGGCTGTTCATTCACATCCACCCTGCCCTTGCCAACTTCAGTTGCTGCAAGCGAACGGGTTTTGTAAAAACGGGCGGCCCAAAGCCATTTATCAATACGCAGTTTTTCCAGCGGGTTCATTTTTTAACATTACAATAATAAGGATCTGATCATCATATTATAGCTATCAGCAACTACCCAAAAGATACTCACCATGAAAAAATTACTCCTGGCTGCCCTTGCCCTGTCGAGCCTTTTCTTTCAACCCACAGTAAACGCCGAAGAGGTTGGCTGCGTCAGCACTACCTGGCGCGTTGTGAATAATGACAAAGTATGCGTTCAATCCTTTAATGACCCCGATATTGAAGGCGTTGTCTGCCACCTGTCACACGCCCAAACCGGTGGTATTTCAGGTGCCCTGGGCCTGGCAGAAAACCCCTCGCGCTTTGCCATTTCCTGCCGCCAGGTTGGCCCCATCAAGGCAGAAAAAGCCATCCCTGACAAAAAAGAAAATATCTTCACCCAGCGCATGAGCCTGTTATTTAAAGACCTTAACGTGACCCGCCTGCTGGACAAACCCAACAATACGCTGGTTTATCTGGTGGTCAGCGAACGGGTTATTGAAGGTTCGCCTTACAATAGCATTTCAGGCGTTCCGCTCATGCCCTGGGGCGATAAAATGCCTGAAGTGACTTTCAAGAAATAGTCGTCCACGCCCGTTATAAGCCGGTTTTACCTTCTCCGCCCTTGCCACAGGGGCGGATTAAATTTTTTTGCAAAGCCATGCCCATCTCTATCCTGAACAGGATCAACCTTGACGCCCCCTACTGGTCCCCCTGGAAAACCCGTTTCCCTGCCCCGCAGCAAACCGTACCCAGCGTTCACGCATTCCTGAACGAGCATCTCCCTGCCCACGCACCAGTTAACTTCGTCCCACAGGAAACCCTGCCTGCCGGCATGGCCTATGAAACCTATATATATGAAACCGGCAATGTGCCCACCCGTGATGGCCTGCATGATTATTTCAATGCTCTGTGCTGGTTTACCTTCCCGAACACCAAAACCCGCCTTAACCGGTTACAGGCGGCGCAAATAAAACAAGCCGGTGTGGGTGATACCAGGGGAAAAACAAGGGATGCCATTACGATTATTGATGAAAACGGCTTCTTCATCCAATGCCCGGACGAACTTTGGCAGGCCCTGCAAGCCAAACAGTGGCAAACCGCCTTCCAGACCTTACGCCCCCTGTGGCGCCAAACCCGGGTTATCGCCTTCGGCCATGCCCTGCTGGAAAAACTGGTGACCCCTTACAAAGCCATTACCGCCCATGCCATCCGTATACCCGATTCCATTGCACCAAGCAGGCAAAAGACTGGCCCTGATGAGCGGGTAGCCGAGGTAACCGCTAAAGACCAAACCGATCCCGACACGCCTGAGATATTTTCAGAAGCGGCGATCCAGCAAGTGGACGATTATCTAGCCGGGTTCCTGACAGAACAAACCCTGCAAACCAAGCCTTTCATCCCGCTGCAGATTTTTGGTATTCCGGGCTGGCATGAAGAGCAGTCACAAATCAGTTTTTACAATGACAACAAGGTTTTCAGGTCACCCCAAAAAACAGGTGGGCAAACTATTCTTGCCTCATCCGCTCCATAAAGCAGTATCCGTATTCCCAATATACCTGCTGGTCCTAAAACCATTAAAGCGTTCTGACACTGCCGCTTTGCTCCGACGCCGCTTCGCGCCGAAGTCGATGCATCGGCAGCCTCAATCAGGCCCGTCACACGAGATAACAAATCATAAATTCAACATACACATTTTATAAACCCATAAATATTTACGATTTGATTTTCCCCGCAAACAATTTGAATACAAAAAATTAATCAGCAGCCGTATAGGAAGTTTTTACCGCTGTATAAAACTCACGTGCGTAAGAACCTTGTTCACGTGGACCATAACTGGACCCCTTGCGCCCGCCGAATGGAGCATGGTAATCCACCCCTGCAGTAGGTACATTCACCATCACCATCCCCGCAGCCGAGTGGCGTTTGAAATCGCTAGCATACTTCAACGAAGTCGTACAAATGCCCGAAGACAAGCCAAACGCAGTGTCATTTGCAACATGCAAAGCCTCATCATAATCACTCACACGAATAATCGAAGCGACTGGCCCGAAAATTTCTTCACGGTTAATACGCATCGCATTATGAGTTTCCGTAATCAATGCCGGGTTAAGATAGTAGCCCTGTGTATCACGCTCAAGCAAATCACCGCCACACACCAGCCGTCCGCCTTCCTCCTGTCCCAAAGCGATATAACGCAGATCCTGCTGCAATTGGTCTTCACTGGCTACCGGGCCTATATCCGTACCCTGATGCAAGGCATGGCCGATTTTCAACGCGGCCATCTGCCGACTCATTGCCTCAATAAAGGCATCGTGAATTCCCTCTTCAACAATCAGGCGGCTGGAGCCGGTACAGCGTTGTCCGGTAGAATAAAACGAACCCTGAATGGCCACTGACACAGCAGTTTGCAAATCGGCATCATTTAAAATGACCAAAGGGTTCTTGCCCCCCATTTCCATTTGTACCTTGGCACCACGCTGCATGCAAGCCATTCCCACCCGTTTTCCCGTTGCTACAGACCCTGTAAAGCTAAGGGCCCTTACCTTGGTTGAGTTGGCCAGCGTATTACCAACCCTGGAACCCGGTCCCATGACAAGATTGAAAACTCCGGGCGGCAAACCGCCCACCCGTGCAATAATTTCCGCAAGCGCCCAAGCACTACCCGGCACCAAATCAGCCGGTTTGAAAACAACCGTATTTCCATAAGCCAGTGCCGGTGCAATTTTCCAGGCAGGAATGGCTAACGGAAAATTCCACGGCGTAATAATCCCTATCACTCCTTCCGGCTCACGGGTTACCTCAACAGCAACGCCCAGCCTGACCGCTGGCAGCACCTCTCCACCGCAGCGCAGCGCCTCTGCCGCAAAAAACCGAAAAATGCGTCCTGCCCGAGTCGCCTCACCAATACCTTCAACCAGTGTTTTACCCTCTTCCCGCGACAACAAATAACCCAGTTCCTGAGCCCGTGCCAAAATTTCCACACCAATACGATCCAGCGCATCGGCTCTTTGCTCGGCCGTCCAGCTTGACCAGAATTTGCCAGCATCAAAGGCCGCATCAATGGCTATTTGTGTCTGTGCTTCATTGGCACCTGCATAAACACCAATCACATCCGACAAATCCGATGGATTGATATTTTGTTTTTCCGTTTTCCCATTTACCCAGTCACCGGCAATATAGTTGTAATGATGAGAGTACGTTGTATCAAGTATTTGTTTCATAGATTTTTTCATTTTATATTGAGTACATTACCAGGCACTGGTATACAGGGCCAAGGCATCATCGGCGCTAATGGGACACGGATTATGTGCCAGCAAACGCTGTATTCCCATCACATCTTTGGCCAGCATGGGTAAATCATCCTGGCTGACACCCACGTCCCGCAAACGTTGGGCGTAAGGCATTTGTGCAACCAGCTCACACACCACATCAATAAACACCTGTGCGGCCTCACTATCAGAAACAGTATTAAGCTCAGGGCGAATACTGCGACCCAGCAAGGCATAGATCGCTTCTCCCGCTACCAGATTAAAACGCAGAATATGAGGCAACATTAAAGAATTGGATAAACCATGTGGCACATGAAACCGTACTCCTAACGGGTAGGCAAAAGCATGCACCGCTCCTACCGAAGCATTAGAAAATGCCATCCCTGCAAACAGTGATGCCAACAGCATCTGCTCGCGCACTTCCAGATTTTTGCCTTCCTGTACCGCTGGCAGCAAATTGCTAACAATCATTTGTGTGGCCTTGATGGCCAGCAAGTCTGAAAGCGGATTCCGTTTAAGGTAAGTGGACAAGGCTTCAATGGCGTGAACTAGGGCATCAATGCCTGTTGCACCGGTCACTGCCGGTGGCAAGGCGATTGTTAATTGAGGGTCCAGCAAGGCTATATCGGGTAATAAAAAAGAAGAAACCACCGGCTTTTTCTCATCACTTGGGGTGGTAACCACTGAAATAGGCGTCACTTCCGAACCAGTTCCGGCAGTGGTCGGAATCTGGATTAATGGTAACCTCGGACCTTGTGCCACACTCACGCCATAAATGGCAGACAGGGCCTGCGGAGACTTCACTAACAAGGCAACCAGTTTGGCTGTATCCATGGAACTGCCACCGCCAAAACCGATGACACCATCCGCAGTCACCTGGCGTGCCACTGCAGCGGCTTCTTCGATCACAGCCTCAGGCGGATCAGCCTGCACATCACTGTAAACAGTCACTTCAATTCCTGCCGTTTTAAGCGACTCAAGAGCGGCATTTGTTAAACCTGCCTGGTGCAAGCCATTATCGGTAACAAAAAAAGCATGGCTAATACCCAGATTTCTGGCAGCTTCGCCCAAGTCCGTGCATGCTCCACTATGACAAATAATACGTGGTGTTGTTTCAAAACTGAATGAATTCATAGTCTAAAATCCTGGTGGGTTTGCTGGAATAACCGGCAAAAAATGAACATTGGTCAAATGAAAAACAGTAAAAAACGCCAGCCAACCGTCAGAACAATTGCAGAAAGCGCAAATGCACACGATGAGCTTCCTTGAACCCATTACGGGCAGATAGGTCTCTGCCGTAGGTTGCGGTGATTTGTTGTGTAGGACTGAAAAAATACGATCCGCCAAACTGAATCCTGTTGGTGGACTGGCGATCATGCTGGCGAACCCCATCCACGCGGTTTTCTCCACCGCTGATACGTTGCAATCCAATACGCACATCGGCCCCGGGTGCAAACTTGTAACGCACAAAAGATTGCAGGTTGTATAAGGGGCGCTGCTTGCGTGTCTGGCCCAGACTGCCATAATCATTATTCTTGCCATGCCATTGCACATCTCCCACCAAGTCCAGGGTAACCTTGTCTGTGAGCTGTTGCACATAACCCGCCTGCAATACAAATTTCCAGCGATTTTCACCAATATTCAATGGCTTGTCTTTGCTGTACTGACCAGTAGGGGCAAACACATAAGGCGCAAGACTGAATTGGCTTTTTGCGCCCGCCTCGTTAAACCATAATGGGGCAGATAAAATTATATCTCCCATACCGTTCTGGTGTCCCAAAGAGGAAATATCCCGACCGGCATCAAGCCTGCCAAAAGGTAACAAAATCTGGGGTGCCAGCGTATAGGGACCCAGCTTCATATAATGAACACCGCGTAAAATGCCAATATCCGATGTCAGGCGGGGTTTACCGGGCAAACGGCCACCATCGACATAAACCTCATCGCGCACCGCATGCTGGTAATAAACCAGGAACAAGTTTGTGCCGGCAGGCGCAACCTCGAAGTCACCGGCGTCCACATCAAGGGCGTATGCCAAAGGGGACAAGACAGCATTCGCCAGAAGGAACGCAAGAATCCTGTTGATTTTCAAATTATGTCTCCTGATATTTTTATAAATTTTGTAGCTTGTCTATAAAACCTGTTTGCACATTCGTTTTTTTATGAACAAACAGGCCTGTTTTATTTAAGGTGTGCCGGCATGACCAACGTCAACACGAGTGGACAGCATGCGACCTTCACGCGCTACCTTGCGTGCTCCCTCATCCCAATCGGGGGCTGCACACATGAACAGCGTTTTGCCGTCTTCACCGCCCAGCGCTACGGCGAAAACACCTTCAGGATCGGTTTTAACTGTTTCCAGGATTTGTCCGCCTTCGGCAATGCGTACTGCACGCTTGTTCAGCGTATCGGCAAACCAGACGGATCCGCTGGCATCCAATGCCAGCCCATCGGGATAAATCGTGGCCTGTTCAAGCCGCTTACCCAAATCAGCTTCATTGCCCAAGTCACCAAAGCAGGCAAAATCACGTCGTGGTCCCAAAGTTCCGTCATCCAGAATATCGAATTGTGAAATACGATTGCCAAACAGCTCATTCACAATCAGTTTTTTTTCATCGGGTGTCACCACCATGCCATTGGGGAAATGAAGACCCTCTGCCACAATTTTCGTACTACCGTCAGGACGCACCAGAATCACTCCGGCAGGCTCATGTGGTGCGCCTCCCATTAAATCAAACCCAAAGTTACCCACATAAGCATTACCATTAGGTGCCACCACCATATCATTGGCATGCCCGCCACACAGATCCCACAAGTCAGCATGCACAACCAGCTGTCCGTCGGCATCCTGGCGCAATACTTTGCGATCTTTCATGGAAACCACCAGCATGCGTCCATCAGGTAGCCAGCCCAAACCGGAAGGCTGATGTTCTACATGGACCACCTTTTCTGCCGAACCATCTGCCTGAACGCGATAGACGCCGCAAGTATAAAAATCTACAAACCACAATTCCTCTTTATGCCAGCGAGGTCCTTCCAGATAAGTAAAACCATTGGTTACGACGTTAATTTCACGTTGATTCATTTTTAAGTCTCCTGTACAAAAGCACCGACTACAGTGCCTGCCATTAAAATTTATTAAGCCATCCAAAGTTTTTTACAACAGCAAAAAACATAGCCAATACATACAAAGCAAAAACCATGCCAGTGTTGAAACTGATGAAATGCAAGGGTTTCCCCTTAAAAAAATGCTTTTTTTTCATTCTTCATAAGCAAAACAGTCCCACCATCGGACAGAAGTGTTGCATTATTTTTTTCAACCCGTGCAGCAGTGATAAACCCAGATAAATCAAGGGTCTTGCCCGACAATCATGAAACATGTATGCTTGTTTGCCTACAACAGGAGACACAAACAAATACAAACATGGAGGCGTCGTATGAATATAAAAAACCCCTATCTGGGTTATGACAAAGATGTGCGCGGCGTTGGCAATTTATGGGAAAGATTTCACGCTGGCCTGGTCACTCGATACGAAACAGAAAATCCCTATTATCAAATGTTGCTTCAGGAGTGGGAGCATTGCACATCCCTGGGCGTTGACCTGGCAATGACCAGAGCACGAAGATTCAACGAAGATGAAATTCATGCGCGTCTACTGGCCAGTCAATTGATGCTTGAATCTTATCTGCCAATGATTGAGAGTGTCCGTCCTTTTCTGGATGACCGCTCTTCGGGACTGATGATGCTGACTGATGTATCGGGCTGCGTCTTGCATATAACCGGTACCCCGCTGGCAATAGGGAAAGCAGCTACACACTCCGGCATTTTAATTGGTTCACATTGGGATGAAGCCCAGGCTGGCAACAATGGAATGGGATCTGTTCTCACCAAACGCCAGCCAGTACATGTATTTGCCACCGAGCATTATTGTGAAAGTCTTCAACGCTGGTCATGTTCTGCCGCGCCCGTCTTTGATGTAGACGGCCAGAGCATCATTGGCACAATCAACTTCACGATTGATGAAGCCGTCTTCAAGGGTGATGCGCTGGCATTAACGGTTTCTTTGGCTCACTCACTGCAAGGAAGGCTGGCGCTTCAGCGTGAGCAGGATCGCAATCGGCTATTGGCCATATTCGAAGAACAAAGTGGTAAAACACCACGGGACAAAATACTGGTGGATAGCTCTGACCGCCCCATTAGCCATACACCAACCACCGAAGGACATGCCCTTGCCTTACGTTGGCGTGCCGGAGAACGGGACCATGAAAGAATAATCCAGACTACCGAAATAAAATCACCGGTAACCGGTGAAAGTATTGGCAAAATCCTGCACTTTTCGCCACCAAAACCAAAAGGATATGAACGGGTTTTTCACTCAACGGAAACAACACAGAACATTGAACAAGAAACATACCGCTTCGGCCAGTTTCTGTCCCGTGACCCTGAAACAGTCCAAACACTGGAAACGCTGGAACGGATTGCCCGCGCCGATGTCAACGTTCTTCTGCACGGAGAAACCGGAACAGGTAAAGAACTCATTGCCAGACATATTCATGTAGCCAGCCCACGATGCAATGCCCCCTATCTGGCGGTCAACTGCGGGGCAATTAGCCCCGAGTTGCTGGAAAGCACCTTCTTTGGCTATGTACGTGGTGCATTCTCAGGCGCTGATTCCAAAGGTCGTGCTGGTTACTTTGAGTCAGTAGGCGAAGGAACGCTGTTTCTGGATGAAATTGGCGAGCTTCCACTAAATATGCAGGCCGCTTTACTGCGTGTACTGGAAGATGGCAGTTTTCTACGCGTAGGGTCTTCTACTCCACAATCTGCCAAGTGCCGCATTATTGCTGCCACCCATCGCAACCTGGAGGAACTGATTGCTCAAGGACTGTTCCGCCAGGACCTGTATTACCGCCTTAAAATTGTACAGAAAAGAATCAAACCCGTACGCGAACGGCCATGTGATATTCCCCTGCTGGCATCACAATTTAAAGCGGTCTTGTGTGAAAAACACCAGTTACCAGATGTACACATCCACCCGGAAACCTTAGCCGTTATGCAGCAGTATCAATGGCCAGGCAATGCCCGTGAAATCCGTAATGTCATAGAAGCCGCATTAATTTGCTCTGATGGCGATATTATGGTTGAAAGCCTGCCACCAGAACTTTTTGCCGGGCAACACCACACAGGCAACAGCACCATCTCCACGTCAGAAACAAATGAGCAATACCAGACAGGAACTGACTATGAACGCCAATTAATCATAGGGCTGCTGCGCAAGTATCGTAAAGTCAATCATGTTGCCAAGGCTTTAGGTCTGGCCCGATCCACTCTTTATAGAAAATTTGCCGAGCTTGGAATTGATCAGCGCGAACACGTTAACGACCAACTTGATTAACGGCCTCCCTCCACTTTCTCTATATTCAGTGGGGGATTTTAATAAAAATCCTCTACTCGACTGGAACCACATAATCTGGCTGCTGCCAAAAATGCCCGTATGGCCGGTGAGTTTTCCCTGTACCGATACGCCATCGCCAAATACACCCTTTCCTGAAAATCATTCACCGGCCTGAATACAACACCCGGCTGGCTGAATAAACGAATGGATTCAGGCACCACCACAATCCCATAGCCAGCTGCAGCCAGACTGGTGGCGGTAATAAAATCATTAACACGATAAGTGGCAGTTGCCGGAAAACCGGCAGCTGCACTCAGGCGATTCAGCACTTGTGCAAAACCCTCGGCCTCATCAAACTGGGGGGCAATAAAAACCTGGTCACGCAAATCGGCTGTCTGCAATAAAGGCTTGCTGGCAAGTGGATGACTATCTGGCATTGCCACCATTAACGACTCACCATGCACAATAACGGCCTCTACACCGTCAGGGTAATGACGTCGGGGACGAATCAAGCCCACATCAATTTCCGTTGACTGCAGCGCAAGCAACTGCCTTGGCGTTTCCATTGCCATCAATTGCATATGTACCTGTTCGTGTCCTGGCCGAAAACTTTTAAGCATACGCGACAACAAACCCGACGTTACTGCCGATGCCACATAACCCAGGCGTATATTCCCGCTTAACCCTTCAGCTGCCAAACGACCAACCTGCTGGGCACGATCCATATGGTGCAAGGTTGCAACCGCTTCGTCATAAAGCAGCTTACCCGCATCCGTCAAGGTAATTGGTTGACGTTTGTTCCTTTGCAATAAACGGACACCCAGCTCCTGTTCCAATTGCTGGATTTGCACACTCACTGCCGATTGTGCAATTCCCAGGCGATCAGCTGCGCGAGAAAAGTGCAATTCCTGGGCGACAGCTACGAAGTGCTCAAGTTGTCGGTAAGTTAACATCTTTTTAATCTGATTTATATATAAAAAAATAACCTTTAACTCATGGATCATATCAATAAATTCAATTCTAATGAAGACATTATTTAAAGGAGTTAAACGATGAATGCCCCATTACCGCTGAACCTGTATTCAAACACCCATTACGAAATTTCCCCTCACCCCGACCATCCCCGTCTGTTACACCTGCGCCTGAACCACCAGGCCCTGCGTGGCTTTCTTGAAGATGTTCGCCACATTGACGTGCAAAACCTGGAGTATGTCCCCTTCATGCGTTTCCATCTGGCCAATACACTGCTTGCACACATGGGAGAAGAATTTGCAGCTACCCTGCAGCGTATTGTCAAGGATCGCAAACATGGCGGCTTCACGCTGGGCCTTGAAAACACCAGCAGTGACAGTGAGGATTTCGTCAAATTCGGTACGGCCATTGGCCACATCCTTGGCCCAGGCAACCATGACTCAATGTCAGGTACTTACTACGCCCGTTTTCTGGTCAAGCACACCGATGCCAGTGACTCCTACCTGCGTCAGGCATATCGTTTATTTACACTGCATACCGATGGCACTTTTGTTTCTGAAGCGACAGATTGGTTATTGATGATGAAATTTTCCGAACTGAATGCAATTGGTGGCGAATCACGCTTTTTGCATCTTGATGACTGGGAAGAATGTGAACAATTTGCCCAAAACCCGCTTGGATCCCAACCTATGCTTTACAAAGCCCCAGGCTCTAAAAATGTTACTGAGCAGGTGGAACGACCCGTCTTTTTCCTGGGGGAATATGGCTTATCAGTCTCCTTTATCGATCAGTTCGTACAACCCAAAAACAGCGTACAGGCCACCTATCTGTATGACCTGAGCCAATCAATGGAAAAATCGTCCGGCACCAAAACCGTTACCCTGCCTGTTGGTGATCTGGTGGTACTGAACAATTATTTTTACCTGCACGGCCGTGCCCCCTTCGAGCCTAACGAACAACTACACCGCGAATTGATGCGCCAGCGTGGCATGTTTGCCGAATAAACCGATAAAGCCAAAGCGACCCTGTTATGCTTTGGCCACATTTATAAAAAACAAATGCCGCCAACAAAAACGGCTTCCATCTCATTTTTTTAAAGAGCGCACCAGTCGCTCTTTTTTTTACGTCGAACAGTCTATACGACAGGACCGGACAGAAATGTCCTGAACCTGACTCATTCATCTGTCTCCCCCTCTGTAAAACGCAATATTTTTACTGGAAAACCCTTAATTTTCAAATTTAAAAATATGGCATGGTTTTTGCTTAACTAATACCAACTGATCTGCGTAATAAATGTCAGCCTGGTGGTACACCATAAAGGTGATTACAACCAATTTAAATTTAAACTAATTAAGCTTCTAAGGAGACTATAATGATTCCAATGACAACAGAACAGCTTGGCATGAACAACTCAATTGATGACAAGCTGGACATCCTGCTCATCGGTGCTGGCTTTACCGGGCTGTATCAATTGTATCATTTTCGTAAACAGGGCTATCGCGTCCATTTAATTGATGCTGGTTCTGATGTAGGTGGTGTCTGGCACTGGAACTGCTATCCTGGTGCACGGGTTGATACCCACTTTCAAATTTACCAATACTCCATGCCAGAACTATGGGAAAAATTCGACTGGAAAGAAAGATTTCCCAACTGGGCCCAGGTTCGTGAGTATTTTTATTTTGTAGACAAAGAACTGGAATTAAGTAAAGACATTACTTTCAACAGCCGCGTACAATCCGCCCGCTGGGACGAAAAAAACCGCGAATGGACGGTCTACTGCGTAGGACACCAGCCCATTCGTGCCCGTTTTGTGATTGCCAACCTGGGCTTTGGCGCAAAGCCCCATTTACCCAAAATAGAAGGCATTGATACCTTCAAAGGCGCGATCCATCATACTGGCTTATGGCCACAACAGGGCCTGGATATGGAAGGCAAGCGGGTAGCCGTTATTGGTACCGGTTCCAGCGGTGTTCAGGTAGCTCAGGAAGCAGCATTAAATGCCAAACAGGTCACCGTATTCCAACGCTCTCCGAATTACGCCTTGCCCATGCACCAACAGCAACTAAGTGCGGAAGACAACCGTCGCTTACGCAAAGACATGCCCAAAGCCTTTGAAGCACGAGGGAAATGCTTTGGTGGCTTCGATTTTGATTTCATTCCAAAAAATGCAGTGGAATTGTCTAAAGAAGAGCGTGATGCTGGCTATGAAGCCTTATGGAACGCTGGCGGTTTCCTTTTCTGGTTAGGTAACTACCAGGACACCATCTTCAGCGAAGAGTCGAACCACTATGCGTATCAATTCTGGCGTGACAAGGTTCATGCACGCGTAAAAGACCCGGCCGTGGCTGAAAAACTGGCACCAGCCAAAGCCCCCTACCCATTTGCCACCAAGCGTCCGTCACTGGAACAGTGGTATTACGAAATTTTCAACCAAGACAACGTCAAACTGGCTGATATGAATGAAACCCCTATCCTGCGCCTGACCGAAAAAGGCATAGAAACTGCCGATGGAGAAATGGAATTTGATATTATCGCCTTTGCGACCGGCTTTGATGCAGTGACTGGCGGCATCACCAGCATTGATTTTCGCAGTACTGAGAACAAAACCTTCAAAGAGGTTTGGGCTGACGGGGTACGTACCCAGTTGGGCATTGCCACTGCCGGCTTCCCCAACTTATTGTTTGGTTATGGCCCTCAATCACCTGCCGGTTTCTGCAACGGCCCCTCCAGTGCCGAATACCAAGGAGACCTGTTGGTTGAGCTGATGAACTATTTGCGTGACAACAACATCACCCGCATTGAGGCACAACCTGAAGCACAAGAAGAGTGGCGCAAGCTAATTGCAAATTTCTGGGAAACAACCCTCTTTCCTCGTGCAAAATCATGGTATGCCGGTGCCAACATTCCAGGGAAAAAAGTTGAAAGCTTGAACTTCCCTCTGGGTTTACCTACCTATATCAAGAAGTTCAAGGAGAGCGCAAATCAGGGCTACGCAGATTTTGCATTATCAAGATAAGCTTTCTTCCAGCCTTAATTCAACAAGGCTGGAAGAAAGTGTAAACATGGTAAAACTCAAATAAAGCGTTATGATACTGCCGATGCAGCGACTTCGGCCCGAAGGGGCGTCGGAGCAAAGCGGCAGTGTCAGAACGCGCTGCCTGAAAAGAACCGGCAATAAAACTTAAAAAAACGTCAATACACCACCAAGACCCAGTTAAAGACCTCACGAACCAAAAAGGCCTGATTAAGGCTACCAGTTTGCTCCGACGCCGCTTCGCGCCGAAGTCGCTGCACTGGCAGCCTTAATCAGGCCCGGATACGTATAGCCTTGCAAAAAAAAACGGCAAACTTACCTAAATAATTCCAAACGCTGTCAGCGACTTATACAACATATACGCACTAATCGAAAACAGTAAACAAGCAAAAATCCGCTTTAGCCTGTCAATCGGCCAAGTATGCGCACACTTTGCCCCTACCGGCGCCAGCACCACACTCATGGCAATCAATACCAGCAAGCCGGGCCAATACACGTAACCCAGCATCCCGTCCTGGATGCCTACTGTTTCTATCCCGGAACTGATGTACCCGATACTGTTGCCCACCGCAATCGGAAAGCCCAGCGCCGCCGATGTGGCCACCGCATTGCGAATAGGCACATTACACCAGACCATGAACGGCACCGACAAAAACCCGCCACCCGCACCCACCAGACCGGAAATAAACCCGATACCCGTACCCACGGCCGTACGGCCGGCCACACCCGGCAACTGGCGTGACGCCTTGGGCTTTTTGTTTTTTAGCATGTTCAGCGCTGAATAGCCCACAAATAGCGCAAAAAACAAGGCCAGCCAGGCCATACTGATAAACCTGAAAGCAACACCGCCGGCCAACAAGCCACCTAAAATAATGCCGGGTACCAATGAAAAAACAACCGGCCACAGCACCGCCCCTTGTTTATGATGGGCCCGCATACTTGACAACGATGTGAACATAATCATGCTCATGGACGTTGCGATGGCCGCATGCACCGCAATATCGCCAGACATCTGCTGCCAGGTAAACAGCATGGTCAGAAATGGCACCAGCACCATTCCACCGCCAATACCCAGCAAACCGGCCATAAAACCACCAAACGCCCCTAGTGCCAACAAGGCGACAATCATTCCAAAGCTTAAAATCATTACTTCAAGTTACCTGATAAAAATTGCTGTAAACGGGCGCTCTTGGTATGGCCAAAAACCTCGGCGGGCGTCCCTTGTTCTTCTACACTGCCCTGGTGCAAAAACATTACCTGTGATGCCAGGTTACGGGCAAAACCCATTTCATGAGTCACCACAATCATGGTACGGCCTTCTTCGGCCAATTGTTGCATGACCTTCAACACATCGCCCACCAGTTCCGGGTCAAGGGCCGAAGTGGGTTCATCAAACAGCATCACCTCGGGCTCCATGGCCAGGGCGCGGGCAATGGCCACGCGCTGCTGCTGTCCACCAGACATTTGCGAAGGATATTGTTTTTCCACCGCAGCAGACAACCCCACCTTGTTCAGGTAATGACGGGCACGTTCAAGGGCTTCGTTTCTTTTAACACCCAATACATGCATGGGCGCCTCTATCACATTATCCAGGGCTGTCATGTGTGCCCACAAATTAAAATGCTGGAACACCATGGCCAACCGGGTCCTGAACAATTGCAGGCGCTTTTCATCAGACACGCGCAAACGGCCTTTTTTATCCTGGACAACCGTCAATTCCTCACCATTCAGAAAAACACTGCCGCTATTGGGTTGCTCAAGAAAATTGATGCAGCGTAAAAAAGTGCTTTTGCCAGAACCGCTTGAGCCAATCAAGGCAATCACGTCTCCGGCGCTGGCCTGCAACGAAACGCCTTTCAGGACTTCGTTCTGGCCATACGATTTATGTATTTTTTTAACATCCAGTTTATACATGGCTTTCCTAATTGTTTTCGTATGCCAGAAAGGCCAGTGCACGGCGTTCCATCCGCCTGAATGCCCAAACCAGTACAAACGAAATTGACATATACAAAAGTGCCGCCGTGCCATACGAGGCAAACGTTAAATAGGTTGCCGCATTGGCATCCCGTGCAACTTTAAGGATATCGGGCACCGTGGCCGTAAACGCCAAAGAAGTGGCATGCAGCATCAAGATGACTTCATTGCTGTAAGCGGGCAAGGCACGGCGCAAAGCGGAAGGGAGAATAATACGGGTATACATTTTCCAGCGCGACATGCCATAGGCCCTTGCGGCATCCAGCTCTGCGTATGGAGTGGCTTTTATGTAACCGGCAAAGATCTCGATGGTATAGGCCAGGGTGTTAAGCAACAGCGCCAATACCACGCAGTTATAACCGCTCATGAAAAACGTATGCAATATGGGCTGGTCTTTAATGAACTCCAGCCCAACAACACCACTATAAATAAGTAACAGCTGCACATAAAACGGCGTGCCCCGGAAAACCCAGCTAAAGAACCAGACCGGGCCACTAATGAATTTGTTTTTGGAAACCCGCATGACTGACAGCGGCAAGGCCAGCACAAAACCCAGTACCACCGACAGGGTTAAAATCCATAAAGTAACGGCCAGGCCCGAAAACTGGCTACCATCCCAATACAGAAAAGGTGCCCAGTACTCATTGATGACCATCATGAAATTTTCAAATGACTCGATCATAAATGAGCCTCACGCACGCCAGCAGAATATTTTTTCTCGAGCCACCACAACACGATACTGGAAACCGTGGTAAGCGCCAGATAAATCAGGCCAGCCACCGAAATAAACAGGAACATGCTGGCTGTTGCACGACCTGCCGTTTGCGTTACCTGGACCAGATCAGACAGGCCGATAATGGACACCAGGGCGGTGGCCTTTAGCAAAACCAGCCAGTTGTTGCCAATGCCCGGCAAGGCAAAGCGCATCATCTGCGGGAAAAGGATACGGCTGAAAACCTGCCGGTCACTCATGCCAAATGCCTTGCCCGCTTCCAGCTGCCCTTTGGGTACCGCCAAAAAAGCGCCGCGGAATGTTTCTGCAAAATAGGCCCCATAAATAAACCCGATGGTAAGCACCCCCGCAATAAACGGATCAATTTCCAGCATGGGCAAACCCAGCGCATCGGTAATATTGTTAAGACCTATCTGAATGCTGAAAAAAATCAGCAGCATCAGGACCAGGTCGGGTACGCTGCGTACCAGCGTTGTGTAGGCTTGGGCAACTCCCTTGAACAGGAAATTGCCGAACAGTTTTGCGCTTGCCCCGATCAGGCCCAGCAAAAAGGCCACCAGCAACGACAAAAGTGCCAGCTTGATGGTTTCCCAAGTGCCGTCCAGAATCTGGCCGCCATAGCCATGCAAAAACATGTGTGTCCCTTAAAAACAAAAATGATTGAGCAACCCGCGATTGCTCAATCAAGCGATGACTTCAATTGATTGTGATGCCA
>Ga0172382_10005659_pt1 | contig 18548 bp, 17 predicted proteins | sample Leawel138RmetaG_FD_122245 | JGI IMG/M metagenome (GOLD analysis project Ga0172382, IMG submission 122245) | Leachate microbial communities from a municipal landfill in Southern Ontario, Canada - Leachate well 138R metaG | ecosystem: Engineered > Solid waste > Landfill > Unclassified | place...
AAAATGACATGGTGCGGACGGACCATGCCAACCAGACCCGCATGGTTCATGAACTTCAGGTCCATCAGCTCGAGCTGGAACTGCAAAACCGCGAACTGCTTGAGGCCCGCAACAATCTTGAGGCCGCACTCGGTCAGTATGCCGAGCTTTACGAGTTTGCGCCGGTCAGCTATTTCACGCTGGATCGGCGCGGACACATTCTCAAGCTCAACCTTGAGGCCCAGAACTTGCTGCGCAGGGACCGTGCCCACCTGCTCGGAAAGCCGTTCCACCAATTTGTCGCAGAAGAGAACCAGCGCAAGTTCGACATGCTGCTCGCAAGCGCCTCAACCCCGATCACACGCAATAGCTGTGACCTGATACTCGTTACCGCCAACTCGCCTCGAATGAGAATCCATGTTCAATTCGATTTGGCGAGCAATACCAGGGACGGAACATTTCGCGTCGTCGCGATGGACGTCACGGATCGAAAAATGGCTGAAGAGGCGCGACGCACGAGCGAATCGAAGTTTCACGCACTGTATTCCGCCATGACCGAAGGCATGGCCTTGCACGAAATGGTCCTTGACGATCATGGTGAGGCCGTCGACTACACCATACTGGAGGTCAATCCAGCCTATGAATCCATTCTCCAACTGTCCCGCAAGGATGTTGTCGGCAGGCTGGCGAGCAGGGTTTATGGCGTCATGCCGCCGCCTCACCTTGTGCAGTACGCGGGAGTTGCCGCGACCGGAGAGGCGATCTCCTTCGAATCAAGCGAAGGCCCGGTCGACAGAATCTATTCCGTTTCTGCCTTCTCTCCGGCCGCAAACCAGTTTGCAACAGTGTTCGCCGATATCACCGCCCAAAGAAGGCTTCAGCAACGACTCGAACATATCGCACACTTCGACGCACTGACCGCGTTACCCAATCGTGTCATGCTTGCAGACCGTCTGCGCCAGGCCATGTACCTGTCGCAGAGGCACGAAGAAAGCCTCGCGGTGGCCTATATTGATCTGGATGGTTTCAAGGCGGTCAACGACAGCCATGGTCACGATTTCGGAGACAAGCTGCTGACCCAGCTGGCAGTCCGGATGAAGCACGCCCTTCGTGAGGGTGACACGCTCGCACGACTCGGCGGCGACGAATTCATCGCCGTCATGGGTGGTCTGGCACACCCCGACGCAAGCGCACCGATGCTGTCCCGTCTTCTCGAAGCCGCAGCCAATCCGTTTTTGCTCGATAGCGTCTCCGCTCAGGTCTCGGCAAGCATCGGGGTGAGTTTTTTCCCGCAGGCAGACGAGATCGATGCTGACCAGCTCCTGCGGCAGGCAGATCAGGCCATGTACCAGGCCAAACTTTCGGGCAAGAACCGTTACCACCTCTTCGACGCGAAGCAGGACCAGAGTGTACGCAACCGCCATGAACGGCTGGAGCAAATCCGGTGCGGGATGACCCGGCAGGAGTTTGTGCTGTTCTACCAGCCCAAGGTGAACATGCGCACCGGCGAGGTCATCGGGCTGGAGGCCCTCATCCGCTGGCAACATCCCGAGCACGGGCTGCTCACTCCCGCAGCATTTCTGCCCGTCGTCGAGGATCATCCGCTGGCAATCGAACTGGGGGAGTGGGTAATCAGGCGCGCGCTCACCCAGATCGAAGAGTGGCGTAAACACGGCCAGAACCTTCCGGTCAGCGTCAATATCGGGGCGCTGCAACTGCAGCAGCCCGACTTCGTCGCACGCCTGCGCACGCTGCTGGCAGCCTACCCGGAGATGCCGCCCGGCAGCCTCGAACTTGAGGTCCTCGAAACAAGCGCCCTGCAGGACGTGGACAAGACGTCCAGCGTCATTTCGACCTGCCGCAAGATGGGCGTTCTTTTCGCGCTCGACGATTTCGGCACCGGCTACTCATCACTGACCTACCTCAAGAAGCTTCCTGCGGAGATCCTCAAGATCGACCAGAGCTTCGTGCACGACTTGCTTGACGACCCGGAAGCACTCGCGATTCTCGAAGGCGTCATCGGTCTGGCAAAGGCGTTTCAAAGGCTGACCATTGCTGAAGGACTCGAATCTGTCGAAGCCGGCGTGCTGCTGATACGGCTGGGGTGTGAGTTGGCGCAGGGCTATGTCATCGCCCGCCCCATGCCCGATCGTGACGTTCCCGGCTGGGTGAGTTCATGGGCCCCTGACCCGCGCTGGGCTGCGGTGCATTCAATCCGGGAGGACAACCTCCCGCTGCTCCGTGCCGAAGTTGAACACCGGGCCTGGCTGGCCGCCATTGAGGCAAGCCTGCAGGACGGCAGATCCCCGCCGCCAATATCAGCGCATCCATGCCGGTTCGGTGCCTGGCTGATGGCGGAAGACCCCGCGCTCCCGGGACGAGAGGCCGGCGAGCCGTGCCTGCACAAACTGCATCAACAGCTTCACGATCAGGCGGAAGCGCTCATCCTCCGCCACGAGCACGGTGAAGAGCCGGCTGCACTCGCACCCCAAATCGCCATTTGGCGGCAAACGAAAGATCGCTTCATGTCCTGTCTCGAAGCCCGGATCGTAGCGGACGAGATTCCGTCTTCGCCGCGCTGACCGTGCAGGCCCTTCCGGACCTGCCTGCGCGCTCAAGCCGTGTAAGAATTTGACTCCCCGCACGACGAAGCACCATCGTCACACGAGGATTGATCATGCGATCCAGCACCCAGAGGTCCTTCAGCGCGCTAGCGTTGGCTCTCGTGCTTGGTCAGGCCATCGCCGCTCCGAACCACCCCGGGTCAAGCTGCAGCGCTCAAAGCCCTGCGACGATGGTCCCGCTGGTTGAGCTCTATACCTCGGAAGGCTGCAGTTCGTGCCCGCCCGCAGATCGCTGGCTGTCGCGCCTGAAGGAAAACCCGGCAGTCGTCGCGCTCGCCTTTCATGTGGATTACTGGGACAAACTCGGCTGGAAAGACCGCTTCGCCAGCCCGGCCTACTCACGGCGCCAGGCACAGCAACAAGCGTTTAATGGCGCGCGCTTCAGCTATACACCACAGGTCGTGTTGAACGGAAGGGATCACCCACACTGGAACGCGACAGCGATTCCGGCTTCAAGCAGCGCCCGGAGCCCCGCCACGGTGACGCTGACACTGTCTCGCAGCAGTGATGAGATCATCGCCACCATTCACCCTGACACCGGCGCACCAACCAGGCTCACCGCCTACTGGGCCGTCACCGAGGACGGACATTTCACCGTCGTCCAGTCCGGCGAAAACCGAGGGGAAGACCTTCGGCATGATTCTGTGGTGCGCGAGTTGGTGGAGGTTCCCGAATGGGAAGTCCGGCGTGGCACATCACGCACGCTCGGGTTCAGACCGGCATCTGCGGAACGCACCGGACATCCGCGCCACATCAATTTCGTCGTCGTGGACGCGGTCACCGGCAAGCCACTGCAGGCGGTCAGGCTGGACTGCTGATCGCACTACGGAACTTCCCGCTGCCGGATACAGGTAGCGGGAGGCGGCCCCCCACCCGCACGAGAGCAGGCGCGGGCTTGACCGCCTTTCATTTCAATTTCGAGTGTTCATCCAGATAATGCTTGAGCACGAGCTTGAGCTTGGCCGCATGCCTGTAGTCGCCCTTGCTGCGAGCCTCTGCGATGTCGTCCGCGATCATCTTCTTGATCCGTTTTTCGCCGCTTGAAGTGTGGACCAGATAGCAGCCGAGTTCCACCGCGATCATCTCGGGCACATGCTCATGCTCCGCGATCGCGAGAATCTCTTCCTCGGTCAGGTCGGACAATTCGATACAGTCCTGTATGGTCAGCATGATGTCTCCTTTACAATTATGTTTGTAGCACGCTTCGCGTTAACATTAGGCGCCGCGCAAGGTTTCATCGCATTGATAATTCGCAAGTTATTCCCAATGCGGAAAGCGTCGCAAAGAAGGGCAAGGAATTGAAACCGACGCTTTTCGCGGGCCGGCGTCAACGCAACGGAGCTGAAGACTCAAGGAAGAACACGTGAAGACAATCGGCCTGATCGGTGGCATGAGCTGGGAATCCACCATACCCTATTACCGCATCATCAACGAGACCGTGCGAGACCGCCTCGGCGGATTGCACTCGGCGAAACTTGTACTTATTTCCGTCGATTTCCACGAGATGGAACGTCTGCAGAGCAGCGGGCAGTGGGATGAAGCCGGAAATCTGATGAGGGATGCCGCGTGCTCGCTGGAAGTTGCCGGGGCTGATTTCGTCGTGCTGTGCACCAACACCATGCACAAGGTGGCGCATGCCATTCAGGCGGCGGTTTCGATTCCGCTGCTGCATATCGCCGACCCAACCGCTGCTGCGATCAAGCACGCCGGTTACACCCGGGTCGGGTTGCTCGGCAGCCGTTTCACCATGGAGCAGGACTTCTATCGTCATCGCCTGGAAGCACAACACGGTATCGACGTCCTGGTGCCGAACGACGCAGATCGCGCCGAAGTCCATCGCATCATCTACGACGAACTCTGTCTCGGCACCGTCTCGCCCGTGTCGCGCATCATCTACCGTGACATCATCGGCCGCCTCGTCGAACAGGGTGCGGAAGCGGTCATCCTGGGCTGCACCGAGATCTCCCTGCTGATCGGTACGGCAGATGTCAGCACACCACTTTTCGACACCACCGCAATCCACGCCTGTCACGCGGCCGAACTCGCGCTGAAGGACGACTGACGCTACACGCAGCGCGCTCAGTCACGGCAGGACGCGCACCAGCCCCAACAATGACCACGCGCCGAAGCCGGCCAGCACCAGCGCCGACACGCGGTTGATCCACCTCAGCCCGCTGACACCCACACGGGTTGCGACTGTCTTTGCCAGCGCCGCCAGCATGCTCCACCACAGCGCCGACCCGAGAAACACGCCGAGTACCAGCACAAGGCCCTGTTCGACATTACCGTGTGGCAAGCCGAGCCCGGCAAAGATGGCCGCAAACGACAGGATGGTCACCGGATTGGACAGCGTGAGCAGCATGGTGGTCAGGTAGCCTTTCCACAATCCGCCACGCCTCCCTTCCGCCGCCTGCGGCGCGGGCATGCTGCGCCAGGTCTGCCAGGCCAGCCAGAGCAGGAACAGGCCCCCGAACAGGCGCAGCACGTCCGATTGTCCAATCAGCAGCGCACTGACTGCGGCGAGCCCGAACGCGCCGAGCATGCCGTAACAGGCATCGGCCGTCGCTGCACCCAGCCCGCTGCTGAATGCCGCCCAGAAACCCTTCTCCAGGCCGCGCCGCAGGCACAGCAGGCCGATTGGCCCGACCGGCGCCGCGATCGAAAACCCGAGCACCAATCCCTTGATCAACATGGCATGATCCCTTTCAATTCGATTCCACAGTCTGTACGCCAGCGGCCATGCCCTGCCATGCGGATTCGACGGTAAATGGATGCTTTTGCCTCAGAATTGACGGATCTTCAGGATGCAGAATTCAGCGATGCCGGACCACCCCAGACTCGATCGCCTCAACCGCCGGCTGCTCTCCGAACTGCAACAGGACGCCCGCCTGCCTCTGGCCGAACTCGGCCGACGCGTGGGACTGTCATCGCCCGCAGTGGCCGAACGCATCAAGCGTCTCGAAGAACAAGGGGTGATCCGTGGTTATCACGCTGAAGTGGACGCGCACAGCATCGGCTATCCGATTACCGCCTTCGTCGAACTGCATATCCCGCCCGAGTCCTACGCCCGGGTCGAAGCCTTGCTGGGCACCCTGCCCGCAATACGCGAAGCGCATCACGTCACCGGGCGTGCGGCCTTCATGCTCAAGGTCGTAGCAGGCTCGCTATCGGAACTCGAGGCGCTGATCGCCACTTTTGCCCCCTACGGCAGCAGCGAAACGGCAGTGGTACTGTCCACCCGCCTCGCCCCCAGACCCTTGCCGGTAGACGGGGCGGACTGACGCGAGCGCTTCCACGCAACACCGTCCGCCTGCCGCAGCAAGATGCACCGCCACCGTGCGCCATTGTGCGGAAACCACATCGAGGGCACGTATCCGGTGCGCCCAGCGCGGCCTTCTCCGCGTAAACCCTGCCTTTGTAGTTGGCATGAAACTCGCTATTCTGAAACTGACCATCTGGTCAGGTTTTTGCAAAACGGTTACCGGAAGGAGCGTGCCATGTCGTCTCACATAATGCTGACCTCGCATCCTCGAACCCGCTCGGGCCTTTACCATGCAGTCAACTGGGGAGCCCCCACTGCGCGCGAACGTGGCCCCTTCGTCGCCAGCCTCAGCGACCCGGCCCAGCGCAACGTCATCGGCACGCACTCTGGCGCATATTCGCTGTACCGCGCACTGGCGGTGGCCGCGGGCAACCTGCAAAGCACGCATCGACCTGACCTTTCCAACACCACCCCAGCCGCCGAAATCGGGCCGCATCCACAATGGAGCGACCCCAGGAAGATCGTTTCCTTCGACCCCTGGGGCCACCGGATCGCGGAAGAATTCGGCCATCTGCTCGCAGCCGGCATCGACATCCGCCCGACCATCGCCGTCACCAAGGCGCACATCAACATGCCCGAACTGGTGGCGGCAATCGCTGCCGGACGCCTCAAGCCCGATGGCGACATCCTCACCGCCAATGGCGACGTCAAGGTCACCAAGGCGGCCATCGATCCGGTGTGGTATCTGCCCGGCATTGCCGAGCGTTTCGGTATCGGCGAACGCGACCTGCGCCGCACCCTGTTCGAGCAGACCGCGGGCATGTTCCCCGAACTCATCACCCGGCCCGACCTCAAGGTCTTCCTGCCCCCCATCGGCGGCATGACGCTCTACATGTTCGGCGACGTTGAAAAGCTGGGCGATCCCGAAACGAAGGTGGCGTGCCGGGTGCACGACGAATGCAACGGCTCCGACGTGTTCGGCTCCGACATCTGCACCTGCCGCCCCTACCTCGCGCACGGCATCGAGATCTGCGTCGAGATGGCCCAGCAAGACGGCGTCGGCCTCGTCGTGTACAACCGCAAGGAAGGCCGCGCGCTGGGCGAAGTCACCAAGTTCCTGGTGTACAACGCGCGCAAGCGGCAGAAAGGCGGCGACCGCGCCGAAACCTATTTTGCCCGCACCGAATGCGTGGCCGGCGTGCAGGACATGCGCTTTCAGGAACTGATGCCCGACGTCTTCCACTGGCTCGGCATCACCCGCATCGACCGCTGGGCCTCGATGAGCGACATGAAACGCAATGCGCTGGTCTCAGCGGGCATCGATATTGTCGAGCAGGTTGCGATCCCCGACGAACTGATCCCGGCTGACGCACGGGTCGAGATGGACGCCAAGATGGCTGCAGGTTATTTTTCCCCCACCGGCGCACCGAAGGCCGATGAACTGCTGCAGGCCAAGGGCCGGGGACTGAACGAATGAGCGTCGTCACACATAAGGATGCGGGCTGGTTATCACCGGTAGAGGCGGACCATCCGGCTTCGACACTGCTGAGTTCGACCGCAGTTCGAAAGCGCTGCGCGGCCGTAATGGCCGCCGTCGAGCGCGGCCGCTCGCCTTTTTTCCAGTGGAACGCTTCGGCGTTGCCGGGCGCCGCACTGTATGTGGCGGACACGATCCGTCACGCCTATCCGGACCTCAACGTGCCCTACCACAGCCGCTGGCGCCATTTCGAGGTTGGCGGGATCGACCGCTGGCAGGAACTGAAAACGAGCTTGCATGCGGCGGACACGCTCGAAATCGCACGCGTGGCAATCGACCTCGTGATCCCGAGCGTACTCCTGGACGCCGGCGCGGGGCCGGACTGGCGTTTTCGTGACTTCGCCAACGCCCAGGTCCTCGCGCGCTCCGAAGGGCTGGCCGTTGCCAGCCTGGCGCTGTTCGCCGCGGGCCTGCTGTCGGACCTCCCGGGCCAGCCTCTGCGCAGTGACGCCGCCGCGCTGAACCGCCTGACCGCCGATCAGGTCGCTGCAGTCTTTCAGGTGCATGAGAACAATCCGCTCGTTGGTCTTGAAGGCCGCGCCGGCCTGCTGCGGCGACTGGGGGAGGTGGTCGCGGGAACGCCCGCCGTATTCGGCTCGCCCGGCCGTCTTGGCAATCTGGTCGATTACCTGATGGCGCATGCCGATCACGGTGAAATCGATGCCGAATTCGTGCTCATCACGCTGCTCAAGGCGCTCGGGCCCGTGTGGCCGGGACGGATCAGCCTGCAGGGCGTCTCCCTCGGTGACTGCTGGCACCATCCCGCACTGGAAGACGAACTGTTGCCCTTCCACAAGCTCACGCAGTGGCTCACGTACTCGCTGCTGGAACCGCTGGAAGCCGCAGGGCTGAAGGTTCGCGGCCTCGATGCGCTGACAGGTCTGCCGGAATACCGCAATGGTGGCTTGCTGCTCGACCTCGACGTAATCCGGCCGCGCAACCCCGAATTCTGGACCACCCGGTGGCGGGTGGATTCTCCGACCATTGTGGAGTGGCGAGCGTTGACCGTGATCGGGCTCGATCGCCTCGCAGTCGAAGTCAGGGCCGAACTCGGGCTCGACGCGACGCGCTTTCCGTTGCCAAAGGTGTTGCAGGGTGGCACCTGGTCGGCCGGGCGCCGGATTGCGGCCCAGCGTCGCACCGGCGGCGGTCCGCCGATCACCATCATCAGTGATGGCACCGTTTTCTGACCCCGGATTCCGCCCTACGGAGAGACGCGATGCACCCCAATGTCACTGAAATCGATCATCCGCTGATGAAGCACAAGCTGACGATCCTGCGCAACGCCGAGACCACCACCGACAACTTTCGTCGCGTGGTGCGAGAGATCGCCGCCATGATGGCCTACGAGGTAACGCGCGACCTCGCCACCGAACTGGTGCCGGTCACGACACCGGTCGCCGACTGCGAAGCGCCCGTCATCAGCGGCAAGAAGCTGTGCCTGATCGCGATCATGCGCGCGGGCAACGGCATGATCGACGGCATGGTCGAGTTGCTGCCCGGCGCGCGGGTCGGCCATATCGGCCTCTACCGCGACCCGGAAACGCTCGAAGCTGTCGAGTATTACTACAAGGTGCCGTCCGACATCGACGAGCGTCAGGTGATCCTCGTCGATCCGATGCTCGCGACCGGCAACTCTGCCAGTGCCGCCCTGTCGCGGCTCAAGGAGGATGGTGTCAGCAGCATCAAGTTCGTATGCCTGCTGGCGGCACCCGAAGGGCTGGAAACCCTGGCCCGCGAGCACCCCGACGTGCCCATCCTGACCGCCGCCGTCGACAGCCATCTGAACGAGCACGGCTACATCGTGCCCGGCCTTGGCGACGCTGGCGACCGCCTGTTCGGGACCCGATGAGAGCACAGACTGCGACCGCTGCCGACGAAACGGGACGGCTGAAAGGCCGCATCCGTCAGCGTCAGGAAAGCGCGATGCTGAAAGCCGCTGAGAAGGTCTTCGCGCGCGCCGGTTTCCAAGGCGCGACCATGGCCGAGATCGCGGATCTCGCAGGCGTGCCCAAGGCCACGCTGCATTACTATTTCGGGTCAAAGGAAGAGCTCTACCGCGCGGTGCTCGACAACATCCTCGACCTGTGGCTCGCCGAAACCGAAAGCATCACCGTCGACGCAGACCCGGCGACAGCACTCACGACCTATGTGCAGGCGAAGATGCGCCTGAGTGCGCGCCGTCCCGATGCCTCGCGCGTGTTCGCCAATGAAATCGTGCACGGCGCCACCCATATCGGCGAGTACCTGCGTACCGAACTGCGAAGAACGGTAGAGGCACGCGCCGCAGTCATCGACCAGTGGGCCGCCGAAGGGCGGATTCTGCCGGTGGATGCCACCCACCTGTTCTTCACCATCTGGGCCGCTACCCAGACCTATGCCGACTTCGAGAACCAGGTCTGCGCCGTGCTCGGCAAGCCTCGCCTGTCGGTGTCCGATCATCAGCGCGCAACGGCACATGTGCTCACCGTCGTGCTGCGCACCTGCGGCCTGCCCTGCGTATCCGGGCAGCCCCGCCCCGTTTCCCCGTCTCCCGCAAACACCACTCACTGAAAGGAAGTCGTGATGACCAATCGCATTCGCCGCACCCTGATTACATCGAGCCTCGCGCTTGCTGCCGCCGCAATGCTGCCGCTGTCAGCCATTGCCGCAGACAAGATCAAGGTTGCAGCGATCTACACCGTGCCCGTCGAGCAACAATGGGTGTCGCGCATCCACAAGGCGCTCAACGCGGCACAGAGCCGTGGCGAGATCGAATACGTGTTCTCGGAGAACGTCACCAATGCCGACTACGAACGGGTGATGCGGCAGTACGCCGAGCAAGGCAAGGGCCTGATCGTGGGCGAGGCGTTCGCGGTTGAATCGGCCGCGCGCAAGGTGGCCCGCGACTATCCCAAGACCGCTTTCCTGCTGGGCTCGTCGGGCAAGCCGCAGGCACCCAACTTTTCCGTGTTCGACAACTACATCCAGGAGCCAGCCTACCTCACCGGCATGGTCGCGGCGGGCATGAGCAAGAGCGGCCAGATCGGCATGGTGGGCGGCTATCCGATCCCCGAGGTCAATCGCCTGATGCATGCCTTCATGGACGGCGCGCGCGAGATCAACCCCAAGGTGAAGTTCACGGTCAGCTTCATCGGCTCGTGGTTCGATCCCCCGAAAGCCAAGGAGGCCGCGTTTGCGATGATCGACAAGGGCGCGGACGTGATGTACGCCGAGCGCTTCGGGGTGTCCGACGCCGCCAAGGAACGTGGCGTGCTGGCCATCGGCAACGTCATCGACACGCAACCGCAGTACCCTGACACCGTTGCCGCTTCGGCGCTGTGGAACATGGAGCCGACCATCGACACCGCACTCAAGATGGTCCAGGCCGGCACCTTCAAGGCCGAGGACTATGGCAAGTATTCAACGATGAAATTCGGCGGCAGCGAGATGGCCAGGCTGGGCACCTTCGAGGGCAAGGTTCCCGCCGCGCTCGTCGCCAAGGTGAAGGCAAAGGAGAAGGCCATTCTTGACGGCAGCTTCACGGTCAAGGTCAATGACACCGAGCCCAAATCCAACTGAACAAACCGGGTATTCCGCACCATGACTGAAAGCCTGCCTGCCCTGCGCCTGGCAAACATCACCAAGCGCTTCGGCAAGCTGGTGGCCAACGATGGCATCTCGCTCGAGCTCGGCACGGGCGAGGTGCTCGCGCTGCTCGGAGAGAACGGTGCCGGCAAGAGTACGCTGGTCAGCATTCTGTTCGGGCACTACGTGGCCGACGAGGGCCACATCGAGGTCTTCGGCCAGCCACTGCCACCGGGCAACCCGAAGGCCGCGCTCGCGGCCGGCGTGGGCATGGTGCACCAGCACTTCGCCCTCGCCGACAACCTCAGCGTGCTCGACAACGTACTGCTTGGCTCCGAACCGCTGTGGCAGCCGTTCTCGCGTCGTCGCGCCGCACGTGCCCGGCTGATCGATACCGCCAACCGCTTCGGCCTCGGCGTCAATCCGGACGCCCGCGTGGCCACGCTGTCAGTCGGCGAGCGGCAGCGCGTCGAGATCCTGAAAGCGCTGTATCGCGGCGCCCGCATCCTGATTCTGGACGAACCCACGGCGGTGCTGACACCGCAGGAGAGCGAATCCCTCTTCACCACCCTCGCCACCCTGGTCACCGAAGGCCTGTCGGTGATCTTCATCAGCCACAAGCTCGACGAAGTGCTGCGCGTCTCCGCCAGGGTCGCGGTGCTGCGCGGCGGCCGCCTGGTGAGCGTGCGCAACACCGAACACACCACCAAGACCGAGCTCGCCGAACTCATGGTCGGTCGCAGCGTGACGCTGCCCACCCGCGAGCCGCGTCCGCACGGTGACCTGGTGCTGAGCCTGTCCGGTGTGCATGCGGCACACGCAGGCAAGACGCTGCTCGACGATGTCGGCCTGATGGTTCGCGCCGGCGAGATCGTCGGCATCGCAGGGGTCTCCGGCAATGGACAACACGCGCTGGCGGATCTGCTGTGTGGCACGCTTGCGGCGGACCGCGGCGAAGTCTCCGTCAGCGGACAGACCATGCGCGCCAACCCGCGCGACTGGATCGCCCGTCGCGTCGCCCGCATCCCCGAAGACCGCCACGCGGTCGGCGTGGTCGGCGATCTGCCGGTGTGGGAGAACGCAGTGTCCGAACGCCTGCATCTGCCCGCTTTTTCGCGCGCCGGCATCGTGCGCGGCAGGACCGCCCGCGACTTCACCCGCAGGCTGGTGACACAGTTCGACGTACGCCTGTCGGGCATCGACGTGCCCGCCCGGGTGCTGTCGGGCGGCAACATGCAGAAGCTCATCCTTGGCCGCGCCCTGTCGGTGGCGGGCGAAGGCGTGACCCCGACCCTGATCGTCGCCAACCAGCCCACCTGGGGCCTGGATATCGGCGCCGTAGCCTATGTTCACCGCTGCCTGCTCGATGCCGCGGCAGCCGGCGCCGCGGTGCTGGTGATATCGGAAGACCTCGATGAACTGTTCGCCATCGCCGACCGCATCGCGGTGATGTTCAAGGGCCGCCTCGGCCCCGCATTGCCCACCGAAGGTTGCAGCCGCGCCGCAATTGGCCTGGCCATGGCAGGAAGCACCGCATCGAACACCGAAGGAGCTCCGCTGCATGCGGCTTGAATCACGTACTGAATATTCACGGCGGGCGATGCTGTTCGCTCCCATCGTGGCCATCCTCGTCACACTTGCCGTGTGCGCCTTGCTGGTTGCGTGGGCGGGCGCGCCGGTCGGGCAGACCTATGCGCTGCTCTTCGACGGTGCCTTCGGCTCGCGCTTTGCCTTTGCCGAAACCCTCACCCGCGCCACCCCGCTGATTCTCACCGGTCTCGCCGCTGCGGTGGCATTTCGCGCACGCCTGTTCAACATCGGCGCCGAAGGCCAGCTCTACCTGGGCGCGCTGGCGGCGGTTGCGGTGGGCGGCATGCACGGTGGCAGCACCTTCGACCTCCCGCTGCCGCTGCTGTCCGCGCTGATGATCGCCGCCGGCGCGGCCGCCGGGGCGCTGTGGCTGCTGGGGCCGGCGTGGATGAAGCTTAAGCTCGGCGTGGATGAGGTCGTGACCACCCTGTTGCTCAACTTCGTCGCCCTGCTGCTGGTGTCGATGATGCTGGACGGACCGATGAAGGACCCGCTCGCCATGGGCTGGCCGCAGTCGGTGGCGCTCGACCCCGAGCTTGAATTCAGCCGCCTGATCGAACGCTCACGCGTGCACAGCGGGCTGCTGATGGCGGTCGGACTGGCAATCCTGATGTGGCTGATCGAACGCTTCACCACCTTCGGCTTCGCCTTGCGCGCGGTGGGCGCCAACAACCGCGCCGCCGCCTTTGCCGGCCTGCCGGTGGGGCGCACCGTGCTGCTGTGTGCCCTGCTGTCGGGCGCGCTGGCGGGGCTGGCCGGAGTCGGCGAAGTTGCCGGGCGCGCAAGCTACGTCACCACCGACATGTCGCCCGGCTACGGCTACGCCGGCATCGTCATCGCCATGCTCGCCGGCCTGCATCCGCTCGGCGTGCTGCTCGCTGCCCTCTTCGTCGCCGCCGTGCAGGTTGGCGCCGACAGCATGAGCCGGGTGGTGGGCGTACCCAACTTCATTGCCGATGTCATCGTCGCCACTGCGCTGCTCACCATGCTGGTGGCGACCCTGCTTACCCGTTACCGCATCCGCTGGGGTCGCGCATGATGGATTTCCTGACCACCTTGTTCGACATGCTCGGATCGGCCTCCTTCTGGGTCGCAACGCTGCGTGTCGCCACACCATTGATCCTCGGCACCCTCGGCGTACTGATCTGCGAGCGCGCCGGCGTCCTCAATCTCGGCATCGAAGGCATCATGGTTGCAGGCGCCTTCACCGGCTGGCTCGCGGTGTTCAACGGCGCCGACCTGTGGACCGGCGTGCTGGTCGCCGGCCTGGTGGGCGGCGCGTTCGGGCTGCTGCACGCGGTGCTGACCGTGTGGCTCACCGTATCGCAGCATGTGGCGGGCCTGGGCGTGACCCTGCTCGCCACCAGCCTGTCTGCCTTCGCCTATCGGGTCAGCTTTCCGCAGGTGAGCACACCGCCGACCATCGAGGCGTTCGCACCGCTCGAAAGCCTGGCGGATCTGCCCCTGATCGGCCCGGTGCTGGCCGGACAGACTTCGCTGACCCTGCTTGCCATCGCGCTCGTGCCTGCAATCGCCTACCTGCTCTATCGCACACCGATGGGGCTGGCGCTGCGCATGGTTGGCGAAAACCCTGCTGCGGCCGAGGGCCAGGGGGTGGATGTGATCGCGGTGCGCACCGGCGCGGTCATCGCCGGTTCGATGCTGATGGGGCTGGCTGGTGCCTTCCTCACCCTGTCGGCCTTCAACGCCTTCTTCTTCAACATGATCAACGGCCGCGGCTGGATCTGCGTGGCACTGGTGGTGTTCGCCTCGTGGCGGCCGGGCAAGGCCCTGCTTGGCGCGGTGCTGTTCGCCGCCTTTGACGCAGCGCAACTGCGACTGCAGCAGGCCGGCGGTGTGCTCCCCTACCAGATCTACCTGATGCTGCCCTACCTGCTGTCCATCCTCGCCCTGATCGTGATGGCACGCCGCGCCGCCTATCCGCAGGCGCTGATGAAGCCGTATCGCAAGGGCGAGCGCTGACGCGGCGCCCTCATCAGACCCAAACCAGACCCAAACCAGACCCAAACCAGACTCCGGAACCGCCATGCTCGACCTGATCATCCTCAACGCCTCGCTGCCCGACGGCCGCAGCCCGATCGACATCGGCATTCTCGACGGTCGCATCGTCACCGTCGAACGTGCACTCGTCGCCGACGCCCATGAAGTCATCGACGCCGCAGGGCAACTCGTGAGCCCGCCCTTCGTCGATCCCCACTTCCACATGGATTCGACGCTCAGCTACGGTCAGCCGCGCGTCAATCAGTCCGGCACCCTGCTCGAAGGCATCGCGCTGTGGGGGGAGCTCAAACCCCTGCTCACGCAGGACGCAATCATCGAGCGTGCCATGGCCTACTGCGACTGGGCGGTCGCCAAAGGCCTGCTCGCCATCCGCTCACACGTCGACGTCTGCGACCCGCGCCTGCTGGCGGTAGAAGCCCTGCTCGAAGTGAAACACCGGGTGGCGCCCTATCTCGACCTGCAACTGGTGGCCTTCCCGCAGGATGGCGTGCTGCGTGCCCCCGGCGCGCTGGAAAACCTCACGCGCGCGCTCGACATGGGCGTGGAGGTGGTCGGTGGGATTCCGCACTTCGAGCGCACCATGGCCGACGGTGCGGAGTCGGTGCGCATCCTGTGCGAACTCGCCGCCGAGCGCGGCCTGCGGGTCGACATGCACTGCGACGAGAGCGACGATCCGCTGTCGCGCCACATCGAAACCCTCGCCCAGCACACGCATCGCCTTGGCTTGCACGGCCGGGTCGCCGGCTCGCACCTGACCTCGATGCACTCGATGGACAACTACTATGTTTCCAAACTGATTCCGCTGATCCGCGAAGCCGGCGTGGCCGCCATCGCCAACCCGCTGATCAACATCACGCTGCAGGGCCGCCACGACACCTATCCCAGGCGCCGCGGCATGACCCGCGTGCCTGAACTCCTTGCCGGCGGCGTGCCGGTCGCGTTCGGCCACGACTGTGTGATGGATCCGTGGTACGCACTTGGCAGCGGCGACATGCTCGAGGTTGCGAACATGGGCCTGCATGTAGCACAGATGACCGGGCAGGCAGCCATGCGCCAGTGCTATTCGGCGGTCACCGACACCGCCGCCGCCATTCTCGGGCTGGAGGGCTATGGCATTGCGCCCGGCTGTCGCGCCGACCTCGTCATGCTGCAGGCAACAGACCCCGTTGAAGCACTGCGCCTGCGTGCCACCCGGCTGATGGTGATGCGCGCCGGTCGTGTCATTGCCCGCACCCCGCCCGCCACCGCCAGCCTTTCACTGCCGGAGCGGCCACAGACGGTGGATTGGCGGTTGCGCGGCAATCAGCCGGGCTGAACGGCCGCGAATGCGGCAGCGACCTGCCTGACGTTGCCGGCGTTCAGACCGGCTACGCACATGCGCCCGCTGGCGATCAGGTACACACCAAACTCTTCGCGCAGCCGGTCCACCTGCGCCGCGCTGAAGCCGGTGTAGCTGAACATTCCGCGCTGCTGCAGCAGGTAGTCGAAGTTGCGCGCGGGCAGCGCCGTTTTCAGTTCGGCCACCAGCGTCTTGCGCATCTCGATGATGCGCAGGCGCATGGCCTCAAGTTCGTCCAGCCACTGCTGCCTGAGCCCGGCGTCGCTGAGCACCATGGCGACGACCTGCGCACCGAAGTTCGGCGGGCTCGAATAGTTGCGGCGCACGGTCGCCTTCAACTGGCCAAGCACGCGGTTCGCTTCCTCGCCGTTCTCGCACACGATGGACAGGCCTCCCACGCGCTCGCCATACAGCGAAAAGATCTTGGAGAAGGAGTTGCACACAAGGCAGCTGACGCCCGCCGCAGCCATCGCGCGGATTGCGTAGGCATCTTCCGCCACGCCCTGGCCAAACCCCTGATAGGCGATGTCCATGAACGGGATCAGGTCGCGCGCCTTTACCACTTCGACCACGCGATCCCACTGTGCCGTGCTCAGATCGGAACCGGTCGGGTTGTGGCAGCAGGGGTGAAGCAGCACGATGCTCTTGGGCGGCAGCTGCGCAAGCGTCGCGAGCATGCCTTCGATATCCACGCCAAGGCTATTGGCGTCGAAGTACGGATAGGTATGCACCTTGAAGCCCGCACCCGCGAGGATGGCGATATGGTTCTCCCACGTCGGATCGCTGACCCACACCTCGGAATCCGGAAAGTAACGCTTGAGGAAATCCGCACCGACCTTGAGCGCACCGGATCCGCCGACGGTCTGAATCGTGGCAACGCGTTGTTGCGCCAGCACCGGGCTGTCCTCGCCGAACAGCAGGGACTGAACACCGCTGCGATAGGCCTGCAGCCCCTCCATCGGCAGATAGACCGAGGCCACATGCGGCTGCGCGTTCAGTCTGCCCTCGGCCGCATCCACCGCACCCAGTTGCGGAATGACGCCGTGCCCGTCGTAATACAGTCCGATGCTCAGATTGACCTTCTGCGCGCGCGGGTCGGTCTTGAACTTCTCCATCAGGGACAGAATCGGGTCGCCGGCATAGGGATCGACATGTTGGAACACGGTGTATCACTCCTGGTGTGGTGGCTTCGGGCGCAGCACGGGCGAAAAGCGACAATCGTCCGCCGCATGCGAAAGACAAGCATTATAAAGACAATGCAATCCCCCTTCCGCGCACGCACGACCGAATTGCATCGCCCCCTGCGGGCGCCCGTAGAATATCCGCCACACGAACTGCACGGCAGGACGCAAGCATGGAAATGAAACCCATCAGCTCCGGAAAACTGAGCGCAATCGGATACGACGCAGGGACACGCACGCTGCGGGTCGAGCTCAACGATGGCAGCGCACTCGACTACTCGGGCGTGGGCGCCGAACTGTGGCGACGACTGTCGAGCTCCGGATCGGCCTGGAGTTACTACCGGGACAACATCGAAGAGGAATTCACCGCGCGCAGATCGTCGACCAAGCAGGACAAGAAAACCAATCCGCTCGATGATCTGTTCAAGTAGCCGCGACAGGCTGACCTGAACTTCGCGGCATTGAGCCTCCAGACTGGAAATCGCGCGTGCGGGATGCTTGAATGAACTCATTCAAAACAAATACAACACGCATCCGGGAACACCACCGCCCAACGCTCTCCGTTCCCGCGCCAACTGGAGGCAAGCATGTCCAAGAACGCGCTTTGCATCGGCATCAACAACTACCCCGGCACACAGAACGACCTTACCGGTTGCGTCAACGACGCACATGACTGGTCCACCGCACTGACTGCACGCGGATTCAGCACCCAGATGCTGATCGATGCGCAGGCCAGCAAATCGGGCATGGTTGCAGCCATCAGCAATCTGATCGGCAACGCCACGCGCAACGACAGCATCGTGATCACCTACTCGGGCCATGGCACCTGGGTTCCCGATCAGAGCGGTGAAGAGCCCGACGGCCGCGATGAAGGTCTGTGCCCGTGGGATATCGGGCAGGGCGCAGTCCTGCTCGACGACGAACTCCACGTGCTGCTTGGCAATCGCGCGCCCGGCGTGCGCATCGTGATCATTGCCGACAGCTGCCATTCCGGCTCGGTGACACGGGGCGACAACACCGATCTCGACCCCGGCATGCCGCGCGCCCGCTTTCTGCCGCCCCAGGTCTGGATGAGCAGCGACAGACTGCCAAGCCGGATGCCAACCAAGATACTCGGCGGTATCGCACGCAGTGGCGGTGATCTGTTGATGGCCGGCTGCCTCGATACGCAATACAGCTGGGACACGCGCTTCAATGGCCGCCCCAATGGCGCCTTCACCTACTACGCCCTGAAGGCGCTCGCCAACCTGCCCCCCGGCAGCAGCTACGCAAGCTGGTACCGGAAAATCACCCCGACCTGGCTGCCCACCAACCAGTTGCCACAGAACCCGCAGATTTTCGGCTCCACATCGGCGCGAGGCTGGAAGGTCTTCGAGTGAAAGACGCGGGATCAGCGACGCATCCCGCCGCAACACACAGCACCTGCACGCACGGCCGAACCTGAGGA
>Ga0172382_10005662_pt1 | contig 18542 bp, 22 predicted proteins | sample Leawel138RmetaG_FD_122245 | JGI IMG/M metagenome (GOLD analysis project Ga0172382, IMG submission 122245) | Leachate microbial communities from a municipal landfill in Southern Ontario, Canada - Leachate well 138R metaG | ecosystem: Engineered > Solid waste > Landfill > Unclassified | place...
GAAGATGCAGAAAGAAGAAGACAAGAGCTTAAAAGAGCTTTAGTTCTATTCTTCTCCAAAAACAAGTTCCATTAGATCGTTCATTTGAGGCACACATCTTGGGGGCATAAACTCCAAAGTGCAATCCATTCCGTCTGAGCAAGTATTGTAGTCGTAGTCACACACTTCTCCGAACTTACACTCCTCTCCAGAAAGCCCACATACCCTCATATCCCACCTTCCACTAGAATAATTCTCATACAAAACAAATTGGTACACTACATAAGCACAAAACAGAAAGAATCCGACTATAAAGAGGGAGAAGATGAACTTGGCTGATTTACTATACATAACATAGAGTAACACAAAGAAAGTTGAAATCCAATAATTCTGTGTAAAGAAAAAATAAAGGAATGGGAATAGGTGGACTCGAACCACCGACCACGGCTTTATAAGAACCGCGCTCTAACCACCTGAGCTATATTCCCAAGACTAGAAGATTTTACCAGAATATCTGCTTTTTTAGAAGCCCATCGGAGGGAACCCTGCGTTCTGAGGCTGTGGTGCTTCTTCCTTTTTGTCTAGTTGAGATCTTGCTCTAATATCGTCATTTACTACTGCTAAATCCCTACCATACTTCATCCTAGACATCTGCTTTATAATTCCCCCTACTTCCTTATTTACAGGCAAATTAAACCCTGAATCTGGATAAGCTGGCCCATACAAAGCATCCAAGGAGAATGGAGAAGGATATGAGCCTTTAGTTAGGAGTTTTACGTAGTAGTGACCAATGCCCTGATTTACCATGTCCATAGCGCTTATGTAAGATTCAAACTGAGTCTCCAAAAATTCTGCATCTTCAGCACTACATCTTGCAATAAAGAGAGAGCCTACATTACCAAATACAGCATTCTTAATATCTTCAGGGAGCTGCCCTATATATTGATGCGCAAGTGTAAGATTAAGTCTATACTTTCTGGCCTCAGAAAGAATAGAATTAAACTCCTCTGTCGCAAAGTTCTGGAACTCATCTGCGTAGAAGAAAAAGTCCTTTCTTGCATCCTCCGGAATATCTTCTCTACTTAGTGCTGCTGCAAGCATCTTCTGCACAAGCAATAATCCTAGGAATGACATATTCTCCTCCCCTATCTTCCCCTTGGAAAGGTTTACTATTAGGATCTTTCCATTATCCATTATGTCTCTAAAATCAAAGGATGACTGAGATTGACCAATGATATTTCTAATAGCGAGATTTGTTGTAAATTTGTCGAATTTGGATATAAAGTATGTCAAAGCTTCAGATTTAGTCTTTTTATCTGTCTTGGCAACCTGATCTGTCCAATACCTTCTGACCAATTCGTCTTTAACAAGTGGCAACCAGTGATTCATAACCCACTCCTCGTCTTGAAGGATTCTAACCACTTCTATAAGGGTAGAGTCCTCTTTAGACATAGCAGTCAACATGGAGTTCCTAACGGCCTGCTGGAAGGCTGGGCCGGCATATCCTTGGTTGTGTGGGTCAAACAATCTGATGAGAAGTGCAATAAAGCTATTTACAATCTGGTGCTTATGCTGCTCGTTGTAATATTCCATAATATTAATACCAAATGGCCTCTCAAAATCCCCAGCATCAAAGTAGATGACATCCTCTGCCCTATCTGCCGGAATTCTCTCCAACAACATCTCCGCAGCCTGTCCATGTGGATCTATAAATGCGCAACCATCACCATTGTAGATATCTTGCATCATCATCCTAACCATAAGCCAAGATTTACCCGTACCCGTCTGCCCTAAGACGTAAGCATGCCTTCTTCTATCATCTCTTTCAAAACAGATAATTTTCTTCTTACCTCTAAAATAGTTATTCCCTACCCATATTGTATCTTTAGAATTCACATCTGAACTAATATCGTTGTCTGCAATTAACTCCTTAGAAAGTAACCACTTAATATTTGGCGTAGCAACTTCTTTGTTAGGAAAATGGTAGAGAGCTGCTAATTCTTCTAGATTGAATATCGTTCCCTCGTCCTGAGGTGTTCTTCTGTAAACAACATCATAAAGGAAACTCTTCTTCTTGTTCTTTGCAATTTTTCTCTTCTTGAGCCTATTAACTCCAGGATTACTGTATTGGTCAAAAGCACTGATTATATTATCCAAGTGCATCTTCGCTATCGCTTTCTGTGGTGCACTCGTAACAATCCTAATCTCTGCCATCATTCCTGGCTTAGAAACTTTCTTACTTATTCCTTCCAACTTCTCCTGAGAGACATTTATCTTACTCTTTTCAGGGTCTGAATTATTATTCTGAACCTTCTGCACAAATTTCTCTCCATTCTTCTGCCAATTATTATTGGTTGGGGAAACCACTAACTGAACCAAAGCACCCTCTCCCTGAGACATTTTACTTAAGGTACTTAAGACATTTGCCATAGGGTCTCCAGTAAAATTTTCTGCGACTCTAATTGGACAATAGGGATCTTCGTCAAGTCCAAGTTGGGCATACTCTACTTCAGAATTTGGAGCAAAGATATTGTATTCCTCTACAACTGCTACATCTGCATCTTGGTAAGAACCTAGTATCTGCTTCTCAACTAGATCTACAAGTTTCTTCGGAGCGTGAACAAAAAATCTAATTTCTCCTGGAAGACCAACCATTTCAAAACTAACACTGTTATTTACACTGAAATTTTCAGCAAGTCCCTCTCCCTTTCCACCTATACCGTAGAGATTGGCGAACATTTTTTCTGCAACCCCTATCTCGATTTCATTATTCCTAGGGACACGAACTTCCATGAGAACCCCTTCCATGGATTTCTCATCTCTATCCTTTTTCTTGAGTTTTTTCTTAGCATAAAGAAAACCTCCTACTAAGGCCCCAATAAAAATGAAAAAGAAGATTATCCAACCCCAGGGGATATTCATTTCGTTTTCACCATAATATTCCCCATATGTATCCGAGGGGTACTGTACTGTAGAACCAACCTCAATATCTGGTTGCGTTGGTCCAATAACCTGTGAATATAAATTATCCGTGTTAGACATACTAGAAAAGTATAACACAAAAGAAGATCGGCTTACCGAGCCTATAATAGAAATGTTAAGGTCTTGGGATATTACTCTTTAGGAGGTAGTCCTTGTATCTTTTCTGCAACCATATTTGCAGGATTTTCCTCATTAGAGTTTTGTTCTAAAGGAAAACCATAACTTAGTTTTGGTCCTGCTTGCTCTACTGTAGGGGCAACATCCGTCTCTACTTCAACAGAAACTGGAGGTGTTGAAACCTCAGAAATAACAGGTTCTTGGGGAACATTTAATTCTTCAACTGACGTAGGAGGCAAAACTTCCTGTGCTTGCTCTACTACTATCTCTGGTTTTGGTTGTATCTCTATCTGGTTCATAACCTATAATATTATACCATATATTTACGCTTTTGGTACATAAGTTCCCTATCTAAATCCCTCTCTTTCTCCCTTCTTTTCTTCTCATATTGTTTCCTACCCTTTCCGTAACCGACCTCTACCTTTACCTTTCCTCTAGTAGTATACACAGATAATGGAAGAAGTGTAAGGTTCTTCTGTTTAAGGTTGGAATTTATAGCTACAATTTCACTTTTCTTAACTAACAACTTTCTAGATCTTTTAGGATCGTAATGTTCACTTCCATCATATTTGTAACGAGGGATATCTGCATTAACTAACCAAAGCTCCCCTCCTATGATTTTTACATAAGAATCTGAGAGATTTATTCTTCCAGATTTAATAGATTTTACTTCAGCACCTGTCAACACTACCCCTGCTTCGAAGGGATCTGATATTTCGTAATTGAAAAATGCTTTTTTATTCTTAATTTTCATCTCCTAATTATACTACAAGACCAATTTCCAGATGACGGAGCCATCTAGGATATACATGTTTGAGCCGTTGTTATTTACTACAAAGTTTTTAACATCTGACCAAACAGAATCTTTTTCTCCCCTATATAAATACTGACTAAGAAGGGAAACTTTGTCTGGGTGTCTTATGTCTGCACCAGATTCTATTGGTTTTTCCAATTGAAGGAATCTTCGTCCTTTGGAATCAAATACGTATAACGGATGGTCTAAAGAATCTCCAGTGAATGCTTTTGTGGGAGTCCCGTAGTTGCCGTCAAAGCCAACAACCCCCAGTGGTGCTTCTACATATCTTGCTTCAAAGAAGTTGTAGTTAAAACGAAGGACGTATGGCTCTTCAGGGATAACAAAGTAGATACTTATGTCTGCAACCATATCTGTTGCGGTTACCATATCTTCATCAGAGAAGTATTCATAAGGAAGACCGTAACTATTTCCATATGCAGCAGTTGATCTTAGGAAAGCGGATCTGTCTTGGGAGAGGAAATATACATTGTCATTTTCGGTCCACACTGTCATTGCGGCTATTTCCTCCGAACGAACATCGCTGACGCTCAAACCAGAAAGTTTTATGAAAGATGTAAACCAACCATCTTCGTCAAATGGTGCCTTTAGCATCCCTTCTTCTTCGTCGTATACATAAACTCCGTTATTCCCGACATAAACAAACTTTGGTTCTTTAACAAGGGCCTCTGTATCTGGTAAAGCCTTTACATCCTTGTCATACAGAGAAACTCTATATATTGTAGATCTCCCAGCATCTGCAGCAACAAGGTATTCGTTCTCATATCTATCCTTATATACTGTTACATCTTTAACATCTGAACCTTCTCCAAAAGCGAGTCTCGTATCTAAAAAGGTATCCAACCTTGAATCTTTCTCCACGACCCCTATTCGCTTGTAGAGAGTATCCCCTAATTCCAATATTCTCTCTTTTAACTCTTCATACTTCGCAGAGTCCTCCTCATTTAACTCCCCAGGGACTTCTTCTAAAGCTTTTTCTGCTTGGAAAAGGAATGTCTCTGAAGCGTCCTTATCTACCGAGAAATTATCTTCCACCTTCCCTATTAGGTCCTCTACCTTGGTAAACGATTCTTCTGCCCTAGCACTAATCTCCCTTGCCTCTCTCATCTTTAAGGTGAAGTTAATACCTAATGCTAAAAGAACAATTATTACAACAGCCATACCAAGGAGTTTAAATCTTTTACTTCTTAAATCTTTTTGCTTGTAGTTATCTATCCTCATCCCTTGCACACCCCTACCCTGTTTTCTTCCTCCCATGGCAGAAACTTTAGAAGCTATTCTCTTGTACCACTTCTTTCTACCAAATTTTTGAGACACCTTTTCCTGCAAATTAGAGAATTTCTCTGAGAGGAATGCCCCAGCCTTTTTAAAGAAAGGTGATACTTTCTTCCATATCCCTCCAGCAAAAACTTTAACCTTATTTAACCTCTCTTTTGCTTTCAGTTTCTCTCTAAAATCCTGCAGGGTAGTCTGACCGTCTCCTTTTTTAATATCTTTAAGCTTTCCAATTGGTTTAAGAATTTTTTCTGTGTTCTCTTTGACTTTTTCAACAACTGCTGGAGGTTCCTTCTTAACCTTTACTGGGAGTTGTTCTTGTACCACTTCTTTGGTTTGCTTCTCTTCCTTTTCTTGAACAAGATACAGTAAGGAATTAGTTCCTTCTAATTTCTCTCCTAATGTTGTTAGGTATTTCCAGAGAGACTCACCATCTTTAGAACGAGATAGCTCAGGGAAAGATTCTTGTAATAATCCTGCGGAGGACACCATTAAAAGGTCTTCATTTCCCAGGGCTATTCCTGCAGTGTTAGCATTTTTCTCCTTTAATATGTCTGCTATATTTACTAGATTGTCGTTTTTGAAACTAAAAACATCTCCTTCTCCAAAGAGGCCTACATAGACACCCTCTTGTTTTACGAGGACTATGGTAAAGCTTACATCTATTCCTGTTTTTTCTAATTCTTTGTCATGTTTAATTAGTTCTTTTACTTTTTCTACACCGCTATTTATGGAGTCTTTTAGGGATTCGTTTGTGGTTTCAGATATTGAATAGAGGTAGCCATCTACTATGCTGTCCCAAACAAATTTTGCTACTCTTTCTACATTTACATCTTTTTCAGCTTGGATATTTAAGAGAGCGTAGATATCTCCTTCTTTCGGGGTCTTCTTTTCGCTCTTTTCGTAGTAGTGTCTGAATATTGAGGTGTAAGAGCTTTTATCCTTGTTGTTGGATATATATTGTTTAGCTATTGTTTTCATACTATGTAAGAATTACAAACAACAATGAAAGTAAGGTCCCTACTATTACAGCTATCATGTGCATTGCCATCATCTGTTTTATAGTTTTGTTTCTTGGGGTTTTGTATGTGTCTGACAATATTCTAACTCTTAAATAGAGGAATGTAGCAAAGAGGATGTTGCCGATGAGGATGAAGATTATTGGAATCTTAAGGACAGATAAAAGATCAAAGGAGAAGACATCCCCTCCAAATTCTAATTGTCTTATCATTTCCATTGTGTCCATTATATCTCTCCCTTCTTTTTAGAATCTAATAGATCATACAATATGTCCTGTATGACTCTTGGTCTTCCTATGGTGTTGAACTCTATTTCTGGTGTAGCTCCTGCTGTTTGGAAGTAGACTGTTCCTACGTCAAAGAGGCTTCCAACAAAGCCTAGTTGTTTGTGTGTAATGTCTTCTATTTTCTCTAATCTAGCCTCAGAGAGGCTGTGGGATACCACAGAGGTGAAATCTAGATCTATTATTCTCTTATCTGTAATTATGTTTACATTGTAAAACCATCTTATGAATGCATACACAATTACGCTAAGGGATAGTGTTAAGCAGGGGATAAAAAATGCTAGGAATAGGACCATGTTCTCTGAGAAGGTTGTATCTAGGAAAGCAAATATGAATGGGAAGCAAAGGATAAGGAATGATACTGCTACAAATGGTAGGTATTTTATCCAGTGGGATCTCACTACTAGTATTACTTCTTCGTCTTTTTCTTTTCCATAAAAGGACAAGTCTCTAGGGAATGGTAAAAAGTAGGGATTTTCTTTATTGGTTAGGTTTTCTGTAAAGGTCTTACCTAAATTTCTAAACTTTTTTGGAATTAGATTGGGGTTTTCTCTCTTTGCCATATGATAATAATAGCATATATAAAAGGCTAGCCCTATACCCTATTGTTATCTCATAACAATATTGAAATGCTGGAAACCACTTTGTGGGATGCTGTAGAAACCAGGGGCTCTTAAACTAAACACTTTCTTGAAGCTGTATGGGTCTATACTTATATTCCCCGCATTTGTAACAAAGGTTATAGATTGAGTCGATCCTCCGGAATTGGAGACATAGACTGCAGAAATCGAGGTCACAGGGTTTGAAACTAAGGATCTCATTTGAGACATACTGTATGGATTTGCACTCTCACCGAAACAAGTCCCAAAGTCTATTGAAATAACTCTATCATCCGATTGGGCACTCGAATCGCTAGTCCAATATTTATAAGCGTTTATTATATCTGCCATTTCCTCCTGTGTTAGCCATGGGTTTGGATGTGAGGAGCAAGGGGTATAGCTTCCCGTTGAGGCATTATAGTCAAACCAGTTGCGATAGAACCAAGTAGTACCAGATAAGTTGTCCCATGCCCGTGAGACCCAATCTCCAGAGCCCGTGCCGTCTGTGGTATCCCACCCTACTTGATTCCCCCAACCGCCGTGGACCGCAGCATATTTAGCCATGTGAACACTTCCTCCGCTCATTAAAACCATCCCCTTGGTTTCAGCTACGGCTGAAAGCCACCCAGCACCATTGTCACAATCCTTCACAACCTGATCACCTTGATTAGGACGAACATATCCATTCGCCCGTATCTGATAAATTGCATAACTTCTAGCGGCAATTGCTTGTGCCTTGAGTGCCTCGGGATTCCAAGAGGAGGGCATTTCAAAGATCCTGTTCATATATGTCGAAAAATTCATTTCTTCGTCATAATATTTGTCATAAGTTCCATTGGATTGTCTGTAACAACTCGTCCCCCATCCAACAACCTTTATTTTGGAGGGTTCGCTATAGCCACCAGGAAGGGTTGTCCCTGGATAATACGCAGAAAGGATATCCATATAGGACTCTCCAGCCTTTGCTCTGGCGTGTGCACCATATTGGCTCATCCCATCTCGGTGAGTAAAAGCACCAAATGAAAAGACTCCGAAAGACCCAGCAGGTGCTACTTTCTGAAAGTTATCATACGAACCCAAAGAATTTGTTGAAATTAGAGATCCTGCACTAACAACAGTTCCCCCAGACCTAACCAACATAAGGAAGTTCTGCAATTCCGAGAGGTCTTTACGTATTCCCCCTATCTGTGCCGTCAATCCACTCTTCGCCGCCACTTGCTTGCTCAACTCAGATTGTAACTTAGCCCTCTCATCTGCAAGTAACTTATATGCTTCATCTAAACCTGCCCTCTCTTCATCTAAATTCTCTTTCTCTTTATCTAACTCTGCCTTACTCTCTGCTAATGAACTAAACTCTCCTCCTATCTTCTCAGCTTCCCTCCTTAACATAGAAATAGTACTCTGTTTAATAAACAAAGTTTCTACAATATTCGACCAACTATCCCTATTAAGAAAGAAATTAGCTAACTTATACCTACTCTCCATATACAAATCTCCAGAGACATCATCTATTAACTCCTTAGTCGTTGCTAATTGCTCTTGCTTCTCTTCTATCCCCTTAACCTTCTTATCTATCTCCTCCTCCGTCTCCTCTATACTCTCCTCTAAAGTAGTAATCTCTGCTGTCAAAAGATTAATCTTCTGAGATACTGAATAATTGCTATTACTAATCTCTGCTATCCTAGCTTCTACACTCTCCAATACACTCTCCTTCTCTTCAATCTCTTTTTCTTTCTCCGCAATCTGCTCCTCTAATTCCTCTACGGTATTAGAATAAACAGGATGATTAAAAAGAGAAAAAGAATATATCCCGAAAAAGATAACTATTAAAATGTTGAAAACTATTTTGGACAGTTTTGACATATTGAAATTATACCACTAGCTCTAGAATCTTTTTAACCCCAGCTATTAGATATGGCATAAATATTATTAGACCTGTTATAACAGAAACTAAAGCAGTTACTAAAACAGCTCCAGCACTTACATCCTTGGCATATTTAATATTAACTTTATAATCCAAGGAAACAGTATCACAGAGTGCTTCGATTGCACTATTTATTGTCTCAGCCACAAACACCATTGAGATTACTAGACTAAGTGCTATCCAATCGGTGTAAGAAATTTCAAAAGCTATTCCAGCCAGAATTACAACAAAAGCCATTATTAAATCTATCCTGAAATTTCTCTCGTTCTTGAATATTAACTTCAAACCACTTCTAGCATGCCCTTGACTCTTAAAGAAGTTCTCTGCCTTGTACTTGTTGTTCTTCATACCTAGGAAAGAAAGTTAATAACTATTCTTAATATTCCAAAGATGACTAAAACTATTACCAAACCTAAAATTGCCCATGTAAGAGTTCCCTGAGCTTGCTTAACCCTACTAGGATCTCCTCCAGAGATAATCCACATGTACCCTCCCATAACTACAAAGACTAGGGATATGAGAACTGCTACTGGGAAAAGATAACCCGTTATCTTGTCAACAATTGGACCTATATTCCCCTCTAATGTTGGAGGTTCATCCTGTGCAAATACCGGATTTGCCAAGAAAAATATTGGAAAAACTATTATTTTTGTAAAAAATTTTTTCATTAATTCAGTGTTAAAACTTCGTCTATTATAAACTCTATAATCTTAGGAGACAAGAAGACTATCACCAGACCTACAAGAGAAAAAGTTAAAGATCTGGTAGCACTCTTAACTTTCTCTTCATCTCCCATTGAAAAGATGTATTTAAATCCTGACATAACTAAAGATGCAACAACAAGTAATACAGAAAGTGACATCGCCAATTGAACAACGAAGAAGGCAAATTCTTTTAAGTCTCCGAAACCTGTAAAATTAAGGGATTGCAAATCTATAAGCATCTCTTTTAAATATTTAAGAGTTTATTCTTAACCTGCAATGAGAACTCTGTTAAGCACGAATTCTACTAGGATTACTGATATGAAACAGATTACTAATCCTACTATTGCATATGTTAATGTCTTGGTTGCTTTCTCTATCTTCTGCTCGTCTCCTGCTGCTGTGATATATGAATAACCTGCTGCTATTAAGATTGCTACGCAGACTAAAGCTGCTAAAAGTATTACTAATCTAATTACTCTCTGAGCCAACTGTAAGACATCTTCGTCTCCTCCAAGTGGATCATCTGGGAGATATGTCCCCAATCCTGACTGGGCTTTTACAACTCCTGTCCAGTAGAGACTAGATACTACTCCTGTTATTGCTCCTAGTGCTTTAGAAATTTTCATATATATACTATTTAAAGGTTATATTAATGTCACAATTATAACTAATGCCTTAGAAACTTGCAATACTACTTAAGAATTAAAAGTCCCCTCCTTTGAGAGGGGACTACATTTACTATCTAATAAAGCGCGAATCTTTATCCTGCAATGAGGACTCTGTTAAGCACGAATTCTACTAAGATTACTGATATGAAACAGATTACTAATCCTACGATTGCGTATGTTAATGTCTTGGTTGCTTTCTCTATCTTCTGCTCGTCTCCTGCTGCTGTTATATATGAATAACCTGCCGCTATTAAGATTGCTACGCAGACAAAAGCTGCTAAAAGGATTACTAATCTAATTACTCTCTGAGCCATAGTTAAGACATCCTCATCCCCTGTTGGAGATTCTGGAAGATACTCATCTAATGCCTGAGCCTTTACTACTCCTGTCCAATAGAGGCCAGATACTGCTCCTGTTACTGCCCCGAATGCTTTAGAAATTTTCATATATTTTTTATTTAAATATTATTTTATATATTTCTCTCTATAATTATTATATAGAACTCTTACAGCGTATACAATCCCTAATAAGGCTCTCGTGTTGCAGGAATATAACCAGATCCACCAGTTCCAGAACCTCCACTCACATTATCTTGGGCCACATCCAAAACAAAACCAACTATCATTCTCGCCATAAAAACAATTATCATTCCAACAATTGCAGCTGTTAGGGTTTGCTGCGCTTTCTTTATTTTCTCAGGATCTCCAGAAGATGTCATAAAACCATAACCTGCAACGACTATTAATACTACTGCTACAAGAGCCGAAAACAAAACGAAAAAATTAATTCCTACCCAAATCCTCTGTTGAACCACATTTTCCAAAGTTACATCTTGGCCCCAGTGTATTAAAAGCTCTCCTATTTGACTTATGCTTGTCATTTTTATGTATAAATATTTAAACCTAAAGTATTACTTAGTAACAACAGTATAACAACTGAAAGAACAACTATAAAGAAACCTATTATTGCATTTGTCAAAACCTCTTTCCCTTCCTTCAACTTGTCTGGATTTCCTTGGCTAGAGATCAACATATAGCCAGCATAGACAACTAAAACAACAAGACAGAGGATAGCAACTGGGACAGCAATGTCCACGATCGCCTCAACGAGACCATCTACAGAATCTATTGTCTGATTCCCTTCCAACTCTCCTACCTCTCCACCTATCTTCCCTCCAAGATTTTGAGCATATGCCTTCTGAACAAAAAAATTGTGGATTTTAAGTATTAATTCCATGTTTTCAATTATACTATATCAACTATAACTCTGCATACTTACATATAGAATTGTAATCACAATATCTACATAGAAAGCCTGGTGTTGGTGCAAACTTCCCTTCCTTAACCAAATCTATAACCTCAACAACCTTCTCCTTTGCTAGCTCCCTTCTCTCTGGAGAAAGATCTACCTCTAACTTCTTTCCAGTTTCAACATAAATATATTCTGCTTTTACAACCTTCAAACCTAACTTCTGTTCTGCAAAAAGAGCATACAGAGGAAGTTGCAAATCGTCTTTAACATCCTTTGCCTCTTTTTCCTTCCCTGTTTTGTAGTCCACAATCTTTACCTCAGTTACATCTCCATTCTTTCTTACAAAATCTATTCTGTCTATCTTTCCAACAAAAACAGTAGAACCAACATGGACATCAAAAGATTCTTCCAATCTCATTGGGCTTTCATCCTTACTAAAGACCTCGTCATAATAGTTCTCCATTATTCCTACCCCTTCTTTTCTTCTCTCCTCCTCTTGCTTAGTACTCTCGTAACCTGTACTTACCCAGTGTTTTTCATACAACTCCAGAAGTTCTTCCTTTGTTGGAACATCTGTTATTCCCTCAAGTCCACTCTGGGATTGTCTTAAAAGTGAATAAAAATCTTTCAGGGTGTTGTGAACTGTAATACCAAAAGAGAGTGCAGGGCTAGGTTTCTGTGGAACTCTTAGAACATATGCATACTCATACTGCCTAGGACAGGTCTCGTATATTTTCAGTTGAGAATAACTAAATCTTTTCGCTAGACCTAACTTCTTAGGATCTTCTATGATAGCTTCAAAGTCATCATTCTCTATTACAGTCATCTTTAATTCCTTCCCCATTAAATTATCTACCTCAGTGTTTGCGAATTCTTCTTCTACATCCCTTTCCAATATCTCATTAAGAAATATACTCGGTTTTTTCTTTCTCTTCCCGTCACCGTAGAAGTAGGCCGCAGAAAGGAAAAGCTTTTCTTTTGCTCTTGTTGCCCCTACATAGAATAACCTTCTCTCTTCCTGAATGTTTAATTCGCTATCACTAATCTCATAAGGCATAGTTTCCTTAATTAATTCTTCCGGGATAGGAATAGCGTCTGGTCTATTTCTAGATGGGAATCTCTGTGCTACAAGATTTACCAAGAAAACGACAGGGAATTCTAATCCCTTTGAACCATGCACTGTCATGATATTCACAGCGTTCAGTTCGTCCATATCTACTTGGTCAACCAAAGGGGACTCCCCTATTTCAATACTGTAATTAAGGAAATCTACATATTCATAAATATTAGATTCTGGATTGTCTTTCTCATAAGTTTTGACTAATTCAAAAAACTTATTGATATTTTTTACTGCAAAGAGATTCTCATTACTCTCCTCCTCCATAAAAGATTTAACGTAATCACTTTCGGTAACAAAATCATAGAGAACTTCTAGAACAGGCCTATTATCTTTAACCTTCCTAATTGCTACATCTATTCTTTCTAAAAGATTCCCCACTCCAGCAATGGCTCTTGGGGAAAGAATCTTTGTTAATTCTTCATTCTCAATATTATTAATTTTTTCATACTGTTCTTTAATATCTCCCTCTCCTAGTTTAATCCCCCATAAAGATTCTAACTCCTCAAAAAGTGTTGTCTTGCTAGATCTTGCTCTCTTATTCATCTCTAGATACTCTCTTGGCGTAAGTCCCCATATCGGCATAGAGATTAATCTATACATGGAAATTTCATCTGAATAATCTATTAGGATTCTTAAGAAGGCAATAATATTTCTTATCTCCTCTCTAAAATATAATCCTCTCGAGCCACCTAGTTTGTATGGGACTCCCCTATTTCTAAGTGCTTGTATAAATGTATCTGCATGAGCATTTGCTCTTACAAATATTGCAATGTCTGAAAATTTATACTGACCCTCTTCGTTTAAAAAGAATGATTGGCCCTTTTCGTCAAAACTTTGGACTGAACTTCCTTCTATTAAAAGTTCTTCGTAGCCTGTTAACCTCAATATTTCTTCAACCACTTTCTCTGCCTCTTTCATTTCATTCTCTTGAACAAGAAGATTAACAACTTTGTCTTCTTCTTCAAAAGCACCCCTCGCTATTAGCTTTTTATCTATCTTCTCAGTAACTTCTAACCTGTTAGGATTGTTATTTTTAATTAAGGCATAGGAGGCATCTAGAATCTCTTGTCTAGATCTGTAATTTTCTATAAGAACAATCTCTCTAGCATCTGGGTACGTTTCTTTAAATTGCAAAATGTTGGAGATTGCTGCCCCCCGGAATTTATATATTGCTTGGTCGTCGTCTCCTACAACTGTAAGGAGAGGTCTTTCCTTCCCTCTTATTTTTCTATTTCCTTTTTGATCTTGTTTCTTCGCATCCTTCTCTATCTCTTCCCCTAATACCAAGGTATTAACTAAAACATTCTGTGTATAGTTAGTATCCTGAAATTCGTCTACTAAGATATATTTAAATTGCTTTCTGTATTTAGCTAAGATATTTTTTCTCTCTCTAAAAAGTTTTAACGTTAGAAGAATTAGATCTCCAAAATCTACCTTGGAGTTTTCTATTTTTAAGTCGGAATATTTCTTATATGTTTCTGCCAATTCATTCACTCTCTCGTATTCCTCTTTTTCTTCCTTTGACCCTTTTGGCAAGGTGCTTGCATATTCTAGATAATCCCTTGGGGAAACATCTTCGTCTTGAAGTCTAGAAAAATGCCTGATGAGATCGTTTATGAACTTTGTAGGATTACCCCTAGGTCTTAAAGTCTTAAGAGGAAGGTCGTAGAAATGTCTTCTGAGAAAAATGTATGCCTGCGTTGTGGACATAAGGGAGTATCCCCCATCTAGTCCAATGTTATAACCATCCTCTCTTAATATCTTGTCACAGAATGAGTGAAAAGTAGATATTCCTGGTTCTTCGTAACCGTATTCCATTTCGACATCTACTCTGTCCTGCATCTCTTGGGCAGCCTTTTCTGTAAACGTAAGAGCTAAAATTTCAGAGGGCTTTGCTCTTCCCTCTCTCATAATGTTTATTATTCTCTGTGTTAAAACCGCGGTCTTTCCTGTTCCTGCTCCTGCAATTATTAGAAGGTCCCCATCACTGTATTCGACTGCTTTCTTCTGGTTTTCGTTTAGTCTAATTTGAGACATTTACTGTATAGAGAGGAATAAAATTACTAAATAGAGAATTACTCCTAGGAGGATTGCTACTATTAGAGCTGTCCATAACTTCCCCGAGGGAAGTTTTGCTATTCCATCTACAAAGTACTCTTTAAATCCTTTCTTTTTACTTTTAGACATTTTGCTTATTTATTAATTTATTTTGCTAGTTCTCTTAAAACTTTTACTTCCTCTTCTATGGTTTTTGGCGATTTCATAGCTGGGGTTTCGAGTATAAAGGGCATATTTTCAAATTTTTTATATTTAAGAATTTTCTTAAATGTCTCCTTCCCTATATTCCCCTCCCCTAAGTTTGCGTGTCTATCTTTGTTTGAACCATATTCTGGTTTGGAGTCATTTAGGTGGATGCTTTTTACAAGGTCTAGATCTAGAATGTTTTCTATGTCTTTAACTACTTTGTCAAAATCATTTACCCAATCGTAGCCTGCCGCGAAGGTATGCTGAGTATCTAGAACATAACCTACTCTCTCTTTGTCTTTAACTCCTTCCCTGATTTTCTTTAATTCTTCAAAATTTCTACCAAGATTGGAGCCTGTTCCTGCGGTTGTTTCTACAAGGAGTTTCTGGGTGCCTTTAACTTCATCTAGTACCCACTGCATTCCCTGGGAGATTCTTTCTAGGCTTTCTTCGTAATCTAATTCTTGCTGAGATCCTGGGTGAAAGCAGATGCCAAGGATTTCTGTCTTTATTTTCTTTTCCTTTATTTTTTCTGCTACTCTCTCTGCGAAATCTAAGTAGACAACTAACCCCATCTTGCCAAGGTGGAAAAGTTTTTTATCTTCTCTTGCTAAATTTGTGAGGTATATTCCATGGATTAAGATTTTTTCTATACCAGAATCTTCTAATTCATTAACGAATTTCTCTATCTCTCCCTCCTCTATTTTTTTAGTAGCCCATCTCATGGGGGTGGTTGGCATCATTTGGATAGTATTTACTCCATACTTTTTCCCATTTTTTATTGAATTTTCTATTCCCCCAGAGGAAGATACGTGTATTCCTAAGTACATGCCTTATTCTAGCATAGATAATGATAATGCAGTATAATTATGGCTGTTTGGAGAGGTGCCTGAGTGGTCGAAAGGAGCTCACTGCTAACGAGCCGTAGGTCATAATAGCCTACCGAGGGTTCGAATCCCTCCCTCTCCGTTTTCAAACTTTTTCTCCTTAGATTACCTCTATACTATCCATCACGGAATCTAAAAGTAAGAGGTCTGCTTCGCTAGGTTGTCCAACTATTTCCACACTATAACTGTTTCCTTCTTCAACCCCAAAACCACTGTCATAGTCAAAAGTTAGACTCTCAAAAGCTAGAACCCCTGCATCTAAACCACATAATGGATGGAATTCATTTGCGTTATCGTTATCTAAGTCATTCCAATAGAGATCTGTTTCTACCCTTCTAACTCTGAAATCTACAAAGTTAAATGCTGTGTAATCTTCATCTGCTATCTGAACTACTACTGGCATTGGCTCCTGAGGAGTAGTCCCAACATTGAAATCTGTTGTTCTCTGGTTAATCTCTCCTATATAAGTCTGTGGAGTATCTGAGAATTGAGCCACAGTAGAACATAGATCCCTTCCTCCTATTCCCATTACAGCATAAACTTTGAGAATCTCGTCTCCACTATCTGTTGAGATGGAGATTCCTGTTAATCCATAGTAATCTGTCATTTCCATAAGGGCATCAGAACCATAACCATCTTCATATTCAATGATCTCCCATCCTTGTGGAATCTCTGCACTTATATAGTCACCTGAATATTCTGTAGTCTGAGATTTCTCTACCTTTTCCTCTGTTTTTTCCTCTTCCTTTTCCTCTGCTTCCTCTTCTATCTCTTCTTCTAATATCTCTTGATTATCTGCATTCTCTGCCTCTTGATTCAGTTTAGAGAAAGAATACCCGGCATAAACACCAGCCGCTAACAGAGCAATCCCCATAATAATCACAACAACCAAAACAGGGAACTTTTTCTTAACCTCTTTTCCCATACCACTCCCCTCTACCGCGGGAACAACCTTTGGAGATTCTCCCTCTACCTGTATAGGCTTTTTAATTTCAGTATTATCCTGCATTTAAATAAATTTTAAATTTAATATATTTCATTGTAGCACAGGTTCCTCTCCATAGAAATGCTTGATTCTAGGGGTATTAGACTTAGTCGTGGTAAAATATATAACTAAGTTTATTTCAAACTAATATGAAATACGTTTATCTCTATATCCTTACCTTTATTGTCTTTCTGGCCATAGATTTTATATGGCTTAATTGGATAGCAAAGAACCTTTATTCCCAAAAAATTGGCCATTTACTAGCAGAAAATCCGAATCTAATTGCAGCAGGGGTCTTCTATTTGCTTTTTGTTGGAGCTTCTCTAGTTCTTGCTGTTTTACCTGGATACGAAGCACAATCCTTAACAAAAACAATCCTGTTAGGGGCTATTTTCGGAATGATAACTTACGCAACATATGATCTTACAAATCTTGCAACACTTAAAGAGTGGCCATTATCTGTAACGATTATAGATATTATCTGGGGGACTTCCCTGTCAACAGCAACCGCAGTCGCAGGTTACTACATAGCTAACTTTTTAAATATTTAATATGTCAGAATTCCTAAACCTAATTGCACTGGCTTCCATTGCCGTAGTCATTTACATGACTGCTCTTTATGTAATTTCCATAATTAAAAAGAGAGCTGACATAGTAGATATCGGTTGGGGACTAGGCTTCATATTAATCACTTTCGTATCTCTTTTTAGCAGGGAAGTTCTAACAAACAGAATGATACTTGTCACTCTACTAGTTATTTTCTGGGGGTTAAGACTTGCTATACACATATATTCTAGAAACAGAGGGAAGAAAGAAGATTACAGGTACCAACAATTTAAGAAAGATTGGGGAAATAGTTTCTTAGTAAGATCTTACTTCCAGATTTTTCTTTTTCAGGGATTGTTAATGCTTATTGTTTCTTTGCCAATTACCTTTATATTTTCCTCTTCCTACAGTCCTTTAGTAATCTTAGATTATGTAGGTCTCACAGTCTGGGGATTAGGATTCATGGTTGAAACTCTTGCAGATATGCAGCTTACAAGTTTCGTAGAGATGAAGAAAGCTGGTGTTGTTAAGAAGAAATTCGCGGACATTGGGCTTTGGAAATATTCTAGACATCCTAACTACTTTGGAGAGATTTTACAGTGGTGGGGAATTGGAATTGTTGCCCTCTCTGTCCCTATGGGTTATATCTCTCTAATAGGGCCAGCAGCAATAACATACCTCCTAATATTTGTTTCTGGTGTTCCTCTCTTAGAAAAGAAATTTAAAGACCATCCAGAGTGGGATGAATATGTAAGCAGAACAAACAAGTTAATACCTCTTCCAAAGATAGGAAAAAGATTATCATCCGAGGATAAATAATATATAATTAGGGTATGGAAAAGAACGAAAACAAACTCAATCCTTTCCTTCTTGGTCTGAGTATCACTCTCGGAACAATAGTTGTCGGTTTAATCAGTTACATTTTCTTTACTTCCAATATAAAACTTCCATGGCAAGAAGAGGATCGTTGTGAGTATGCGGGTTGGGCATATGCTCACGGAGAGACCTTTGACTCCACAGATGGTTGCAATGTGTGTGTTTGCAACGACGGAGCAATAGCTTGCACAGAGATGGCTTGTGAGAGCCAATCTCCTGAAGATTTAAATTAAAAATTTAATAATTATGGAAGTACAAGAGAGCCTCC
>Ga0172382_10005663_pt1 | contig 18542 bp, 23 predicted proteins | sample Leawel138RmetaG_FD_122245 | JGI IMG/M metagenome (GOLD analysis project Ga0172382, IMG submission 122245) | Leachate microbial communities from a municipal landfill in Southern Ontario, Canada - Leachate well 138R metaG | ecosystem: Engineered > Solid waste > Landfill > Unclassified | place...
AAAACGAAAAACAACGAGATAACTTATCAAAAACAATACGTAATCAAAAAAGTTTACGTACGTTTTTGATTGTTTTAATTGTTGGTTTAGTTTTAATGGGCATATATAGTATTTATCAGTTAACGTTATTAATCGATGATATCTTAAGTTGGGTATTGATTCCATTATCAATTGGTCTACTCATTTTATTTATTTACTTGATAACTAAAAAGATTAACCCTAAGCTCGCCATATTAAAAGCTGATAAAGCGGTCATTATTGAAAAGATTGATGCTTTATATAAAGAAGCATGGACTCAAATGAAACCTTTAAATGATTTGTTTTATGAAGGTATGAGTCAAGAACTATTTCAAAAAACTGTACCTTTAATTAAAATGGATCAAATGTTTGATTCCAAACGACTAGACTATTTAGTCAGTAAGTTTGGATTAGATGAATTAGATGATTTAAAACGTTCAACACTTTATGTACAAAGTGGTGAACTCAAAGGTAACCCATTTTATATCGCAGAGGATCTAGTTCACAAAATGGGGACTAAAACCTACACTGGTTCGATTACAATTCACTGGACATCAACCTCTAGAGTCAATGGACGCACAGTAACCAATCACCATTCTCAAGTTTTAACTGCTTCTGTTAATCGTCCCTACCCAATGTATACCGAACAGTCATACTTAGTATATGGTAATGATGCAGCACCTGACTTAGTCTTTTCAAGAGTTGATTCAGATGCTGAACATATGAATGAAAAACAAATTGATCGTCATGTGAATAAAAATATCAAAAAGTTAGAGAAAAAATCTAGAAAGAGCGTTAATGAAGGCTCAAACTATACAGTCTTTGGTAATTCTGAGTTTGAAGTTTTGTTTGGTGCAACCAATAGAAATCATGAAGTACAATTTAGATTATTGTTTACACCACTTGCTCAAACTGAACTGTTAAAACTCATGAAAGAAAAAGAAATTGGGTTTGGTGATGATTTTGACTTCATCAAACATAAGAAAATTAATATTATCTTACCAGAGCATCTAGCGACAATAAAACTAGATATGCCACCTAGTTATTTTACAAGTTATGATATTGAGGATATTAAGCAGAAATTTACAGAGTATCAAAATGCATACTTCAAACATGTATACTTTGCTTTTGCACCAGTTTTAGCAATTCCACTTTATCAACAAACTGTTACTCAAGAATATATCTACAAAGATTTATACGATAGTTATGTCTCCTTCTTCGAGCATGAACATGTCGTCAATAGTATGGATGTTAGTCGTTTCAAACATGAAGATTCTGCAACCAAAAATATCTTAAAAACCAGTGTATTAAAAAGTACAGATAATAAAGATATTATTAAGGTTACGGCTTATGGGTATAAGTCAGTTGCGCGTGTTGAGTATGTATCCCGAATGGGACGTGATGGTCGTATGCATGTGATTCCAGTTTCCTGGAATGAATATATTCCAGTCAATCGATCAACCAATGTAGAGATAAATATTACACCAGAGGAAAAACCACTAACACCAAAAGAACGTGTTGAACAAGTCTTTGAGCGACTCAAAAACAAAGAATTAGATGCAAAAGATGTTATTTTAATTAAAAATTTTGCAGCCCGTGTATTAAACCCAGAAAAAAGTGATAAAATAAAGACAAATGAAAGGAAATAAGTCAATGGGAAATGAATTAAACGAATTAAACGGTCCGGTAAATCCAGACGGTCGAGACATTAATGTCATCGAAAAACAGTTACAAGTTAAAGTGGGTGTAGGTTCATTAATATTTGAAATTGCACTATGGGTATTAGGTATTATTCCAGGTTTAATTTTCTTGTTTATGAAAATTAATGCGAAGAAATACTTTAATCAACTACAACAACGTATTCAACGAGATGCATCCCAAATTGATAACTACCTCGAGCAACGTGTACAAGTTCTACAAAACGTTGTAGGTATTGTTAAGCAATCTGTTGATCTTGATAAAGATGTCATGAAATCTGTTGCTGCACTACGTAGCGGTATTCATCCAAATGAAGAAAACAGAAATGAAATTCAAGGTACAGTAGATACTGCAATGCGCTCAATTAATGTTGCATTTGAAGCTTATCCTGATTTAAAAGCACATCGTGCACTTGCTGATGCGATGCAACAAAACTCTTACCTACAAAAAGAAATTACAGCAGCTAGAGAGTTATATAATGATACAGTCTTAAGATGGAACTCTGATGTCTTTGCTTGGCCAACAAAAATGATTGTTGCTGCACGTTCAAACTACACAACACGTATTCCATTTTCTGCATCCCAAGAAACAAAAGCACAAGCGCGCTCTACATTCTTCTAAACATAATTATAAATAAAAAGCCACATATCAAAATGTGGTTTTTTTGTTGACTATATTATTTTTTATATGGATTAATGTGCACCATACAATGGATGACATCAAACTTATCTTCTATATGATCATGTACATTTTCAGAAATCTCATGTGCAGCTTCAAATGATAGTGATTTATCAACAGATATCTCAACATCCACATAAAACTGTGACATATGTTTTCTAACCTTTATGTCATCTAACTTTAAAACACCTTTACAACTCAATATTTGTTGTTTTATAGCTTTTATAACATCAAGATCTGGTGCCTCATCGACTAAATAAGATATCGCATCTAAAATCATTTTAATACCCGCATAGAAAATAAATAGAGCGATTAGTATGGATGCTACTGATTCAAAATAGACCATACCAAATAATGCCAATATAATACTTATAACACTGATTAAAGTTGAAAAGATATCAAATAAGTGGTTTTTACTATCTGCATAAAGAGCTACTGAATGATAAGTTTTAGCTGTTTTATAGTTTATCATATACAACCCAATCTTAATGATTAATGCAATGATAGCAACCAATAATGTAAACAACATTGGCTGATTTGTTAAGGATGGGTTATTCATACTATCCATTAAATTTTTGATACTATTATACCCTAATACAGTTGCCACCATCATTATAAATAAACTCAAAAATAAATATAAAATACCCTCATACTTCTCATGACCATAAGGATGATTTGAATCTGCTTTTTTTGAGGATACCTTAATCACCACTAATAACATCAAACTAATAAAGATATCAACAAAGGAATTAACGCCATCACTAAACAAACTTTCTGATCGGCCAACTAATCCAAATATTAACTTAATTAATGTTAAGACGATATTACCAATTAAACTAATTAGAACGACACGTCTTAGAATGTTTTTTCTCATAATTACCTTTTTAAAAATACTGTGAGCATGATTGCTCACAGTATACTTATTGACTTAATATCTTTAATTTTAACACATGTATCTACGTTTGTTACTTATAAAATCTTAAGGCTATCCTTATAATTTTCAACATCATCAAACATATCTTCTAATACTTCTTTAACTGAATGAATTGATTTTATGAGACCAGCAATTTGACCAGCCATAAAAGATCCATTTTCTAAGTCACCCTCAACGACTGCTTTTTTAAGTGATCCTAACGTTAAATGTTCTAGTGCTTCAAAAGTTGCACCTGATTTGATTAAATCAACATATTTTACAGCCATTTGGTTTTTAATCACACGTACCGGTGCTTTTTCCAAACCTGTTACAATAGTTGACGTATCGCTTGCATCTATAATGAGTTGCTTGAAATTATCATGCACTGGACATTCAGTCGTTGCAAGTAATACAGTGCCTATTTGAACTCCTTTTGCACCAAGTGCAAAAGCAGCTAATACACCACGCTTATCTGCAATACCACCCGCAGCAATCACAGGTATAGATACAGCATCTACAATTTGTGGAATCATAGCCATAGTTGTAAGTTTTCCAATGTGTCCACCCGCTTCCATACCTTCTGCAACAACAGCATCAGCACCAGCACTTTCAACACGCATGGCAAGTTTCACAGATGGAATGACTGGTATAACAATCATTCCAGCAGCTTTCCATTTAGCCATATAAGGTACGGGATTTCCTGCGCCAGTTGTGACAACTAATACAGATTCTTCAATGAGAACTTCAGCGATTCTTTCTGCATGTGGACTCATTAACATGATGTTTACACCAAAGGGTTTATCCGTTAGTGTTTTACAACGTCTAATCTCTTGTCTAACCCAGTTTGCATCATTGCCACCAGCACCAATTAAGCCTAGACCCCCAGCATTAGAAACAGCAGCTGCTAGGTCAGCATTTGCAATATTGGCCATACCGCCTTGTATCACTGGATATTTAGTTCCTAATAATTCATTGATGTTCTTCATCATTTGTATCCTTTTTTGGTGGTATAACAACAGCCTCACCGATAACTACTTCTTGGTTATGTTGATTTGTAGCAACTGTTTTTAAGGTTGCTCTATTTTTCTTTAAATCTAGATTAATCACTTCAACCTTAATTGAGACAGTATCGCCAATAAAGACCGGTTTAACAAACCTTGAATCTTGTTTTAAATATATAGTTCCAAGTCCTGGTAATATAGTGCCTAAAACTGTTGAAAATAATCCAGAGACTAATCCGCCATGTGCGATACGTTGTTGAAAAATTGAACAACTCGCATATAGATCGTCTAAATGCACAGGATTCATATCACCTGTGACACCAGCAAATATATGTACATCTGCATCTGAAATCGTTTTGGTTAATAATGCAAATTGTCCGACATACATTTGATCAATTGATTGTCCATGCATATTGATGCCTTCTTTCTACTTATTTAGTTTTTATCATTGAATGGTTTTTACACTTTAATGATAATCCTAATAAATAGGATTGTCAAGCAATGTTATATCAATTTATGAATAATTGTTCATGTAAGCGAATTCATCACAATATATGGGTTTTACTACAGTAAAAAAGTGCCAATTAATTAGCACTTCTTTGTTATAAGATATTAGTATTAACCTAACGCAACATCTAAGATCATCATAATGATGAACCCTAGCATAAATCCAAATACTGCAAAATGTGTACCTGAATTTGCATTTTCCTGAGCTTCTGGAATTAGCTCTTCGACAACTACATAGATCATCGCACCCGCAGCAAACGCTAAGGCATATGGTAATATGACACTCATTGATGTCACAAGGATGGCACCCAATACAGCAAATACTGGTTCAACAAGTGCAGATGCCTGTCCCCACATGAATGCTTTTGTCTTACCCATCTTTTCTTGGGATAGTGGTATGGAAACTGCAGCACCTTCTGGAAAGTTTTGAATACCAATACCAAGTGCTAATACCATCGCTGCAACTGTTGCTGCTTCCACAGATCCAGTTGTTGCACCAATCGCACCAAATGCAACACCGATTGCTAACCCCTCAGGAATATTATGTAATGTAATCGAAAAGACCAATAAAATAGATCTTTTCATTTTGGTGGTTATACCTTCAACAACTTTCTCTCTACCAAAGTGCATATGAGGAATAATTTTATCTGCAACAAATAAGAATATTCCACCTAATGCAAAACCTATTGCTGCAACCAGCCAAGCAATTTTGCCTTGAGCTTCTGCTACTTCGATACCTGGTGCCAATAGTGACCAAAAACTTGCTGCAACCATAACACCTGCAGCTACACCATACATCATACCTAATACATTCTTACTAATTTTTTTAAATAAGAATACGAGTGCCGCTCCAAGTGCTGTAACAAACCATGTAAAGACACCACCAAGTAAGGCTTGAACCCATAAATCTAAACTCATAAACCAATTAAACATTATTACTTCACCTCTATTATGATTATTACTTACTCTATAATACCATACTTTTTCCAAAATGTTAAGCATATACATAAAATTTATTTAATCATTTAGTTAATAACATAAAAAAAGAAAACTTTTAATTAAGTTTTCTAGTTTGTTTTATGTATTAAACTAATATACCATATATTTTATCCGTAATAATTGCTGTTAAATCTAATCTTCTATTTTCGTATTCAATCGTCATTAACTTGGTGAACTTATCATTTTTAATAATTTCAACTTCAACACCTAAGTTTAATTTATGACGATCTAAAAACTCTAGTAGTTTTTTTTGATCAACAACACGCTTAATTAAAAATTTATGATTTATTTGTGCGCTAGATAACGAAATTTGCTCATCATAACCTATAGGTTTTTCAACACCTGGAATAGGGTTACCATGTGCACAAACCAAAGGATTACCTAAAGCCTTATAAATTTGTGCCATCAAATCTTCTGATGAGGCATGTTCTAGGCGTTCTGCTTCTTCATGCACCTTAGACCAAGGATAATTTAATTTTTCAACTAAATACTTTTCCCATAAACGGTGGTTTCTAACTAACCTTACAGCCTCTTTTAAACCTTTTTCTGTCAAGTTAACGCCTTTATAGGGTATAAAAGTAACTAAACGCTTACTTGCAAGTCTACGTACCATTTCATTCACTGTTTGATCGGTACTTTCCATGATTTCTGCAACTTCAATATTTTTTACAATATCACGGTTTTGTTCAACAGTTAACTTATATATATTTTTAATATAATCTTCTTCAGCACGGTACATCACATAATCCTCAACTTTCATTACTAGAGACTCTTAATATATTACATCTTTTGAGCATCAATTGCAATCCTACAAACTATAAGCACACTCTTACTAAATTATCTAAAACATAATCCCAAGCCTTATCAAAATACTGTAATGCTTCATGCCACTCGGTTGAATCTAAATAACCTGAATTTGTTAAGTTTATAAGTGTTTGACCACCATTACTTTCAAAAGTTATGACGACCATTGTTTGTGCATTTGATTGCCTCAAACTAATCAAGGTTGGTGGCACATTCCATGTAAAAGATAACATCTTGTTTGGCGCATAATCTATAACCTTGCACCCTTCACTACCTCTTTGATTCATTGTTTCATCCTGACTAAAGTAAATTTCATATTTGCCATTAAGCTTTATCTCTATGTCATTATCTATACTAAAAAATGTATTTAATCCTTGTTTAGTTGTCCACATCTCATATAGATGTTGCGCACTTTTATGAATGATTCTTGACTTTACAATCTTATTCATTAGATGTTAGTTCCTTATCTAGTTGTTTAAAATCAAACGACTATGCTTATACACACTATTTTATCATATCTTATATATATAATTAAAAATGCCATCCATAGATGACATTTTTATAATAGTTAAGCTGAAAAATAAACTACTGGTGCTGGTTCATATCCATTTAATGCAATCGTCATGCTTTCTATTACAACAGTGTTTAAAGGTGCATCTGCTGAATTTGTCGCAACACCTGCAATGCTATCTAATACATTAAATCCGCTAATAAGCGCACCAAATGATGCATATGCACCATCTAAGTGCACAGATACTTGATGCATTACAAAGAATTGTGAGGTAGCACTATTTGGATTGCCTGTTCTCGCCATAGATAATACACCCTTTGTGTGTCTTAATGGATTATTAAATCCATTGGATGCAAATTGTCCACGAATCGGTTGTTTAGTTTGATTAACCATACCACCTTGTATCATAAATGTCTCGATGATACGGTGGAATCGACTACCATCATATTGCCCACTTTCAATATAGTCAATAAAGTTATTCACTGTGTTTTGGGCAACTTCTGGAAATAATTGAGCAACCATTACACCATAATCCTTTACAGTGATTGTTATTACAGGATTATGCTCATTTAAGTATTCATAATAAGCTAATTTTGTTAAATCTATATTGTCTTCTGTAAGTAAATCATCATCTAAATCAGGATTTTCAACTGTCTTTTGCTCACAACCTACAAGTGCTATCATAAAAACTGTCATGCATAATAAATTAAATATTCTCTTCATATGTTTAACCTCATCATCTTTTACTACAAACGATTATAGCACGTAATCACATAAATATAAAACATTGAATTTCCAATGTTTTTTATGATGTACCAATAGTTTTATAAATCACTTACAGGTGTAATGATGATTTTACAATGTACGCAATAAAATGACGTTACTCGTTTAATACTTAAAATTGGGCTTTTACTTAAATTAACACCGGTTTTCGTTTTACCAAAAAGTGTTAATGGCATGGCATCATCCATTGGTATCCACATGAGCGCCATAGGTGTTGCAGGTATATAACCTGCTTTCATGATTAATCTACAGAAGGACATTCCATAATAAGACCTAATATACCCTAGTTACAATCATAGTATTGATGTAAGTCTATAAATCCTTTCTTAGTATTTTTATTCTTCTATTTTTGTGTTTATTTTTAAAACTACTAACTTACATGTTTTATGAAACTAATGTTTTAAATATAACAGTACTACCCATATAATGCCTATAATTTATTAACATATGTATATCATTTAGTTTTCAAGTTATTTTTATTGTTAAATTGAATCTGCTATGATACAATGCTTAAAGAAGACTTTTGAACGCTTAGGATCTTACAGTCTCTAGACGAATGAAGCACATGATTCTAAGTCATGAAGATTAACCTATTATCTTACAACAGTTGCTTCTTTTTTTATGAAAAGGATAAATTTTATGGACAATTTTTTAAGTATTTTATTATTAATCGTTGGTTTTATCTTTCTAGTCAAAGGTGCAGACTTTTTTGTTTCATCATCTTCATCTATTGCTAGAAAGTTTAATGTTTCACCTTTAGTTATTGGTTTAACACTTGTTGCATTTGGTACCTCCTTACCTGAACTTGCAGTGAGTTTTGTCGCATCATTAACTGTTGCACCTGGTGCAACAGCCGATATTGCAATGGGTAATGTTATCGGATCTAGTATCGTTAATATATCATTAATTCTTGGTCTAACAGCATTTGTAAGGCCAATTGCCATTTCAAAAACAATGCGCAAAAAAGAATTTCCTTACCTCATATTTTCAACTGTTTTAATTCTTGCTTTATCCGTATACTTTCAAAGTGATGCAATGATTGTTTGGTGGGAGTCACTCATCTTACTATTTGCATTTGCTTTATATGTTTATATGATGATAAAAACAAGCAACACTGTTGAAGATATTGAATCTATACCTTTACTAAATCCAAAAAAATCAATCATCTTACTTATTATTGGTCTTACTGGTGTAACCTTAGGTGGATACATGGTCACACAGGGTGCCAGCAACTTAGCAACGTCCGTACTCGTTTCAATCTTTTCAATGACAGAAACAAAAGCTATTACGCTTGTTAGTCTAACTGTTGTTGCACTTGGTACCTCCTTACCTGAAATGGTCACTAGTGTGGTTGCAGCTAAAAAGGGTGAAAATGAGATAGCTTTTGGTAATCTAGTCGGTTCTAATATATTCAATGTGTTACTCATTACAGGTTTATCAGGTTTAGTGACACCTTTAGGCATTAATCCTGATGTCATTATTGATACATGGATATTATTAGCCTTTGTTGTTATAGCCGTCTTATTTGCTGTAACTAAAAGCATCATATCCAAAAAAGAAGGCTTTGGTCTAATCGTTATATACTTAGTCTATGTCACCTACATAATCATTAGAGCATTTGGTGTGTAATACTTTAAAGTGTCACATATAATAAATTATACAAAAAAGAGTTCTTGCTTTGACAAGAACTCTTTTTTAATGAAAACTATTTTGTATTTTTAGATATGAAGTTTACTAAATAAGATCCAAATATTTCTATATTTTTCTTGTCGAAGCCAAATATTCTATCTAGATCTTCTATCTTTTTAGGATTCATTTTTGATAAGTTCTTAGCGACTTGGTCACTATAAACTTCAAATGCTTTAAGTTTATTAAACTTAGCTATTTTAGGTCTTTCTAAAATGAGTTTATTATATAAATCTAAATCAGTGTCTGGTATATTAGAATTATCACTCTTATTATTTGCCTTTAGTAGGTGGAGGATTAATTGACCAAATAAATCCACTTTTGAAGGTCCTAATCCTTTAACCTTAAGTAAATCATCTAGTGTTTTAGGGTTACTATTGATAATATCAGTAATAGTTGCATTATTAAAAACGGTATAAATTGGATACATTTTGTGCTTTTTAGCAATTTCTAACCTTAATGCTTTAATACTTTTAGTGATTAAAGAATCTTCCATCTCAACTACAACGCTTTCTTCTTGTTTAGGTTTGACACTTTGTTTACTAGTTTCTTTAATCACTTCATCTAGAAATTAAAATTGGTGACTCACCATGAGTTTCAATGTCTTTCTCATACTTATTCTTAACATAATCAATTAAATTACGTACATCCCCAGCACGTAAAATTTTAATATCCATAGATCCGTTAAATCATGTCGATTACCCGCACTAGCAAGTTTATTAATTGGACCAGTACCAACTTTATTCTTCCAATATTTAGCCTGTATACCAATTCTTCTTATACCGCATCCGGTAATTTTTCCGATACAATTAAATCTGCACCACCATCACTTTATCCCTTTTTTCAATATTCTTAACGCTAGCACCATCCATTTTAAAGACATAATATAAGAACCGTTCAAACTTATCATAGTCGTAATATTTACTATGCATTAATTGTTCAAATGATTTCGGAACAAGAAAATCAATTTCATAGTATAAAATATTTGTTTATATTAGTGAGTTATCAATAATCTTATATATTATTTTTGTAAAAGATAAAGTATTTATAAACAAATCATGTTAAAATATTTATAATTATTTCCCGGAGGGCATCATGCAATTCATTCTCAAAACTTATAAATTGTTTCTTGTCATATTAGCCTTTTGGTTTTTAATCAATTGGAACCTTCGAATTGAAACAATTATTTTCGGTCTTATTGCAGCCTTAATTGTGACTATTGCATCAAAAGATGTTTTATATAATGATAAAGGTTTTATATATAAAGGTATTAAATTACATCGACTACTTGTCTATATGTTTTTTTTGCTTGTAGAAATTTTTAAATCAACATTTATCTATATCTCTGCAGTTATATCTGGTAAGTATGAACCTGTGCTCCTTAAGATTAAACTAGATTTAGATGATGCGGTTCAAATAGGTATTATAGCTAACTCTATTACATTAACACCTGGTACAATAAGTGTTGATGTGGTTGGTAGTACTATTTTGGTCATAACACTTGCTAAACCCGGTACAAACCCAAAGGACTTAGAAAAACCAATCCATGAAAATTTTGAAAGACTATTATTAACAAAGGCAGGTAAAAAGCGTGCTTAATCAATTTTTATTAGTAACTTTATTTATTATTATCATCGCTATTCTTGCATCCTTTATTCGGATGATTAAGGGTCCTACATTATGGGACCGTATTTTAATGTTAAATTTAATCTCTGCAAAGGTTGTACTATTTATTACAGTATATGCAATTTACTCAAACAGTGTTATTTTATTAGATATTGCTATTTCATATGGTGTTATCGGATTTTTAACAATGACACTACTTTCAAAATTCATTATGACTGGAAGTGATGAGAAATGATCTATGTAACTTATATCGCTATCGTTTTATCGTGGGTTTTTATTATTTTTGGTATGATTGCGATATTTAGACTTAAAAACTTATATGCTCGAATTTTAGCTGCAACAACAATTGATACGATTGCAATATTATTTGTAATTATTGGATTACTTTTTGTTGCAGGTTCTTTTGGCTTTGTCATACGTCTGTTGATATTACTTCTATTTTTACTGATCACTAATCCAATCAGTTCGCATGTGAATATAAGATCTGCATATTTAATGGGCATTCCAGTAAATACAAAGGAGAAGAAAAAATGAATGAATGGCTACCTTTAGCATTACAAATATTATTAATATTTATTGCTATAACAATTGTATTGCATAAGAGAAACTTTACAATTATCATTTTAATCTCTGCTTTTTCTTTGGTTGCTGCAACCCTTTATACGTTAAATAATGCACCAGATGTAGCTATTGCTGAAGTTGCTATTGGAAGTGCGATTATCCCTTTAATTTATATCATTTCAATTTCTAGGCAAAGAGAGTTTATTATTTTAGATAAAACACATACCGGGTTTATTGCTCCAGATGAAAAACTAGAAGGTATTGTTTATGATGTTTTAGACAAATTTGTAAAAGCAAACCATTTAAAACTAAATATTTGTTGTGATATTGAGGGTGATGAGGAGGATCTAACTTCTGAACTCAATGTGGATTTAGTTTTATCTGTTGATCCTAAAACTAAAAAATTTGTTATTAAAGGTAAAGAAAGTAGTCTACTTGTTGGTAAGCTATCAAAAATGGTTGAAAAGTACGACATGATTGAGGTCATTGCATTTGAGGAGAGTGATCTTTATGATTAAGAAACTCATTCTAATCCCACTACTTGGCGTTATATTAATATTGTTTATGATTGCGATGACAGATTTAGAGTCCATTTATAATAATGCAGGTAAAGTCTTTTTTAGTTCAAATGCTTATTTAGATACTGGTAGTTTAAATGCTGTAACAGCTATTTACTTGGATTACAGATTATTTGATAGTTTGTTTGAAGCAGCCATCTTACTGATTGCTGTTGCAGGTATTATGTGGATATCACAACATAAGATTAAAGAAAAAAATGCATCATTCATGTTAGATAAATATAAAACACCAGACCTTTTTATTACATTTAGCCGCCTACTATACCCAATTATGCTCACCTTTGGTATTTATGTCATCGTCAATGGACATTTATCGCCAGGGGGTGGTTTCCAAGGTGGTGCGATCGTAGCAACAGCAATCTTAATTCTATATTACATCGATATTTCTAAAACTATCGATGTAAAGTTAATTATAACAATTGAAAAAATCTTGTTCTTGATATTATTATTTGTTGCATCCTTAAGCTTTTTTACAAGAGATGGATTATTGTTCACTAATTTTATCGGTTCAGATTTTACCCAGATAAAAGCCATATTCCTAATGCTATTAAACATCATTATAGGTTTAAAGGTTGCTTTAGGTTTGGTTTCAATCTTTACAGCATTCTTAAAGGAGGGACGATAAATGAATCCTATTCTAACGTTTATTGTAATCTTAATAGGTATTTACGGCCTTGCTACAAGTAAAAATATAATTAAATCTGTTTTTTGTGTAACAATTGTTGAGACTGGTATTATTTTATTATTCTTAAATTTAGGTAACTTTGAAGAAGGTACAATACCCATATTAACCTATATTGGTATAAACATTGTAGACCCAATCCCACAAGCTTTAATGATAACTACAATCGTTATTGGTTCAACGATAACCTCCCTAGCTTTAATGCTTTGTATCAAAATATTCCACCATTATGGCAGTATCGAATGGAAAGATGTTTTGAATAAAAGGAGCCAAAAATGAGTTATGCACCTGTATTATTCGTATTTATTCCAATCATAACTGCTATTATTATATATTTATTTAAGAAAATTAGAATTTCATTGATTATTTTTGCATCACAAGCAGCCATGCTCATAATTTTTATCTTTTATGTCTTCCATTTAAAAGATAACCCAAATGATGCATTAATTGTCTTTGGTGGGTGGGACATACGATTTGCGATTACATTTTATATTGATCAACTCACCTTAATATTTGTTGGTTTAACCATTTTTATGTGGATGGTTGTGCTACTTTATACTTATCGAATCAACAAACGTGAAAGAAACTTCATCTTCTTCTTACTTTTTTTAGAAGGTGCATTTATGGGACTTTTACAGACCAATGACCTATTTAATTTATTTGTATTCTTAGAGTTAATTACAGTTTTAGTGACCATATTGATTGCTTATAAAAAAAGTGGACAATCATTTCGTGCAGGTATTTATTATTTACTCATTAATACCTTAGGTGCAATGTTTTTCTTAATTGGTGTCATTTTCTTATACTATGCTTATGGTACAATTAATATCCAAATTATACTTGCCAATATTGCTGAACATAGTGATACAAACTTAGTTAAGTTAGCATATGTATTTATGGTTGGTGGTATTAGCATTAAAGCTGCTTTATTCCCTGTATTTACGTGGTTACCACGTGCACACGGGGTTGCACAATCAACCATTTCAGCATTATTATCTGGCTTAATTGTTAAAGCTGCACTCTATATATTTATTAGAGTCAACAATCAAATGTTCTTAGCAGCTAATTATTCTATGACAGAAGTATTCTTCTGGATTGGTGCAACCACTGCACTTGTTGGTGTAGCGTTTGCCTTATCTCAAAAGGATATTAAGCAAATCTTAGCTTATCATACGATATCTCAAATCGGTATTATTATGATGGGCTTAACATCATTTTTTGCAACTGCTCAATTAGGTGGTCTATTACACATTGTCAACCATGCCTTATTTAAATCACTTCTGTTTTTAGGTGCTGGTATTGTTGTAAAAACTTACAACTCTAAAAAGGTTAGCGACATTCGTGGTGTGTTTCAAGTCATGCCATGGACGGCAGTATTGTTGATTGTCGGTATGTTATCAATTAGTGGTGCACCAATGTTTAACGGGTTTGTCAGCAAATCACTCATTAAATACCACGATTTTGATGGAAACATTTTAAAAACGATCATCTTTATGCTCATTAATTTAGGTACAGTTACATCGTTCATTAAATTCTCACAAATACTGTTTGGTCCAAAGACTGTTAAGGTTAAGGATAAAAATATTAGACAACACATTAGTATGACAATCATCGCGCTTGGATGTCTTCTAATTGGCTTGTTTTATCTTCCGATAGGGCAAATATTAAATCTTGATTTTAGTTATGCAAAACTATGGGATTTATTTAAATTTTTAGAGTATTTCATCTATGTTGGTGTAGGTTACCTATTTTATAGATTTGTTATTGCTAAAGACTTTTGGATTAATCGTAAATTAAGAGAAGTCAGTGTAACTTTTGAAAATGCAAACTACTTATTTATTGTATATATGTTGGTTTTATCATTATTTATGTTTCTTTAATGACATCACAATTATTCAATAGGTCGTGTAAACCTAAATAAAGTTATCAAAAAAATGGTGTTCTACTACCAAGTAATTGATAGGCATATAGATTACATTAACTATTTTATACATCAAAAACGTACACTTTATTTGAAACTAATGTGTACGTTTTTTTAATATAATATATACTTTTAGTTTTAGTACTTTTTTACTAAAATAATCTCAGTGTGTCTTTCATCTTGATTCACTTCTATTTTGTCAATGAGAGAACCTAAAATATTTAATTCATTATTAGATTCCGTGTCACCCATTAATTACCAACCATAAACTTCAATTTCAGGTGCGCGCTTCCCACGAATATGATCAACCATATAATCGATTATGTCTTGTTTCATTGTTTTAGTTTTAATAATAAATTGTACGATCTTTCCATTACTTTTAAATTCAATTGAAAAATCCTTAATGTCATGTAACATCAAATACAAACTCAATTGTTTAATGATTTTTGAATCCACTTTATACGCATACTTATTCATCATCTTCCTCCACTTTATTATCCTTTATAATCGTTTCTAAAAACGGAATCATCAGTGCAGCAACAAAGCCTGCGGCAAATCATTATTATACAAATCAAATCCACCTTGAAAAGCATATGCAATGGGTGTAATTAGGATATGTAGAAAACCTGCAATGATACCAATGAATGGACCATAGCGTCCAGAAATTGGTGCAACAGCCGTGACAAACAGTAACGCTAAGACCATACCTACACTATCAAACGTGTAATTGGTTAGTAAAACACCTAGCCAAGCACCAAACATGACTTGTATTGCATTTAATGGATGCTTACCAAAAGCTGCAAAGCTCATAATTGTTAATATACCACCCATGACTGTACCATTAATCTGTAAGTTTAAAATTAGTAATACAAAAACCGAGATATAACCCATGACGGCAATGTTTAACATCGTTACTGGGCGACCAAAGTCCTTAACAAAGTCACTGACAAAACGTCCACTACTTTTCATGAGTTTTGGATATTTTTTTATCACCTTTGGATCTAAAATGAATGCTGCAGCTAAGTAAATTGTTGATAATAGAATAACAATCCATACCGATTGTGTATGATAACTTTCTGAGGTTGGTCCACCTACATTCAGTTCAACATTAAAACTATGTAATATGACAGCAAATACCATCGATAATACACCCATAGCAAACCCTATATTATATAAATTATACCCACGATGAAAACGTATGGTGTGTGCGGAAAATGAGGGTAAGACAAACCCTGCTAACATACCAGATATAATACCAATAGGGATACCAAGGTATAATGGCCAACCTGTACCAGATATCATAAAACTTACTAGAGGACTAATACCCGTTGAAAATAGGACAACAATGATAAAAGATCTAAATGGTAGCTTTTGTATTCTAGCAAATAAGTATATACCTAAATAAATAGGTAATGTATTAAATATATTTTTACCAAAAAATGAAAATCCAGCGATTGTAAATATATCAGCAAATATTGGTCCTGTCATGCGGAATCCAAGTTTTTTAACTAAAGCTAGATTTAATAACATAATTGTCGCTACATTGAATAAGGTTGCACCTAAGCCACCAATACATAAGTAGTCAGAAATTAAAACACTTGGACTTTGTAAAATATTAATATAGCCATTAAATATTTCCTCTGGGCTATCAAAAATAAACGCTAGTACAAATAAAATCAATAAAAACAATTAATAAATTAATATGATTTTTCATGTACTTAACTAAGACCATCAACGTTCCCCTTGTACGTATGTATCTAATAAGATCTTTAAATTATAATTCAATTTCCATTTACACAAAATATTTTATACTATGATAATATTTAAGGGTTTTATATGATTTTCATCTTTAAATAACTATTTAAATCACATTATATATCTAAAATATTGTATATGTGTACTGTTAAAAATGCTATAATGTGTATTGAGGTAAAAACAATGTCAAAAATTAAAATATATCTAAAACCAAAAGAAGAGTTACGTTTAAAAGCTGGAGAAAACTTTGTTTACTCCAATGAAATTGATCGTTTTGAAGGTACATTATTAAGTGGAGAAATTGCTGATGTATATAGTGCACGCGGCGAGTTTATTGGTAGAGGTTTTTTAAATACAAACTCAAAAATATTTGTCAGACTACTTTCAAGAAACAATATTGATATTGATCAAGTGTTCTTTAAAAAACTAATACAAATTGCAAATGATTCTAGAGTAGATTTAGGCTTTAGTAATGCCTACCGCTTATTCTTTTCAGAAGCCGATGGTATTCCCGGTCTAATTGTTGATAAGTATGATGATTATTTAGTAATTCAAATATCATCCTATGGCATAGATCAGAGAAAACAAATGTTTGTAGACATTTTAATTGAATTATTTAATCCAAAAGGTATCTATGAGCGTAGTGATTTACTATCACGTAATAAAGAAGGTTTAGAACAATTTAAAGGTATCCTATATGGGGATGTTCCTGATGAAATATTCATATATGAAAATCACATTAAGCTTTCTGTCGATGTTAAGAATGGTCAAAAAACTGGCACATTTTTAGATCAAAAACAAAATCACAATGCCATCAAACCTTATGTCAACAATAAGTCAGTTTTAGATTGTTTTTCTCATATTGGTGGATTTGCTCTACATGCAGCATCTTATGGCGCTAAAGAAGTTCTAGCTTTAGATATTTCTAAAGATGCAACCCTTCAAATTGAAAAAAATGCATCACTAAATGGTTTTACTAATGTTAAGACTGAAGTTTGTGATGTATTTGATAAGTTAAGATCCATGGTCAAAGCAGGTCATAAATTTGATTGTATTATTCTTGATCCACCAGCATTTGCCAAACGTCAAGATGCGGTGAAAAAGGCCTATAAAGGCTATAAAGAAATCAACCTACAGGCGATGAAGTTGCTCAACTCGGGTGGTTATCTTATTACTTGTAGCTGTAGTCACTATATGTATCCTGATTTATTTTTAGAAATGTTATCAGATGCAACACTTGACAGTAAACGTAAAGTACAAATGATTGATTTTAAGATTCAAGATAGTGATCATCCCGTATTATTTACTTCTGATGCATCGCTTTATTTAAAATATGTTGTCTTAAGAGTCAGTGACTATTTGTAAACCAATCTAATATTATACATCCACCTAAAAAGGTGGATTTTTAATTAGGATAATTACTGACTTTGAGGTAACACTTCACTGAATTTACGAATACTTACTCGATCATCTATCATTCTATGATCTGCTTTAAAGTCCTTAGTCTTTAAAACTTTAAGATCCGGATATAGCGTTGTTAAGTACGTTACAATATCAAAATAGGAATACTGATCATTACTATTTACATGGTATATACCAGGATCTAGACAACTCACAATTTGATGAATCGCTTGTGCAGTATCTTTAATAAAGGATGTTGATGGATACCACAGACAGGATGCTTTAATTACACCATCAACCCGCATTTTTTCATACAAGAATTGAAGCATTTGATTATTAGTTTTCTCATAACCAATTTGCCAACCTAATCGAATGATGTAGGGATTCTTGTGGTTTTCTTCAGTGGCTTTTTCACCTTCT
>Ga0172382_10005666_pt1 | contig 18533 bp, 15 predicted proteins | sample Leawel138RmetaG_FD_122245 | JGI IMG/M metagenome (GOLD analysis project Ga0172382, IMG submission 122245) | Leachate microbial communities from a municipal landfill in Southern Ontario, Canada - Leachate well 138R metaG | ecosystem: Engineered > Solid waste > Landfill > Unclassified | place...
ATTAAGTTGAAGTTAAAACAACTTAAGGAAATTGTGGAAAGGATTGTTCCTGAAGCAACTGAGAAATTTAGTTATGGAATGCCTACTTATTATTACTATGGGAATTTGGTTCATTTCGTAGTAAATAAAAATCACATTGGATTTTATCCTGCACCTAGTGGGGTTGAATATTTTTTAAAACTTACAAACGAGTATCCAACATCTAAAGGAGCAATTAGGTTTGATTTTAATAAGGATTTACCTATTTCAATACTAGAAAAAGTTATAAAATTTAGAAAAGAAGAAAATTATTTAAAGAAAAATAAATAAGCAATGGAATAAATAATTTAGATTTAAATTGCAATTTATTATTTCAAATGTTATATACATAAGTCGGCGATGGAGTTCGCCATTGAATGCTTTATGCTGATGACTCCTACTGGTAACTTTTTGTTATTGGTAGGATTTTTTTATAGAAAGAATGAGGTTAATATATGGCGTTAAGTATAGCGGTGATTATGTTTTTTGGCTTAATTAGTAATTATTTTTTTACTAAACTTAAATTACCTGGACTCCTTGGAATGCTGCTTGTTGGTGTGATAATCGGTCCATATTGTTTGAATTTATTAGATGAATCAATATTAAGTGTATCAGCGGATTTAAGAAAGATTGCTTTAATAATAATACTATTAAGAGCGGGGTTAGGAATAAATAGAAGCCAGTTAAAAAAGGTTGGTATAACCGCATTTAAGTTAAGTTTTATTCCTGCTGTTTTTGAAGGTTTAATGATAGCTTTCGCAACAATCTATCTTTTTGGCTTTGATTTTCTACAAGGCGGGATGCTTGGGTTTATTCTTGCTGCAGTATCACCTGCTGTTGTTGTACCTTAAATGCTAAAAATTAACCAAAACAAACTTGGAACAAAAAAGGCAATCCCCACATTAGTTTTATCTGGTGCATCAATTGATGATGTTGTTTCGATAACCATCTTTTCAAGCTTTATGGGTATTTATGTAAATGCGAATTTCAATATTGGGATTCAACTTTTAAATATTCCTCTATCAATTATCCTTGGAATTGCAATTGGATTTATAATTGGTTATATACTTGTTTTATTATTCAATAAACTTCATATCAGAGATAGTATGAAAGTAATATTAATTATCGCTCTTGCAATATTCTTGGTAAACTTAGAAAATTATATTATCATAGCTTCGCTATTAGGTGTTATGAGTATTGGCTTTATTATTGCTGAAAAAAAGCAAGTGCTTGGAAGTAGGCTATCGTCTAAGTTGAGTAAAATCTGGGTTTTTGCTGAAATATTTTTATTTGTGCTTGTAGGAGCAGAAGTAGATATTAATATTGCTTTAGATGCTGGATTAATTGGGTTGCTTATTATTGGGATAGGATTAGCTTCAAGAAGTATAGGGGTTTTGATATCAACTTATAAAAGTGGTTTATTATTTAAAGAGAAAATGTTTGTTGTTGTGTCTTACTTACCAAAAGCTACTGTTCAAGCAGCGATAGGATCTATTCCAAAAATTGCAGGTGTTGCAAATGGAGATTTGATTCTAGCGATAGCGGTTTTATCTATTATTATAACTGCACCACTTGGTGCAATCTTGATTGATAGACTCGCTCCAGTTTTATTAAAAAAAGAAGAGAATTTAGAAATTACGGATAATATTCTTGAAAAATAATTAAAATTTAAAGATGAATACCTTTTAATTTTTTAGGAAATATATAAATGAAAAACAAAAGATAAAAAACAAATAAAATAATTGACTTTTTAGGTGAATTATAGTACAATATTAAAGCGTGCAATTACGCAAAACTATTTTATCTTAGTGGGAGAGTTTATACTCATTTTATACCACATCACGGACAAAAAGGAGGTGTGTCTCGTGGCTAAAAAAGTTACGAAAGTTGTTAAGTTACAACTACAAGCAGGAAAAGCGACACCAGCTCCACCAGTTGGTCCAAGTTTAGGACAAACAGGAATTAATATCCAACAGTTCTGTATGCAATTCAATGAAAGAACAAAGGATATGGCTGGAAACATTATACCTGCAATCATAAGTGTTTATGAAGATCGTTCGTTTACTTTCGTCACAAAAACTCCACCAGCATCTGATATGCTTAAAAAAGCTGCTGGGATTCAAAGCGGTTCATCAAACCCAAACAAGACTATTGTTGCGAAAATTTCAAAAGAAAAACTTGCTGAAATTGCGAAAACAAAGTTACCTGATTTAAATGCCTATACTGTTGAACAAGGTATGAAAATCATTGCGGGAACTGCAAGAAACATGGGAATTGTTGTTGAAGAGTAAACTATCATCAACGAATTTCAAACACAACATATAAGTTGTTTATATACAACTTAAACTGTGGGAGGAAATTCCGTTAGACCACATTTAAGGAGGAAAAGAAAAATGGCTAAAAGAAGTCGAAAATATGCTGAATTAGCACAATTAGTAGATCGTAATAAGCGTTATCCTTTAGAAGAAGCAGTTGAATTAGCTAAAAAAACAAATGTTGCTAAATTCGATGCTACTGTTGAAGTTACTTTTAGATTAAACTTAGATTCACGTAAAGCTGAACAAAACTTACGTGGAGCAATTGTTTTACCACATGGTATTGGTAAAACTCAAACAGTTTTAGTTCTTACAAAAGGAAACAAACAAGAAGAAGCAAAAGCTGCTGGTGCTGATTACGTTGGCGATGTTGAATACCTTGAAAAAATTAAAGGTGGCTGGTTTGATTTTGACGTTATCGTTGCTACTCCTGATATGATGGGAGAACTTGGTAAATTAGGTAAGATTTTAGGTCCTAAAGGATTAATGCCTAATGCTAAGACTGGAACAGTTACAATGGATATTGAAAAAGCTGTTAAAGAAATCAAAGCTGGTAAGGTTACTTACAGAGTTGATAAAACAGGAAATGTTCCAACTATCATCGGAAAAGTAAGTTTCGATACTGATAAATTAGTAGAGCATGTTGTTATTTTATATAACACATTCATACGTTTAAAACCGTCTACTGTTAAAGGTGTTTATGTTAAAAACATCTCAATTTCTACATCTATGGGTCCTGGAATCAAAATTGCTCCAGAATCCATTGCTACTAAATAGTAAATAAAAAAAACAAAAAATTAAAAACCATAAAATAAAATAGTCGAATTAATTGCCGTAGACAGTAGGTGCACATGTTGCTTAATTTCCTACCGAGGTTACAAAGAAGTTATTGATACCTCTTTTTAACCATAGGTTATAAAGAGGTTTTTAAATTTTCATTATGGAGGTGAAATGATGAAAGAGTCAACTTTGCTAAAAAAGGTTGAAGCTGTAAATGAATTAACTGAAAAATTTAACGCTTCCGAATCTTTAGTAATTATTAATCCTATCGGATTAACTGTAGCTCAAGTTTCTGAACTTCGTAGAAACCTTTATGACAAGGATTGTGAAATGCATGTTATTAAAAATAATATTATTAGACGTGCTGCTCAAAATTCTGGTTATGAAGGCTTAGATGCTGTTTTAGTTGGGCCAAATGCTGTTGCTCTATCAAAGGATGCTACAACTGCGTCTAAAGTTATCTATGATTTCGCCAAAACAAACAAAAAGCTAGAAGTTAAAGCTGGTGTTGTTGGTGGTAAAGTTTATGATACGAAAGAATTGAAAGTTCTTGCTAATTTACCAGATAAGAATGGTATGATAGCTATGTTACTAAGTGTATTACAAGCCCCTATTCGTAATATTGGTGTTGCGATTAAGGCCGTTGCTGAAAAGCAAGCGTAAAAAAATTATAGGAGGATTTATAAAATGGCAAAAATTAATGTTGAAGAATTTTTAGCGTCATTAAAAGAAATGACAGTTTTAGAATTAAATGAATTGGTAAAAGCAATCGAAGAAGAATTCGGTGTTACTGCTGCTGCTATGGTTGCAACTGGTGGAGGAACTGAAGCTGCTGCTGAAGAAGAAGGACCATCTACATTCAATGTAGTACTTGCTAGCGTTGGTGCTAACAAAATCGCAGTTATCAAGGTTGTTCGTGAATTAACAGGATTACCATTAAAAGAAGCTAAAGATCTAGTTGATGCTGCTCCAAAAGCTATTAAAGAAGGCGTAAGTGCTGATGAAGCTAATGGATTAAAAGCTAAATTAGAAGAAGCTGGCGCAACTGTTGAATTAAAATAATTCATTTAGAATAGTAATATAAAGGCGAGTCTACTGACTTGCTTTTTAATTTTGAATACTTCTTTTTTAGATTAATAGGCAATAATTCTTGACTTTTAAGAACAATAGTCATATAATATAAATTAGAATTTTATATTTTGGTACAGAATGTTTAAAAAGGAATTAGGTAACACCTAAGCTGTCCCAGCAGCCGTAGAGCGGATGAAATCTAAGATCCACTTTGTTTAATTACATGGGAAGGATAGAAAGTAAAGTGATGCTTTAGCCGGAAGACTTGCCATAATAGAATAAATTCTCCTGGGATTGAGAGTAGAAATTTATTATTAAATTTATTTTTTTTTTAATATCTTTTCTATTGTCATAATGCCTAAATAATTTTTTTTCGAGAAAAGAGAGGTAGGTTATTTATGAAAAAAAAATTATCGTTTTTATTATTTATTGTTTTAGCTATTATCTTAATTGGCTGTGGTAAGGATGGTTCAGCAGGAACTATTCATGTTACTATTTACAATTTTGAACAAGAAGAAGTCTTTGATGGAGGTATAAAGTTTGCTGAAGATGATACATTACAAGACTTGCTTGCAGAACATAAAGAAATTAAAATGAAAGGTGAGACTTCCACTTTCGGTTTCTATATTGTTGAAATGGTTGGATTTAGTTCACTTGATCATGAAAATACTTTTTGGAATATAAAAGTTAATGGTGAGGATTCGTTAGTAGGAATTAGCCTGATAGAATTGGTAGATAAAGATGTTATAGAATTCCATTTAATTGGATGGTAGAAATTGTTGGTCTAGTATAATCTAAAGTTATACTAGACTTTTTAAACTCTAAGAATTGGTTACTTGTTTGTTTAAATAGGGAATTATTGGTAATAATAAACAGGGTGCTATATAAAAAAATAGGGAGAAAATTAATTGAGTTTGCTATTTTGATAGGAAATAATTGTTGAGTTAAGGAGGAGAAAATGCACGAACATTTCTTTAATAAAATCAATGATGTACTAGAATATATAGATATGTCGACCTTTACAGTCTTTTTAGGAATTGCCTTAATAGTTTTAGTTTACTTCTTCATTAATGCTTTAGAAAAGAAGCGAGGTTTCTCTAGAGAAAAGACAAATAAGTTCTTAATCCTTTTTGGAGGAGCTCTACTAATTACTTATTTATTTGCTTGGTTCTTTGATGCTTTGTTTCATTATTTTGAAAATGATGAATTTGAAGGTGGAATAACTTTTATTGCTGGTTTTATTGGTGGGGTTGTTAGTTTCGTTTTACTAATTTATTTCTTAATGAAAGACGAAAGAAAAAATATCTATTCCATTCTGAATTTAATAATTCCAGGAGTTATACTTGCTCATGCAATTGGAAGACTTGGATGCTTTAGTGTAGGTTGCTGTTATGGTATTGACGCTGAAGGATCTATCTTTGGTGTATATTTCCCAGAAGGAACTAATCCATATATTGATGGCATAAGGGTAAAAATTCATCCAACTCAACTATATGAAGCTTTCTTCTTGTTTGCTTTATTCTTTATAATTAAATTGAAAGTATTTAAGAAAAATGAGTTTTCTTATTATTTAATATTTTATGGCATTTTTCGCTTTATCCTAGAAGTATTCTTTAGAGGGGATAGTAGGGGAGAAATCTTTGGTGTTGCACCATCAAGTATTTTGAGTGTTGTTATGGTGCTTGCAGGAATAGGAATCTTGCTTTATTTAAAATATTTTAATAAGCAATTAAAAGAAGTGGAAGAACTATGAGTCACTATTATAAATTTGATCCGAATCTAGAAAGTGATATAAAAGAGATTTTTTATGACTATAGAGGTGAAAAGCTAAAGTTTTTAACTGATGCTGGAGTCTTTAGTAAGGATAGAGTTGATTTTGGAACTAATGTATTACTTAATGCTATAACTGATGAAGATCTAATAAATAAAAAAATAATAGATGTTGGATGTGGTTATGGTGTGATTGGTTTATGTGTTGCGAAAAGATATCCTACATCAGTTGTTGATTTAGTTGATGTTAATCTAAGAGCACTTGAGTTAACAAATATAAACAAAGAAAGTAATAAAATAGAAAATGCAAGAATATATGAAAGTAATGCTTATTCTTCTGTAGTTGATAAATATGATTTGATAATTACAAATCCTCCGATTAGAGCGGGTAAAGATGTTGTTTGGAATATAGTAATTGGTGGATACGAGTTTTTAAATAGTGGTGGAGCTATATATGTTGTTATTCAAAAGAAGCAAGGTGCTCCATCATTAATTAAAGAAATGAACTCTATCTATAAAGAAGTTTTAATTGTAGAAAAAAAGAATGGCTATAACATTATAAAAGGTGTTAAATAGCGTTTTAAAAATTTGAATATTATCCTTGACTATTTGACATGGATATGTTATCATAATAAAATGCGATAGAATGTAAAAAAATTAATTTTCTATCAAGAAAATGCTTATAAAACTGTGAGGTGGAATGTTTTGAGCTGGAAAAATGTCGTTTATGGTAAAAACCGTATTCGTAGAAATTATTCACGAGTACAAACGAATGTGGAACTTCCGGATTTGATCGAAGTTCAAACTAAATCTTTTGATTGGTTTTTAGAAACTGGGCTAAAAGATTTATTTAATGAATTTTCTCCAATAGTAGATCATGGGGAAAAACTTGAATTATATTTTGGGGATTATGAATTTGATGAGCCTAAATATACAATTCCTGAAGCTAAGAGAAATGATGTAAGTTATTCTCGTCCACTAAAAGTAGATGTACGCTTAGTTAATAAAGAGACTGGTGAAATCAAAGAACAGAAATTATTCCTAGGTGAGTTTCCAATGATGACTCCATCTGGTACTTTTGTTATCAATGGAGCTGAACGTGTAATTGTAACTCAAATAATAAGATCTGCTGGGGTTTTCTTCTCTAAAACTGTAGATAAGAAAAGTGGTCAGGTTCAATATTATGGTCAAGTTATACCAACACGTGGAGCTTGGATTGAGTTTGAACTTGGTACAAAAGATATATGGTATGCGAAATTAGACCGTTCTAAGAAAATTCCACTTACAACTTTCTTACGTGCGATGGGATTAAACTCAAATAAAGATATTTTAAGTCTTTATGGTAGTAGTGATTTAATGTCTAACACACTAGAGAAAGATGAAGCTTTTGGTAGTGATGATGCTTTAGAACAATTATATGATAAATTAAGACCGGGTGAAAAAGCTACACCAGAAAATGCTAGAACATATCTATGTGGTAGATTATTTGATACAAGAAGATATGACCTTGCAAATGTTGGTCGTTTCAAAGTTAATAAAAAATTAGATATATTCGAAAGAATTGGTGCACTTGGATTTGGAAATGCGAAATTAGTAAATGATGTAATGGATAATGAAACTGGTGAAGTTATTTATCCTGCTGGTACTGTTATTACTAAAGAAGTAGCTGATTACTTAAGTGAAAATAGACAATTATTTAGACAAGTATTAGAATATGAACAAATGCTTGAAGGAACAAGTGTTACATTAGAAACACTTGAAATATCTTTTAAAGATAGTCATGGGATTGAACATACTGCAAAAATAATTGGTAACGATCAATCAGAAACTTCTAACCATGTTACATTGTCAGATATTTTAGCATCTGTTTCATATTATATGAATTTACATGAAGGTGTTGGAAAGATTGATGATATTGACCATTTGGGTAATCGTCGTCTAAGATTAATTGGGGAATTAATTCAAAATCAGTTTAGAATTGGTTTAACTAAGATGGAGAAAAATGTTAAAGACAGAATGTCTACATCTAGCGATAATCGAAATATTGTTCCTCAAAACTTAGTAAATATTCGTACACTTACATCTTCAATTAGAGAATTCTTTGGAAGTAGCCAATTGTCTCAGTTTATGGACCAAATTAATCCTCTTTCTGAGTTAACACATAAAAGAAGAATTTCTGCTTTAGGTGCAGGGGGACTTGCAAGGGATCGTGCCGGATTTGAAGTGCGTGACGTGCATGTTTCTCACTATGGAAGAATTTGTCCAATTGAAACACCTGAAGGTCAAAATATCGGTTTAATAAACTCACTTGCTACATATTCAAGAGTTGACCAATATGGATTTATTGAAACACCTTATTTGGTTGTGAAACAAGTTGATGGTAAATCTATTATTACAGATGAAATGGTTTATTTAACTGCTGATAAAGAAGAAGAGTATTATATTTGTCAAGCAAATATTAATATTGTAAATAAAAATGAAATTGCAGATGATATCGTAATAGCTCGTTTCGAAGGCGATACATTTGAGATTCCAAGAGAAAAAATTAACTTGATGGACGTTAGTCCAAAACAAATTGTTTCAGTATCAACTGCATGTATTCCGTTCTTGGAACATGATGATGCTAACCGTGCTTTAATGGGTGCGAACATGCAACGTCAAGCAATTCCTCTACTTAGACCAGAAGCTGCATATGTTGCAACAGGGATAGAATCTAAGGCTGCAAAAGACTCTGGTGTTGCTGTTGTATGTGATGTTGATGGTGTAGTTGAATATGTTGATGCGAAAAAGGTAATTGTAAAAACAAAAGCTGGTACAGTTAGAAAATTTGATTTAATCAAATATGAAAGATCTAACCACTCTACATGTATAAATCAAGTTCCAATCGTTAAACGTGGTGAAAAAATTAAAGTTGGCGATATTATTGCTGATGGTGCAAGTATGGATCAAGGTGAAATGGCACTTGGAAGAAATGTTGTTATAGCATTTATGACATGGCATGGATATAACTATGAAGATGCTATTATTATGAGTGAAAGACTAGTTCAAGATGATGTTTATACTTCAATCCATATTGAAAAATATGAAGTTGAAGTTCGTGATACAAAATTAGGTAAAGAAGAAATTACTAGAGATTTAGAAAACGATCGAAAAGAAGCAATTGCAAATCTTGATGAACGTGGAATAATTCGTCTAGGTGCTGAAGTAAAAGAAGGAGATATTCTAGTTGGTAAGGTTACTCCAAAAGGTCAAACTGATCCAACTCCTGAAGAAAGATTATCTCAAGCTTTATTTAGCGAAAATTCTAAAGACGTTAGAAATACTTCCCTTCGTGTACCACATGGAGGTGGGGGAATTGTTCATAAAATTGAAACATTCTCTCGTAAAGAAGGTGCTGAACTTGCTCCTGGTGTAAATGAAATCATACGTGTTTATATTGTTCAAAAACGTAAAATTACCGAAGGAGATAAGATGGCAGGACGCCATGGAAATAAAGGTGTTATTTCTAAGATTTTACCTCAAGAAGATATGCCTTATATGGAAGATGGAACTCCAATCGATATAATGCTTAACCCTCAAGGTATACCATCTCGTCTTAATATTGGTCAGGTGTTAGAAATTCATTTAGGTATGGCTGCTAAGAAATTAGGTGCATATATCGCAACTCCAGTATTTGATGGTGTTGAAAATGAAGATTTAGTAGAGATCATGAAAGAAGCTGGAATGGACCCTGATGGGAAAATGGCTTTATATGATGGTATGACAGGAAATGCATTTGATAATCGTATTTCTGTTGGTGTAATGTATATGATTAAGTTAGCTCACATGGTTGACGATAAATTACATGCACGTAGTGAAGGACCATATACTTTAGTTACTCAACAACCTATGGGTGGTAAAGCTCAAAATGGTGGTCAAAGATTTGGGGAAATGGAAGTTTGGGCACTTGAAGCTTATGGAGCTGCTCATACTTTAAGAGAAATGTTAACAATCAAATCTGATGATATCGTTGGAAGAAATAAAGTTTATAAAGCAATAGTTGATGGTGAACCAATTCCAAATCCTGGAATACCTGAATCATTTAGAGTATTGATTAAAGAATTCCAAGGATTAGGTTTAAGTGTAAAACTTATAGATTCTAAGACAGGTGAAAACCTAGCTAATGCTAGCTTAGTTGAGGAGATTGCTCAAGCAACACTAGCAAAAAAAGCAAATTAAGACCTTTCAAATATAAATAGAGGTGAAAAGAATTTGAATAACAAAAAATACGAATATATACAAATAGGTATTGCTTCTCCAGAAGAGATTCGTTCATGGAGTCATGGTGAAGTTAAAAAACATGAAACAATTAACTACCGTACGCTAAAACCAGAACGTGATGGCCTATTTTGTGAAGTTATTTTTGGACCTACAAAAGATTATCAATGTGCTTGTGGGAAATCAAAAAGAACTCCAAGAGGTGAAAGTGTTTGTGAAAAATGTGGAGTTGAATTAACTGAAAGTAAAGTAAGACGTGAAAGAATGGGACATATTGAACTTGCTGCCCCAGTCGTTCATACTTGGTTTTTGAAAAATATACCTTCAAAAATCGCACTTATGCTTGATATGAAAACTAAGGAAGTTGAAGATATTGTTTATCTTGCTTCATATATAGTAACTGATCCAGGTACTGTAGAAGGTTTATCAAAATTTCAAATCATGAGTGAACAAGAATATAGTTTATATCAACGTCAACATGGATCATCAAAATTTAAAGCCTTAACTGGTGCTGAAGCTGTTAAAACATTACTTAAAGATATTAATCTAAAAGAAGAAATTGAAAAGCTTCGTGGGGAATTAAAAAATGCTACAAAACAAAAACGTGAGAAATTAATTAAACGTCTTGATGTTGTGGAAGCATTATATACCTCAGGTAATAAACCTGAGTGGATGGTAATGGATGTAGTTCCAGTGCTACCACCAGATTTAAGACCAATGGTTCAACTTGATGGTGGACGTTTTGCTACTACTGATTTAAATGATTTATATAGAAGAATATTAAATCGTAATAATCGTCTTAAAAAACAATTTGAACAAAGAGCACCTGGTTTAATCACAAAAAATGAAAAGCGTATGCTTCAAGAAGCAGTTGATGCTTTAATTGATAATAGTAAAAAAGGTAAAAAAGCAGTTGTAGAAAAGAATCGTCCATTAAAATCTTTATCAGATTTACTTCGTGGTAAACAAGGACGTTTCCGTCAAAACTTACTTGGTAAACGTGTTGACTACTCAGGACGTAGTGTTATCGTTGTTGGTCCAGATCTACAAATGTATCAATGTGGTATTCCACGTGAAATGGCTTTAATTTTATTTAAACCATTTATTATAAATGCTATTATTAAAAAAGATCAAGATGCTCCAGAAGGACAACAAAATAAAATTAGTATTAAAAAAGCAAAAGAAATGATTGATGCTGGCGATCCAATTGCTATGACAGAGTTAGAAAGAATCGTAGTAGAACATCCTGTTTTACTAAACCGTGCTCCAACTCTTCACAGACTGGGTATCCAAGCGTTTGAACCAAAACTAGTTGAAGGTAAAGCGATTAGACTTCACCCACTAGTAACCCCAGCTTTTAACGCTGACTTTGATGGTGACCAAATGGCTGTCCATGTACCATTATCAGAAGAAGCACAAGCTGAAGCTAGATTGTTAATGTTAGCATCTAAAAATATTTTAGCTCCTAAAGACGGAAAACCAATCGTTACTCCATCACAAGATATGGTTTTAGGTAATTACTACCTAACTATTGAAGATGAAAACGATGAAAGAAATGGTAGAGTATTTAAGGATATTAACGAAGTTGAACTTGCTTATGAAAACAAACAAATTGGACTTCATACTAGAATTTTAATTCTTGCTAAAAGAATTGAAAAAAGACATTTTACTGAAGAACAATTAAATAAATATTTGGTTACAACTTACGGTAAAATTATATTTAATACAATTTTCCCGAACGATAAATATACTATTACATTAGACATTGATAATGAAACTGGTGAAGCTAGAAAAGAAGAACGATATATACCCTTTATCAATGAAGCTAATATTGATAACTTAACTGATAAGTTAGATGATAAGTATTTTATCTCTCCTAAAGGTAATAAATCAATTAAAGAACTACTTAGTGAAGTTCCATCTCCTCATCCATTTAGAAAGAAATTCTTAGGTAATATTATTAGTGAAGTGTTTAAGCACTTTAAATTATCTGAAACTTCTAAAACTCTAGATAAGATGAAGGATTTAGGATTTAAGTATTCAACTGTTTCAGGAATTACAGTTGCTGCTACAGATATTGAAGTTGTTCCAGGAAAAGCTGAAGTTCTAAAAGTTGCTCAAGAAAAAGTAGATCAATATGAAGAATATTATAATGATGGATTTATTACAGAAAAAGAAAGACGTAATAATGTAATTAATATTTGGAAGAATGCGAAAGAGCAACTAGAAAAGAAAATTAAAGTTGAAGTAGAAAGAAAATATAAGACTAACCATATCTTTATGATGAGTGATAGTGGTGCGCGTGGTAATATCGCAAACTTCGTTCAGTTATCAGGTATGCGTGGGTTAATGGCTAAACCAAATGGTGAAAGTATGGATATTCCAATTCGTTCATCATTTAGAGAAGGTTTAACGATGAGTGAATTCTTTATTTCTACCCATGGTGCTAGAAAAGGGTCTACCGATACAGCCTTAAAAACAGCTGAATCTGGTTACTTAACAAGACGTTTAGTTGATGTTAGTCAAGATGTTACAGTTACTGAAGAAGATTGCCATACAGATAAAGGTTTGATAGTTTCTAGATTAGTTGATACTGATGGATCTACAATCGTCCCATTAGTGGATAGAATTAGAGGAAGATTTATATCTAAACCGATTCTTCATCCTAAGACTAATAAAGTTATTGTTCCAAAAGATGGATATATTAATGATGAATTAGCTGAAAAGATTCAAAAACTTGGAGTAGAAGAAGTAACTATTAGAAGCTTACTTACATGTAATGCAAAAAATGGTGTTTGTGTTAAATGTTATGGTGGCGACCTTTCAACTGGTGAAATTGTTGAAAAAGGTGAAGTTGTTGGTATCATTGCTGCTCAATCAATTGGTGAGCCGGGTACACAATTAACGATGAGAACATTCCACTCTGGTGGGGTTGCTGGTGAAGATATTACGCAAGGTCTACCACGTATTCAAGAATTATTTGAAGCAAGAGAACCAAAAGGTAAAGCAATTATTTCTGATATTGAAGGAATGGTTGAATCAATTACTCTTGAAAAAGATAATAGATATGAAATAACAATCAAAAACCAAAAAGAAACTAAGACTTACTTAACTGACTCTGGTAAAACTGCGATTGTAAAAGAAAGAGATAAAGTATATGCAGGTCAAAGACTAACTGAAGGTTTAATTCATCCAAAAGAATTACTTAAAGTTGGTAAGGTTGAAGAAGTTGAAAAGTATATATTAAAAGAAGTTCAAAAAGTTTACCGTTCTCAAGGTGTTGAGATTGCTGATAAACATATTGAAATCATAATTAAACAAATGCTACAAAAAGTATATGTTGTACATGAAGGAAGTACTGCAATCCTACCAGGAAGCTTACTATCTAAAAATGAAATCTATACTGAAATTGAAGCATGTATAAAAGAAAATCGTGAAACTCCAGTTATCCGTCCAGTATTATTAGGTATTACTAGAGCATCCTTAAAGAGTGATTCATTCTTATCTGCTGCAAGTTTCCAAGAAACAACAAAAGTTTTAACAGAAGCTGCAATTAGAGGTAAGAAAGACTACCTAGAAGGATTAAAAGAAAATATCATTATTGGTGGATTAATTCCAGCAGGAACAGGTATTGTAAATGCTGGTTATGAAATAATAGAACAAGAAGAAGAGGAAGAAAGCGTATCTTAGGATAGCTTTCTTTCCTAAATCTTTTTTGAAAACATTTTAGGGAAAAAATATTATTTACTTCTTGACTTTAGATAACAAAAAGTGTATAATATTCAAGGTATAAAATAAAAATAGTTTTGGTGTTCCCAGAACTTACTTTTAGGCAATATTGAAACGCCCGGAAGTGTGGCAGTTTACATTTTTAGAAAGGAGAATAGAATGCCAACAATTAATCAATTAGTTAGAAAATCTCGTGAGTCAAAGATTAGAAAGACTAAATCCCCTCACTTGAGTATAAATTATAATAGTTTGAAAAAAATTTATACTAATTTAGACTCACCACAAAAGCGTGGAGTATGTACTAGGGTTACAACTATGACTCCAAAGAAACCTAACTCAGCAATTCGTAAGTATGCGCGTGTACGTTTATCAAATGGTATTGAAGTTACTGCATATATTCCAGGAATTGGTCATAGACTACAAGAACATAGTGTTGTTTTAATTCGTGGAGGTCGTGTAAAAGACTTACCAGGTGTTCGTTATCATATCATTCGTGGTACACAAGATGCTACAGGTGTTGAAAACAGAAAACAAGGCCGCAGTAAATACGGCGCAAAGAAAGCAAAATAGAAATCAAGTAATCGAAAGGAGGAATTATAGTGCCACGTAAAGGACATGTTCCAAAGAGAAAAGTACTACCAGATCCATTATACAATTCACCAATAGTGACTAAACTTATTAATAGTATAATGTTAGATGGTAAAAAAGGTGTTGCACAAGATATATTATATAGTGCATTTGAACGTATAGAAAAACAAACTGGAAGACCTGCATTAGACGTATTTAATGATGCGCTTGCAAATATTACTCCACAATTAGAAGTAAGAGCTAGAAGAATAGGTGGAGCTAACTATCAAGTTCCAGTTGAAGTTAGACAAGAAAGAAAAATGACTCTTTGCTTAAGATGGTTAACACAATACTCACGCTTAAGAAGAGAAAAAACAATGGAAGAAAGATTAGCAAATGAAATTATGGATGCAGCAAACGGATTAGGAAATGCTGTTAAGAAAAAAGACGATACACATCGTATGGCTGAATCTAATAAGGCATTTGCGCACTATCAATGGTAATAGAAGGAGTTAAAAGTTATGCCTCGTGAAATATCTTTAAATAAAACCCGAAATATCGGTATCATGGCTCACATTGATGCTGGAAAAACTACAGTAACAGAACGTATTCTATATCATACTGGTAGAATCCATAAAATGGGAGAGACTCATGAAGGGGCAGCTACAATGGACTGGATGGCTCAAGAACAAGAGCGCGGTATAACCATAACTTCAGCAGCAACAACAGCATTTTGGAAGGATCATCTAATTAACGTTATAGATACCCCAGGACACGTTGACTTCACTGTTGAAGTAAGCAGGTCATTAAGAGTTCTAGATGGAGCTATAGCAGTACTAGATGCCCAAGCAGGCGTAGAGCCGCAAACAGAGACAGTTTGGAGACAAGCTACAGAATATCATGTACCTAGAGTTGTTTATGTAAATAAAATGGATAAAATAGGTGCAGACTTTAATTTTTCTGTAGAAAGTTTACATAAAAGACTTGGAGCGAATGCGCATCCAATTCAGATTCCAATCGGAGCTGAAAAGTTCTTTGAGGGAATGGTAGATTTAGTTGAGATGAAAGCTTATTTCTTTCCAGGAGATGAGCATGAAACTTTCAAAGTTGGAGAAATTCCAGCAGACTTGTTAGATGAAGCAGAATTACGTCGTGAAGAGTTAATATCAGCTTTATCAGAATTAGATGATGAATTAATGATGTTATATTTGGAAGAGCAAGAAATAGACGCACAAACATTAAAGAAAGCAATTCGTAAAGCGACTTTAAGTGTTCAATTCTTCCCAGTTGTATGTGGAACAGCATTTAAGAATAAAGGTGTAAAACTAGTTCTTGATGCAATTATTGATTATTTACCTTCTCCAGTAGAAGTTCCAGCTATTAAAGGTGTGAACAAAAAGGATGAAGAAATTGTAGTTGAATCTTCCGATGAAGTTCCATTTGCAGCTTTGGCTTTCAAGGTTATGACAGATCCGTTTGTTGGTAAGCTAACATTCTTTAGAGTTTATTCAGGAGTTCTTAAATCAGGATCTTATATTTATAACTCAAACAAGAATAAAAAAGAAAGAATTGGAAGAATTCTTCGTATGCATGCTAATAATAGAACGGAAGTTAAAGAAGTTTATGCAGGTGAAATTGCTGCTGCAGTAGGGTTAAAAGACACAACAACAGGAGATACATTATGTGATGAGGGTAAACAAGTTATCCTTGAATCAATGAATTTCCCAGAACCAGTTATTCATGTAGCGATAGAGCCTAAGACAAAAGCTGACCAAGATAAGATGGGCGTTGCTCTATTAAAATTATCTGAAGAAGATCCAACATTCAAAGCATATACAGACCAAGAAACTGGTCAAACAATTATTGCTGGAATGGGTGAATTACATTTAGATATTATAGTAGACCGCTTAAAACGAGAATTCAAAGTAGAGGCTAATGTTGGTACACCACAAGTATCTTACCGTGAAACTATTAAGAAGAGCGCTGAGGTACAAGGTAAGTTTGTTAGACAATCTGGTGGTCGTGGACAATATGGTGATGTTTGGATTAGATTTGAACCAAATCCAGGTAAAGGATTTGAATTTGTTGATGCTATAGTTGGTGGTGTTGTTCCGAAAGAATATATCCCAGCTGTCAAGAAGGGACTTGAAGCAAGTTTACTAAATGGTAACTTAGCTGGTTATGAAACTATTGATTTAAAGGCAACTTTATTTGATGGTTCATACCATGATGTAGACTCAAGTCAAATCGCTTTTGAAGTAGCTGCAAGTTATGCATTTAAAGAATCAAAAGATAAATGTGAACCGGTTCTATTAGAACCTATAATGGATGTAGAAGTAGTTGTTCCAGATGAATATTTAGGAAATGTAATTGGTGACTTAACAAGTAGAAGAGGAAGAATTGAAGGACAAGATAGTCGTGGAAATCTTCAAAGTGTTAGAGCATTAGTTCCATTATCACAAATGTTTGGTTATGCTACATCTCTAAGAAGCAATACACAAGGACGTGGAAACTATACAATGCAATTTGCAAAATATGAAGAAAGTCCAAAATCTATTGCAGAACAAGTTATTAAAAATAGAAGCTAGTAAAGGGTTATTTTAACAATTTACTTGCAATATGCCAAAAATTATTATAAAATATATTTAAATAAAATAGGAGGAAAATTCTAAATGGCAAAAGAAAAATTTGTGCGTAATAAGACGCACGTAAATATTGGTACTATTGGTCATGTTGACCACGGAAAAACTACCTTAACTTCTGCTATTACTAAAGTATTAGCAAAAAAAGGATTATCTAAAGTATTAAACTATGATCAAATTGATGGTGCTCCAGAAGAAAAAACTCGTGGAATTACTATCAATACTTCTCACGTAGAATATGAAACAGAAAAACGTCACTATGCACACGTTGACTGCCCAGGACATGCTGACTACGTTAAGAATATGATTACTGGTGCTGCTCAAATGGATGGAGCTATTCTAGTTGTTGCTGCAACTGATGGACCAATGGCACAAACTCGTGAACATATCTTATTAAGCCGTCAAGTAGGTGTTCCTCGTTTAATAGTTTTCATGAACAAATGTGATATGGTTGATGATGAAGAATTACTAGACTTAGTTGAAATGGAAATTCGTGAATTACTATCTGAATATGATTTCCCAGGAGATGATGTTCCAGTTATTCGTGGATCTGCATTAAAGGCTATGGAAGGTGATGCAGCTTATGAAGAAAAAGTTATGGAATTAATGAACGCTGTTGACGAATATGTTCCAGATCCAGTTCGTGAAATTGACAAACCATTCTTAATGCCTGTAGAAGATGTTTTCACAATCACAGGTCGTGGAACAGTTGCTACTGGTAGAGTAGAACGTGGTATTGTTAAAGTTGGTGATAACGTAGAAATAGTTGGTATTAGACCTACTATGACTACAGTAGTTACTGGTGTTGAAATGTTTAGAAAATTATTAGATCAAGCTGAAGCTGGAGATAATATTGGTGCATTATTACGTGGTATTACACGTGAAACTGTTCAACGTGGACAAGTAATCTCTAAACCTAAAACAGTTACACCTCATACTGAATTTGAAGCTCAAGTTTACGTATTAAGTAAAGAAGAAGGTGGACGTCATACTCCATTCTTCACAAACTATCGCCCTCAATTCTATTTCCGTACTACAGACGTTACAGGAGTTATTGAACTTCCTCAAGGTATCGAAATGGTTATGCCAGGAGATAACGCAAACTTAGTAGTTAAATTAATTCACCCAATCGCAATTGAATTAGGAACTAAGTTCTCAATTCGTGAAGGTGGACGTACAGTTGGTGCTGGTAACGTAACTAAGGTTGTAAAATAATTTTAGAAAATATAGCTAGGAAATTTAATTTTCTAGCTTTTTTTTATGGTTCTATAAAATAGTTTATGGTTTATAGAAAATTAAATAAAAAGTTTTATGGTCGATAACATCGAAAACCATAAAACTTTTTATTTTTGACCATAAAACATTTTATAATAATGGATAAATA
>Ga0172382_10005668_pt1 | contig 18532 bp, 18 predicted proteins | sample Leawel138RmetaG_FD_122245 | JGI IMG/M metagenome (GOLD analysis project Ga0172382, IMG submission 122245) | Leachate microbial communities from a municipal landfill in Southern Ontario, Canada - Leachate well 138R metaG | ecosystem: Engineered > Solid waste > Landfill > Unclassified | place...
AGAGGCCGCCCCCTTAAGGTCAATTTTCATCCCACCGGGTACACAAAAGAGCAATATTTTAGCCCTCTCATTGCGGCACACAATCGTCTTACAAACCTGGCGGGGCTCTAGATTAATCATCTGGGCTACGCTGAGGGCGTCTAGGTGCTCTGCATCTACTTTGTAAGTTCTGACAGAGTAGGGGATATGGGCTTCATCTAAAACTCGCATGGCATTAGTTTTCACCCCCTAAATGTCTTAAAAAGGGGGGAAAAGGTCAACTTATTTATGCGTGGTAAATTGCCCGGTTATCTCTTATGATGGAAGGAGCAAATGAGGAGGACCCAATGAAATTAAAAATAGTTTTAATTCCCCTGGTACTCATACTCCTAATGGGGTGTACCACGCTTAACAGTGATGGCTCACCACGCTGGACGACGCATCCCCCATCTTCTTGGCGCACTTACTATGCTGTCGGCTATGCTAGGTTATCCAATGTCGCCAATTCACGTTTAAGTGCCGAAGCCAATGCGCGCGATGCAATTGCCCGTTGGACGGGGACAACTGTCGATAGCGCCCTCACCAATTACGTGGAAGATTATGGAGGGGGCTATTCCTTGGAGACCATGCAGCAAGTCTCCAGTCAAACCGTCAAAATCTCGCTGAGGGGAACCCAGACAGAGAAGCAATGGGTGGCTCCCGATGGAGGACTCTACGTGTTAGTCTCCTTTCCTCTGAAATACCTCAAAGAGGCTTACAAAGAGCAGAGTGCAGCGCTAGTGAGGGAACAAGAGTTAGAAAAAGCGCAGATCTTAATAGATTATCTGGAGAAAGAGCTGCAGAAGGAGGGGCGCTAATGAGAAGCAAAAAAGGTCAGATTTTAACCCTTCTTCTGATTACTCTCTTTGTTTTCGCCGGTTGTTCTTCCACGGTTAGGGTCAGCCGCCTAGGGGAAGACGACCAGTACGATTTGAGTGGGAACTGGAACGACACCGATATTAACATCATCACTACAGCTTTGATTAAATCAAGCTTGTCAGGGAACTGGATTGCCCAATTTAGGCTACACAAAGGGGCCAATCCGGTTGTAGTCGTGGGGACAATTATCAACAGAAGCAGTGAACATATCGATACTTCCATCATTGCCAAAAAGTTTGAGATGGCTTTAATAAACACCAATCAGGTAGACATGGTGGCCGACATTAATTTCCGAGAGCAACTTAGAGGGGAGCGTGAAGAGCAACAGTACTATGCCAGTGAAGAGACTGCCGTCGCCCTAGGCAGGGAAATTGGAGCTGACTATCTCTTACAAGGGGCTGTTAGAACGGTTGTTGATCAAACGCCAGGAAAAGCTGTGCGAACCTACTACGTGAGTGCCGAGTTGGTAGATATTGAAACTAGTCGCAAAGTTTGGGTAGGGGAGGAGAGTGTTCGCAAGCTTATAAAGCAAGCTAAATATACATGGTAAGAGCATTAACTGCTTGGCTAATGGGAGTGGCCCTCTTGATGGCCACTACCGTGGCCTGCACCTCAACCATTGACCTGCAAGGGGTCAACTATAACTATCGCAGGGGCGATTACTGGGGAGCTTATGAGGAGCTTCAGGCCTTACAGGAGAGTTACACAAAAAAGCAGGGTCCCCTTTTGTATGCTTTGGATGCCGGGATGCTCGCCCACTACGGACAACAATACAGTGAGTCAAACTTGTTGTTGAGTGCAGCGGAAAGGGGGATTTGGGAAAATTACAGTGAGAGTATCACGGCCAATATTGCCAGTTACTTAGTCAATGACAACACCCGTGCTTACCAAGGGGAGGATTTTGAAGACCTCTATGCCAATATCTTTAAAGCCCTCAATTATCTCCACTTGGGAGAGCCGGAGAGCGCCATGGTAGAACTGCGCCGCTTTACTGAGAAGCAGCAACTGCTCAAACAAAAATATTTAAATCTCAATGCCCGGCTGTCAAATACTTCTTATGGAGAAGTAGTTGAGGAGTATACCTCTAGCCAGTTCTCCAGTAGCGCCTTAGGATTTTACCTCCAGATGGTTTTAGCGCGCGACATTGGAGAGTTCGATACAGCCCAGTATTCTAAGAGGGCTTTAGAAGAGTCTTTTAAGAGTCAAAAGATGCTCTATCCATTTTCCATCCCTTCGACGGTGGCAGAGGACTTAACACCCCCCGCTGAACGTGAAGGACGCGTCAATATTGTGGCATTTTCCGGCCTCAGCCCCTACAAAGAAGAGGTCGTTGAGCGACTGCCTTTATCGCGTACCAATTATGTAAAAATTGCCTTACCAAGAATGGTCAGGCGCCCCACGGTAATTGACTCCATTGAAGTGGTTGTCAGTAACGTAGGCGCCTTCAAGCTGGAATTGCTGGAAGATATGGGGACAATCGCCGTTGACGCCTTTAAGATGAGGGAGAACCATATCTACAATAAGACAATTATTAGGGCCCTGCTGAAGGCGACGGGGAGTGAAATAATCGACTACACAACCCAATACATGTACACCGAGGCGCAGTGCCAACAGGAGGCCGACACTATTGCCGTTATTGGGACTTTTCTCTCTTTCTTCTCAAGGATATTCAGTGAAGCCAGTGAAAATGCCGATGTGCGGGGTTCACATTACTTCCCCGATAAGGCTTGGATAGGGGGAGTTACCCTCCCCTATGGTTCCTACGATGTGCGGCTCCTCTACCGCAATCGTAATGGAAAAATAGTATATGAAGATAACCTAAAGGGGCTGACGGTTACAGCAAAAGGCCTCAGGTTGTGGGAGAGCGTATGTCCACTTTAAAAAAAGGAAAATATTTAGCACTCGTATTAATGGTAAGCGTGACAGTTTTGATAGGATGTGTCTCGGCAGTCAAACCCCCCAAATGGATTACCACACTCTATGATCATGCTTATAGTGAAAAAAATTATATCTGTGCCGTAGGATCTGGTTCTACGCGTGAAAACGCTATTAATGCCGCCTTTGCGGCCCTTTCACAAACCTTCAATACCCAAGTTGAGTCGATGTTGACCTATCTTGGATACAGCAGTGCCGAAACCAAGGGGGGCGGTGAAACCATTTTTTACGATAATCAAGCTATGTTAGACCAGAGCCGGCTCACCTCTAAAAGTGACCGGATTGTGGGGGGTGAAGTGGTCAATACCTATGTTGATGAGAATCAGAGTGTTTGGGTACGCGTAGCCGTTAACCGGCAAAAGAGTGCGCAGATCTATGCAAAAGAGATGGGTGAATTGGTGCGTGAAATTAACACAATCAAAAAGCGTGCCCAAGGGGTCAAGTCCCCTTTACTGCGCTATTTTCAACTCTTAGATGCCCAACCGATAGCTTTAGAGCATTTGCAGCTGGCCCAGCAAGTCTCGCTTTTAATTGGTAAAACGGAGAAAACTTATCTCCACGAAATTCGCCAAGAGCTCGATGACTTAGCCGCAACCATAACTCTCGCCTTAGAGGTGGAGGTAGAAACCCCTCAAGAGGAGCAGGAGCGTACTCAAAAGGAGATAATAGGTGCTTTCAGGGCCCTTTTTAACGATTTTGGCTTTAAAGTGGGAGAATTAGATGAACGGGGTATTCCACGCGTAAAAATCGCATTTTTCGTCAAAGAAGACGAAAATCAGCAGGGACCCTATGTGCATGTCCACTACAGTCTCTCCGTGACGATTGAGGAGGCTGGAAAATTGGTTGGTTCGTACCAGAAAGGGCAAAGAGAGACGGCTTTAAGTGCCAAAGAGGCCCGCTACAGGGCCCTACGCTCAGCATTAAACCAAGGGGTTGAGGGGTTTAAAGAAGCTCTGAAATAGTATGGACAGAAGCAGGATGTTTTGTTATTCTCCAAAACGAAGGAGGCGAGAAGTGGAAATGAAAAAAACTATTGAAACTCCCTCCTATCCTGCAGTGCAGAAATCGAACATTCTACCGGCCAATGGCCGGCTTTTTTTTGTCCACGGGGGAAAAGAAGATGACAAATAGGTTTAAAGGGAGATCATTGACAATTATTGATGACTTCACAATCGGTGAAAGGCGTTATCTGTTTGAAAAGACCAAGATTCTTAAGGAGGCAATTTTAAGCAACGACACAGCAATACTCGAGAGGTTTAGGATTAATGATCCTGACTACGGATTATATGAAATTTTCTTAGAGCCCAGCACCAGGACCCGTGAGTCTTTTCGTAATGCTGCTAAGTTCCACCGGTGCAAAGTTAACGATTTAGCTGCCGAGAGTTCCTCGTTTAATAAAGGGGAGAGTTACGGCGACACAATCAACACCCTCGCCGGTTATAATAACGGTATCTTTGTGGTTCGCAGTAAGTTGGAGGGGGTGTGTCGTTGGTTGGAGGAGAGCTCTGAGGCTTTTGCTAAAAGGAACAATCTCCAGCAAAAGCCGGTTTTCATCAATGCCGGCGACGGTCGCCATGAACACCCTACCCAAGAACTCCTCGATGAGTTTACCTTCATTGAAGATAACCGGTGGCAAAGCGACGCTATCCACATCGCTTTAGTGGGAGACCTCTACCACGGTCGGACGGTCCACTCCAAGGCCGATGGACTTAGAATTTTTAAAAAGGTGAAGATAGACTTAGTCGCCCCTGAAGAGCTCTCTTTGCCTGAGCCTTACCTCACAAAAATGCGTGAGAACAATTTTGAAGTCCGTTTATTCGGTTCAATAGAGGAGTATTTGAAATCGGCGGATGTTGCCACTCAGTGGTACTTTACCCGTCCCCAACTCGAGAGAATGGGCGAGAAGATTTTAAAAAGGGAGGAGGAGCTACGCTCAACAATTACCTTTAGGAGGGAGTTTATTGGACTACTGCCACCGAATACCAAATTTTACCACCCCCTTCCACGCCACCGCGAGCACCCCACTATTCCTAACTTTCTCGACAGTACCACGCTTAATGGGTGGGAGCGCCAGTCTATAAACGGGATGTATGTCAGAATTGTGCTGCTCGCCTTAGTCGCCGGTAAAGTTGGCGATGACTTTGTCAGTGACGAGCTGCCTCGGACTCGTAATGATGAAGAGTATATTTTCCAAGTCCCCCCAAACCTTAAGCCTAAGCAGAAAGAGCCCTATTCTGAGGGGGTCAGGCCCATCTACGAAGGGTTAGTAATAGACCATATCTGCCGAGGTGATGACCCGGCCTCTATACGTCGGCAAATGGCTTTGATTAGCAAAGTGATGAATCTCGATGGGGGCAAAGGGGGAGAATGGGTCTCTACCAGTCAAAGCGATAGCGGAGTTCACAAAGGTATCATTTTCCGACCCGGCTCTTATAAATTTGAGCGCAAAGACCTCAAAAGATTGGCAGCTGCCGCTGCCGGGTGTACCCTTAATATAATTGAAGGGGGGCGGGTAGTAGCCAAATACCGGACCCACTTACCCCCCAGGATTTACAATTTTGACGATTTAGCGTGTAATAATGAGGCTTGCATCTCCCACCCAATACACAGTGAGGGGGTGCCTGCCCGCTTTGAACGGACTAAGGATGACCGCTATAGTTGTGTTTACTGTGGTACCATCCACACCTTCAAGGAGATATGGAAGTAGGAGGAGACAGTTGAACGAGAAAATTAGAGCCATCCAAAGGGAGTACGGACATCTACTCGCCCAGAAAGCGTTAGAGCTTGAGGCTATTAAACTCTCCGTAGCTCAACCATTTCAGTGGGCTAGCGGGTATTGGATGCCCATCTACAACGATAATCGGCGCCTGTTGGCCAGTAGTGCGGTACGCTCCCTAATTGCCCACGGTTTTGCAGCTCTTTGTGAGGCATTGGAGTTATCGATTGATAATATTGCCGGTACAGCCACGGCGGGGATTCCCCATGCCACGACCTTAGCCGATTATCTGCAAAAACCCCTCTCGTACGTCCGTTCAGGGGGGAAAGACCATGGGTTACGTAACCTCATTGAGGGATTGGGGTCAGACGGCTCTTATCAGGGGAAAAATGTTCTCTTAATAGAGGATTTAATCTCAACCGGCGGGAGCTCTATTAAAGCTATCGAGGCGATTAGAGCAAGCGGTGGCGTTGTCTCGACCTGTTTAGCCATTTTCACCTATGAACTTAAGGCCTCAGCTGACGCTTTTGGAGCTTTAATCCCACGTTGTAACGTGGTGTGTCTCCTCGATTATGAGCGGTTAGTGACAACTGCTGAGGCTAGCGGTTATATTAACCCAGAGGAGCGAAAACTGCTTGAACAGTGGCGCTTGGACCCCTTTGGTTGGGGAGAAGAGCATGGCTATTTACCAAATAGGGGGTAGCAGGATGATTAGTTACAAAGAGCTGTTAAAAAAGAGTGCTCAGGAGAGGGGCAATTGTGCTTGCTTAGGGCTCGACCCGGTTCAAAACGCCCTCCCCTATAATAGTGGCCATATCGGTGAAGATTTAAAAAGATTTTTCTCGGAACTTTTTGCCCAAATGGTGCAAAGAGACCTTATTCCGGCCGCCTTTAAACCCAATATTGGGTACTACACCCTTTTCGATAAACCTCGGGAGGGTTTTTTTGCCGGTTCCCAAGCGCTGGGTGAACTTTTTAACCTTTTAGAGGAGCACTTCCCCGGTATTCCGGTAATTCTCGACTCTAAACGGGGCGATATCGCCCTCAGTAGTGCCAACTATTGTAGTGAGGCTTTTGACCTTTACCGTAGTGCGGCCGTCACTGTCTCCCCCTATATGGGTAGCGATTCAGTGGCCCCTTTTGGAGAAAGGAGCGTTGAGGGGAAGGGGTTTTATCTCCTTAACCGCACCAGTAATCCGGGAGCCAAAGATCTACAGGGGTTAGTTGTCGTTGATCAAGTCGATGAGAAAGAGCTCTATCCCCTCTATATGGCGGTCGCCCATCGTATAGGGCACTATAATCATGAATGGGGTAATGTGGGTGCTGTGGTGGGAGCCACCAACCTCCGTGAACTAGAGGAGTTAGCCGCTTACTATGCCTACCGAGAAATTCCCCTCTTAATCCCTGGGGTTCAAAGCCAGGGGGGCAGTGCTGCTGAGACACTCAATATTTTGCAAAAGGTTGATTACCCCCTCTTCCTCGCCCGTATAAATAGCTCGAGTGGCATTACCCATCCTTGGAAAGGGGGTTCAGTCCCCTCCGATTGGGTGGCGGTATCGATGACTAAATTAGCTAATCTTATAGAGGAGTGTGCTCTGTGAAATTTATCCACCAAAAGGCGCAGGTCAAAGAGTATTTGAGTGGCCTCCATAAAAGGGTTTTAAGTGGCCAGGAGAGGCCTCAATTAGCCTCAGTCTCCGGAGTGGTAACCACTAAAACCTCCCTGCTAAGGTTTGTTGACAGGGACCTCAGTCCATTTGCCATGGTAACTACCAAAAGTTTTCAAATTCTCCCTAATCCCGGTAACCGTGAACCTATTCTGTGTGAGATGGAAGTGGGCTCTTTTGGCAACTCTGTGGGACTGCGCAACCAAGGGATGCAAGTTGCCCTAGAGGAGTTGAAGACCTTGCGACAAGCGTACGCTATGCGGACGCTCCTCAATATCTCAGTTTCTGCCTCGACAATTGCCGATTTTATCACCTTAGTAAGGGCTTTTGAGCCCTTGGCCGATGTAATAGAGTTAAACTTCAGTTGTCCCCATGCCGAAGAGGGCTATGGAGCCTCTATCGGCAGTTCTGCCGAAATCTCAGCCGCTTACATGCAGGGGATAAGGGAGGCTTTAGGGGAGTGTAATGCCCTCATTTTCCCCAAACTTACCCCCAATGTCGATAATATTGCGGAGATTGCACAACGTTTGATGGCTAGTGGTGCTGATGGCCTAGTGGCTATCAACACGGTGGGGCCTGTCGTCCACATTGAACCCCTCACCGGTAAGCCTATTTTACAAAACCCCTTAGGAGGCGCCGGCGGTAAGAGTGGCAAATGGGTCCTTGATACGGCTCTCAAAGTGGTTAAAGAGGTGAGGCAGGCGGTTGGCGAGGATGTTCCTCTAATAGGGATGGGAGGCATCTCCAGTGGCAAGGATGTGGCCGCAATGATCCGTGCCGGTGCCGATTTAGTGGGTGTGGGTTCGGCTTTTGCTAAAGTACACCAAAGGGAGTGGCTTCCCTATAGTGAAGCTTTAGTAGAGGATGCCCAAGCAATTCTGGCAGGCAAAGAGAGTGCCAAAGCCACCCAATTCTACCTAGCCAAACCTTCCATGGATTATAAAGAGTACAAAATAGTTAAGCGCCAGGAGTTTGGCAGCGACACTTTAGTTATCACACTTGACGGTGCTTGGTCTTACAAAGCGGGAGAGTATGTCTTCTTGTGGATTCCGGAAGTAGGTGAGAAACCTTTCTCAATTGCCATCGATGAGCCATTGACCTTTGTAATTAAGAAGAAAGGGGTTTTTACATCGGCGCTGTTTAATCTCAAGGTGGGGGAGTCCCTCTTTGCACGAGGTCTCTATGGAGAGGGCCTCAAGCTTGAAAAATTCCCCCAAGCTGTCTTAGTGGCCGGTGGCAGTGGTGTTGCTGTGCTCCCTGCGCTCGCCAAGCAATTAGTAGAGGCCGGCACGGTGGTGCAAACTTTTGTGGGCATTAGCGCTGAAGAGCAGCGACCGGTCCTAAAAGATGAACTTGAGAAATACGGAAAGGTATCAATCATCGCCGATGAGGGGGAAGCGGGTCGTGTTTTAAAGAGTATCGACGCCCTACCGGAATGTGGTTACTACTTTATTGGGCCCACCCCTTTTATGGCTTTAGGGGCCCAACACTTAGTAGAAAAAGGTGTTGAAGCGGACACTATTTTCCTTTCCCTAGAGCTACCAACCCTCTGCGGTGTTGGTCTCTGTGGCCAATGTGCTTGTGGTGAGAAGTTAACTTGCCAATACGGCACTTTCGTCAGTTACCGCTTTATAATAGACAACGACCCGGAGATATTGAAATGGTAGATCCCCACGTCCACTTCAGAGACGGCTTGCAGAGTTCTAAAGAGACCATTTCCCATGGTAGTGCAGTGGGTTATGCCTGTGGCTTCAGGGCATTTTTCGACATGCCTAACACTCCAGAGCCTCTCACCGGAGAAAAGGCTATTTTAGAGCGTCTGGCGATGGGGCAAGCTAAAGTTCATCGAGACGTTTTCTACGGGGTCTATGGAGGGCTCACCGCCCAAGAAGAACAAATTGAAGCCCTCGTAAAACTCCACAAACGACTCTTTCCTCGCATGGTGGGGCTCAAGATGTTTGCCGGTCACTCCACTGGGAATATGGGGATTGTCGATTTTGAACAACAGCGTAGTGTTTATAAAACACTGACTAAGAGTGGGTACAAAGGGGTGTTGGCCCTCCATTGTGAAAAAGAGGCCCTCCTGAGGGGGGAGTTGTGGAATCCCCAGGACCCCGCGAGCCACTCCCTATCTAGGCCGGTTCGAGCCGAAGTGGCCTCAATCAGTGACCAGCTAGAATTGGTCAAAGAGAGTGGATACCAAGGACATATTCACATTTGCCACCTCTCCACCAAAGAGTCGCTCTCTCTTGTCTTGAAGGCTAAAGGGGAGGGGCTAAAGATCAGTTGCGGTTTAACTCCCCACCACGCCCTCTTAAACCAAAACTCCTCATCTAAGGAGGGGAACTTATTGAAGATGAACCCCCCTTTAAGGGCTGAAGAAGAGCGTGATGCCCTCTATAATGCTCTCCTTAGAGGCGAGATTGACTGGGTAGAGAGTGACCATGCCCCCCATACTCTAGAAGATAAGAGGGAGGGAGCCTCCGGTATCCCCGGTTTTGGTGGCATGGTGCTGTTATTGAGGCGCCTAGAAGAGGCAGGGGTTAAAAAAGAGGTTTTGGAGCACCTTTTTGGGGCAAGGGTGTGTGAAGTGTTTAATATGGAGCTTAAGGTTGAAGTGCCCGCTTTAGAGCAACTGGAGTTAGGTCTAAGCTTGGCACGTCAATCCTACCCGTGGGACCCTTACAAGCAATTACATTGAGGGTTTGCCCCCTAGGGTCATAAATCTCTCAACATCGGTACAAAAAGCAATTCCTGAACCGGGCTGGGCCAGCGAGGGGACTTCTCTGATGGCCTCTAAGACTTGTCCGGTTAACCCTGAACCTACTAAAATTAGGAGCAAATCTTTTTCGGGAACCAACTGAATACCAAAAAACTTTTGGTCCTCCTCTTTTCCTGTGCCGCGAGCGGCTAAAACGGTGCCTCCGGTGGCCCCGGCTTTCCTGGCGGCCTCCATAACTTCATCGGCATTCCCTTTATTGACTATACAAGTAATTAGTGTGTGTGGACTATCCATAGTTTTTCTCCTTATCGCTTTCACTTCAGTGGCTTCAAATTGTACATTGTCCTCATTGTGATGGATAATATTTTTCACATCGATTAACAAAGCAATACCACAGGTGAAACGTCTCTTTTTCTTAAATTCTGATAGTAGCTCAACTACTCTTGGTTGTAAGGCCTCAGGAAAGAGAGTGAGTACCACCTCTTTCTTATTATCGCCTAGACCAAGCATTCGCAAAATTGAGCTGTCGGCAATACCTGTAGCCAGTAAAATGGTACTTCCTCTAACTCCCACAGTTTTAATCTTATCGACGAGTTGTTCTGCCAACCCCTCTTGGACAACACTGAGCAATAGTTTTCCGTTTAGTTCCAGAACTACATTCATGTGGAGCTCCTCTTCTGGTCAGCCTTTTTACTGATTACGTTCTTCTTATTGTAGATTAGGCCTAAAATTTGGAGTGAAATTAAGGGGGTCATAGCTATAAGCGCGACTACCCCAAAAGCATCGGCAAAAGGGTTTCCGCCATTGGCACTACTGGCACCGAGGGTAAAAGCTAAGAGGAAAGAACTCGACATTGGTCCGCTGGCAACCGTCCCCGAATCGAAGGCGATGGTGGTAAACAGAGGCGGGCTTTTGAATGCCAAGATGAGTGCAATGAGGTAACCGGGTATAAGAAAATAGGCGAGGGGCAGGCGCCAGATCACCCGCACCATAGCCAAGGCAACTGCTATAGAGATTCCTATCGAGAAGAAGATCAAAACGAACGATTTCTTAACAGCCCCTCCGGTTACTTCCCGAACTTGTTCGGTGAGAACCCATACGGCCGGTTCGGCCAGTACCACTACAGCTCCTAGAAAAAAACCGATGGGGATTAAGAGCCAGTTTAGCGGTGAGGCTCCAATCAGGGCTCCAATGGCTGAGCCTACCGGCATAAAAGCTCCATTGACCCCCACTAAAAAGAGAATTAATCCGATAGTGGCGTAGATGAGGCCTTCAAACATTCGAATTATTTGGCGTCTTCTTTGCTTGAGTAGAGTTAGTTGGAAGATAATGAGAAGGAGGGCTAACGGACCAAGAGCTTGCAGAACTTCTAGGGCAGTCTCTAAAAAGATTGCTGAGAATTTATAGGTCGCTACAGTGTGGGACTCTGTGACTAAAACCGAGGGGTCTTTACCGCTAAAGCGGCTCACTATCCCCAACACTAGAACTGCCGCCACCGGGCCAATGGCGCCAATGCCGACAAAACCAAAGCTATCCTCCTCACTTGACTCACTTTTCCTAACTCCGGCTACCCCAATACCTAAAGCTAATATAAAGGGGACGGTTAGTGGCCCGGTAGTTGCTCCCCCGGCATCAAAGGCAATTCCCAGAAAAAAGTTATCGGCGAGGAGGGCTAACACTGTCAACATAACGTAGAGGACAACCATTGTCCATTTATAAGAGATGTTGAAGATTAGGCGCCAAAAGGCGACGGCCACAAAAAGACCCACCCCAATAGCAATGGCAAATGTGAGTAGATTGCGGGGGATATGGGGGGCGAGAAGTTCAACTTGCCGGGCTAAAACCTGAACTTGGGGCTCCGCCATTGTAATGAAAAGGCCTATTATGAAGGAGACGCCTAAGAGGATGAATAGGTTGCGCTTATTGATGAGCTCAGATCCTATGCTACGCCCCACCGGGATAATCCCTATGTCGGTCCCTAAGAGGAAAAAACTGAGCCCTACAATTATAAGCAGGCCTCCTAAGGCAAAGCGTCCCACGCTTGGCCAACCAACCCCCGCGATAGTCAAATTTAAGAGGATAACAATGAGAATAAGAGGGATAACTGAAAAGGAGGTTTCTCTAAGTTTTCTTAATAAATTCAATTTTATCTCCTAAAAGGGCAACACGCCTAAGCATACTCAGATTTTTATCTTCAAGCAAGTTAATAGTGGTAATGAAGGTGTGGACAGGGGCTTTGCAGCGTGCTATATTTGTGACATTAGGAGCTAATATGTCAGAAACACCCCTATTTTTTCGCCTAGCTCGCCCCACTTACGGGAGATGGCTAATAAACAGGTTCCGTATAAAAACTGAAGGTTACGATTTAGTTCCCGAAAAAGGCCCCTATCTACTCCTTGCCAATCACACCCACACCCTCGACCCCTTTATTATCTCAGCCACTTTTAAGCAAAATATAAGGTGGGTAGCCGGAGCACACCTTTTTAAATACAAAATTTTGAGAAAGCTTTTACAGTCTTGGGTAAAAAGTATCTCTAAACAGCAGGGACGTAGCGATTTAGAGACTATAAAATCGATATCGAAAGGCTTTAAAGAGGGGGCAATCGTGGGTATTTTCCCTGAAGGGACACGCACTTGGGATGGAGAGCCAATGGGTTTCGACATCTCAACGGCTAAACTCGTGCGTCTCTTTAAAGTTCCGGTGGTTATACTCAATTTGGAGGGCTCCTATGCCCTTAGGCCCCGCTGGGCGAAGTACCGGCGCAAAGGGAGTATGACGATTAGGGTTAAACGGGTGATTACTTCCCAAGAGTTGGCCACTATGAAGTTAAAGGAGCTTGAGACGGCTTTGAATGCAGCCCTTGCTTTCAGCTTTGTCGAGTGGCAAGAAAAGGCCCATGTCCCGTTTATAGGAAAAAAGAAGACTGAAGGGTTAGAGAAACTACTCTATCTCTGTCCGGCTTGCCACCAGAAGTCTACCATCAAAGCCGAAAAGAGCCGGATCTTCTGCACCCACTGCTCTTTGAGTTTTCAGATGGATGACTACGATAACCTTGTTGGTGAAACGCCCAACGGAGGGAAAGTTGACTCTTTGCCCGCTTGGAATCGGTGGCAAAAGGCCTACTTGAGGGTTTCCAAAGAGCGCCAATTCCCTGCAGATAGGGGCGTATTACTACAGAAGGGGTTTAGGAGGCGCTTCCTCCTCCTTTCGAAACGATTTACTCTAAAATTAGAACCGACCAGAATGGTCGTCCATTTCCCTAGTCGCCTTAAAAGTGGCTTTTTAAAAGATTTAGATGCCCTAATTTTCGACTTTGCAGAGATTCAATCGATGATAATCACAGTTAAGAGCACCCTCGAATTTTACTACAGAGATCAACTGTGGCGCCTACGGGTTGAAGAAGGACGCTCTATGCTGAAGTACTTAGAGCTCTATAAGGTCTATCTTGAACAACCAAAGGAAGTAATTGAGGAGGTTTAAATGAACTGGAACTACATTATCCACATCGGTATTATTTCGCTCTCACTGTTAGGCGGAGCACTTCTGCGGGCAAGGGTTAAGTTTCTACAGAGATTCCTACTACCGGTCTCTATAATTGCCGGTGTATTCCTCTTCATTTTCTACAACTTTATCGCTGCGCGAATCGGGTTTAGGAGCGATTTTTTAGGGGAGCTGGTCTACCACCTCCTGAATATAAGTTTTATTGCCATGATGTTGCGGGTAGACAAGAGGGAACCGGATAAGCGGACGAAAAAAGGCATTTTAGGTCAAAACGTTACTGCAGTCATCGGCCAGTACGGATTACAGTGTTTCTTTGGGTTGGCTGTTACCGCCATCTTAATTGCCACTATTAAGCCGGACCTCTTTCCAGCCATTGGCTACACTTTGGTGTTAGGGTTTGAGTTAGGGCCGGGGCAAGCCTATTCAATCGGTTCTACTTGGGAAAAGATGGGATTTGTGGGGGGAGCTTCGGTAGGTTTAACTCTAGCCGCCATTGGGTTTTTTGTAGGCTCATTTGGGGGTATTGTCCTCATTAATCAAGGTATTAAACGGGGCTGGATAGGGAAAGAGCACCTTGAAAATTTGAAAAAGAAATCGGTGAGGACCGGTTTCTTTAGCCGTATTGAGAGTGAGAGGCCGGTGGGCTCTTACCTCTCTACCGATGGTGAATCAATCGATACTTTTAGTTATCATATAGCTCTGGTGATGTTCATCTACCTCTTGAGTTGGCTGGTGTTAACCCTGCTTACAAAACTCCTGTCCATGATAGGGCCTTTGGGCGTCGATTTAGCCGAGAGCCTCTGGGGAATTAACTTCATCTTTAGCGCCTTTTGCGCTTTGGCTGTTAAAATGTTCATGCGACTGGTGAAGGTTGACACTACTGTCGATAACGCCACCTGTAACAGGATTAATGGATTGGCAGTTGATTTAACGGTCGCGGCTTCACTAGGGGCAATTAACCTAGTAGTTGTTAGAGGTTACTGGTTGCCCATTCTCCTTTTGACCTTAGTTGGTATGTTTATTACCCTCATCATCTTACCCTTCTACACTTCGAGACTCTACAGCGACCATCAATTCCAGAGGATGCTGATGATCTATGGGACTGCCACAGGTACATTGCCAACCGGCTTAGCTCTTCTAAGGGTTGTTGACCCCGAGTTTGATACCCCAACGGCTACCGATTACCTCTATTCGGTGGGGATAGTCTTCTTCTTGGCAATCCCGATTCTCTTGAGTGCCAATTTACCGGCCCTCAGCGTAACGCAGAATAAGCCCAGTTTGTTTTGGATAGCTGTAGGGATTTCAGCAATCTATCTAATAGGTGCACTAATAGCCTATATGGTGATTGCTAAAAAGAAGGCCTTTAGCAAAAGGTCTCAACTATTTTATACCGGAGAGTAAGTGGTATCTTTTAAGGAAGCTCTAATTCATAGAACGGCGCTCTTTTCAGCGCAAGTCGATTCCTTAGAATTCTCTTTTGAGGGCTTCATCTATAACCCTCTTGACTATGCTTGGGCGATGCATTCTGCCTATCTCTTGCGTTATATCAATGAGGGGGTGAAGGTGTTTTTCTTGGGGATGAATCCTGGGCCCTTTGGTATGGCCCAAACAGGGGTCCCCTTTGGAGATGTAGAGATGGTCACAGAGTGGTTTAAGCTTGCCAAAGAGATTGGCAAGCCTCCGCGAGAACATCCCAAACGGCCTATTCTAGGTCTTCAATGTAAAAGACGTGAAGTGAGTGGTACTCGCCTCTGGTCGCTCATGGGAGAAAGGTTTGGTAGTGCTGAGGCTTTCTTTGCACAACACGCTGTTATGAACTATTGTCCTCTGGTTTTTGTCGATAAAGGTGAGGGGGGACGCAACATAGTCCCTCAGAAATTAAAAAAGGGGGAACGGGATGCTTTGGAAACGGTTTGTGATGCCTATTTGGACGATGTTTTACGGCTCATCAAACCCCGTTACCTAGTGGGTATAGGGCAGTATGCCAAAGAGAAGCTGCTGGGCAGTAAGCGCCGCTTAGGTCTCCCTAATGGGGTCTTTTCTGTTTTACACCCGAGTCCCAGTAGTCCGTTAGCAAACCAAGGGTGGTCAGAGTTGGCTACCCGACAACTTGAAGAGGAGGGCATTTGGTGAAGAGTTATAAAAGTGTCGATTTTGCCTATGCTAAAGTTAATCTACACCTCTCGGTGGGGCCTCGTCGTCAGGATGGGTATCACTCAATCCTTTCAATATTTCAGAAAATAGACCTCCATGACACGCTAGTCATTGAGGCTTGCCAGGGAGAAAAATTTTCATTTTCACTTGAGGGGTTAACCCTGCAGGAGAGTACTATTGAGCAGGCGGGGCGCCTTTTTTGCGAAGAGGCCAAGCTTCCTTTAAAGCTTAAAGTGCGTTGCGTAAAACGTATCCCTTACGCTTCCGGTTTAGGAGGTGGCTCCAGTGATGCAGCCACCACTTTAATGATGCTTAACGCCCTTTTTGGGGACTTAATTTCCACTGATCGCCTTCTGGAATTGGGCGAGTCTATCGGTTCAGATGTTCCTTTCTTTATGAGTGGGGCTTCTGCCGCTATCGTTAGCGGGCGGGGTGAGATTGTAGAGCCATTGGCTAAAAGGACCCCTTTTTATGGCCTATTAATAACACCTTTAGAGAAAGAGACCTCCACGCGAGAAGCCTACGCTACCTTGGATGCTATTCGGGGTGAGGTAGGAGCTTTTCCCACCAAGGAGGCACTTCTAAAGAGTTATTATGGGCCGTTGGCCACTTGGAATTTCTACAACGATTTCCGCCTCGTTGCCGATCGAACGGATCCTCTTTACGGGGCCCTTGATAAGGCAATCAAGGGGGAAGAGTCAATATTTTCACTGCTCAGTGGAAGTGGCTCTGCCTACTGCATTTTTAGTGAAAAAGAGGCGATAATTGACCGATTAGGGCAAAAAATAGGGGAAATTAGGGGTGACATCGCCATAAAAAGGATAAAAAGCTTGCATACTGACCATTCTGATGTTACCGTTTCTGTATGAAATTACGTAAGGGGTGTTCGCATGGAAATTACTGACGTGAGGGTTCGAAGGATTACTTCTGAGGGGAAACTGCGAGCGTATGCGACAATAACGTTCGACAATCAATTTGTTGTGCACAATCTGAAAGTAATTGATGGGAAATCGGGGTTGTTTGTTGCTATGCCTAGCCGTAAAACCAAAAATGGTGAATTTAAAGATGTTGCTCATCCGATAAGTAGCGACTTTAGAGCTACTATGCAAGAGGCTATCTTAGAGGCCTACTCTAAAGCCCCACCTCCAGGGAGCGATGAATTTGATGCTGAGGATATCTCTGAATAGGAATTGAGACCTTAGACACCTAACCCACTGGACAAAGGATAGAAAAACCTGTATTTTTGGTTGCGGTGCCTTTTGAGAGAAAGGAACCGCCACTTAGGTGTGGTCTAGGGGTGTAGCCAAGCGGTAAGGCTCCGGTTTTTGGTGCCGGCATGCGTAGGTTCAAATCCTGCCGCCCCTGTAGGAAGGAAAGTACAAGGAGTTTCTCATGAATGAAGTAAATTTAACTGGTGTACTCAGGAAAGAAGATTTCGGCTCTGCCGGTGCCCGTAGAGTTATCAAGGAAGGACGAATCCCCGCTGTTATCTACGGTAAAGAGGAGCCTGTCCATGTCACTCTGGACGCGGTTGAATTTCGCAATATTTTGCGCCGAGTCTCTGAAAGTACCCTTTTAACTTTAAAGATAGGCCGTAAGAAAAAATTAGTTTTGATGAAAGACCTCCAAGAAAACATTCTTTTGGACCGCATTAACCATGTCGATTTTTTCGAAGTTACAACTGACGAAGTCCTGAGAGCCAATGTCCCCATTATCCTTGAGGGGCATCCCGAAGGAGCTAAGTTTGGTGGTGTCTTGGAACAGGTTGCCTACGAGATTGAAGTTGAGTGTTTACCCCTTGATTTACCGCAACATGTGGCTGTTGATGTCTCCGGCTTGGGCTTAAATGAAGTTATCATGATTAGTGATTTAAAGCTGCCTGCCGGGGTCAAGGCTGTCACCCATGGGGATCACACGGTGGCTTCCGTTAAGAGTGTTAAAGAAGAGGTTGAAGAAGAGGTCTCCGAAGAGGAAGATGTTGAAGTTGAAGGTGAAAAAGCCGAAAGAACTGAAGAAAAATCTGCCTCTCACGAGGAGTAAAATAGAGGGGGGCAGGGGCTCTGGTACTAGTTTTTGGTTTAGGGAATCCGACCCGTCGTTATGCCCATACGCGGCATAATGTTGGCTTCGATACTATCGATAGAGTAATGGCGTCTTTCCATAAGAAATTGAAAAGACGCTGTTTTCGTCTTTACAGCCAACGATGGTTAAAGTTCGCCAATGGTAAAGCCCTCTTTGTCAAGCCTTTAACCTATATGAATAATTCGGGGAAGATTATCCCCTATTTTATCACCAAGAAATTTAAGAGTGACAACCTGCTGGTCATTTGTGATAATCTTGACTTAGAGGTGGGTACAATTAGAATTCGCCGGGGAGGCTCTTCGGCGGGGCACCGAGGACTAAAGTCGCTTATTGAAGAGCTGGGTTCGCCCAATTTTGTCCGTCTTTACATCGGCGTAGGGCGTCCTCCCCAAGGGGCGGATATTGTAGACTACGTTCTGAAAAGAGCGGCTACTGCAGCAGAGCAAACACTGCTGAACCAAAGCCTAGATAGAGCGGCGGAAGCTGTTTTAGCTTTCTGCCAAGGAGCCTCCTTAGAGGAGTTGACCCGTGAATACAATCGCAAAAATGGTTCCCTCTGACATCGCACGAGGCGTTGTCGTCGCCTTCAGCGGAGGAGCCGATTCTTTGGCATTGTTAATCTCTCTAATACCCCTAGTTCCCCCGGCAAAGATTGTCGCCGTTTATGTTAACCACAACCTCAGGCAAGCGAGCGAACTCTTAGCCGAGGAGGCGTTAAACCGTCAAAATTGTCGCAAATTGAGAGTCCCCCTAGTAGTTGTCAAACTTGAGAGGGGGGCAGTGGCCTCTTGTGCCTTAAAACGGGACAAAGGGCTGGAAGATGCTGCCCGTCACTTACGCTATGAGGCGCTACAGAG
>Ga0172382_10005669_pt1 | contig 18531 bp, 17 predicted proteins | sample Leawel138RmetaG_FD_122245 | JGI IMG/M metagenome (GOLD analysis project Ga0172382, IMG submission 122245) | Leachate microbial communities from a municipal landfill in Southern Ontario, Canada - Leachate well 138R metaG | ecosystem: Engineered > Solid waste > Landfill > Unclassified | place...
CCGCAGGCCTTTCAGGAACGGAGCCTTTTCGATCACCTTCGCCTGCTGGTCGAAATTGATGAAGAGCCTCGCATCGAGAATGAGCACGCTGCCGAAGCGCAGGTCGGAACTGGCAGGCGCGCCGCTGGACCGCACCCTTGTCGGCGCCGTCCAGCTTCCGGTCAGGCGCAGGCCGAACCCCTTGTAGAAGGTGCCGCCTTCCAACTCCAGCGCATGGCGGGCGACCCCGCCCGAACTCAGCGCATCTCCATCGAGCAGATCCAGTATGGGGCCGGTTTCGGCGACCACGACTTTCTCGGAAAAGCGCACGGTATGATACAGCGATACGTTCCAGCGGCCTTGGCCGCTGCCCCCGGGCCCGCCCGGTCCGCCAAAGCCTCGCGGGCCGCCGCCGCCCGGACCGCTGGAGCCTCCCGGCTGGCCTCCACCGGCGCCCGGCCTGCCGGCGGGTGGGCCACCGGCTCCGGGAGAGGGCGGACGATCGCCCAGGATGCGCGATTGCGCGGTGGGTTGCGCCTGCCCGATCGTGCCGGAAAGGTTGAAGCCCCACCGCAGGCGGGAGCTTCTGGTTTCGCTGAAAGTCACGGGTCGCTGATCGATCGACACCAGCCTGCCGTCCGTATCCCGCACGATCCGGCTGGGGAACGCGGCTTCGATCGCGGGTGTGAGCACGGGGAAGGACTGGGTGACGTCGTCCGAACGGTTGCGGAAATATTCGACGATCAGGTTGGAGTTATTGAGAAAGGGCAGTTGCCAGGTGGTCGCGAGTTTGATGTCGCGTTGTTTTTCCCTTTTGAGATCGGGGTTGCCGCCGGTGATGATGGTTACGAGAGCGGTTTCCCCCCGCGTGAAATCATACACCGTCCGGTTGAATGTAAGGAGTTCGGGATTGCCCAGCTGGGCCAGGCTGGGCGCCGCTTCGTCGACGAAATAGCTGGCCTGCAGATTGAGCTTTTCCCAGGGCGACCAGGTGATCCCCGCGCTCCAGTCGACCAGCGTTCCGAAGTCCGACAGATGGTTTATGCCGGCGCTGAGATTGAGGGAAATGTCGCCCGCGCCGGCCAGGACGTTTTCCTTGCGGCTGGAGACCGGGATCGCGAGATTGATTCCCCCGGAAAGATCGTCGCGCTTGAGGATGGCGTGAATGTTCCCCGCCTGGCTGCCGTTGTTGTCGGAGCGGGTGTGATTCAGCCCGGCCTTTGCCGTCAGCGACAGATTTCCGGCTGGCAGCAGGATCGGGTTCCCCGACAGCGTGACGAGAGAATTGAGCGCCAGATTCTTGCTTTCCGTCCGATCGAACCCGCCGGGTGAAAGCGCGGGAAGGGGGCCGGTTATGTCGAGATTTCCCGCCGATGCGGCTGCAACGAGGGAAGAGGTGTCGGCTTCCCGGGCCACCTTCGTGTCGAGGTCGCTGTGCGAGGCGTCCGCGGTGGCGGTGAGTTGCCATTGCCCAAGCGGCTTGTTGAGCGTGACGCCGCCCTGCAGGGAAGTGGTCGCCGTCTTGCGCACCAATGCGCCGGGCAGGCTGCGCAAGGCCTCGGCCCCGTCCGGCGCCACCAGGCGGACCATGTTCAGGCCCAGCAGATCGCGCGCGTCGGAGCGGGCGATCGTCGTATTGATGGAGAGCGAGCCGCCTTTCCCTTCTCCGCCCAGCCCGGTCGACCATGTGCCGTTGAGCGTCAGGTCGCGGCTGTCGTCCACCAGGCTGCGATAGGCGGCCGGATCGGGATCGGATGCAATCGTCGGAATATTGCCGGAAGGCTGGATGACATGGCGCTCCGCCTCGGTCAGCATGGAGGTGTCTTCCAGCTTGGCATTGATATTGAACCGGCGCGATCCGTTGATGCTGACCAGCCCTGCTTCCAGTTCGCTTTCGGTAAAGCCGCCGCGCGTGGGAACGTTGTATTCCCCCGCCACGGTCTTGCCGGCGTAATTATCCTTGAGGATGAAATTGACCACGCGCTGATTGGCGGAATAGCCGTAGCGCAAGGCCACCTCCTCCGGCAGCACTTCCATCCGGCGGATCGCTTCCGGCGGAATGTCCCGGATTTCCCGAAAGCTGGATATGCGCTGGCCGTTCAGCAGGATGACCGGCCCGCCTTCCCCGCGGCCTCGCCCGCTGCTGGTCTGCGGGCTGACGGCCTCAAGCAGCTCGTTGAGCGATGCCGCGCCGTAAGAGGCGATATCGGCTTCATCGAGGGTCATTATAGGGGCTTGCGGGGTGTCGATCATCCCGTGCCAGGGAGTGGCGATCACCAGGATTTCATCGTTGTCCGGCAGGCTGTCATCGCCTTGCGGAATTGTTTCAGGCGCCGAAACTCCCGATGAGGGAAGGGAGGACTGTTCCGATATGGATGCGGTTGCCAGAGCGATCGGCAGGACGAGAACAGCGTGCAAATCAATATCTCCAGAAGGGGAAGCCCTCTCCATCAGCTCACGCGATATGTTTTAATAATTGAGTATCAGACAGTTATGTGTGATCGGGCAGGTCGCTGCCCTCCTCGGGAAGCAGCAGCGGGCCCGTCCCGTAGCCTCGGATCGGCCGGCCTATAATGATCTGCCTATTCGTCGTCCAGAGTTTCGATAACGATTCGCAATTACTTTTATTCAGGCTTCTCGATCCGCATCAGGAGCGCTTCGAGCCGCACCTGGGCGCCCTGAACGACATTCAACTGAGCCACGACGCCACTGAACGGCGCCACAAGCGCATATTCCATTTTCATCGCTTCCAGGGTGAGCAGCTTCTGTCCTTTGGCCACCGCGTCGCCTGCCGCTACATCCAGCGAAATCACCTTGCCCGGCATCGGGGCCACGATCGAGCCGTCGGCTCCGACATCGCCCTCCATCCTGTCGAACCGCCAGGGGGCGAGGCGCCAGGCCATGCCGCGCTCGGCGACCAAGGCGAAATCCGCCGGATCGGCGGTGCCTGTGCCGGAAAGCCGGATTTCGACAGGCTCTTCATCGAGCAGGAACCAGCCCGTGCGGACCGCTTCCGCATTGAGCCGGAAGCCGGGGCTATTCTCTTCCCGCACCAGCGCCGCCGCGGCGGCCGCAAGGGCCTCGGCCGATGGCCCCGGCGGTTGCGCCATGGCTTCGCCATCGCGGTCGATCAGCCCGGTATCGGCTCGGCCGGAGACGAAGTCAGGGTGTTCCAGCGCCTTTACCAGGAAAGCGGCGTTGGTCTTCACCGGCCAGACCGCGCTGCCGGACAGCATGGCGTGGAGGCGGGCTATCGCCTGTTCGCGATCGCCGCCATGGGCGATCAGCTTGGCGATCATCGGGTCATAGAACGGCGAAATTTCCGCGCCCTGTTCGACCCCCGTATCGATCCTGCCATGATCGGCCTTGCCGAACCGCAGGAATTCGAGGGTTCCGGTGCTGGGGAGGAAACCCTTGGCGGGGTCTTCCGCATAGAGGCGTGCTTCCATCGCCCAGCCGCTGATCGACAGCGCATCCTGCCGCAGGGGAAGCGGCTCTCCGCCCGCTATGCGCAACTGCCATTCCACCAGATCGACGCCGGTGATGGCCTCCGTCACCGGATGCTCGACCTGCAGCCGCGTGTTCATTTCCATGAACCAGATCCGGTCGGCGCGCAGGCCTTCCGAGGCATCCGCGATGAACTCGATGGTGCCTGCCCCTTCATAGTCCACGGCCTGGGCCGCTCGCACCGCCGCGGCGCAGATCGCCTGCCGGGTCGGCTCGTCCATGCCGGGCGCGGGGGCTTCCTCAATCACCTTCTGGTGGCGGCGCTGGAGCGAGCAATCCCGCTCGAACAGATGGATGATGTTGCCGTGCCGGTCCCCGAACACCTGCACTTCGATATGGCGGGGCGAGAGGATGTATTTCTCGATCAGCACGCGATCGTCGCCGAACGACGAAGCTGCTTCGCGGCGGCATGACAGCAAGGCATCGGCGAAATCGCCCGGCCGGTCGACGCGCCGTATCCCCTTGCCGCCGCCGCCGGCCACCGCCTTGATGAGAACGGGATAGCCGGTTGCGTTCGCTTCGGCCTTCAGCCGCTGCTCCGACTGATCCTCGCCCAGATAGCCGGGCGTCACCGGCACGCCCGCCGCGATCATCAGCTTCTTGGCCGCGTCCTTCAGCCCCATGGCGCGGATGCTGTCCGGTTTCGGTCCGATCCAGACCAGCCCCGCATCGATGACTGCCTGTGCGAAATCGGCATTCTCCGAAAGAAAGCCGTAGCCGGGATGGATCGCTTCCGCGCCGGTCTCCAAGGCGGCCGCGATGATCCGGTTGCCGTTCAGATAGCTCTCCGAGGCGGGGGATGGGCCGATGTGGACGGCCTGATCCGCCTGGCGGACATGCAGCGCATCGGCGTCAGCGTCCGAATAGATGGCGACGGTGCGGATGCCCATCCGGCGGGCCGTGCGGATGATCCGGCAGGCGATCTCGCCGCGATTGGCGATGAGAAGGGAACGGATCATGGCGGTTACATCCTGAACACGCCGAATTGCGGGCGTTCGGGTATCGGCGCCTCAAGGCTCGCCGCCAGCGCCAGCCCCAGCACGTCGCGGGTCTGGACCGGATCGATGATCCCGTCGTCCCACAGCCGCGCGGTGGCGTAATAGGGATTGCCCTCTTCCTCGTATTTCCGGCGGATAGGGGCCTTGAACGCTTCCATCTCTTCCGCCGTCCATTTCTCCGCATCGCGATGGACCGTGGCCAGCACGGAGGCGGCCTGCTCCCCGCCCATCACGCTGATCCGCGCATTGGGCCAGGTGAACAGGAAACGCGGAGAATAGGCCCGGCCGCACATGCCGTAATTGCCTGCGCCGAAGCTGCCGCCGATGATGACGGTGATCTTGGGGACGGTCGCGGTGGCGACCGCAGTGACCAGCTTTGCCCCGTGCTTGGCGATGCCTTCCGCCTCGTATTTTCCGCCGACCATGAAGCCGGAGATATTCTGCAGGAACAGCAGCGGAATGCGGCGTTGGCAGGCCAGTTCGATGAAATGCGCGCCCTTCTGCGCACTCTCGGAGAACAGCACGCCGTTATTGGCGAGGATAGCGACCGGAATGCCCCAGATATGGGTGAAGCCGCAAACCAGGGTCGGGCCGTAAAGCGCCTTGAACTCGTGGAATTCGCTGCCGTCCACGATCCGCGCTATCACTTCGCGCACGTCATAGGGCGCGCGCACATCCTCGGGAACGATGCCATAGAGTTCTTCCGCAGCGTAGCGGGGCGGTAGCGGATCGCGCAACGCCAGCCCATGCGCATGGGTGGGGCCGATATAGCTCATGATGTCGCGAACGATGGTCAGCGCATGTTCGTCATTCGCGGCGAGATGATCGGCAACGCCCGACTTCTTCGCATGGAGGTCGCCGCCGCCCAGTTCCTCCGCGCTAATTTCCTCGCCGGTCGCGGCCTTCACGAGGGGTGGGCCGGCGAGGAAGATCGTTCCCTGCTCCTTCACGATCACAGTCTCATCCGACATGGCTGGAACATAAGCGCCGCCCGCAGTGCAACTGCCCATCACGCAGGCGATCTGCGGAATGCCGCTGGCCGACATGGTGGCCTGGTTGAAGAAGATGCGCCCGAAATCGTCCCGGTCGGGAAACACCTCCGCCTGATGAGGCAGATTGGCGCCGCCGCTGTCGACCAGATAGATGCAGGGCAGGCGGTTCTGCCCGGCGATCTCCTGCGCCCGCAGATGCTTCTTCACGGTCATCGGGTAATAGGTCCCGCCCTTTACCGTGGCGTCGTTGCACACAATCATGGCGCGGCGCCCGGATACTTTGCCGATCCCGCAGATGATACCCGCGCCGGGAATGTCGCCCTCATACATGCCATTGGCGGCGAGCTGCCCGATCTCCAGAAAGGGCGAGCCGGGATCGAGCAATCGCTCCACCCTTTCGCGTGGCAGCAGCTTGCCCCGCGCGGTATGCCGGTCCCGCGCCTGTTCGCTGCCGCCCCGGGCGGTCTGCGCCACGTGCGCGCGCAGTTCCGCCGCCAGCGGCCGGTTATGGGCTGCGCGGGCCTGTGCCTCGGGGCTTGCCGGATCGTGGCTGGTCGGCAGCACCGGCCCGCTCATCGGGCCGCACCGATCAACTCGCGGCCGATCAGCATCCGCCGGATTTCATTGGTGCCCGCGCCGATGTCCAGCAGCTTGGCATCGCGAAGATAGCGTTCGACCGGCCAGTCCTTGGTATAGCCCGCGCCGCCGAGCGCCTGCACCGCCTCCAGCGCGACCTTCACCGCGTTCTCGCTGGCGAGCAGGATCGCGCCTGCCGCGTCGTAACGCGTGGTATTGCCCCTGTCGCAGGCCCGGGCGACCGCATAGACATAGGCACGCGCGGAATCGAGCGCGACGGCCATATCCGCCACCTTTGCCTGTATGAGCTGAAACGCGCCGATCGGCTTGCCGAATTGCCTGCGCTCCCGGACGTAGGGGATCACCGTATCCAGGCAGGCCTGCATGATGCCGAGTTGAATGCCGGAGAGAACCACCCGCTCGTAATCCAGCCCGCTCATCAGCACGGTGACCCCGCCATCGAGGGGGCCCATCACGTTTTCCTCAGGCACGAAGCAATCGTCGAAAACCAGCTCGGCGGTCGGCGAACCGCGCATTCCCATCTTCGCGATGGTCTGCCCGATGGAAAAGCCTGCAAAGCCCTTTTCGATCAGGAAGGCGGTGATCCCTTTCGATCCGGCATCGGGCGCGGTCCTGGCATAGACCACCAGCACATCCGCTTCCGGCGCATTGGTGATCCAGAACTTGGTGCCGTTGAGGCGATAGCCGCCCTCGGCTCTGTCCGCGCGCAACTTCATGGAAACCACATCGGAACCCGCCCCGGCTTCGGACATGGCGAGGCTGCCGACATGCTCGCCGGAGATCAGTCCGGGCAGGTATCTGGCCTTCTGTTCGGCGCTGCCCCAGCGGCGGATCTGGTTAACGCACAGATTGGAATGCGCGCCGTAGGAAAGCCCCACGGAAGCGGAAGCGCGGGCGATTTCCTCCTGCGCGACGACATGCTCCAGATAGCCGAGCCCCAGTCCGCCATCCTTTTCCTCGACCGTGATGCTGTGCAGGCCCAGTGCGCCCATCTCGGGCCATAGCTCACGCGGAAACCAGTCCTTCTCGTCGATGCGGGCAGCCAGCGGAGCGATGCGCTCGTTCGCGAAGCGGGCCGTCGTTTCCCGGATCATTCCGGCAGTTTCGCCGAGATCGAAATCGGCCATCGCGCTTTCCTCCTCCGCTTTTATCCTCAGCCGGCCATGAGGCTATCCCCGGGCCGGGCGCCGGGTCCGCTCCGGCCAATCTGCCACTTTGCGGGGATGCTGGACAGCAGTTTGGATGAGCGGCGCAACCGGCTCAGGCGCGGTCTGCGGTTTCGAAGGGTTCGGCGGTGATAGGATAGCCGCGATCTTCCGGAATGCACAGCAAGGTCGTCGGTCCGCTGCGGTCGAGGAAGGGCACGATGATGTCCGGCGGGATGGCGAACGCGTGATCCTGCGCTTCGGCGAAGCTCCGGAATTGGGCCAGCCGTTCCAGATTGCGGCGAGTGGGGTAGATCACTCTCATCTCGCCGCGATCCGCCCTGGCGAGCGCTTCCTGCGCGCTGATCCAGAACAGCCGCGTGTTCTCGGTCGCGTCGATGGCGATATCGACCTCGCCCGTGCCGAGATTGGCCAGATAGAAGCGCGTATCGAAGGTTCGCGCATGTTTCATGTTGGGCCGCCAGCGCGCGAAGGGCGTCAGGCTTTGGGGCGCCAGCTTCCAGCCGAAATGGGCGAGAACGGGGGCCAGCTCGCCCTTGTCCAGCAGCAGGGCGCGGGCCTGGGCGGCGATGGCCGCATCCACGATCCCGTCGAGGCCGATGACCAGTCCGGTTTCTTCCAGCGTTTCGCGGATTGCCGCGACCCGCGCCGATAAATCGTCCTGATCCCCGCCATGGCCGAGGCTGGCGGCCAGCTCACGATCCGCATCGTCGATGCGTCCGCCCGGAAACACCGCCGCGCCTCCGGCGAAGGCCATGGCGGCGGAGCGCGTCACCATCAGCAGTTCGGGAAGGCCGCCGGAACGGGCATTGCGGAATATCACAACCGTGGCGGCGGGAATGGCAGTGGCGGGATCGACTTCTTCCGGTTCGGTCATGCAGCCTTATTGCTGCGGCGGGCAGGAATGCCAAGCGCCAAAAAATCGCGGGCGGTTCAGTAGGTGTCGGGATGTTTTACAGAATTTGCCGCGTTAACCTGGCGGTTACCATCGAGAGCGTAGGAAATCGGTTATCCGGCGAGTTTGGCACGGTGCCTGCATAATATTCGGTGACCCCGCAAGGGGCACCCCCAAGTCTTCGATCGAGGCGGGATCAAATCCCCAAGTCTCCGTGGTCCCGCCTCCCCGAAGCCCCCATCCAGAAGCAGTCAGGCAGAAACGCGGGACGCTTGACGCCCGGTCAGGCGGACGGCGCCACCTGCTTTTCCCGCATCAATTGCTGGAGTTCGCCGGCCTCGTACATCTCCATCATGATGTCGCTGCCGCCGATGAATTCGCCCTTCACATAGAGCTGGGGAATGGTCGGCCAGTCCGAATAACCCTTGATGCCCTGGCGGATCTCCATGTCCTGAAGCACATCGACGCTTTCATAGGCCACCCCGCAATGATCCAGGATCGCCACGGCGCGGCTCGAGAAACCGCATTGGGGAAAGAGCGGTGTGCCCTTCATGAAGAGGACCACGTCGTTCTGCTGGACGATTTCGTCGATGCGTGCGTTGATGTCGGACATTGGGATGCCTTTCGAAGCTTCCTGCTTCAGTTGGGTGCGGCGGTGGTCAGTTGCAAGGCGTGGAGCGCGCCGCCCATCCGCCCGCCCAGCGCAGCATAGACGAGCTTGTGCTGCTGAACCCGGCTTTTGCCGGCGAAGGCCGAGGACACGACATGGGCGGCGTAATGATCCCCGTCTCCGGCAAGATCGGTCACGGTCACTTCCGCATCGGGAAGGGCCGACTTGATCAGGCTCTCGATTTCGACAGCGGCCATCGCCATTGTGCGGCTTCCTGCCTTACGCTTCGCCGATAAGCTGGCGCCGCGCCTCGACGGACTTTTCCGCCAGCGCCGCGCGAACCCCGGCCTCGTCGATCTCGACCCCGGCATTGGTCAGATCGCCGATCAGCTTGCGAACGACATCCTCGTCGCCTGCTTCCTCGAAGTCCGCCTGGACCACAGCTTTGGCGTAGGCTTCGGTTTCCGCTTCGTTCAGCCCCATTTTTTCCGCGGCCCATTGCCCCAGCAGGCGGTTGCGGCGCGCGGCGATGCGGAATGTATTTTCTTCGTCCAGCGCGAACTTGGCTTCTTCGGCGCGCTCACGATCGTTGAAATCGGTCATCGGATGCCTTTCGGTGAATGCATTGAAAATTAGTCTGCGTGAGGCCTGGCTTCAAGCGTCCATTCTCACAAGCAATTTGCCTACGGCCTTGCGATCCGCAAGGGCCGCGATGGCCTCTCCGGCACGTTCCAGGGGGTAAGTGGCGCTGATCTTCGGCTTTATCCGGCCTGCCTTCCACAGGTCGAACAATTCGCCGGTCATGGCGGTCGCCGCCGAGGATTGCCGGTCGAGGAACGCCCCCAGGAATACACCCCGCACATCGCAGCTTTTGAGAAGGGTGAGATTGAGCGGCAGGCGGGCGATTCCCGCCGGGAACCCGACTACCAGGAAGCGGCCCTCCCAGCCGATCGCGCGCAGCGCCGGTTCGGAATAGTCGCCGCCGACATTGTCGATAATCACCTGCGCGCCATCGGGGCCGCAGGCATCCTTGAACTGGGCGGCGAGCGCCCGGGAACCGTCCTTGTCGAACGGGCCGCGTGGATAGATCACCGTCTCGTCGGCGCCCGCTTCGCGCGCTGCCTGCGCCTTTTCCTCGCTGGAAACCGCCGCGATTACCCGCGCGCCGAGATATTTGCCAAGCTCGACCGCGGCGAGGCCGACGCCGCCGGCCGCGCCCAGCACCAGCAGCGTGTCTCCCGCCGCCAGCTCGCCCCGATTGCGCAGCGCATAAAGCGCGGTGACATAGGTCATCGGCATGGCGGCGGCGCTGGCAAGGTCGATGCCGTCCGGAACGGGGAACAGCCGGGATGCGGCAATCGCGGTCTTTTCCCGCAATCCGCCGTGAATCGTGATGGCGGCCACCCGGTCACCCGGCTTCCACCCTTCAACCCCTTCGCCCACCGCCTCGATCGTGCCGGACACTTCGCCGCCCGGAGCGAAGGGGCGCTGCGGCTTGAACTGATACAAGTCGCGAATAATCAGGGCGTCCGGAAAATTGATCGCGCAGCCAGCCACCTTGACGAGCACCTCGCCCGGCCCGGCGACCGGCTCTTCGATGTCGCCGACAGCAAGGGTTTCGGGTCCGCCCGCCTCCGTGGAAAGGAGCGCCCTCATGCCTCGACGGCCGTGCCCTTGGCAAACCAGGGCATTTCCCGCTGATGGCGGCTTTCATAGGCCGAGATCGCGGCATCCTGGGTCAGGGTCAGGCCGACTTCATCCAGCCCTTCCAGCAGGCAATGCTTGCGGAAGGGATCTATCTCGAACTCGAACCGATCCTGGAAGGGAGTGGTGACGGTCTGCGTTTCGAGATCGACCGTGATCGGATCGGTCCTGGCGACTTCCAGCAGCCGATCGACCTGTTCCTGCGGCAGCACGACCGTGAGTATGCCGTTCTTGAAGGCGTTGCCGGAAAAGATGTCCGAGAAGGACGGCGCGATCACCGAGGTGATGCCCATGTCCAGCAGCGCCCATGCGGCGTGCTCCCGGCTCGACCCGCAGCCGAAATTGTCCCCGGCGATGAGGATCGGCGCACTCTTGAACTCGGACTGGTCGAAGATATTGTCCGGATCTTCCCGAACCGTCTCGAATGCGCCCACGCCCAACCCTTCGCGGCTGATGGTCTTCAGCCAGCGCGCCGGGATGATGACGTCGGTGTCGACATTCTTGCGGCCGAACGGAATCGCGCGGCCCTCGACCTTGCGGAGAGGTTCCATCAATCGGTTTCCGGCGGCTCGCCCGAAGGCACGGTCGGAGCGGGCTTCTTTTCGGTCTTTTCCTTACGGCGCGAGCCATAAAGCAAGGCCGCCGCGATAGCCGCGGAGCCGATCGCGGCCCCGGCCAGGGCAGCGGGGCCTTTCCAGTTCTTGTCGCTTGGTTTGCTCATGACACCTCAATGAATGGCTGCGGCGCTGCTGGCAAGGCCTAGGCGGCCTCCGCTTCGCGCAACAATTCCCGCACGTCGGTCAGATGGCCGGTCACCGCCGCCGCGGCGGCCATCGCAGGCGAAACGAGATGGGTGCGCGCGCCGGGGCCCTGGCGGCCGACGAAATTGCGATTGCTGGTCGAGGCGCAGCGCTCGCCGGGGGGAACCTTGTCCGGGTTCATGCCGAGACAGGCCGAACAGCCCGGTTCGCGCCATTCCAGCCCGGCCTCTATGAAGATCTTGTCGAGGCCTTCCGCTTCGGCCTGGGCCTTCACCAGGCCGGACCCGGGAACCACGATCGCCCATTTGACATTGTCCGCCTTCCGGCGGCCCTTGATCACTTCGGCGGCGGCGCGCAGATCCTCGATCCGGCTGTTGGTGCAACTGCCGATGAAAATGTTCTGCACTTCGACTTCGGACAGCTTCTGGCCCGGCTCAAGGCCCATATAGGCAAGGCTGGCCCGCGCCGCTTCCTGCTTGGATGCGTCGGGGAAGCTCTCCGGAGCAGGAACCATGCCGCCGATCGGCGCCACATCCTCGGGTGAGGTGCCCCAGGTGACGGTAGGCTCTATATCGGCCGCGTTGATCGTCACGCTCTTGTCGAAACGGGCGCCATCGTCCGTCCGCAGGGTTTTCCACCAGGCGACAGCCTTTTCCCAATCCTCGCCCCTGGGGGCCAGCGAACGGCCCTTCAGATAGGCGAAGGTCTTCTCGTCCGGCGCGACCAGCCCGGCGCGGGCGCCGCCTTCGATCGACATGTTGCAGACGGTGAGGCGGGATTCGACGCTCATCTCCTCGAACACCTTGCCCCGGTATTCGATCACATAGCCGGTGCCCCCGGCTGTGCCGATCACGCCGATGATGTGGAGGATGAGATCCTTGGAGGTGACGCCCGGGCCGAGTTCGCCCTCGACGCGCACTTCCATGTTCTTCGACTGCTTGAGCAGCAGGGTCTGGGTGGCCAGCACATGCTCAACCTCGGACGTGCCGATGCCGAATGCCAGCGCGCCGACGCCGCCATGGGCCGCGGTATGGCTGTCGCCGCAAACGATGGTGGCGCCGGGCAGGGAGAACCCCTGTTCGGGGCCGACCACATGGACGATGCCCTGCTCGAGGTCCGTCGCGCCGATATAGCGGATGCCGAATTCGGGCGCGTTCCGTTCCAGCGCGGCGAGCTGCTGGGCGCTTTCCTTGTCGGCAATGGGCAGGCGGTTGCCGGCCGGATCGAGTCGGGCCGTGGTAGGCAGATTGTGATCGGGCACCGCCAGGGTCAGGTCGGGACGGCGGACCTTGCGCCCGGCAAGGCGAAGCGCCTCGAACGCCTGGGGGCTGGTGACTTCGTGAACGAGATGGCGGTCGATGAAGATCAGGCAGGTGCCGTCATCGCGGCGTTCCACGACATGGGCATCCCAGATCTTCTCATAGAGTGTGCGCGGTTTACTGGCCATGCGCGGCACTTAATCCGCCTTGCGCGGAATGCAAGCGGGGCTGGCGATATCGGGGCGCGAGGCGTAATGGAAAATCATGAGCTGGGCGCTTCCCCTTGCCATTGTGCTGGCTACGATCCTTGCGATGGAATGGGTCGCCTGGGCGAGCCATAAATATATCATGCACGGCTTCGGCTGGGCATGGCATCGCGATCATCATGAGCCGCATGACCGGCTGCTGGAGAAGAACGATCTCTATGCCCTGGTCGGCGCCGCGATGAGCATTTCGATGTTCGCGCTCGGCAGCCCGATGCTGATGGGTTCGGGCGCGTGGTGGCCCGGCACCTGGATCGGCCTCGGCATCCTGGGCTACGGCATAATCTACACGCTGGTGCATGACGGGCTGGTTCATCAGCGCTATTTCCGCTGGGTGCCCCGGAAAGGATACGCCAGGCGACTGGTGCAGGCGCACAAGCTGCACCACGCTACGGTGGGCAAGGAGGGCGGGGTCAGCTTCGGCTTCGTGTTCGCTCGCGATCCGGCGGTGCTCAAGGCAGAACTGCAGGCGCAGCGGCAGGCGGGTATCGCGGTGTTGCGGGAAGCCGAGTGAGCGGAGCGGAAGGCCCGTCCGAATGAAGCCCATATCGTCATTCCAGCCCTTCGGCTGGCCGGCTAAGCCAGCCGCTCAGGATAAACTACCCTTCGGGCAGGCTGGGATCTTTCGCGGAAGCGCGCAATTGCCTGAGATGCCAGCTTTCGCTGGCATGACAATCAGGTGGCCAGTCTGGCCGCCGTTTCCCTGATAAGCGCGATCATGTTGGGCACCCCCTGGGTGCGGTTGGAACTGAGCTGCTTCTTCAGCTCGAACGGCTCCAGCGCGGCCAGTATGTCCATGTCCGCCACTTCCGCCGCCGGCTTGTCCTGAACCGCCGACAGGACCAGCGCGACAATCCCCTTGGTGATCGCGGCATTGCTGTCGGCCAGGAAATGCAGCTTCTCGCCATCCTGCGTGGGATAGATCCAGACCGCCGCCGAGCAGCCGCGAACCAGCGTCGCGTCGGTCTTCAGCGCGGCCGGCATCTCCTCCAGTTCGCGGCCGAGTTCGATCAGCAGGCGATAGCGCTCATCGCCTTCGAGAAATTCGTATTCTTCGCGGATGTCGTCGAGGCTGCGCATGGCGGGCCATGTAATCGAAGCGCCGGGCCGCACAAGCCCGCATCGCATGTTTAGCATTCTTCAACCGCTTTCCGGGAAGAAGGGGGCGAAATCGGAGATCGGGGCGGGACGTACGGTGAATTCTATTCGTATTCTCTTCAAGGTGATCGGCGCCGTCTTCGTGATCGGCATGATAGCGATCGGGATCGGCGGCACCTATCTGGAGCGCAATCCGGAAGAAGCGGCCGCCTATGCCGTGGCGACGATGGGCGTGGACAGCGATGCCGGTATGCTGGACCAGGCGGGCCAGATGATCGACAATTACGGCGATGCGCGCCGGGTGATCGCGGATGCCAAGAGCGCGGAAAGCGAATATCGCGTGCGCCGGGCGCAACGGGCCGCCACGGCAGAGGGCTGGGGCGAGGAATCCGCCACCAGGCAGGACTGGAGCGACCAGGCTTCGGCCTCTTCCGACTATTTCGTGGACTAGTCTCTTGCGCCGGTCGCTCCGGCGATTTGACTTGCATCCGCTCCTGTTTGCGCCTAAACAGACGCCCATCCCGACATTGTGAAGCAACGTTCGGGCCGGCGCCGGAAGGGGCCGGCGCCAAACTGCTTTGCCATGATGTCGGCTTTTGGAGTTGGCATGGCGAATATCGCGCGCATTACGGAGGTGATCGAGCCGGAGGTGAAGGCCTTGGGCTTCGAACTCGTGCGCGTGAAGATGCTCGGTTCCGAAGCCGGGGACGAGCCGGCCCTGCAGATCATGGCGGAAGATCCGGCGACCGGGCAGTTGCTGATCGAGCAATGCGCCGAACTTTCCCACCGCGTTTCCGACCGGCTCGACGAGCTGGAGGAACGGGGCGAGGTCCTGGTCGAAGGCGCCTACCGCCTCGAAGTCTCCTCGCCGGGGATCGACCGTCCCTTGACCAGGCTCAAGGATTTTGCCGACTGGGCAGGGCATGAGGCCAGGATCGAACTCGTCGAGTTGCTGGATGGTCGTAAGCGCTACCGTGGCGATCTGGCCGGAGTCGACGAGGCGGGCGAGATCGTCTCCATCACCGATGATGGAAATACCTATTCCGTGCCGTTCGGCGCGATTGCCAGCGCGAAGCTGGTGCTGACCGACCGGCTGATTGCCGCCACCCGTCCGCTGGATGCGAGCGGCGCCGATGAAATTCTCGAAGTAGAGGAAGGCTGAAGAACCGATGAGCAGTGCGATTTCCGCCAACAAGGCAGAGCTGCTTGCGATCGCCAATGCGGTCGCCACCGAGAAGATGATCGACAAGGCGATCGTCATCGAGGCGATGGAGGAAGCGATCCAGAAATCGGCGCGCAGCCGGTATGGCGCGGAGAACGACATCCGCGCCAAGCTCGATCCGCGCACCGGCGACCTGCGCCTGTGGCGCGTGGTCGAGGTGGTCGAGACGGTCGAAGACTATTTCAAGCAGGTCGATCTCAAGCAGGCGGAGAAGCTGGACGCCAACGCCAAGCTGGGCGATTTCATCGTCGATCCGCTGCCGCCGGTCGATCTCGGGCGTATCGACGCGCAGTCCGCCAAGCAGGTGATCTTCCAGAAGGTCCGCGATGCGGAGCGCGAGCGCCAGTATGAAGAGTTCAAGGACCGTGCGAGCGAGATCATCACCGGCGTTATCAAGTCGGTCGAATTCGGCCACGTGATCGTCAATCTCGGCCGGGCCGAGGGCGTCATCCGCCGCGATCAGCAGATCCCGCGCGAAGCCGCTCGCGTGGGCGAGCGGGTGCGCGCGCTTATCATGAAGGTGGAACGCAACAATCGCGGCCCGCAGATATTCCTGTCGCGCGCCCATCCCGAATTCATGAAGAAGCTGTTCGCGCAGGAAGTGCCCGAGATCTACGACGGCATCATCGAGATCAAGGCGGCCGCGCGCGACCCGGGCAGCCGCGCCAAGATCGGTGTCATCAGCCATGACAGCTCGATCGACCCGGTCGGCGCCTGCGTCGGCATGAAGGGGTCCCGCGTCCAGGCGGTCGTGCAGGAACTGCAGGGCGAGAAGATCGATATCATTCCCTGGAGCGAGGATACCGCGACCTTCGTCGTCAATGCGCTTCAGCCCGCCACCGTCAGCCGCGTGGTGATCGACGAGGATGAAGGCCGGATCGAGGTCGTCGTTCCGGACGATCAGCTCAGCCTCGCCATTGGCCGTCGCGGCCAGAACGTCCGGCTGGCGTCGCAGCTCACCGGCAGCGCCATCGACATCATGACCGAGGCCGAATCGAGCGAGAAGCGCCAGAAGGAATTCGCCGAACGCTCCAAGATGTTCGAGGAAGAGCTGGACGTCGATGAAACCCTGTCCCAGCTGCTGGTGGCCGAAGGCTTCGCCGAGCTGGAAGAGGTCGCCTATGTCCCGCTAGAGGAACTGGCTTCGATCGAAGGCTTCGACGAGGAACTGGCCGAGGAGCTGCAGAGCCGCGCCAACGAGGCGCTGGAACGCCGCGAGGAAGCCGCGCGGCAGGAACGTCGCGGCCTTGGCGTGGAAGATGCCCTGGCGGAGATTCCTCACCTGACCGAGGCGATGCTCGTCACGCTCGGCAAGGCGGGAATCAAGACTCTCGACGACCTTGCCGATCTTGCGACCGACGAGCTTATCGCGCGCAAGCGGGCGGAGCAGCGCCGCCGCGAAAATTCGCCTCCGCGCCGTTCGCAGCGCGAGGACAACAAGGGCGGCGTGCTCGGCGAATACGGCCTGACCGAGGAGCAGGGCAACGAGATCATCATGGCCGCCCGCGCGCACTGGTTCGAAGATGAGGAACCGGCGAACGGCGGCGAGGCCGGCCCAGACAACGGGCCAGACAATGGGGAGGCCGCCGGTGCGGAATCCTCCCAATGAGCCGCTAAGGCCCGACATCGCCGCATCGCGGCCGGTTCGCAACGGCGGGCCGGGTCGCTCCCCCGTATCCGGCCAGGAAAAGGACGGGCCGGAGCGGAAATGCGTGCTGAGCGGAGACGTGCGCGGTCGCGACGAGATGTTGCGGCTGGCCATATCCCCTGCCGGTCCGGACGGAATCAGCCAGGTGCTGCCCGATGCGCTGGCGCGCGCGCCGGGGCGCGGCGCCTGGATCGGCGTGCCGCGAACCGAGCTGGAAGAGGCGCTGGCCAAGGGCAGGCTCAAGGCCGCGCTCGCCCGGGCGTTCAAGGATGGGCGCTTCGATATTCCCGAAGATCTGGGGGAGCGCGCGGAAAATGCGCTCCAGCGGGCTTTTCTCGAGCGGCTGGGGCTCGAAATGCGGGCAGGAAAGCTTATCTTGGGTTCCGACCGGATCGCCGAGCAGGCGCGAATGGGCCGGGTTGCCTGGCTGGGTCATGCGGCGGATGCCAGTGACGATGGCGCGCGCAAGCTGGATCAGGCATACCGTGTGGGTCTGGATGAAGAAGGTTCCGGAAAGGGCGGCTTGCGCTTGCCACTGGACCGTGCGGCGTTGTCTGTGGCATTGGGCCGCGACAATGTCGTCCATCTGGCGTTGGCCGACATGGAATCGGCCGAGCGGGTGAGCGCCCCGCTTCGTCGCTTGCTGCATTTTACGGGTGCTGTGCCAGCGGCTGCAGGCGCTTCGGGAAGCGATCTGTCGATGGCCGCTGCACCAGGCATTGCGACGACGAATTGAGATTACGAAGGAAACGAACAGGCGTATGAGCGATAACGAAAACACACCAACGCGCACCCGTCGGCCGCTTGGGCTGAAGCGTTCGGTCGAGGCTGGCGAAGTCAAGCAGACTTTCAGTCATGGCCGCACCAACAAGGTGGTGGTCGAGGTGAAGCGCCGCAAGTTCATGAAGCCCGGCTCGCCGGAGGCCACGGCCTCCACGCCTGCTCCGGCTCCGATCGCCAAGGCTCCGGAGCCGAAGGCCCCGGCGCGCCCCGCCCATGTGGCCCCGACCGGCGAAACCCGTCAGGAAATGCAGGCTCGCCTGCTGCGCGAGGCCGAGGAGTCCCGCCTTGCCGCCGCGGAAGAAGCCAATCGCCGCGAAGAGGAAGACCGCCTGCGCGCGATCGAGGAAGAGCGTCGCCGCGCGGAAGAGAATCGCAGGCTCGAGGAACAGGCCGAACAGCAAGCGAAAGCCGCCGAAGCCGGCGGCGATGCGCCTGAACAGGCCGCGCAAGTGCCGCCTGAAACAGGCGCGGGCGAGCCTGAGGGCACGGCCCAGAAGGGGCCGGAACAGGATCGGCCCAATACGCAGGGGAATGCTAACGCGGAACCCGCGCCGGCGCCGCGCAAGTTCACCCCGGTGCAGTCTCCCAAGCCCAAGCGTGTGGAGAAGGAGGCGCCCGGCAAGAAGGGGCCTGGTCGCGAGGTTCGCGATAACCGTGGCGACGATCGCCGCCGCGGCGGCAAGCTGACCGTCAACCGCGCCTTGAATGACGATGAAGGCGCGCGCGCGCGTTCGCTGGCCGCGCTCAAGCGCGCCCGTGAAAAGGAACGGCGCGCCCACTTCTCCGGGCAGCAGCAGCAGCGCGAGAAGCAGGTGCGCGACGTCGTCGTGCCCGAAGGCATCACGGTGCAGGAACTGGCCAACCGTATGGCCGAAAAGGGCGCCGACCTGGTGAAGGCGCTGTTCAACATGGGCATGATGGTCACCGTCAACCAGACGATCGACCAGGATACGGCGGAACTGCTGGTCGAGGAATTCGGCCATCGGATTCAGCGCGTTTCCGAAAGCGATGTCGATATCGACACCTCGGAAGACGTCGATGCGGATGCA
>Ga0172382_10005672_pt1 | contig 18523 bp, 15 predicted proteins | sample Leawel138RmetaG_FD_122245 | JGI IMG/M metagenome (GOLD analysis project Ga0172382, IMG submission 122245) | Leachate microbial communities from a municipal landfill in Southern Ontario, Canada - Leachate well 138R metaG | ecosystem: Engineered > Solid waste > Landfill > Unclassified | place...
ACGGATTTCTTCTCAGGCATAAACCACCATTAACCTGCAGATTTTCTCCTGTCATAAAGCAATCATCTGAAGCTAAAAATACCGCTGCCGCTGCAATATCAAGACTGGTGCCCACTCTGCCCAAGGGATAACAATCTGCAAAGGTTTTAACCAGGGCTGCACTTTGCATCGCGTCCGCTGTCATCGGCGTAGCAGTTATACCTGGGGAAATACTGTTGGCACGGATCCCCTTAGAGCCAAATTGATTGGCGACACAACGAACAACGTGATCAGTACCCGCTTTTGTCCCCATATATGCAGCATGATCATCCAGCATTATTTTTGCAGTTGCCGAAGATATTTGAATGATTGACCCACCTGTAGGCTCCATCGCCTGAACAAGTTTTTGCATCCACATAAACGGACCCTTGAACTGCAGATCGATAATACGATCCAGATCCTCTTCAGTATTCTCAATAAAAGGAACCAATAAACCCCAGCCCGTACAATTAAGCGCAATATCCAATCGCCCGTAAGAGCCGATAATAGTATCAATCATATTATCAATGGATTGCTTACTACTAAGATCACACAGCACCCAGTCTCCATCAATTTGGCCTGCAAAATCACTCAGTTCATCGGCATTACGACCTGACACAATAACTTTTGCACCTTCCTTAGCAAACTCACGGGCAATCACTTGCCCCATATTGTCTTTACCTGCCGCGCCAACGATAGATGCAACTTTTCCGGTTAACTTACCCATAGGAGACCTCAATTATTATCTGTAGCGTTTTTATTGTTTATGCCAGCATCGACAAAACTCAAGAAACAATCCTGACTGACTTTAATTTGCATCATATTGCCTATAAGAGATCCCCGCAAGGGCTCCATCACAAAAACTTTAGTGTTAGACAAGCTTGTAATGACACGAATACCCTTATTACTTTCCAGACTTTCAACGACAAACAAAGTGACCCGTCAGCCAGGATAGATAGCCAGACACCCACATGAGCGAGCACCCAGACGCTTAGGTAAAACGATATAAATACAAAAAAAGGAGGGGAAAATTAATAAAAACAAGGAGTTAGACAGGAATGGCGCTTACTTAATTATAAATACGCGGCGCAATGGAGCCTGGCCCACTGGCGCTGAGGATCAACTCAACGAGCCCCAGCACTACGACCAAGCCTCCCTAAGCAAACATATCATCATTAAAAGTCTTTTAGAGCTTATACATTGCTACGTTTCGGCCCCAGTTAGAGATCCCGATGCTTGAGAGCTCTGTTTCGCCGATGCCCTCGACTCCGCCAGAGGGCTATCTAGCAGATTGTTATCTTCATATATTTGATACAAAATACCGACAAGGTAATTCATCACCCTTTTTGCACGGGCGTTTTTACGTGCCGACATATGACTCAAAGCCATACCCTTCATTAAGAACTGCACCAAATCATGGGCAGCACCAAGCGCCTCAAGTTTTTCCCAGTGAGGGAATACAGTCTTGACCGTTTCCAAGAACTGCTTCTCAAAATCCTTCTCAACCGGCTCAACCAACTGACGAAGCTCCGCATCCGTACGAGATGCCGCTAACAACTCTTCATAGGCAATAAATGAGGGCAAATTGACATATTTCCAGGCCGAATCAACTGACTCTTTAATGCTTTTAATGGTCAATCGCCGATTAGGCCTATCGATATCAGCCATTAAACCACTATATTCATTGAGCCGTAGGTCGTGCAAGTACTCAATCACCGCCTTCATTACAGACATGCGCGAAGGAAAATGATGCATCATCGCACCCCGCGACACGCCGGCATAATTTGCTATCAGAGCCGTGGTAGTGTTGGCGTAACCCAGCTCAATAAAACATCGAATAGCGGCATCTAAAATTGCCGCTCGGGTCATTGTACTCTTCTCAGCCTGCCAACCCTTCTCGTTCCGAGCTGGCTTTGCAGTCTTTTTAGCAGCTTTTTCAACTGGCGCTTTTTTACGGGGTAATTCCTTAGGCACTTTTAACAAAATCCTCAAAACAGTTAGTTCTTCGCATATCCTACGTTACCAGACAGCTGTTTCTTTGTACATGCATAAATCAGCCCGCATCAAAAATCAGCCTATTTACCCCAAAACAATCATACTTGTTTTTTTGTTTACATCAGGTATAGTCCTAAGAAACCAATAATCAACCTGTCAATGAGGTCTGCTAATGCCCTATCAAACTGAGTTTCTCCTTCGCGTTTATCGCACGATGAAAACCATTCGTGAGTTTGAAGAGCGCTGCATCAAAGAATTCGAAAATGGTAATATTCCCGGCTTTGTTCACGTATCTAATGGTCAGGAAGCTGTTGCAGTTGCCGCCTGTATAGAGCTAAGCGATAAAGACATCATCGGCAGCACTCACCGTGGCCACGGCCATAGCTTAGCCAAGGGCTGCGATGTTGGCGGTATGATGAAGGAGATTATGGGCCGAGCCACCGGCGTATGCAAAGGTAAAGGAGGCTCTATGCATATTGCTGACATGGATAAGGGCATGATTGGTGCCAATGCCATAGTAGGTGGCGGACCACCACTGTGTAATGGCGCGGCTTTAGCATCTAAAACTTTAGGTACTAAAGATATCGCCCTTTCATTTAGTGGCGACGGCAGTGCTAACCAAGGCACAGTGCTAGAATCACTCAACTTTGCCGTGGTACTTAAGCTCCCGCATGTATTTATTTTTGAAAACAATGGTTATGGCGAAGGCACTGGGGTTGATTATGCCCTGGGATGTAAAAGCTTAACCGAGCGAAATGCTGCTTTTGGCATGCCTTCCGAACATGTCAACGGCAATGATTTTTTCGCTATCTATGACGCTTGCCAGCGCGCCATTAAACATGCCCGCGATGGCAAAGGCCCCAGCGCCATCGAAGCTGAGACTGTTCGCTTCGATGGTCATTTCGTCGGAGACCCACAGCTGTACCGTGGTAAAGATGAAATCAAGCTTGCTCGAAAAAACCGTGACTGCCTGAAACTATTCCGCGAGCGCGTCACCACTGAAAAATGGCTCACTAACGATCAGCTTGATGCGGTTGATGGTGAAGTCATGCTGCTGATAGAAAAATCCGTGCAAGAAGCTCTTGCTGCCCCCCACCCAGATCCTGCTACCGACCTTCTCGCGGACGTCTACAGTTCAGTTTATTAAGGAACCAGCTATGAATACTTCAGCAAAACCTACAGGTAAAACTTCGATAAAAACCTATCGGGAAGCAATTAATGACGCGCTGCGCCAAGAAATGCGCCGTGACCCAACCGTTATTATCATTGGCGAAGAAGTCTCAGGCGGTGCAGGGACACAAGGGCAAGATGACGCCTATGGCGGTGTTTTTGGTGTTACTAAAGGCCTGATGCCCGAATTTGGACGGGAACGAGTAATCGACACCCCTATCAGCGAGTCCGCCATTATTGGTGCCGCATCCGGCGCTGCCAACAATGGTTTACGCCCTGTGGCAGAACTGATGTTTATGGATTTTATCGGCGTCTGCTTTGACCAGATATTCAACCAAGCTGCTAAATTTCATTATATGTTTGGCGGCAAATCTAAAACACCCATGGTTATCCGCGGTACCGTCGGAGCTGGTTGGCGCGCAGGTCCACAGCATTCCAATATGCTGCACCCTGTACTAACCCACATGCCCGGTTTAAAAGTTGTCATGCCCAGCAATGCATACGATGCCAAAGGCTTGATGGTACAAGCTATTCGTGACAATGATCCGGTTATGTTTTTAGAGCATAAGGTCATGTACGACACAACGTGTGAAGTACCAGATGAGCTTTATACCATTCCTTTCGGTGAAGCGAGTTTCGTCAGAGAAGGCACCGACGTCACTATTGTCGCCATATCCAATATGGTGCCTCGTGCTATTGCCGCAGCCGATGAACTCGCCAAATCAGGCATAAGCTGTGATGTCATTGACCCCCGCACAGTATCTCCTCTTGATGATGAAGCCATTCTAGAAAGTGTAGCAATAACCGGCCGCTTAGTGATTGTTGATGAAGCTCACGAACGCTGCAGCTTAGCCGCAGACATCTCTAGCATCGTGGCGGAAAAAGGCTTTTACAGCTTAAAAGCCCCTATCCGTAAAGTCACTGCCCCACACACACCGGTACCCTTTGCACCAGGATTAGAAGATGCTTATATACCCAGTGTGGATCGCATCATTGAAGCCGTTAAGGATGTGTTGGGAGCATAATTATGTCTAATGATATTAAAGCTATTAGCATGCCCAAATGGGGCATGGAAATGTCTGAAGGCGTCGTCGGCGACTGGCATGTAAATGTTGGTGATAACGTTAGCGCCGGTGATGATCTTGTCGATATTGAAACCAGCAAAATCGTTAACACCGTCACCGCCAGCGAGAGCGGCGTACTTCGGTTGATTATCGGAAAAACTGGCGATACGCTGGATGTAGGGGCTATTCTTGGGGTCTTGGCTGACGCACAAACCAGTGATGCAGAAATCCAAGCCTTCGCAAACGGCCTAAGCAAGCAAGGCATAACCGAAGATGTACAGGAAAGCAAAGCAGCGGCCGCTGAAATAACATCAACGGAGCCAGTGCATCAAACCGCGGCAACCAGCGAGTTAAAATCAACGCCTGCTGCAACAAGCACTGATACAAGCAATTCGCTCTCATCACTCGCAGCTGGCGATGATGATAGTCAGTTACACGCCTCCCCTATTGCACGGCGGCTAGCTAAGCAATATGGCGTTAATTTACATAACATTAATGGTACAGGTCGCTATGGCCGAATTTCCAAGCATGATTTGGAAACTGCAGTCAGCAACGCTGGCGGCTCATTAATCGCACAACAAGCACCCCGATCACAGCCACAGCGTATTCGGGACGACAGCGCCGTCAAAGCAACCCCCGTCGCAAGAAGAATGGCCAAGGATCTTGGCATCAACTTAAACGACTGTCGTAACAGCGGTAACCGCGGTCGAGTCTGCAAAGCCGATGTAGAGGCTCTAGCCTCGCTCAGTAACAAGCAAACAGCCCCCGAGCCTACCACTGTTGCTGCTCCAGTAGAAAACCCTCTAACAAGCCAAGCTATGTCTGGCATGCGCAAAACAATTGCTGAACGGCTGCAATCCTCAAAGCAAACTGCGCCTCACTTTCGCGTGCAAATAGACGCGAATATTGACGCTTTATTAACTGTACGCAAACAAATCAATGCAGCTAATACACAGGCTAAAGTTTCAGTTAATGACTTTATTGTTAAAGCCTGCGCAACAGCCTTAGCGCAATTCCCAGCAGTGAATGTACAGTTTGATGGCCAAACCATTAAGCAATTCAAGCACGCTGATATCTCCGTTGCCGTGGCTATCGATGAAGGCTTAATCACTCCTATCGTTAAATCCAGCGACACTAAAGGCCTTATCGAGATATCCAATGAAGTCAGAGATTTAGCAACCCGAGCTAAACTAGGCAGACTTAAACCTGAAGAGTTTCAAGGCGGAACGTTTTGCGTATCCAATCTTGGCATGTTTGGCATCAAACAATTTGACGCCATCATCAACCCACCTCAGGGCGCTATTTTAGCAGTAGGAGCTGGAGAGCAAAAAGCCATTGTTACTAATGGGAGCATTGTCATCGCTACTGTACTGACACTGACACTTTCAAGCGATCATAGAATTATTGATGGTGCCACTGCCGCTCAGTTTATGTCCACACTCAAAGGGTTTATCGAACAACCCGCGACCATGTTGGGCTAACAATATGACTAAACAGCAATATGATTTAATCGTAGTGGGCGGCGGCCCCGGTGGTTACGTTGCCGCTATCCGAGCAGCCCAATTGGGCTTTAAAACCGCACTCATCGAAAAGCAAGAGTTAGGTGGTGTCTGCCTGAATTGGGGCTGCATTCCAACCAAAGCCTTGCTTCGTGGAGCCGATGTCGCTCACACATTAAAAGAGGCTGAACATTTTGGTTTTAATCTCGGTGAAGTTACCTTTGATATAAAAAAACTCGTCCAGCATAGTCGATCAACTGCCAGTAAATTAAGCCAGGGCATTGGTTACTTAATGAAAAAAAATGGCATCACCGTTATCAAAGGCACGGCAAGTCTGTTAGATAAAGATCTGCTCGCCGTTACCACAGATAACAATACAATTAACTGCAGCGCCAAGCACATTATCCTTGCAACAGGTGCGACAGCTCGAAATCTGCCCTCAATTAAAATTGATGGCGATCGGATATGGGGCGCACGCGAAGCAATGACACCAACCCAATTACCAGAAAAACTACTGGTGATAGGCGCAGGGGCTATAGGCGTTGAATTTGCAAGCCTCTATAACGATTTAGGTAGCGAAGTTACTTTGGTAGAAGCCCTGGAACGTATTACTCCTGCCGAAGATGAGGAAATTTCGGCGCTCGCCAAAAAAGCATTCACAAAACGTGGTATTAAAATTTTAACTAATACCACCCTCACAAAACTAACAACATCATCAAATTGCGCCACGGCAATACTTAATAGTAACGGTGAGGAGCAATCAATCACCGTCGACCGAGTGATATTAGCCGTTGGTATCAGCGGCAATATTCAGCAGCTTGGACTTGAAACTCTAGGCGTTAAAACTGACCGAGGGTTTATCTGCACAGATGAATTCAACAAAACCAATGTAGTCGGCTTATACGCCATTGGCGATGTTGCCGGCCCTCCATGGCTCGCCCACAAAGCTAGTCATGAAGCCGTTATTTGTGTAGAGAAAATTGCTGGCGTTGACGGCGTAAAAGCACTGAATAAAACGCGTATTCCCGGTTGCACCTATTGCCGGCCACAGATTGCGAGCATTGGCTTAACTGAAGCACAGGCAGTAGCTAAAGGCTATGAGCTTCGCGTTGGGCGATTTAATTTAAGCGCTAATGGTAAAGCACTCGCAATGCATGATGCCGAAGGTTTGGTAAAAACCATTTTTGATAAAAACAGTGGCGAATTACTTGGCGCTCACATGATCGGTCCAGAAGTTACTGAGCAAATCCAGGGATTTGGCATTGCCCAGCAACTGGAAGCTACAGAGCATGAATTACTGCATACTGTATTCGCTCATCCTACTATTTCAGAAGCCATGCACGAATCCATATTGGACGGACTTGGTATAGCTATTCATCAATAGAGCTGTATTTATGAAATTACAAATACCAATACACGAGGGCCTATTTACCTGGCCAGATCCGGAGCCTCAGCTCTTGGGTAGTCGTTGCACTCAATGCGGCGAAACAACCTTCCCTGCACAAAAAGACTGTCGTAGCTGTGGGGGTAATGATACTACTATCGTAAAACTCGGCAACAAGGGTACCTTGTGGACCTGGACCATCCAGAGTTTTTTACCCAAAGCACCCTACAACAGTGGCGAAACTGCAGAGACATTTGTTCCCTACGGCGTAGGGTATGTTGAAATGCCCGGTGGCGTCCGTGTTGAAGCTCGCTTAAAACCAAACCGTGCAGAAGATTTAAAAATTGGTATGCCAATGCAACTTGAAATAGAGCCGTTTCGAACCGACGACCAAGGCAATGACATTATGACTTTTTACTTCAGTGCTCTACAGGAGGGCTAATCGTGGATGTAGCAATAATAGGTATTGGCTTACACCCTTTTGGCCGCTCGCCAGAATTGTCCGGCTTACAACAGGGGGCCAGCGCAGTACGCTCAGCACTCAAAGACGCAGGCTTGGACTGGAAGCAAATACAGTTCGCATACGGTGGTAGCCAAGATAGTGGTAATGCTGACGCATTAGTGAATGAACTGGGTCTAACCGGTCTGCAATTCACCAACATCTGGAATGGCTGCGCGACCGGGGGCAGCTCACTACATGCTGCCTACAGTGCCATTAAATCAGGCGAATACGATGTCGGCGCCGTAGTAGGCTTTGATAAGCACCCACGAGGAGCGTTCAACCCCAGGCCTAAAGACTGGGGATTAAATGACTGGTACGGTGAAACAGGGCTAATGCTAACCACCCAGTTCTTTGCTCTGAAAACACAGCGCTATATGTACGATCATGGCATTACCTGCGACGCCCTCAATAGAGTCTCGGAAAAAGCATTTTTGAACGGCTCTTTAACCCCAACTGCATGGCGACGGCAGGCACTTAGCTATGACGAGATAGCTAATTCCACCATGATCAGTGATCCATTGCGCAAGTACATGTTTTGTAGCCCGGCAGAGGGAGGCGCCGCTCTCATTTTATGTAATGCCGACATTGCAAAAAAATACACGAGTAAGCCCTTATATTTAAAAGCAGCCGCTGTGCGCACACGCCACTACGGTAGCTTTGAGGTATTCAGTCCTTCACAGGCAATGGACGTTGCCAATGCCCCCACCGTCACTGCGTCAAAAGCTGCCTTTGAACTTGCCGGGGTTGGTCCAGAAGATATAGATGTATTACAACTACAGGATACCGACAGCGGCACCGAAATTATTCATATGGCTGAAAATGGCTTTTGTGAGCACGGTGAGCAGGAGAAATTATTACGAGAAGGCGCAACCATGATCGGTGGCTCCATGCCGATCAACACCGACGGAGGATGCCTGGCCAATGGCGAGCCTGTAGGTGCATCAGGGTTACGTCAGGTTTATGAAGTATGTATGCAACTTCGTGGTGAAGCCGGAGCTCGACAGGTTCCAAACAATCCTGCAGTCGCTTATACACATGTGTACGGAGCTCCTGGTGTTAGTGGCGTCAACATAATCTCACGCTAAAAATAACTTTATAATAGGAATCTATTTATGAGTGATTTAATTAAGGTCAGACAACAAGGCGATGATAATCGCTGCGAAGGGATCACCTATCAAGATCTACTTGATCAGGAAACCGTTGAAGTCCCCGCTTATCTTCGTGAAAACACCAACCCTTATATGGGTGACGAAGACCTGGATGTTTCACGCTGGGTTTCTAGAGAATTCCATGAAAAAGAAGTTAAAAAATTATGGCCAAAAGTGTGGCAGGTAGCCTGCAGAGAAGAAGATATTCCCGAAGTAGGCGATCACCATATTTATGAAGTGATTAATGAGTCCGTCATTGTCACACGCTCATCAGCCAATGAAATAAAAGGCTTTATTAACTCTTGCCTGCATCGCGGTAGAATTTTGCGCGATGATGACGGTAGCGTGAACGAATTCAAATGTCCGTTCCACGGCGCGACCTGGAACTTAGATGGTGAATTTCAGGGCATACCATGTAAATGGGATTTCAAACATTTAGATCAAAAAGACATGAGCCTACCCCAAGTAAAAGTAGGAACATGGGGAGGGTTTGTATTCATAAACTTTGATCTAAACGCAGAACCTCTTGAAGATTATTTATCTCCACTACCCGACCACTTCAGCCGTTTCCCCTTACATGATTATTACAAAGCTGCTCACGTACAGCGTGTAGTAAAATGCAACTGGAAAGTCGGCACAGAAGCATTTATGGAGTCCTTTCATACGATAGCTACGCATCCTGAAATATTAACCTTTACTGGTGATGCCAACTCTCAATATGATACTTTTAGCGATAACGTTAGTCGCTCAGTTACGCCAATGGGCATGGCAAGCCCACATCTGCCAAATGTAACCGAAGCTGATACACTGCGCGACATCCTGGAACTATCTGGTAGAATGGCGGTAGATAGCGCTGAAGGTCACTCTATCTCCGAAGATATGACCGCACGTAAATATGTCGGTGAAACCAACCGTAAGATGTTTGAAGAAATTAGTGGTGATGATCTTTCTGATGCAACACTGTCAGAATTAGAAGATGCTATTTTATATAACTCATTCCCTAACTTCCAAATTTGGGTTGGCTATCACGGCAATATTGTCTACCGTTTTCGACCTAATGGTGACGACCATAACAGCTGTATATTTGATACGATGATTTTAATGCGCTACCCCAAGGGTACTAAAAAACCTGATGCAGCGCTCCTTAATATATTACGGCCCGAGCAAGCATTTAGCGAAGCAAAAGAACTAGGTGGCCTTGGACCTGTATTCGACCAAGATGACGCCAATATGCCACAAGTACAAAAAGGCATGCTGGCATCTAAAAAAGGAGCTGTAAGCCTTGCGAGCTATCAGGAAAGTCGTATCCGCCACATGCACCTAACGATAGATAAATATTTAGACGCATAACACCCCTTGCTGGGTATCAGCTTAGGCGATACCCAGCCTTTTTGTAAAAAATAAGTTATTACTCTGTTTTATACATAGTAACTAAATTTTAAAAACCAGCTATGGTGAAAGACAAATTATGACTAAACAGTATTATCCATTGTTTGCAGCCAGTGAGCTGCCTGAGAACAGCAATAAGGCTGTAACTATCGCTGGTAAAAACTTATTAATTTGTAACGCTAATGGTCAGTTTTATGTGATCGAAAATATGTGCACCCACCAACGCGCAGAGCTTACAGGTGGCCGTATTAGAAACTGCTTTATATCTTGCCCTTTGCACGGAGTACGATTTGACCTTCGCGATGGCAAACCCAAAGGTGAGTTGACTAAAGTACCGTTAACAACTTATGAAATAAGAGTCACAAGCGATGGCTTACTTGAAGTCAGCGTGTGATTAAATGTTTTTAACATCGTAAAATTGTCAGGTTTATTGGTATATACCTGCACCATCTAAAGCGCCGGTTGATAGTGAGTGCGGCGCCATTATCAACCATTCACTTCAGCTAATTATTGATTGCACCGGCCTCAATCCACCGATATATTTTATCTATCTTATCACTTGTTAATGCTGGCGCCATAAACGGCATCCGTTCACCAACTCCACCCACTTCAAGCTGCGACCCAAGCAGTTTATGCATAAGATAGCTTTGCTCAGGATCACCGGCAGCAACTCTTTTCATCGAAGAACCCACTGAATCAATACCGACCAAATTAGCATAAGCCCTTTTTGGAACCAAGGATATTAATCCAGGCTCATTACCCGTTATATGGCAAGTAGCACACCGCCTTTTTAACAGCGGAACAATATCCGATTTAAAAGATACTGTTGCCGCGTCTTGTGAATATACCATCGATGCCGACAATAGTGTTGCAACGGCAACCAAAACTCTGGCCGATTTAAACATTAAATACTACCCTTTACTTAGAACGTTCACGCAAAGCATTCTTAGCTGCAATATAACCATAAGTCATCGCAAGGCCAATAGTTCCACCTGCGCCAACATAAGCATTACGGGTAACGCTAGAGATACAATTGCCCGCGCCATAAAGGCCCACAATAGGATTATTATTCTCATCAATAACCTGCGCTTTTCCGTTGGTCACCGGCCCACCATTAGTATCTAAAACACCAGGGGCAAGAATAATGGCATAGTATGGCCCCTTGCTTGTAAAAGGGTGCATCGTCACATTGGGATAGCTATTCTCTTTATGACCACTGTCTTTTTGAAAATCACTCCAGACCAAGTGCCATTCTCTATCATAAGCATGATCCCCGCGCTGAAAGTCCTTATCCCTGCCAGTGCGAGAAAACTTATTAAAGCGGGCAACAGTCTCTTTCAGGTTTTTATTGAAATCAGCTGCCAGCACAAAGCCGCCTGTTCGCGCGGACAACCCTGCCAGGCGCTTGCTGATTTTATCACCCAATTCAGCTAGCGTATCCGCAGCAATAACATACTCAGCTTTGCTGTGAACAGGAGGCAAGCCATTGCCTAAACCAATCGACTCAGCGGTACGACGGTCATAAACCATCATCATTAAATGATTAGGGTATTCAGCATTAACAGGATCATATTGTTGGTGGATTCGCGTCCGGTCATTATAATTACGGTGCTCATTAACCACCCGCTTACCATAGCGATTAACCAGAATCATAGAATCACCAGGCGGTACAAACATACATGTACCTACTGCTCTATTCTGCAAAGCCTGTTCTAAAACTACTTGAGCACGCCACGCACCACTTAGATTACCTAGCCGTGCGCCAGTGGGCTTTGAAATACCAATAAAGTCGCCCATTGCACTCTGCTGCGCACATGAGCCATAAACAGGCACGTCTTGGTGAGCATCGATCAACTCTACGTTATGGGCAAAACCTCCGGTACCAAAAATGACACCGTTACGAGCCTTATAATGCTTGCTAATGCCCTCAGCATTTACCTGCACCCCGACCACATCGCTGCCCTTCATAACCAAACTTGTTACAGCATGCTCAGTCAGAACCGGCGTATTATGCTTGGCTAACCAATCTTCCATCTGCTCGATTAAACCATAGCCGTGAGCATAATCTCCTGAAGCTGTGGCTGCAGCCAAAGGACGACCGCTAGGTACTTTATTTTCAGCCACATGTTCTAAATAATCGGGAGCGAGAGTATCCCGAGCCCACATACGCCACTCTCTTACATTGAGCGCACCGATAGACCTGACAAAATCGACCATTGCTGAACCATTATCATAAAAGGCAGCAATCTTATCGTAATCATTTTCATGCAATCCATAATATGGCTGATCAATTTGATATTGGTTTGGATATCCATAACGACACATATATTGAATACACGAATCACGCTCGTCTTTTACGCCCCGAGCCTTTAAACCAAAGTGATTCGGAATCCAGAATACACCACCTGATTTTGCCGTGGTGCCCCCAGACACGGCGGCTTTTTCAAGCACCAATACTGACGCACCACCTTCCACAGCCGTAACAGCAGCCGTCAGTGCTGCCGCCCCGCTGCCCACACAAATAATATCAACCTCTTTATCCCAACGAACTTCAGAGGCATTAACTCTAGCCGAAGCCACACCTAATGTAGCCGCAGCACCCAGTGTAGTTATACCAGAAAGTAATTGCCGACGATTAATCCCAACTGTGTTATCGGTCATCAAATAATTCCTATTATTGCTTGAAATAATATTAACCCTACATAAAAAAAAGCCCTTCATATAGTTTATATACGAAGAGCTTAAATTTAACTAAGCGTTAAAAGGTATACATAACCTCAACGCCCCACTCACGTGGAGATCTAGCATTCCCGTACTTCCAGAGCGCACCATTATTTGGACTACCCGCAGTTGGCCGAACAGGACTAACAACATAATCATGAGTATAACTATCTTCATCGGTTAGGTTGCGACCAAATAAAGCAACTCTCCATGAATCCATCTCATAACTAACTGATGAATCTACCAAGGCAAAAGCCTCAACTTGAGCACCAGCATGATTAGTAAGCGTTGCTTGATAATCATCACGCCACGAATACCCTGTGCGCCAAACCAATTGTCCCGCACCAACATTCCAATCGAATACGTTTTGAATGGAATAAGTAAATTCGGGAGCACGGCGAAGCTCTAAATCACTTTCATCAGCAATAATGCCATCACCATATATATCAGCATTGAACTCTGTATATTCAGCATCAAGCCAACCGGCATTACCCGATACTCGCCACCAATCGGCCAGCAATACATTAAACTCCAACTCCACGCCGTTAAATTCAGCTTCACCTACGTTTCTAATAGCCAGTTCTTGAGCTGTAGCAACATTCGATGCGGGTAAGGACACCTCTATTTGCATATCTTCATAGATCATATGAAATACGGTGGCATTTAATTGTAGACGGCCATCGAAGAGCGTCGATTTAACCCCTAGCTCCCAGTTGGTTAAAGTCTCTGGGGAAAAACCTGACGCCAAAGTTTCTGGTGTCGAGCCCCGTGGAGAAAAACCACCGCTACGGAAACCTGTAGCATTAGTAAAATAAACCATCAGGTCATCAGTAAAATGATAGCGTGCACCCCAACGGTAAATCATATCGTTATCAGTACGCTCACCACCCGCATTAGGGCCAACATTAATAACACCAGTATTTGTATCAGTAACATCACGATCCATGCGTTTTGTTTCTACTATATAACGTGCACCAGCTGTCAATACTAATTTATCATTTAGCATGGCGTAATCACCTTCAAAGAATATCGAATGTGATTCTGAGGACGTCACTGTATCTTCAAAAGGATTCCAATCTGTCGAAAAAGCTTGGGTTAGCTGATAAGACTCAGCATCTGCTGAGGCAGAAAACAAACCAGCCTGCCAAGTTAGGCTATCGCCCGCATCACGACTCAAGCGTATCTCATGGGTAATCTGCTCGTAGTCTCCGAAACGATTCACATGATAGATAACAGCATTTACACCATCCATATCAGCGGCGTATTGATCATCAGCCGCTAACCAGCCACCGATATAGGTCATGGTAAAATCTTCGGTAATATCAACACTAAACTCAGCGATAACCTGCTGTGTTTCTAACGACATCTGACCAATATAATCGGCTGTACTTTTACGGCGATCAACAGACTCTCCAGGTAATCTTGCAGGGTCACCCAAGGCACCACCACATTGATAACCGAGACTTTGATATATCCCACAAAAAACATCTTTCGTATTAGTGGCTGTAGGTATCAGAGCAGCTGGCACACCATCCATATCAGAATAATTTGCTTGAATTTCGCCTCTGAAGATATCATTTGGCTCCCACAAGAAATGCGCACCCACTCTTACTGTGTCATTTTTCCCCATATCACCAGCGATACTATTTTTAGTATAACCCTCACCTTGATTTAACGATGATGCCGTCAATTTCATTGCCCAAGTATCTTCACCGTAATTGAACAGGGCATCGATATCTGCTTTTTGATAGCTACCAGCACGCGTTCTAATTTTACCACTGGTTTCATTAAGCTTTGGTTTGAGACGATGGATATTAATCAACCCGCCCACCACGTTCTTACCAAACAACGTGCCTTGAGGGCCGCGTAATACTTCAATACGCTCTATGTCGAGAAGATCAAAAACCTGCCCTGTGCCCGTTGCCAATGGCACCCCATCAACAGCAACCAAAACCGTTGGATCAAAAGCCTTTTCAACATCTTGATAGCTAATACCACGTATAGAAAAACCACCGCCACCAGGTGTGCCCGTTTCAATTTTATCCATAACTACGTTGGGGGCAAACTGTGCCAATGATGTTGTATCAAGGGTAAAAGAATTTTGAATATCTTCCCCAGCAATAGCACTCACTGTCACCGGCACATCCTGAATACTCTCTGCACGCTTACGTGCAGTAACTACGACCTCTTCAAGACTTGTTGCAGAATGAGAAGGGAGAGAGATTAAAGTCCCACTAAAAACAGATAGCACACTAATTGCTTTACATAGCTTTTTTTTATGGCTATTTGGAAACAACATAAAACCTTCTCCTAATAATTCAAATTATTTTTACTAAAAAACAAGCACTAACATTAAAACGATAAAATATTTAAAATAAATTAATCTATCAAACACTACAGCTGAAGTATTAACTTACCCTTATTAGAACCATCAAAAAGCTTCAAGAAAACATCCAGGGTGTGCTCAAAACCAACAACTATTTCATCTTTGAAACTTATCTCTCCACTATCTAAAAGCTTGGCCATCACTCTCGCGCCTTCTTCAAACTGATCCAAATAATTACTGACGAGAAAACCTTGCACAGTCGCGCCTTTCGCTAAAATCTGCCACCAATTGTAAGGCCCAGGTACAGGCTCCGATGCATTGTATGTAGAGATAGCGCCACAAAATACAATACGTGCGCGATCATTAATATTGAGTAGGGCTGCATCTAAAATCTCACCACCTACATTATCAAAGAATACATCCACACCATCGGGACAAGCTTGCGCGATAGCTTCAACTAAATTACCGCTGTGCTGCTTATAATTTATTGCCGCATCAAACCCTAAAGACTCCGTAATCCAACGACATTTTTCATCAGAACCAGCCAAACCAACCACTTTACAGCCCATACTTTTTGCTATTTGTCCGCCCAACGAACCAACAGCACCGGCAGCAGCACTCATCAACAATGTCTCACCTGGTTTTAGTTTGGCTGCATCAGTAATACCGAAATACGCAGTAAGACCAACAGCCCCGAATACGCTCAGGTAGTAATGCCGCGGATGCTTATCGCCAACAGGAATTTTATTTAAGAAAAATCCATTAGAAACACTGTACTGCTCCCAAGCATTAAGGCCGTATACTATATCTCCGGCCTGATAATCAGGGTGATTGCTTTCAACAACAGTCCCTACTGTAGAGCTTCGTATTGCGGCATTTAACTCAATGGGGGGCATGTAACTGGGCTCATCTCGCATCCAGCCCCTTATCGCAGGATCAATAGAGAAAAACTCATTCTTTATTAACAGCTCGCCAACCCCTAGCTCAGAAATTTCAACTTCCCGCAAACTTACATCTTCTGCTGTTGGCTTGCTTAGAGGACGCTGACGTAGGTAAAACTGCTTACTGGTTAGATTCATAGAAACACGTATTATTTAATTTATTTAAAGGAACTATACACCGCAAAACATAAAAGGCAAGTCTGTTTGTTTTAATTTTTTTTATGTAGTATGACTTTGGTGCAGGAGACTATAGCTAAGTTATAAGCATCCATTATAACAGAACCACACTCACCACTTAACAATAACGTTAGATTCACTGCAACAATAACAGCTAACTATCAAAGAGAGTATAATTATGTCATTTACAGGACCTATAGAAGATCGCCTCGCTATTCGTGAGCTATTAGACTGCTATGCGGACGGTGTTAACCAAAGAGATGCCGACATATGGGGCTCAACATGGGCCGAAGATTCTGTCTGGCAACTACCAGTGGTCCCCGGCATGGAAAACGTTACCGGAAAAGAAAATATTGTTACAGCATGGAACACATCAATGGAATTATTTCCATTTGTTTTTATGAGTATCTCTGTTGGTAACATTGATGTTCAGGGGGATAAAGCTACTGCTCGCTCCTACACTGCCGAAGTCGCTATCATGCAAGATGGTACCGAACTACGTCCTAGAGGACAGTATGATGACGTATTGATAAAAGTTGACGGGCAATGGCTATTTCAGCAACGATTATTCCAAAGCCTCCATGGCGAATAAATCCATATAACTCATATCATATTTTAATTACATATAGATTAGTTAATGAGCCTCTATCTCGCTAAATAAAGAGGCTCAATATTACAACCAACACACCCTATCAATTAAAGTCAGCCTGGCCTGCTGCAACAGCATAATGACTGTCGCGCACAGGCAGCTATTCAATTACTAATCTTTCGACATGTAATCGTTTAAAACCTCATGAAAACGCTGCAAACGACGCTCTTGATGCGGCAAGTAAAAACCTTGATAGCCTTCCGATGATAAACCCTCCTGCTGCATTTTAGCGATACTCAGGTCCTCATCAGCTGTCGTACCTAAAGATTTTTCACCATACATAAGCTCTTCATGCTCAGCATCCTCAATAAGCAAATCAGGACCGCCAGCAGGTGATGGAGTGTGGGTAATTCCATCTATCTCTGGCACCATCCACCAGTGATCAAACAAACAACGCTGAGGATCACCAGAAGGATGAGGCCTTGGACGCAATAATTGAACGCCATCTGGCCCTACGGTGATAACGGAATTGGGGAAAATATTGTAAATGACATAATCCGTGAATTGATAATCAGCATAGTCAGCATAGTGGAGATAACCCTTTTCCTTACCTTTTTCACGCTTAGCTTGCTGTAACGCTTTACGAATTTTAGCGTGATTTTCTTTGCCGCGATAATCATCAGGATCCAGATCCCACATCCGCATAATGGCTGCCAAATGCTCTGCCACCTCTTCGCCTTCATGTAGCGACGAGGGATTATGCGAAGGAAACCAACCCCGATTATGCCCTTCCGCAAAAGTGTCAAACTGACAAGACTTGTAGTTCGCTTCAATATAGGGAATCAAACCCGGATGTAGCACCTGAACATGATAAGCCTCATTAAAATTGTCAGTGATTATCTTCCAATTGCAAGGGCTATCTGCGGTCATATTCAAAACACGAACCATGTTCTCCATCTTATAAGAGCCCAGCTCTCGAACAACAGTATCACCCAAAAACGTCTCCAGGGGCTCGGCATTTTCATCCATATTTATCCATACCAAACCAAACAACTCTCTGCATTTGATCTGTTTCAGCCGCTTATTACCACACGGGCTGCCCTGAACATAATCCTCTTCATTAGGTACAAAAACTATCTCACCTGCGGTATCAAATTGCCAACCGTGATAAGGGCAAGAAAAACGTTCTGCAAATCCTTCTTCCGCTGACGTAATACGGGTACCGCGATGCGGGCACGAGTTATAAAACGCCCTAAGCACATCATCTTCACCGCGAACACAAATAATAGAATCTTTGGCCAGATCAACCGTAATGTACTCCCCAGCCTCTTTAACGTGGCAGGCCATGCCTGCCAAGGTCCAGGTACGCATCCATACCTTTTTCCACTCTTCACGAGCGTATTCTGCATCGATATAACGGTCTGCGCTGACTTCGTCATGACGCAACTTAGCTTCGTCATGTTTTTCAGGACGGTCTAGATCACTGGCCAATATATATTGATTCATAATTAAACCCTTTTAATCATTAAAAATTTAAGCAACTATAAGCAACTACCAAAGCGCAAGTGATCGCTATTGCTCACCAAACAGATTTGACAGC
>Ga0172382_10005673_pt1 | contig 18523 bp, 19 predicted proteins | sample Leawel138RmetaG_FD_122245 | JGI IMG/M metagenome (GOLD analysis project Ga0172382, IMG submission 122245) | Leachate microbial communities from a municipal landfill in Southern Ontario, Canada - Leachate well 138R metaG | ecosystem: Engineered > Solid waste > Landfill > Unclassified | place...
ACGCTTACTTCGGACCTCATCTCACGATGGCAGCCCTTGCGGTTCGGCTAATGGTTCCCGTCATCAGGGTCCATAGAGGACTTTCACCTCCGAGCCAGTGCGCCCTGCCGGCGCACATAAAAAAACCCCGCCTTATACGGCGGGGCAGGTTTACTTTATCTTTCGCGTTTACCCGAAGATACCTACGGCCTTCTGTGCCATCACTATGAAAGTTCTGGGGAAAATACCCATGTGCAGAAGGGCCCACATACAGATGAGCATAACAAGCCCGTACTGAGGTGCCCGGTCGACCGCTCCCGCTGCCTCACCGATGGGTTCTCTGAAATACATGTACATCATAACCCTCAGGTAATAGTATGCGGCCACAACACTGTTCAGGAAGCCGATGATGGCGAGCCAGTAATACTGGGCCTTTACGGCCGTGCTGAATACGTAGAACTTGCCCATGAACCCTGCGAGCGGCGGCACACCAGCCAGTGAAAGGAGGAAAACGCTCATACACAACGCTATAAATGGATGCCGGGCACCGAGTCCGGCGAAACTGTCGAGGTCGCTCGTGTTGTCACCCTTTCTCTGCACCACGATAACCGCCGTGAATGCCCCGATGTTCATGAATGAATATGCCATGAGGTAATACAGCATACTCGAGGCCTCTCCCCTGTCGCCAGTGATGAAGGCCACAAGGATATAGCCGGCATGCGCAATGCTGGAGTATGCAAGTATCCTCTTGACATCACGCTGAACGAGCGCCGTAATATTCCCCACGGTCATGGTAAGGACGGCGAGAACCCATATGATCTCCGACCAGCCGAACTGGAACGGGATGAACGCGGTGAAAAAAACCCGTATCAGCGCCCCGAATGCCGCGGCTTTTACTCCCGTTGCCATGTATGCGGTTATCGAGGTCGGTGCACCCTGGTACACGTCCGGTGTCCACATATGAAAGGGGACCGAAGCAATCTTGAACCCAAACCCGACGAGAAGGAATCCCAGACCGATGATGAACATTGTCGCCGAGAAGGGCTGCTTCATAAGGAAATATTTTTTCAGATCCACAACGTCGATAAGACCGGTCGACCCATAGATCATAGACATACCGTACAGCAGGAAACCCGTTGCGAACGCGCCCAATAGGAAGTATTTCAAGGCCGCTTCGACCGATGCGAGCTCGCTTCTCAGCAGGCCGCACAGAACATAGATCGCAAGTGACATCACTTCGAGCCCGATAAAGATCGTGACAAAATGATGTGACGAGGTCATGACCATCATCCCGAGCACGCCGAACATAAGAAGCGCATAATATTCGCCGCCCCCGATCTCTTCACGGTCCGCATAGCGCAGCGACACTAGTGCCACCAGGATCAATATGGCGAGGAAGAGGCTTTTGAAGAAAGTCCCGAAATTGTCTATCGTATAGAGCTGATTAAAGATATCGAGGTTCATCCCCCACATTTTCACCGTGAAAATAAGGGCGAACAAAGATCCGGCTATGCAGAGCACTCCGGAGATCTTCGATGCCACGGGTCCTCTCGTCAAGCAGCCCATGATAAGCAGCACAAGGCCGAACCCGGTAAGTATCATTTCGGGCACTATCCATCTAAATTCACTGGCAGGTATTAAAGCGTCCATTAATCAGACCCCTATCTCGTCATATTCGTGTTAGTTACTTCTGCTGCCGCTTTTGCAGTGGCGCCTTTATTCTGTTCAAGCATTCTCGCCTGGACGTTCTTGTTCTTGACAAAGCTCAAATACTCGTTGACTGATGTATCCATCTTATTGAAGAACATCTTCGGGTAGACACCCATCAAAACTATGAAGAAGACCATGGAGCAAAGGATGGCAATCTCCCGGCCGTCGAGGTCTTTGAGGTCCTTGTTCGCATCCTTTGTGACAACGCCGAACATGACCCTCTGGAACATCCACAGCATATACACCGCACCGAAGATGACACCGGTCGTCGCCAGAATCCCGTAAACCGCATTGGCCTTGAATGCGCCGAGAAGGATAAGGAACTCTCCGACGAAACCGTTCGTACCAGGAAGCGCGATGGATGAAAGGGTTATGATCATAAAGAATACGGCAAATATCGGCATCACCTTGGAGAGACCGCCGAAATCTGCGATCATCCTCGTGTGCCTTCTTTCATATATCATGCCGACGATTAGGAAGAGGCCCCCGGTCGAGATACCGTGGTTGAGCATCTGGTAGATGCCGCCCTGAACGCCCTGCATGTTGAAAGCGAAGATGCCGAGCATGACGTAACCAAGGTGGCTTACACTCGAGAAGGCGATAAGTCTCTTGAGGTCGGGCTGCATCATGCTAACGATAGCGCCGTAAATTATCCCGATAACAGCCAGTATCGACATGAGCGGTATCGCGTCGATAGCAGCAGCCGGGAAGAGGGGGATCGCAAACCGGATGAAGCCGTATGTACCCATTTTCAGGAGAACGCCCGCAAGGATGACACTACCGGCAGTAGGTGCTTCGGTGTGGGCATCAGGCAACCATGTGTGCACCGGGAACATTGGCACCTTGATGGCAAATGACAGGGCGAATGCTGCGAAAAGCCAGTACTGCTTCGCGATCGGTATGCTGGCCTTGTAGAGCTCCATCACGTTGAACGTGTACACACCGCTCTGCGCGTAATAAAAAAAGTACAGGTAAAGGATGGCGACCAGCATAAGAACGCTGCCAGCCATCGTAAAAAGGAAGAACTTGATCGCAGCATAGATACGGTTCGGTCCACCCCACACACCGATAAGAAGGTACATCGGGATTAGCATCAATTCCCAGAAGATATAGAAGAGGACCAGGTCGAGCGCACAGAGCGTACCGATCATGGCAGTTTCAAGGAAAAGGAACATAATGTAATATTCTTTTACCCTGTCTTCGATAGCCTTCCAGGAACACAGCACGCAGATAACGGTGAGGAACGTGGTGAGCAGGACAAGAAGAAGGCTTATGCCGTCAATACCGAGATGATAGCTGATGCCCCAATCCGGGAACCAGTCCGCTTTTTCGACAAACTGCATTCCCTTCGCGCTATTGCTGAACTTGTAGAAGAGCGGGATGGACGCAAAGAGTTCGAACAGCGAAAATATCAGTGTAGCAGACTTGATGAGAAGGGTATTCTCCCGGTTCACAAAAAGCAGGATCACCGCTCCCAGAAGAGGGAAAAATATAAGAAATGTGAGTATTGGTATACCGAAAACTGAGAACTCCGTCATATACGCACCTTTACAAGATTCTCGAAATTAAATAACCGATCACTACTATAGCACCAAGTATGACCGCAAATGCATAGCCCTGCACCATACCGGTCTGTACCTTGCGGATGATCCCGCCAACACCGGCAAGTAACGAGGCTATGCCGTTTACAATACCATCTATGATCATCTCGTCAAAAAAGTCCTTGCAGAACCTGCCCAGTTTAAAGAGGCCCCTCACGAATATGAAGCCGTACAGTTCATCGATGAAATATTTATTGTGAACCAGCGTGAACAACCCGTGGAACTTCTCTACGAATTTCTTAGGAAGGTTCGGATTTTTCACGTAGAATAGCCAGGCGATGAATATGCCGAGAAGACCGATGATGACCGCGCCTATCATAAGTTGCATCTCTATGGCGTGGCCCGCCCCCTCGGTCCCTCCCGATGAGGCAAATGCGGTACTGATGATATTGAATCCGCCGGCATGCGCCGTTGCGGGTGCAGCATGGTGGCCAAACACCGGCTCGAGCCATTTTTCAATATGGTTCGAACCACCGAGCAATGCGGGGACGCCCACATAACCGCCGATGAGGCTTAAGACGGCAAGGATCATGAGCGGAACCGTCATGATCCTTGGCGATTCATGGATGTGATGCTTTATCTCCTCGTCAGCCCTGCATTCCCCGTGGAACGTACTGAAGAACATCCGGAACATGTAGAACGCGGTCATACCGGCAGTGATGACGCCGATAAACCAGAACCAGATACTGTCATATTTGCTGAATGCCATCCAAAGTATCTCATCCTTGCTGAAGAACCCTGAAAAGCCCGGTACGCCAGCAATCGCAAGGCATGCGATGAACGTCGTCCAATAGGTGACGGGCGTCTTTTTCCTAAGCCCGCCCATCTTCCTCATATCGAGCTCTCCGCTCATGGCATGCATGACGCTGCCGGCCGCGAGAAAAAGGAGACCTTTGAAGAAAGCATGGGTCATAAGGTGAAAAATACCGGCCGCATATGCGCCTGCGCCGACACCCACGAACATGTAGCCGAGCTGGCTCACGGTAGAATACGCGAGGACGCGCTTGATGTCATACTGGGCGGTGCCGATCGTTGCAGCGAAAAATGCGGTCGCCAGACCGACAATCGTAACAACGAGAAGTGTCGTCGGGGCGAGAACGTACAGGAAATTGAGACGCGCGATCATGTAAACGCCGGCGGTAACCATCGTGGCAGCGTGGATTAACGAGCTGACAGGTGTCGGACCTTCCATAGCATCCGGCAGCCAGACATAAAGGGGTATCTGGGCCGATTTTCCGGTTGCGCCGACGAAGAAAAGAAGCGTGATGATCGTTGCAAGCCCCGGCCCGATCAGGTGCACATTCGCCTGAAGTTCAGAGAATTTCAAGGTCCAGATGCCCTGGGAACCAAGGTATCCTACCAAGGTGAACAGGCCGAGAAGGAAGCCGAAGTCGCCGATCCTGTTCACGATAAAGGCCTTCTTGCCGGCATTCGCAGCAGAGTCCTTCTCGTACCAGAAACCGATAAGTAGATACGAACAAAGGCCGACGCCCTCCCATCCGACGAACATAAGAAGAACGTTATCGCCGGTAACGAGCGTCAGCATCATGAAAACGAACAGGTTGAGATAGCAGAAATAGCGTCGAAACCCGGGGTCGTCATGCATATAGCCGACTGAATAAATATGGATGAGCGAGCCGACACCGGAGACGATAAGACACATAATGATCGACAGTGCGTCGATCCTGAACCCGATCGTCGTCTTGAAGTCACCCGACACGATCCAGTCGAATACGGTCTTTTCAAATACCCTGCTCTCGGGCGCCATCTGCAGGAACTGTACAAAAATGGTTGCGGATACAGCGAATGAAGCTATGACGGAAAGACACGCAACCCAAGCGGTAAGAGTCTTCGGAAAGCGAATCCCGAGAAGGCCATTGATCAAGAACCCGATCGCGGGAAATGCCGGAATAAGCCAGATAAGGTCAGCCATTTAAAACCCCTTCTTTAGCCTTTAAGCAGATTAACTTCATCTACGTGTACTGTGCCCTTGAGCCTGAAGATGAGCACGAATATAGCAAGGCCCACCGCCGCTTCGGCCGCCGCAACAGCCATGATGAAGATCACGAAGATGGTCCCGTCAAGCGAGTTCAAGAAATTACCCGAGGTGATAAAACTCAAATTCACCGCATTCAGCATGAGTTCGATGCACATGAAGATCACGATGGCATTCCGTCGTGTGATGACACCGATCGCTCCTATGGTGAAAAGCACTGCGGACAACAGATAGTAAAGATCCTGCGGTATCTCGGGCAACATTATCTCTCCTGTTCCTTTCTTTTCCTGGCAAGCAGAACGGCGCCGACGATCCCCACGAGGAGAAGTATCGAGGCAATCTCAAATGCGAATGCATACTTGCCGTAAAGCACGGTCCCTACGGCCCGTGTATTGCCTATTTCCGCAAGCTTCTGGGCAGTGTAAATGCCGTGCTGTCCTGTGTTGCTGTATGTATAGACTCCTGCAAGGATCTGCAGGAAAAGTATTATTGTAATAATCGACCCGATCAATTTCGGGAAGGACTTTTTGTGGCCCAATCGCGCACCCCACTCCAAGTGGATGAGCATGATCACGAAAATAACGAGCATCATTACCGCCCCTGCATAAACCATGACTTGCGCAACGGCTATGAAGGTCGCATTAAGGGTTACATACAGGACCGCGATGGAAAAGAATGTCACGATCAACCATAATGCGCTGTGGATCGGGTTTTTGCGTGTTACCATGATAATGGATGCACCCACCGCTGTGAGGGCCATCACAACAAAGATAAACCATTTAAATCCGAGTCCAATGCCGATCATTTTTTATCCTCATACATCGAAAGGAGTTTTTCCGTATCCAGTACGAAATCTTCTTTGCGGTAATGTGCCTGTTCGTAATCTTTGCCGAGATTGATGGCATTGACCGGGCATGCGTCCTGGCAAAAACCGCAGAAAATGCAGCGCCAAGGATCTATCTCATACTTGACGGGATAGCGTTTCCCGTCGAATTTCTCGCCGATCTCCAGCGTAATGCACTGGTTGGGACAGGCAGCCACGCACAAACCGCATGCGACGCAGGCCGTCTCGCCCGCCTCATTTTTCTTGAAGTAATGTACGCCTCGCCATCTTTCCGGCACTTCGTGTTTCTTTTCGGGGTACTGGTACGTAATGGTCTTCGTAAACACCCGTGAAAATGTCAGCCGAAGGCCTTTGAGGAGAGGAAGGACTATCTTATCTTTCATTACAGCACCCCCATTGCAACGAGGGCAGCAGTTACGACAACGTTAAGAAGCGTGAGAGGGAGAAGGAACTTCCAGCCGAACTGCATTATCTGGTCGTATCTCGCCCTCGGGTATGTCCCTCTTTCCCAGATGAAGAAGAAGATGATCACGAAGACCTTGATGATGAACCACAAAGGCCCGAGATACGCGGGGCCAGGGCCCATCCAACCACCGAGGAAAAGCGTGGTGACTATTGCCGCCACGGTGAACATATGAGCATATTCCGCAATCATAAACGTTGCGAATTTCATACTGCTGTACTCAATATTAAAACCGCATGCCAGCTCGCTTTCTGATTCCGGCATGTCGAACGGTGTTCTGTTAATTTCAGCGAGGCCTGCAACCAAGTAAAAGATGAAGCCGAAGGGATACTTGACAATAAACCAGAGCCCGGCCTGGGCATTTACGATCTCGCTCAGGTTGATAGACCCTGCAATTATGATCGTCCCGATGACGGCAAGGCCAAGGGCACACTCGTAGCTTATCATCTGGGCCGCTGCACGCAGGGCGCCGAGGACGCCGTACTTGTTCCCGGATGACCATCCACCAAGCACAACCCCGTATTCGCCGAGGGTCGCAAGAGCGAGAAGATAGAGGAGTCCAGTGTCGAGGTCGGCTACAACAAGCTTGACCTGCCTTCCCAAGAATTCTACCGTCGGCCCGAACGGGATAACGGCAAACAAGCTGAGCGCCGTAAACAACGATATTCCGGGTGCAAGCACGTATAATGTCTTATCGGCCTCATCGGGGATGATGTCTTCCTTGAAGAAGGATTTGACGCCGTCGGCAATAGGCTGGAGAAGACCGAAGGGGCCTACCCTGTTGGGTCCGGGCCTGACCTGCAGACGGCCGAGGAGCTTCCTTTCAAGGAGTGTGGTGTATGCCACGAAACCCATAAGAACGAGCACCACGACTATGTTCTTGACCACCATTATTGATAACGTGATAAGCTGTTCCATGCTTTAACCTTTTTTTACCGTCACTGCGATGTGTTTGGCATATCCATCGGTCAGATTTAAAATGTCCTGCCTGTTCTTCAACATTCTATATTCAAGCACGCCCTTCTTCAGATCTTCCTTGATCATTACAGGGTACTGTACTTTTCCATGGTCGGATTCAATAATTACCTGGCCGCCTTCCGTGATCCCCAATACGTCGGCGTCTTCCCGGGAGATGAACAGCTTGTCACCGACGATCAGAGGGTTCTGGAGGTACACCATTTTCGAGTAAATGCCCTTTCCCGCCAGGTGATGGTGGAAGAAGACGTTCTTCAGGACAAGGGTGAAAGGTTTCTGGGGGTTGCCGGCCGCTGCCTTGACCGGTACGGCCTTTGCCGAGCCATTCGTCGGCATCAGGCTTGCCTTACCAAGCTCGTCGGTCACGATGAATTCCTTGCTGCATACGACCGACGATGCCTCGGACTCATCCTTGTAGAGCCCGCCGCCGAGCCGGTCGAGAAGCATTCTCAGGAAATCGAACCCAGGCGATGCATTGCCTTCGGCCCGTGCAACCTTGCGCACATACCCGTCCTCGGCAATGTAGCTGCCCTCTTTCTGGGCGAAACTGCCGGTCGGGACTACAACGTGGGCATATGCCGACGTGCCGGTTTCGAACATATCACACACAGCCAGGAATGGCTTGCTCTTCAGGGCCTGTTCGACACCCTTTCCCGCGAGATAATGGAAGAGATCATCTTCGTAAATGAAAAGGCCGTCCGCCTTGCTCAATACATCTGACGGGGATGTGACGTCAGGAAGGAATGACAGGGTACCGACGGCATTGGACTGGAGGGCGGTCGGCATCACCGCGCCTGTCTTCTGAATGCCCTTTACGATACATAGATTCAGGAGGGTCTCCATGCTCTCGGTATTGCTGCTTATGCCCGTCCCGAATATGACCGCGACGGCCGAGGCGTCGACAAGGAGCTTGTAGAACCTGTCAACGCTCTTTTCATCCGCGCCGCTTGCCGCTGCCGCATCCGCTTTGCTTCCCGACAGGCCCTCGATACTGCCAGCCTCGGGATCATTTTTCTTATCGGTGATCAGCTGGGCGGCGATGCCGTTGAAGAATGCCGCATCAGAGCCCGGTGCGACCTTTACCCATGCATCGCTTACGCGTGTGAGGGAAATTGGCGACGGATCGATGACAGCCACTTTCGCGCCGGTATTTTTCATCGCTTCACGGACCTTGTTGGCAAGAAGGTGGTTGTTCCCGAGAAGGTCCGCACCCGCAACGATGATGAGATCGCATTTGTTCAGTGTTTCGTACTCATAAGGATACGGGATACCCATCCGGCGCATCGTTTCAAGCACCCTGCCCGTATGGTAATATCCGGCCGTACCTAAGATGGCCTTCGAAAAGATCTTTGCGATCTGTGTCATCATATAGGCTTCCTCGTTGGTTGCCCGGGAAGATACGATAAAACCGATCGTTTTGCCTTCTTTATCAAGTTTGATCAACGCTGACGCTGTTGCCTCGACGGCCTCGGGGAGTGTCGCCACCACGGCATCCGCTCCCTGCTTGATTGTCGGTGCGGCAAGCTGCGCTTCGTTATTTGCGAAATCATACCCGAAACGGCCCATCACGCAAAGCGAACCCTTGTTCGGAAAAAGGGACGGGTTCGTAACGACTTTTGTGATAAACCTGTTTTCAAAAACATCGAGGTCGATCGAACACCCGAAACCGCAGTGCGGGCAGGTCGTTGTCTGACGCTTCGTCTGCCACTTCCTGCTTTTCTGGGGGCTTTCCTGTTCGGTAAGGGCGCCCACGGGACACATGAAGAGGCATTCCCCGCATGAGACGCAATCGTCGGGGACCGTCGGCTTCATTGCGGCCTCTATCCCGGTCCCGGTGAGTTCCAGAACTTTCCGACCCGAGACTTCGCGGCATGCGTGAACACAGCGAAGGCACAGGACACATCTGTCCTCGGCATACCTGATCATTGCCGTGGCGTAAGGTTTTACCGTTTTCGGCTCTCTTTCCGCCTCGAGGTCGACACGTTCCAGCCTATGTTCGAAAACGAGGTCCTGAAGGCGGCACTCACCGGCGGAATCACAATGCGGGCATTCCAGCGGGTGATTGATGAGGAGGAACTTAAGATATTCCTGGCGCATCGCGAAGAGCTTGTCGGACTGGGTCGTCACCGATATGCCCTCGACAGCGGCGGTCGTGCACGATGCCATGGGTTTGTCGTACCCTTCGATCTCAACGATGCACAGCCTGCAGGAGCCAATGGGAAGAAGGTTCTCGTGGTAGCACAGTGTCGGGATGTAGATGTTGTTCTCCCGTGCAGCTTCCAGTATTGTCTTGCCTTCCTCGGTCTTTATCTCGTTGCCGTCTATCTTGAAAGTTATCATTCTTGTTCCCTTTTCAGCCAACTGCGATCATGCCAATTCGATAACAGCGAAGACACCGCGATGCCTCCGTGATCGCCTCATCGGTCCGGAACCCTTCCTCGAACTCTTCGAACGTCCATTTCCTGACCTCGGGAGCCATCGGCCGGAGCAGCATCCTCGGGTGGTCGCCCAAGAAGCCGACGTTTTCGTCCTTGTCGTACACCTTGAACTGACCGAAAAACTTCACGTATTTCTCGCTTTCCCTAGCCTTTGGTTTCTCGCCTCTCAAGTATTCATCGATCTTCCAGGCCGCGCGCTTGCCATTGCCGCAGGCACGAACGAGGACATCGGGACCCGTTTCGCAGTCGCCGGCCGAGAATATGCCGGGGATGTTCGTCTCGAATGTCTCCTGATCGACCTGAAAGGTGTTCCACTTCGTTATCGCGAACTCTTCCCTGTTTTCCAAGAACGACCAGTCGATCGCCTGACCGATCGCCGGTATCAGGATATCGGTTTCGATCACGAATTCGGAGTTCGGGACAGGGACCGGTCTTCTGCGGCCGCTGGCGTCCGGTTCGCCGAGTTCCATCCGAATACACTCGACGCCGACGACCTTGCCGTCCTTTTCCAGGATGCGCGACGGATTGCACAGGTAGTGGAACTCGACGCCTTCTTCCTCCGCCTCGTGGATCTCGACGGGGTCCGCTGGCATTTCCTTCTTCGTCCTTCTATATACGAGGTGAACGTCGGGCTTGCCGATGCGGAACGATGAACGGACACAGTCCATTGCAACGTTGCCGCCACCGACAACGACGACCTTTTTGCCCTCGGGATACGGATCTTTTCCGTTATTTATGTCGAGTAAATATTTCACACCGGGGATAAAACCACGATAGCCGGCATCTTCGCCATTAACACCCATAGGCTGCGATGTATGGGCACCGACCCCGATAAAAACCGCGTCGAATTCCTTGCGTATCTGATCAAGGGTGATGTCCTTGCCCAGTTCGACACCGTACTTTATGGTAGCGCCAAAGGATTCGACGAACTTGCCCTCACCTTCAAGGACCACCCTTGGCAGTCGGTAGTCAGGGATGCCCACCGCGGCCATTCCGCCCGGTTCGCCCAGTTTCTCGAATACCGTTACGGGATATCCCATCTGGGCGATGTAGTATGCACAGGAAAGTCCGGCAGGGCCGGCGCCGATAACGGCAACCTTTTTCGATTTGTCTATATTCGGCGCGATATCGCGCTTGACACTCTTATCAACTTCCCAGTCCGCCACAAATCTCTTGAGGCTCTTTATCGAGATGGACTCATCGATGTTTGCGCGCCGGCAGTTCGACTCACAGGGCCTCACGCAGACCCTTCCGAGGGTGCCTGCCATGCAGGTGTTCTCCCGGATCTTTTTGAGCGATTCCGTGAACCTCCCCTCGCTTATCGCCTCGACGTATGCCGGGATATCTAGTTGGGTCGGACAAACGCTCATGCACGGGGCAGTCACAGATATCCTATAATCGCCGGATTTCGCCTTGCGCCCTTCCGCTATCGACCGGTCAAACTCCGGGCCGAAGAAATCCAGGGCCTGAAGGAGTGGCACAAAGCCGGTCTGCCCGATCTGGCATTTCGACCCGTCCTTGATCTCGGCGGCGATAGTGCGAATTTTGTCGAGGTTTTCCTTCTTGCCTTTACCGTCGGCAATCGTCTGCAGCGTTCCCAAGATGACCTTGCTTCCGATCCTGCACGGTATGCACCGGCCGCAGGATTCCTTCTGGACGGCTTCGGCGTATTTCACGGACATATCGATTATGTCCACGTTCTCATCACAGAGGATGATGCCGTCCCAACCCATGAACGCCTTTACGGAAAGACCATTCTCAAACTCTCCGGGGAGCTTGACCTTCGGGGCTTCGAAAGACTCGCGGGCCTTGCCCCTGTTGTCTATTATCTCACCCTGCCAGGAACTAAAGATCACGTCAGCCATAATCAACCTTATTTATCTATTTCGCCGAGAACTATGTCGATGCTTCCTATCGCTGCGACAACATCGGCGACCAGCGATCCTTCGATCATCTTCGATACCGAGCCAAGGTTCAGGAATGAAGGCGGGCGGATCCTGACGCGGTAAGGTTTCTCCGTACCGTCGCTCATGATGTAGAACCCTAGTTCACCCTTCGACGACTCGATCGAGGCATAGGCCTCGCCCTTAGGCGGCCTGAAGCCATCCGTCATCAATTTGAAATGGCGGATAAGCGCCGCCATGTCATGTGCCACGTCTTCCTTTTCCGGAGGCACATATTGAGGTGCATCCGCGTTGATCGGGCCTTCGGGAAGTTTTTCGATAGCCTGCTGAACTATCCTTACCGACTGCCTCATCTCTTTAAGCCTGACAACGTACCTGTCGTATACATCACCATTCGTGCCAAGGGGTATCTCAAAATCGAAGTCTTCATAGCTGGAATACGGATATGCCTTGCGGACATCGTAATAGACGCCTGATGCGCGGAGCACCGGCCCTGTCACTCCGTATGTGATGGCATCGTCTGCGCTTAACGGGCATATGCCTTTCAGACGGCCTTTCCATATGACGTTCTCTGTGAGCAGTGTCTCATACTCATCGATCCTCCGCGGGAGATCATCGATAAACACCTTGGCTTCCTTGAGGAAGCCTTCGGGCAACTCTTCCCGCAAGCCGCCGAATCGTATATAATCGGGCATCAGTCGTGCGCCCGCAACAGTCTCCAGAACTTTGAGGCAGTTTTCCCTTTCACGGAACCCGTAGAAAAGGACCGTCATGGCGCCCATATCGAGGGCGTGGGTCGATATCCAGAGGAGGTGCGCCGCAATCCGCTGCAATTCGCTCAGCATTACCCGGATGTACTGGGCCCGTTTCGGGATCTCGACGCCGATCAGTTTCTCGACAGCGAGGACATAGGCGAGGTTGTTGGACATGCCGCTCGTATAATCGAGTCTGTCGGTCAGCGGCTGGCCCTGCCAGTACGTCCTGTTCTCGAAGATCTTTTCTATTCCGCGATGTAGGTACCCGATATGAGGGGTACTCGAAACAATCGTTTCACCGTCGAGTTCAAGAACTACCCTCAGAACCCCGTGCGTGGCGGGATGCTGAGGCCCCATATTGATCGTCATGTACTTTGTATCAGCCATTTATGCCTTCTCCAGATCCACCACGAAACGCTTATCAAAATCCTTGCCTTCGAGGGGAAACTCCTTACGCAGGGGATAGCCCTCGAAATCATCAGGGTTGTATATCCTGCGCAGATCAGGATGGTTAGCGAACGGCAGGCCGTACATGTCGTAGATTTCTCTTTCGAGAAAATTGGCCGCCGGCCACAGGTCGCTGACCGTCTCTATGCCTTCATCGCCACACCTGGTCTTCACCACGATCCGCGCGTTGGTCTTCTGTGAACGGAGAATGTACACGATCTCGAATCTCGGCTCCTCGCCGTTATAATCGATTGCAAACATGTCGACGAGCATATTGAAACCGAGGTCACGATCATATCTGCAATGATCGAGTGTTTCGCGGATATTGTTCTTGTCGACCATCGCACTCGGCTCGCCGGGAGGGGTCGGTACGATCTCGATCCCGTCTGCCTTACCAGATAGTATTTCTAGGTATTCAGTATTGTCACTCATGCGCTCTTCCCGGGCAATGATATCAGAGGTCTGTCTTTGATTGTTTCTTTCTGTATCTTCTTCTGAAGCTCCATGATTCCCTTCAGCAATGCCTCCGGCCGCGGAGGGCATCCGGGGATGTATACATCAACGGGGATTATCTGATCGACCCCTTGTACAACGCTGTATGATCTGAAGATACCGCCCGACGATGCGCAGGCCCCGTATGCGATGACCCATTTCGGGTTCGGCATCTGTTCGTATATCCTGCGTACGATGGGGGCCATTTTCTTTGTCAGCGTTCCTGCCACGATCATGAGGTCTGACTGCCTCGGCGACGGGCGAAAAACCTCGGCGCCAAAACGGGCAATATCATATTCCGCAGAGCTCGCTACCATCATTTCGAGGGCGCAGCAGGCAAGGCCGAAAGTGACAGGGAAAAGAGAATTCTTTCGGGACCAGTTTATGAGCCAGTCAACGGTCGATACCAGTACGTTATTTTCTACTCCCATTCCAATGCACCTTTTTTCCAAATATAGATATATCCTATGAAAAGAATAAACACAAAGATGAGCATCTCTATGAATCCGAAGAGCCCCAGTCTCCGGCTGACCACTGCCCACGGGTACAGGAAGATAATTTCGATGTCGAAAACGAGAAAAAGCATGGCAACGATGTAATACCGGATGGTCATTCTCCTGCGGGTGGGACCGGTTGTTGTCATACCGCATTCATAGGGGGCAAGTTTTGTTTTGCTTTTCGTCCTGTGTCCGAGAACATGTGAAAAGCCGATTATGGCGGCTGCGATGATCCCGGCAAGGCAAAACATGACAAAGATCGCTACGTACTCGAGCATGTCTCAAATCCTCTTAGAAGTTGCTGCATAAAAATACAAACCGGCAGAAATGAAACTTTTCGGGCCACTTTGTTCACAATTTCACAATGCCAAACTTTATCTTAATTTCGACAGTTTTGTCAATCAGAAAAATCGGAATGTCTCTATTTTTCGATGTGAGAGCATACCGGGCTCAAAACTTGCCCCTTATGCGATAATATTTTAGATGAAATGACCCTAAAACATGGTGCAGTTCACTGGCACTGAATGAAATTGTAAGATCTCATTTTTTTTACGAAAGAGTCTTTCTTCTCCATCGGTACGTTCACCCTGTATACTCCCTTCGGAAGCTTGTATTTTCTTAAATGCAGATTGTTCATCCTGTACGTCCTGTAGGAAACATCCATGGCATTGGCCAATATGCACGAATCGAATTCGCGGTTCGATTCGACGATCACTTCCGATATCAATACCGGGCGATACATCTCTCTGTCATCGACATGCAACCCGTACCGGTCCCTGTTCGCAATGATCTCCTTGAGGGCAAGTATCCGGAAAATGTACCTTTCGGTCTCTTCAGGGAGGTACATATCGAAGAAATCACGCGTCATCTGGTTCTGGATAGCCTCGCGTATCCGTCCGGGACCGGCATTGTACGCAGCCATTGCCAGGAGCCAGTCGTTGAACTGGCCATTGAGCTTCTTGAGATGTATGAGGGCGGAGCGGGTCGCCTTTTTCATATTGAACCGCTCGTCAATGCAATCATTGACGGTAAGTCCCTCCATCTTGCCAGTCTCTTTCATGAACTGCCACATTCCACCCGCATTTGAACGGGAGACTGCCCGCGGGTTCAAATAGCTTTCCGTTACTGCGAGGTAGATGAGGTCGGAAGGCACCTCCGCACGCGCTATCTCGTCCGTTATCATCGGCAGGTACTTGTAGTAACGCTTGATCACTATCGTCAGGAGCCCCCTGTCCTCAAGGAGCTGGAAGAATTCACGCTCGAAGCGTTCCCGATTGTCACGCTGAAAAATAGGGATCTTCTTGTCGCACAGGACAAGATTGTCCGGCAGGGCGTCCAGATTGAAAAGGTCTGCCTGCCTCTGCAGACGCATCACATCCTTCTCCAGATCGCCTATCCTCTTATCGGCCGGTGTTGTATTCTTCTTTGAAGGGCTTTGTGCCTGAAGTTTAGTCGCCCCGGTAAGAGCTAGGGCCATAAAACAGCATGCTATCGCCAGAACAATAAAAAAGCGCCCCGGCTTTACCATGGCGGATAAAAACTTAAATCTCACGGGCTTCATGATCCTTCCCTCACCATTTTGGTCAGGATCGATATCCTGTTACCCATACGTTCGATGATGCGCTTCATTTCTATCTGTACCGCTGCGAGGTTATCATATTTCTTACGGTAGACGGATTCTACCTCCTGCTTCCAGTGGTCAATGATCTCAATTTCTTTTTTGTTCATTTCGACGTCGAACTTCCTCCGAAGGTCGCGCATCATTTTCTCGCTAATCTCCATATGTCTCCTTCTCTTTCTTGTTCATGATGTGCCGGTAAACAAGAATGAGCAGCACGACGAGACCCAGGACTACCGGCACGATGACCGTTTCATATCTCTTGATATCATCGACAAAAACAAAGACTACCCGCCCGAAAAGATACCCGACGATACCGACAAGTATGCTCCAGCATATCGAGTTAAGGATGCTATACATAAAGAACCGGCCCACCTTCATATTCGTGCAGCCAAGCAGGATCAAAATAATAGCCCGGATACCGACAAGGAAACGAATAGCAAATATTATAAAGTTCCCATAGTGTTTGATGATCTTGTTCGCGAGCGGTACTCTCTTTCTGATGAACTCGAAACGTTCTATAATTGTTTTGCCAAAGCATCTCCCGATAGAGAAAAATGTGCAGTCCCCCGCAAGAGTACCTGCGAAGGCGTAGAACATGACCATGAGTATATTCATATATCCCAGACGGGAAAATATCCCGCCCAAGAGCACCGTGGTTTCGCCTTCAAGGAACGTGCCGACGAATATACCGATGTATCCGTATTTTGCAATGTATGCTTCCATATTTTATCGGGTAACGCCCGTAGCAGTCATGTGCCGCACGAGGCGATCAGTCATCCGATTGTGATATCTCCTTTTTTTTGGTACTCATTTTATATAGATTACGGTCAAATGGTCAACAAAATAGGTCATGGGTAACAGGCACCTGGCGATGGATAACGGCTAATGGGTGATGGCTAATGGGTATTTTTTCCATTGCCCATGACCTGGTCATTTTCTTTTTTCTGCACCATTTTCACGAGAATTATGCCGATCTCGTAAAAAGCATACATAGGTACCGCAAGCAGCATTAAATTATACACGTCGGGCGTAGGTGTTATCATCGCGGAAGCTACCACGATACCAAGAATTGCATATCGCCGAGTCCGTAAAAGCATTTTTGCTTTGACAATGCCTAATTTTCCCAGTGCGAGAAGGATGAGGGGAACTTCGAATGTGGCCCCGAATGCAAATATCATCGTCGAGCAAAATGTGATATACCGATCGATAGATATCATGGCCTTTAAAACCGCGCTTTCATATCCCGAAACAAGAAATTGCAGACCGGACGGCAGGACTATCACGTAACAGAAAACGCTTCCCCCGTAAAAAAGTAATATTGCGGCAAATACGAGAAGCCACCCGTATAGTTTTTTGATGCCGTACAATTCTTTCATTTCATTCCAAGCGAGAACGAAAACGATCGGCAGCGCGAGGAAGATTCCTGCAAACACAGCGAGTTTAAGGCTACTGAAAAAAACCTCCTGTATCGTAAGGTAATAGAGTTTAATGCCCGAGGCCTTTATCAGCAGGCGCAGAATGTGGCGCGAGAAGATAAAACTTACCGTTCCCGCCAATCCGATAAAAACAAGGGATTTGAGGATCACCTTCCGGATTCCCGCAAGTGCGGCTATTATCGTTTCGCGCTGCATTTAAACCCGCTCCGGGAAGTTCCCAGCGAGATGATAAATTTCAATGCATCATCCGTTCCCATATCCAGAAATAAAAGGTCGGCCTCCGGAGCAAAGATAATATACCCCGAGGTCGGGTTCGGCGTGGTGGGGACAAATACCGAACAATAGCGTACCCCGTTCAAGTCGACGCGGTTGGTCACAAGCCCTATCGCATATCTTCCTTTAAAGGGAAATTCAATGAGGACGACCTCCTTGAATGATCTTATCTTATCCGAGGAGAATGCCGCGGTCATGTCTTTTACAGACCCATAGATGCTCTTTACGATGGGGATCTTTGCCACTATCCTCTCGCCACGCGCAAATACCGTCTTGCCGAAATAATTGGAAACGAAAAGGCCCGTGAGATATGTAACGACAATAAAAATGAGGAATGCTGTCCCTGTTACATATACCTCACGCTGAAATACCTGAAAGAAAATATTCCGCAAAGCGGGGCCGATAAAATTCTCGATAAACGCCACGACCACGTAAATAATGTAGGCCGTCACGATCACCGGGATAAGAACAAATAAGCCCGTTATGAATTTTTTCTTCAGATGGTTCGCAAAGCTCATTGTGTGGACATAGTATCATGAAAAACCGACAAAAAAAACCGTAAGGCGTAAGACCTCTCTTTCTTGCCGTCATTCCCGCACCGGGCGGAATCCGAAACCTAAGTGGATGTGTCTCCCTGACACCGTCATTCCGGCTTTAGCCGGAATGACAATATGAAAGCGCGACTCCAACCATCGAGTTATACTGATGGACCATCAGGTTGCCCTGAGGGAGATCTTCGCCAAAAGACAAGGAGCCGCGCCATGGATACATTCATAGCGTTTGATCCGTACAAACGCTACACGTTGGTCGAGACGGAAGATATCGGGACAGGAAGGACACGGCGGTTCAGGGTGAACCATTCGCGCGAGGCGATCCGTGCCTGCCTCAAGGGGTGTGATGCAGGCGCTCCAGTCGCCCCGGGGTCGATAGGAAGCCGGTACCGGACCGTCGACGAGACCGGAGAGGCGGACGTTGGGCGAGTTTAGCGGCGCCTCCGGGAAGTCTGCCGGGGCCGATGCATCGGTACGCTCCCCTCCCTGACGGCATGCCTCACCCGGGACCTCCTCGATGAGCTTGTGACGGGCTACGTGA
>Ga0172382_10005675_pt1 | contig 18519 bp, 13 predicted proteins | sample Leawel138RmetaG_FD_122245 | JGI IMG/M metagenome (GOLD analysis project Ga0172382, IMG submission 122245) | Leachate microbial communities from a municipal landfill in Southern Ontario, Canada - Leachate well 138R metaG | ecosystem: Engineered > Solid waste > Landfill > Unclassified | place...
CAAACAATCTGGGTATACTGATAGTAGACATCGGGTCATCTCCTTTTGGTTGTTATCTTATTAGGAGTATTACCCGGTGTCCTTTTTTTACTCATTTTGGTCAACACTTACGGAGATGAACCCTTCGTTTGAAAGTGCAAACTATGTGGCTGAAAGGAAACCGGGTGGACTGGTTTATCTAATAGGTTATGAAAGTCTTTACCAAGAACTTATGCGCGTAGGTATGCAGGTTTATCATGCAGTAGAACGCCAACCAAAGAAGGCGGACTTTCTGTTAGTTGGTAATGATTCCCAGATCGGGATGGATAAGTTCACCTGTGCATTACGTGTCCTGCAAAATGGTGCGGAGTTTGTGGCGGTTAATCAGGATCCAACGGTGCCTAGCTCAGATGGTTTTACTCCTGGGACTGGGGCGCTTGTAGGAGCGATTAGTACAATGATAGGTCGCAAGCCTGATGTGTGCATCGGAAAATCAAGTCCCTTGCTGTTGCACAGAGCAGTGGCGGATCTTGATGTTTATCCTTGGGAATGTATAATGATAGGTGGTACTTTGGAATCGGATATTGTAGCAGGTAGGAGCTTTAGCGCTTATGCTGTGCTAGTAAGCACCGGAAATGTCAATCGGGTGTATTGCTCCGCTGCAGCATCGATGGTTCCAGATAAGATAGTCAACTCTCTAGAAGAACTTCTGTAACTGGAGACTAGTCTACCAGGGTAATATATATTCCTATGAAAGGGTGTTCTTAGTGGAGCTAGGTGTACTTATTGGGCAAATGGAGAACATGGAAAAGGAATTTGAGAAGGTTGTGGAACTCGGTCTTGGGACTTGTCAGGTTAGCTGTTGGAATGAAGCCCTATTTACTAGGGATGCTGGAAAAGCAATGAAACAAGCAGCAGCAGATGCAGGAGTCCGAATCTCTGCTATCTGGGCTGGTTGGCCTGGTCCTAAAGTCTGGAATTTTGTTGATGGTCCACTAACCTTGGGATTAGTTCCGAGGGCCTATCGGGATCGACGCCAGGAGGCGATTATTGCATGTTCCAAGATGGCCGAAGCCGCAGAGGTGGAGCATGTAGCGACCCACGTAGGGTTCATACCCGAGAACGCCAATGATCCAGCATACAAAGAAGTGGTTGTTGCCGTAAGATTCATAGCCCAGGCTCTAAAGGCCCAGGGCCAGACATTCCTCTTTGAGACAGGGCAAGAGACCCCGGTTACCCTACTTAGAACCATATCTGATGTAGGATACGATAACCTTGGTGTGAATCTTGATCCGGCGAATCTTCTCATGTATGGTAAGGCTAATCCAGTAGATGCCGTAGAACTATTCGGAAGGTACATCAAAGGGGTACACGTAAAAGACGGTGAATACCCGGTGGATGGTAGGAGCCTTGGCCGGGAACGGCCCGTTGGAGAAGGGAAGGTTGACTTCCCATTATTCCTCAAGAAGCTAGCCGAACAAGGGTATGCGGGGTCCTTAACAATCGAACGTGAAATCAGCGGTGAGCAGCAACGAATTGATATCCTCAAATCCATTGACTTGTTGCGCGGCTGGCTTTCTAAATAGGGCAGATACTCTAAGGAGGGGCCTTTATGCGGGGCCCCTCCTAATCTAAACCAGTCTCATTCCTGATAGTATCTCCAGTTAGCCTTTCCCTTGATTGGATGCAGCAAGGGCCAATAATGCTGGGTTCATATGTGTTGCTTCAATGTGTCCATGCAGGTGCTTCATGAGTCCGGACATGTCTTAAGGTATACGTGCTTTAGAGCATAATCTACGACTTCTCGATTAGTTGTATGTATTCGTATACTCGGTTAATCACGCCAACCGTAGCAGGAGAACCTCTATTAGAAAGAGAAAACCTATATTAATAGCTTTGTATGGGCATACGTATAAGCTCTCCTACGATGAAGAGCATTGCTCTTTAAGACATAGCAAATAGATACTTAGAATACAATCAGACCACAAAGCTTTTGTGCTGTCGTGAACTGTGAAAAGTATCTATACCGGAGGGACGGTGATCAAATCCAGAGCAAACGCCAAAACCGAACATGGTAGTACTATGTTAAAGGAGGAAGCGACTGGATGAAAAGACTACTGTTACTTCAGTTTTTCTACTGGTTTTACTAACTGGTCTGGCACTTAGCCGTACAACGATTACTTTCTGGCATGATTGGGGTGGATTGGGAGCCCGATATTTTGAAACAATGGCTAGACAGTTCGAAGAGCAGTATCCCGAGATTAAGGTGGAAGTAAGTTCTGTTGCAGGGCTCGAAGAGAAGCTATCCACGGCTATTGTTGGTGGAGCAGCCCCCGACGTAGTGTTCTTCCCCCGGTATCTTACGGGTCAGTGGGCGGCAAGGGCCATGCTGGAGCCGATGTCCCAGTTTGCCGCCGCATATGGCATCTTAGAGGAGCACTTTTTCAAGGCTACGTGGGATGAAGTGTCATATAACGGTGAGATTTGGGGTATTCCCTTTAGTACCGATGCCCGGGTCTTATTCTATAACCGACAGTCCTTCATGGAAATGGGTTTAGATTCCATGAAACCACCGAAGAACTGGGACGAACTAGTCAGCTACTCCAAAAGACTGACTGCAAGGACCCCTGAGGGCAAACTGGAAAAGGTGGGGTTTGTTCCAATTTGGGGGAATCAGTCGTTACTTATGTATATCTGGCAAAACGGCGGTAGTATGTTCAATGAAGACTATACAAAGGTGCTGATGGACTCCGAGGAGGCTGTTGGGGCCCTGCAATGGGTATGCGACTTTGTAGACATATACGGATATGGGGATCTTGGGGAGATGGGTGGCTCCTTTGGGTCGGCGGAGCAGACTCCCTGGTTTACCGGTCAAATCGCCATGATTACCGAAGGGAGCTGGAATCTCCACGGTCTCTTGGAGTATGTACCAGCCTTCTACGAACAAGATCTAGGAGTGGCAGCCCTACCCGGTAACGTAGAGCAAGCTACCGTTGCAGGTGGTTTTTCCTTTGTTATTCCTAGCGGCGCCGCACATCTGGCCGCCGCTCAAGCATTCATTGCTTGGGCAGTGCAACCGAAAAACCAGTTGGGGTTTGCTCTAGAGACTGGTGTGATACCTGCGGATGTGCGGGCAGGACATGATGAGTATTTCCGGGATCACTTTTACTGGCGCCCATTTATTGATGCCATGGACCTTTATGCTAGGGCCCGCCCAGCCCATCCAGCCTATCCGGAGATCGAAGGTCTCATGTTTGAAGCACTATGGAAGGCTCTTGCCAAAGAGCAATCTGCCTTTGCTTGTTTGGAGGACGCCACTACCCGGGGGCAAGCGATTCTCGACTACTACAATGCAGTATTTGGTTTCTAAGAGGGAGGGCGAAGGATGAGAATCAAGGTAGCTGTTGTGATCTTGGTGTTACTTCTTAGTGGAATATGCTATGCCAACGACGGTCTGTTGCTCTGGCAAATTGGTGAGTTTGATGACAGCTCTGCTGAACTAGCCTTAGGGCCGAACCGGTTTGGTGAGTTCCCCGGTTTCTTTCCTGAGGGACCTCGTTTTGTGATTGGGCAAAGTGACCCGGCCACCGATTGGCCCTATATTCACCCTGGGGCTGGGGATGCTTGGGCTAATTCCCAAGAGTGGGCGTTCACTATTGTCTTTGATGCCAAGGATGTACCCGAGGGGCAAACGGTCCTGTGGATTGATCTAGTCGGTGCCCATCCCCAAGCTCCTCCGGGACTCAAGATATCACTTAACGGGGAACAGTTGGGGGTTGTTCTACCAGAACCGGGCAATAATGCCCCTGTTTACGTGGATCCCGCTGGTGGCAAAGAAGAGATTATCGCTATTGTACTCCCATCAGATAAGCTGAAGACCACGGGTAATCAATTGACTATAAAGACCCAAGGGGGTTCTTGGGTAGTATATGACGGAATCAAAATGGTTTCTTTCCGGGGTAATGTCCCTGAAGGATTTCTACCTGTCGAGGAGGATCCCTGGGCTGGTATTACGCCTGTGATCAAACCGGGGATGGTAGTTGTTACACCTGCCCCCACCACCATGGGCGAACAGGCAATGCTGGTCTCATTACAGGGTCTTGTCAATCAACGGGTGGGTCGACTGTACCTTGGAGCAGTGACTGATCACTGGTTCCAGCAGGCGGTGCCCCTAAACCAAATGCCTGTTCAGGTGAAGAGTCCTCTGAAGGTTCTAGAGGCCTTCAAGCAGGAAGTACAGGGCCTTGTAATCTATGATCCTGCCTTGATAGACACCGTGAACGTCGCCTTTACCTTGGCGGGACTGAATCAGGCTATTGTTGTTTCGCCGGATCTGGCCCAAGAGTTGCTGGCTCGATGGGACGATCTGACTATCGTTGCTGATCTACAGGATCGGTGGTCGACTAGGCTAGAAGCCTATACCTGGGCCTATGCTGAGCTTTGGCCAAAGTGTAACCAAGGTTTTATCTTAAACAATAATCCCGGCATGATTCACATGCAGGATCTCCAGGTTGCTAATCGGGGATTTGGAGTGTATCTAGATGCGGGTATTCCCGAAGAACGGGTATTGCTTGAGGAGATCTATCGTCAGATGAACGCACTGGGCACAGTCTTCGGGTGGCCCGGGGGTGATGCTGATGCGGCGATTGATTTGGCAAGCCAATACGGACATTCCTATGTGGTTACCGACTGGTGCGATAACCTTAGTGTGCTCGGCAAGGGCATTCCTCCGGTTCTTAAGCAGGCCGAGCCTACAATGTCCAGTGGGGATGCCAAGCTTTACGTTACTTTCATCCTCGATCACGCTGGGGTTTTCCATTACAACCAGTTTCACATGCTGGATCTGTGGAATGACGGGGCCCGGGGACAGGTTCCCGTAGGTTGGACGGTACACCCCCGGCTTGTTGATCTGGCTTCTGGGATCATTGATTACTACTTTAAGACCGCCACTCCCAACGACTACTTCCTAGCACCGATCAATCCAAGCGGGTTTGTCCATCTTGAGGCAGTGCCTGATTCAAAGGCCTACGGGACGTATCTGCAAGGACTTCTGAAAAAGGCTGGCATAAAGCTTGCTTGGCTGGATTCTAGGGAAAACGCAGAATTTGACAAGCTCAGTGGGGAAGTCGTCTCTGCGCTCTTGGATGTTGCTACTTATGGAGGCCTGGATGCTGTGTTCTTTGGTAGAAGCACTTCTACCAATTGTAAGGCAGTGGTCTTAGGTGATGTAACTGTTTTCCCAGTGATGTATATGCATGGTGGTGAATCCGCAAAGGATCTTGCTTACCGTACTCATCAAAGTGGAGCGGCAAATGATGGATTTGTCGTCGTTGGCATCGACAGTTGGGGCGCTGGGCCAAGTTATGTAGCTGAGGTGGTCAACGCGCTAGAAGACATGGGTGATGTGATGGTCCTGCGGCCCGATGCGTGGGTTTCGTTATACACAGACATGCTGCGCTAAGGATAAAGCTGGGGGCTTCGGCCCCTAGCAACTACGGAGGTAGTATTATGTGGTACAGCAATGGACTAATGGCGATTTTGTGTTGCCTTGTGTTTTTTGCTTGGAGTGGTAAGGCTTTCGCCCAAGAACAGATTATCCAGGAATGGGGTCCGGATAGCTTTGCCCTATCACCCGATGGGTATGAGCAGTTTTCCCAGAAGTATTCAAGTCTTGTAATCGTGGATACCAAGGATCAAACGGCAAAGTCTAGCTGGCCGTATATCCATCCAGGCCCTGTGGACCAATGGGCCAATGCCCAGATGCATACCTTTGTGCTTTTGTTTGACCTAGCGGATATACCCAAGGGTGGAGTGCGCTTGAACCTGGAAATCGGGGATACCCACCAATCGGATCCACCGACTATCAGGGTGCTTATGAATGGACGGGGCGAAAACATTGCTCTAAAACCGGGAGCTGGAGTAGGGTATGCCAATGCCAATGAAGGTCAACCCAGTGAAGTTCAGATGCTCTTTCCTCCTGAGCAACTACGGGTTGGGGATAATCGACTGGCGATCACTACCCTTTCAGGTTGTTGGTTTACCTACCGAAGCCTGACTTTACTAGCGCTAAGCCAGGAGGTGGGGTACGAGGCCTCGATAATCGATATAGAACCACTGCCATTATATCCCTATACTGAAAGCGGCCCTATGGCCACAGCCCAGATTGTGATTAACAACAAAGGGAAGAATCTAGAAGGGGCCTATGTAAAGGTCCTGACTGGAGATCAGGCTTTAGAACAGTCTCTTGGTAACATTGGCTATGGGAAGTCTACCCGGCGAGTAAGAGTACCGAACATAGAACGGGGTACTTTGAGCATCACACTGCATAATGGTGATGGCACTGTAGTCTCAGAGTATGAAACCAGTTGGCAGGCCTCACGGAAATGGACGATCTATCTATTGCACCATTCCCATACAGACCTGGGATATACGAATCCCCAAGAAGAGGTGCTTAGGATCCATCTGGATAATATCCGGCGGGTTGCTCCCTATGTTCAACAAACAAAAGAGCATCCTTCAGAGTCCCAGTACCGGTGGAACGTTGAGGCGGGTTGGGCCATGGTCCGGTACTTAAGAGAGCTGGAACAAGATCCAAAGAAGCTCAAACAGTTGCGGGATCTAGTCTCAAAGGGGTACATTGGCATTGAAGGGTTGTGTTTCAATGAACTGTATAGCTTGGCGGGACTAGAGGAACTGGTAAGAAACATACTTCCCCTCCATCAGATGCTAAAAGATAAGCTGGATTACAAACCAATCACTGCTATGCTCACCGATGTTCCGGGGGTTCCCTGGTCCTTGATCGGACTGTTGGCCGATGCGGGAATAGAGTATCTAGACCTAGCTCCCAATGATGTTAGGTTGACTCAGACGATTAGGCGACCACTGGCCTTTCTTTGGCAGTCCCCGGATAAAGAAGGGGAAGTGCTAACCTTTGTACGGGTGGATCCACCGGTGTTTACCTACTTTGAGGGTAACCAGGTCGGTTTTACGGACAGCTTAATCGGCGTAGAGCAGGCCCTTCCCGAATGGCTTTGGCGATTGGAGCAACTTGGGTATGAGTACGATTTATACCCAATGCGGGTTCAAGGCGTTCATCCTTCGGGTCGGTATATAGATAACACTACGGCATCTTTGCAGCCTAGTCTTATTGCTAAACAATGGAATGAGAAGTATGCTTATCCGAAGATCGTTACTGCAACCAGTGTTGACTTTTACGAGGATTTCCGTAGGGCATACAAAGATCAGCTACCAGTGGTAACGGGGGATCTCTCCGACTGGTGGAACGATGGAGTGGCTTCATCGGCTAGGGAAACCTCCCTAAACAGACAGGCTAGAACAATGCTTCCACAAGCCGAGACCTTAGCCACCTTGTTAGGGCTTGAGTATCCAAGACTAACTACCGCGTATGAGAACTTAGTTTTATATCACGAGCATACTTGGGGCTCAGATAATGCTCTACCCACTAATCCTGTGCAACAGGTGATCTGGAGGGAGAAGGCGCGTTTTGCCGAAGATGCCTTTAGTACGGCACAGCAAGTACTCCAGGACTCAGTCGCTTTCTTGGCCAATAAAGTATGTCAAAACCCCGGTGAGATCGTAGTCTATAATGGTAACTCCCAGCCGATGAGCGGACCTGTGCAGGTTCTAGCGCCAAAGACTAATGTCCACCAAGTTGTTGATCTAGACACGCATGAACTGCATCGGATCCAATGGGTGACCGATGATATGTTCTTGTTTGTTGCCAAAGAGGTACCTCCCTTAGGATATCGCCGCTATGCCTTAAGTGATCAGAAACATTCAAAGGAGCAGGAGTTTCAGCCAGTGACAGCAAGTCAAAGGGATGGGCAGTCTGTCCTTGAGAACGACTTCTTCCGACTAGAGGTGAACAATGTTGGTCGGGTGCTCTCCTTCTATGACAAAAGCTTAAAGAAGGAATGGTGTGATGAAGGTTCTTCACATGGCCTTGGGGAGTATGTCTATGTTTTGAACCAAGAGCAGCCCATTAAGACCACTTCTGTGACCATTGAGGAATGTGGACCATTGTTTGCAACTATAGCTGTATATGGCCAGGGAATACACCATGAAGAGGTGGTACGCCGCTACAGTCTATGGGCTGATCTGAGGCAGCTGGATGTATCTGTGGAACTACAGAAGGCCGAAACGCTAAATACCGAAGCGGCCTTTGTTGCTTTTCCGTTGTCAATCGAGGACGGTAAGGCAGCTTGGCAGATCCCCGGTGCCGCGGTGAGATACATGCAAGATCAACTGCCGGGTTCCTCACTAGATTACCAATCCATGCAGTACTGGGCTGACATCTCCAGTGACAAGATGGGGCTGACCCTGGCAAGTAAGGATGCACCGTTGGTGTGGTTTAACGGATATAACTTACGGCAGTCAAGTATTAGGCCCTTATCAGCGGGCGCGATGACACCGGTATCAAGCATGTATTCCTTCGTGATGAATAACTACTGGCATGTAAACTACAAACGTAGTCAAGGTGGTAGTTTACTATTTCGTTACGCCCTAAGACCCCATGGGGGACCCTTGGATTCGGGTGAGGCCCATACCTTCGGTTCTGCCTTTGAGAACCCCCTCCAGTATGCTTGGTCCACCAAGCATGGTGCGGGCACCCCCGCGGATAGTCTGTTGGCCTTTGAATCTGCAGGGGAGATTGTGGTGGTTACCTGCAAATTGGCCCAAGACGGGGCAGGAATAGTGTTGCGTTTGGTCGAAGTCTCGGGACATGGTGGTGTGTGCCGCCTAGGATTAGGGAAACTCCTGCCCCTTAGGGCTTGGGAGACGAGCATCCTGGAGCAGCCCATCGATGAGCTGTCCCTGGTAGGTCATGACTTATTCCTAGAGCTCTTGCCCTTTGAGGTGAAGACAATATACATTGAGCTTTCGAGATAATTGTAAGCATAGGTATGAACGGAGATGGTAGTTGTGTGGACACAGAAAAAACGTGCGATTGCTGCTTTAGAAGGAAAGCAGCCCGATCGAGTTCCTACATTTGAACTGGAGTTTCAGCTGACCGAGGAGCTATTTGGACGCAGTTTCCGAAGGCCTAGTGAGGCCAGTACCGATACTGAGTTTAGGGAAATCTGTCGGCATAATGCTGCCCTTTATGTGGATGTAGCAAAGGAGCTGGAATACGATATCATTATGCTGGCGGTTGCCGGGGAGGATGAGGCCGCGTTACTCGAAACTGGCCGGCACATTAAGGATCTAGTGGGAGAACAGTATCTGTTAGTTGCCCATGGGGATGGTACCTTTGCGATTCCCGATGGGAATACGATGCTAGAGTTTAGCTACTGGCTACACGATCATCCCCAAGAGGTACACGAGCATGCTAAGAAAATGATGAATGATGCCGTCGAACGGAACAAGCGGCTCTTTGACGCCGGGTTTGATGGGTTTGCCCTGTGTGCGGATTATTGCTTCAATGATGGACCCTTCATGTCCCCAAAGATGTTTAGTGAATTCGTCACACCCTATCTAGCGGAGCTTATTGCCGCAATTCGTCAGATGGGCGCATATGCAATCAAACATACAGATGGGAATATCATGCCGATCGTTGATCAATTGGTGGACTGTAATCCCCATGCTTTGCACTCCCTTGATCCGATGGCGGGTATAGATATTAAGACGATCAAGGAAACATATGGTGATCGGGTGTGCTTAATTGGAAATGTGAACTGTGCCCTGCTGCAAACAGGTACGCCTGAGGAAATTGATCATTCTGCTTTATATGCCCTTACCCACGGGAAGCCCGGGGGAGGTTACATCTACTCCACAAGTAATGTGGCATATAAGGGGATGCCCCTGGAAAACTACACGCGTATTTGGCGGATTTGGAAGGAGAACCGGGACTACTAGGATTAGGGTCATTGGTAAAGCGTGGGCTTTACCAATGACCCCATTTACTAGCTTGCGGAGTCTTGATGTATTTTCCCTTGGTGTGCGGTGAGCTCATCAGTCAGTTCATCCATGAGGTCTTGTACACTTACCAGCTTGTCTACGCGATAGGCATTGGTACCGGCGAAGGCAAACCCTCCGTCCATCTCGCCCCTTTGGGCGTGGATTAGTGCTTCAGCAATACAATAACGGGCGGTCTGGGGCCTACAGTGTTTAAGACAGTGGTACTGGCATCTTGTACGTATCTGAGTTCCGTGGGAAACCTTTTCCAGGAAGTCATTGTTAATGGCTCTGCCCGGCATGCCCACAGGGCTCTTAATTAGAACAATGTCTTCTTTTTTGGCATTAAGATACTGCTGTTTAAAACCCGGGGAGGCATCACATTCATGGGTACCCACAAATCGTGTACCCATTTGCACGCCACTTACTCCCATGGACAAGTAATTGCCAATATCTCCTCCGGTGAAGATACCACCAGCCGCGATTACCGGAATCTCCCGACCATATTTTTGCTCGAAGGGCTTGATTATCTCCAAAACATCCTGTACAAGTTTTGGCAGAGACTGGGTTGCATCATTTTGTAGTTCCTGTTCGGAAAAGCCCAAATGTCCTCCGGCCTTTGGGCCTTCTACCACGATGGCATCGGGACAGTAGTCGCTTTTCCGATCCCAATACTTACAGATCACATTTGCTGCTTTTGCTGAAGAAACAATAGGTACGATCTTTGTCTCAGAATCCTTGACTAATTCCGGCAAATCCAATGGGAGCCCCGCCCCAGCGAAAATGATATCGATTTTCTCCTTGACTGCTTCTTTGACCATCTCGGCAAAGTCGCTTAAGGCTGTCATAATGTTGACACCAAGGATTCCCTTAGGACAAAGCTCCCTTGCCCTTTGGATATGGTCTGCTAACGCTTGACGATTTGCAGTAACCTTATCCGTCAGGTAGGATGGTAAGTCAAAACCGATTTCCACGCCCGAGATGACACCGACTCCTCCGGCGTTACCCACGGCCGCGGCGAGACCTGAGAGGGATATACCTACACCCATGCCTCCTTGAATAATGGGGAGCTTCGCTACTAGATCACCAATTTTCAGTTTGGGAATTTGCATGTTCTATCTCCTTTACATGGTTTACTTGGCAAGATGCTAGCACGGACTAGGCTTGATAAAAGTAGTATTTCCATTTTCTTCGGAACATTTCATAGGGATTTATGAAAACTGTGGCCAAAGGAAAGAGGTAAGTCTCTCATTTGAACACCTCTCGGGGTCATTTACTAGGTTGTACCAGTCGTTCAGAAATTGGCTGCAAATAAGTCCATCACTCACACAATGCATCTCAATCGTAACACTAGTATACCATAAGTTCAAACATGTGGAAACACGCACGTACGCCGTCATCTATTTGGATAGAGCGACCCATTGCGCTAACCTTATTGAATCCGTATAATGGACACAAAAAAGGGGGAGCGTGTGGAAGTGGCCCTCAAGAAACACTTCGATGAGATCTCGGATCACTATGATGAGGAAAGACGCGTATTAATCCCATGTTTTGATGCTTTCTACGAAGCGGTGGTTTGGGCTGCCTCAGTAGATACTGATAAACCCAGAGTGTTAGATTTGGGGGCAGGAACCGGGCTTTTATCCGCTAAGCTCATGGAAAAGTTTCCCCAAGGACAGTTTACCCTAGTTGATTTCTCGGACTTTATGCTTGCTGGGGCTAGGGAGCGGTTTGCAGGATGTGGGAACGTTGTGTTCCTAGCCGCAGACTTCGTGCAGGAAGCCTTTGGGGGAGACTATGACCTGATTGTATCCGGCCTTGCCATTCATCATTTGGAGGATGATCAAAAACGTGCTCTGTTTGGCAAGTGTATTAGTCATCTAAGGCCAGGTGGCATATTCATAAACGCGGATCAAATCCGGGGCAGTAGTCCTGAACTGGATCAGCGGATCATGGAGAATTGGAAAGACTACACCAAAGGGCGCATTTCTACCAAGGATTATGATCGTTGCATGGACCGGATTAGCTTTGACCGCAACTCTTCCATGGAGGAGCAATTGAACTGGCTTTGTGCGGCGGGTTTTGCCGATGTGGATTGCATATTTCGTTCAATGCAGTTTGGGGTTTTTGTGGCACGAAAACCATTGTGAGCAGGGAAAATTAGCGTTTTCCAAGAATAAAGGACTATGGGGGTGGAGTATATGGATTATGCACCGTTAGGAAGAACAGGTATGCAGGTGTCTCGCTTGGGCTTTGGTGCAATTAAGTTACCAGAGGTGGACCAAAAGACAGCAACTGCAGCCCTTAACTATGCCTTGGACCTAGGAGTGAACTTCGTGGATACGGCACGGGGATACGGGGATAGCGAGGTAAAGATTGGGCGTGCCCTACAGCATCGCCGGGATGACTTTTTCGTGGCCACAAAAACGCCAAAACGCGATATGGCTGGTGCCATGGAGGATGTTGAGACGTCTTTAAAAAACCTACAGGTTGACTACATTGATCTGTATCAATTGCATGATGTATCTACGCCGGATGAGTTTAGGGCGGTGATGGCCGCAGATGGTGCCCTTGCAGCTTTACGGAAAGCTCAAGGACAAGGAAAGATAAAACACATTGGCATAACAGTGCATCGGGCATTGAACGTGATGCACGAGGCCATCGCATCGGGTGAGTTTGAGACCGTGATGTTATTAATCAATGCCTTGGACGAGGAAGCAACAATAGATCAGGTATTGCCCCAAGCAAAGGAATCGGGCATCGGGGTAATTGCGATGAAAGTCCTCTCCGGCGGAAAGTTAGTTACACCGGGTTTAGCCACGGAGGATCCGATTGTACGTGGCTGCCTTAAATACGTACTGTCCCTAGATGCCGTGCATACCGCTTTGATCGGGATGAGAAGTGTAGACGAAGTAAGGACTAATGTCTCAATAGCTCAAGAGGGTAGTACTATGACTCCTGAGGAAAAAAACGAGCTGATTCACAGGTTGCGCGATCAACAAGGGGATCTCAAAAGGAATTACGCCTGCTTGAGCTGTGGATACTGCAAACCCTGTCCGGAAGGTATTAATATTCCAACGATACTACGGGCCAGGTATATACATGAGCAATATCCTCCAGAGCTAAAGGGTATGGGCAAGAAGATCTATTTGGAACAGAAGGTGAAGCCTGATGCATGTGTAGGATGTGGGTCCTGCATGAAAAGGTGCCCTGCAGGCATCGACATCCCTAAGGAACTGTGCACTACCGCTGAAGTTTTTGCTTAGATGCTAGCTTACAACTCCACAGATGCCGGATGGTTTGCTATCCGGCATTTTCCATTGAATGAGTCGAGGCCTAGCAGGAAACCACTCTGTGCCTAACCTTAGTCTCAGATTTCCCTCAAGTTTGCTTCAATGTAGTCCATCACCTGGGTTTTGTACCTCTGGGCCTTTAGAGAGTTAGACTCACGACCTTGGCTGATCACGATGTACTTTTGCAGTTCATAGAGTAGGTAGAAATGACCTCGGATTGTGGCTGATTCTGAAGTATCCCGTTTCTCTCCATAGCCATCCCAGAAAGCAGGACGGGAGATACTGCAGTAATCTAGCACCGCAAATTCAATCTCTGGATCCCCATACAAGCTTCGATCCCAATCGATAAGTCCTGTAATCCGACCCAGATCATCTATTAAGATGTTTTGATCCCAGACGTCCATATGCAATAGACAAGACCTTGGGTTATGTTGAAAATGTCTACGATGAGATTTAAGCAGATTGGATAGGCGAGCAACTTCGGCGGTATTGTAGGCACCGATTCGGTAGATATCTCCCAGGAGCTTATGCCACATAACAGCAAAGGCATGATCCCATTTGTCGTACGGTAGCATTGGTCGATGGGCTCCCATGTATCCATATTTGGATGCGGTAATAGCATGTGCTTGCCGCAGGTATGTACCAACTTGGCATAATACCCCGTCACGCTCCGTTGTTGAGAGGTTGCATTCACTCATCGGTTGACCGGGTAGCTTTTCCATGATGATTACATCCCGAGGAAGAAGTGATCCAGTGAAGTCATAGGCTAGGATTCGTGGCACGGGTATATTTGTCTTCTCCAATAGAATTCTGTGCAATTTGGGTTCTTGCCGCATCATTTGCCGTTCATAAAAACAGAAGATGCTGTCCGCTGGTGGTGCAACCCGTACAACCACTTCCCTATTAGGCAGTAGAGCACTGAAAGAGGAGTTAAATAGTCCTGTGGCTATTGGTTCAATAGCTAGGACCTGAGTATTTAGCCTTTGCCGAAGTAGGCAGCAGATCTGTTCAATCATTTGAGGACCCCCTTGAATCTAAGGTCTAGTTTTAAGGGGCAGGGGACCTACCCTGCCAAAAGCCAGGACCTTGTCCGGGAAAACTAGAGCCTACCGATTTTACGAACTCTTAGTCTCCCATGCCTGGGGACATTCCTATATGCCTTGGAAATCTATGTATCGGTACTTGTTAAAGCATATCACTACATGCACGAAAAGAGTAGCTGCGTGACCATTAGGACTTGCTAAGAAATCAACGTCCAAGGCAAAGGAGATGGTTCGAAAGGAGGGCACAATCAAGTAACATCGAGCCAAACTGTCAACGGACATTAGAAAGTAAGACAGTCCAAGAAATCGTCCGCACCCCCTTCTGCACATTTTAACATGTCCAGTAACACCAAACTCAGCAATCAATTGAGTTACTAAAAATCTCTGGGTTGTGTGCCTAGGATTTAGTAATAAAATTGTGTAGTCGGAAGGACTAGAGCTATACGTGGCGAATAAAGAAATTAGTCACCACTATAGAACAGTGTTCTCTATAGATGGACGCACCTGCTGAACCGACAAATGGGCAGAAGCTAGAAAATTAAGTTGGCACTTTGGGCGAAGGAAACGGTTCGAAACAAGTAAGGGGGAATTATGAATAGTCGGGTCTGTAAGTCAATGATTAGTACTTGCTTCTCTATAATAATAGTAATGGCGGTGTTTCCGGTGGATAATCTCATTTTGGGCAAAAGTCCCGGGTTGGCTAGATTACTTTTAACGGAAGACTACGTTATTATGCATAGATCACCGAATCCGAGTAACGTGTATCTTTACTCGCCGGGTATTGCTAGATTGGATTCGGGAAGGCTTGTGGCCGTATGTAGACAAGGTGGTGAAGGTTTAGTTGGTGATCCTGGGATGATCTTCACATCCGATGATGGAGGAGAAACCTGGGTGCAGCGGGGTACTTTTCCCTTTATTCAAGCGAGACCTTTCGTTGCAGGAGGTACCCTGTATATCATAGGTCAGGGAAACCATTTAGGGCAGTCGGGAGATATTAGGATTATTTGCTCCCTAGATGAGGGTGATACATGGAGCAAAGTCTCTACTCTGACATCTGGACAACAGTGGCATGCTTCTCCCTGCAACGTTATTTATGCAAATGGACGGGTATACCTTGTAATAGAGCGAATCGTGGATGAGGGCTTTCGAGGCTGGCCTGTTTCTGTTCTGGCTCCCGTTGTGTTAGCTGCTTCAGTTGATGATGATCTTATGGAACGTTTGTCATGGACCTTTTCAAATGAGATCACGTTTCGGGATGAGGTACGCGAAGAGTCCATCCACGGAATCGGTGTTCCCTTTTGGCCCTATGAAGGGATGCCGCCTGAACGATATATGGCTGAGGTAGGGTGGCTTGAGAGCAATATTGTACAGTTTTACGATCCGAAGCACGTTTGGTATGATCCCGATGGAAAGACTTTCTACCTGTGGATGCGGGCCCATACAGGTGCGACCAACTACGCTGCCATCGCCAAAGTAGTAGAGTCGGAAGAAGGAGAGCTTACCGTTAGTCTTGCTAGTGCGCCTTCGGGAAAGCCGATTGTATATGTACCATGTCCTGGTGGTCAAATGAGGTTTCACATTACTTATGATGATGTATCGAAGACCTATTGGTTATTATCTAGTCAGGCTACGGACTCCATGACCCGTCCGGAGCTACTTCCCGATGATCGGTATAACCTACCCGATAATGAGCGCCATCGATTAGCTTTACATTTTTCTACTAACTGCATCGATTGGTGTTTTGTTGGGTTAGTGGCGGTGGGAGATACGCCAAAGCAAGCGCGTCATTACGCAAGCATGGCCATTGACGATGGGGACCTTGTGATCTTAAGCCGCTCCGGCGATAAGGATGCTAAGACAGCCCACGATGGCAACATGATCACTTTCCACCGGGTAAAGGACTTTAGAAACCTAATGTACTAAAAGTTAAAGGGGTAGAAGGGACCCTTTGTGTAGGCACAGGGCAGCAGACCAATCGAAGTTGTTGTACTAGAATATAATATGTGGTTCAGCGTCTTAAAAATGGGAGGATTATCAATGAATAATGAACTGCCTAAGGGAGTCTGGCCAACAATGGTTACTCCCTTTTCCCCAGATAATGAAGTGGATTACCGTGCCCTTGAGCAGATGGTAGAGTGGTATATTGACAACGGGGTAGCGGGCCTTTTTACAGTCTGCCTCTCCAGCGAGATGTTTTCACTATCTGATAAGGAGAGCGTTCAGATAGCCCGGTTTGTTGTAGAAAAGGCAGCAGGTAGGATACCGGTAGTTGCTTCAGGACACACTGCTGATGATTTACAGGATCAGGTACGGCAAATCAACGAAATAGCGGAGACAGGGATAGCGGCGGTAGTGCTTAATGCAAATCGGTTTGCACTTGCCGGTAAGTCTGATGCGGCGTGGCGGATGAGCCTGGAAAAACTCATTGGAATGCTACCCGATTCGTTGCCACTAGGGCTGTATGAGTGCCCCTATCCCTTCGCATTTCATCTGTCTTTGGACCTTTTGCGATTTTGTGATTCGTTAGGCAGGTTCTTGTTCTTCAAGGATACCTGTTGTGATGCCAAAGCCCTTGAGTCTAAGATCAAGGCGGCAGGGAAGGTACCTATCTATAACGCGGATTCCACAACTTTGATGGGTTCATTGCTTGCTGGTGCCGCAGGTTATAGCGGAGTGATGGCCAACTTCCATCCTGATCTCTACGCATGGTTGTGTGCTAACTACAAGACACAGCCCCAAAAAGCAACCTGGGTAGCAGACTTTCTAGGGACCGCATCCTTGATCCAAGGCCATTCATATCCCTTGTGTGCTAAATACCATATGCAGCTTAACGGTATCGATATTGAACTATATAACCGGGTCTCCCAAGGAAGTCTCTCAGATCGGATCCGGCTACAAGTGGAGCAGCTTTATTCCTTTACACAAGGATTTAGCGATCTTCTTGATAACTACGAAGGCATGCTAAAGTCAAGCTAACTTATCCCGTTGCGACTAACAGGCTGGGTAGAATTGCTTTATTTACATCAACTTAAGCAAGGGTCTACGATAATCAGACCCATAGTCGCGCAGGTCTTGTCCTAAGCCCAAAGATTTTGGCCTCGTCCCCGGTCGTAGGGGATGAGACCATGATCGCTTGGAGGTAGTAGTTTTGCAACCCGAAAAATCAATTTTTCCGATTTCACTGAGAAACTGTTAAGGATGGAAGGAAGGTCTAGGTATTCTCAAGGACATTAACGTTTCGTCTTACAAAAATCATTAACAAGCCCTTTTCGTTCCACATAGGGTCGGTGATGCAGTATATCTGCAATTTCCGTAGTTGGTATCTGTAAACCGCGTTTATGCACCGGAGCGAGAGGCTATATCGTGACTCTCATGAAAGGGAAAAGCTCGGGGCAGAATTGCTACAGATATCTGATGAGGAGATCGATCTGGCTAAACGCCTACATGCCATTGTTCGTATTGGCTGCCGTAATGAATCTAGTAACCATTATTACTACACTACAAACTTGCTCCTTGTCCGCACAAGGTTTATGGTTTCAGAAAGTCTAGTTACATTCAGTTCCTAGTAGCCCTGTTTTGGAAAACACACTTTGGTTCAGAAGGAAAAGGGGTCTCAATCGTAGAATATGGAGTTAGTGATGAGGAACGTAGTTCCTTACTGGTGAACGACTTGTGGCGAATGGGTTAATGACTAATAGGGTTTGGACTGTCATAGATTCTCTACTTTATTTATTTCCAGGGAATTGGTAGAAATTCTTGGTTCGACAGACAGTAGCCTAATCAAAGGGGAGGTGCCTTAGAGTAATCTTGTACAGCAATATGCTGAACAAACTACACAATACCGAGTCTTTCACGAAATGGAGGATTTTTCATGCGTTACATTGGGTGGTTGAGTGCGTTGATGGCTATTATTCTGGTTTCAGGGTGTATCTGGGCAGCACCGGTAAAAGAGTCAGTCATATTACACTACAGTTTTGATGAGATCATCGATGGCATAGTATTTGATCAATCGGGGAACGGGATTCATGGCACGGTTTGTGGCGCAGTCGATCCCGTAGAGGGCATGCGCGGGTCTGCGGGGAAGTTTGTTGGGAGTAGTTTTATTGACGTTAAGAATTTCCCCTCAGAGCTAATCCCTAAGGATGAGATCGCACTTACTGCGTGGAGGGCGTATTTAGATATTGGGGGGAGTAAATCAGGAATATGTAAATGACGAAAGAGTAACCATTCTTTTCATATAGAGGAAGGAAAAAGAGATGACACCGAGAACCCCGTAGTTATTGAGAGTA
>Ga0172382_10005678_pt1 | contig 18512 bp, 20 predicted proteins | sample Leawel138RmetaG_FD_122245 | JGI IMG/M metagenome (GOLD analysis project Ga0172382, IMG submission 122245) | Leachate microbial communities from a municipal landfill in Southern Ontario, Canada - Leachate well 138R metaG | ecosystem: Engineered > Solid waste > Landfill > Unclassified | place...
CACGTCGCCGTGCGCCTCGAGCGACCTACCCGGGAACGGTGCGGGCCGCACCTGTGTTCCCCTATTTGGTCTTGCTCCGGGTGGGGTTTACCGTGCCGCGGCGTGTTGCCACCCGCGCGGTGCGCTCTTACCGCACCTTTTCACCCTTACCGGCCCCGAAAGGCTTAGGCGGTATGTTTTCTGTGGCACTTTCCGTGGGCTCACGCCCCCCAGGCGTTACCTGGCACCCTGCCCTATGGAGCCCGGACTTTCCTCCATCCCCGAAGGGACAGCGGCTGCCCGGCCGACTCCCGCGCGAACGATACCAGTTCGAGCGCATTTCGGCGCGGGAGTTTGGTGGAAAAAAAGATTTCAACGCAAAGACGCAAAGGACACAAAGGGGCGCAGAGGGCATCAAGGTGGTGCGTGTCCTCGGCGCCTGTACCTCAGTCGTTTCGTCGTCTGGCCGGCGTTTGAATGCACGTTTTGCACTAAAAGAGTGTTTCTCTTTGCGCCCTTTGCGCTCTCTGCGTCTTTGCGTTGGGCCGTTCCCTTCATCCCCGCGACAGCAGCGCTTGGTACAGCAGGTTCTTTTTCTTGCCGGTGATTTCCGCGGCGAGGGCGGCGGCCTGGCGGGGAGGGAGTTCGGCGGCGAGGAGCTTGAGTATGCGCAGGGCCTCGGCATCGAGTTCGTTTTCCGTCGCCGGTGCGCCATGCACCACGATCACCAGTTCGCCGCGGCGCTGGTTGGGATCCTCGGCCACCCAGCATGCCAGCTCGGCAAGCGGCGCCCGGCGAATGGTCTCGAAGGTCTTGGTGAGTTCGCGGGCGAGCGCGGCCTCGCGCGCACCACCTAAAGTGGTCGCCATATCGGCCAGGGTCTCGGCGATACGGTGCGGGGCCTCGAAGAACACCAGGGTACGCGGCTCGGCCGCCAATGCCTCCAGGCGTTTGCGGCGTGCCCCCTCCTTCGCGGGCAGGAATCCCTCGAACACGAAGCGATCGGTGGGCACGCCCGCGGCGCACAAGGCCGTGAGCACGGCGCTGGGACCGGGCACGGGTACCACCCGGATACCGGCCTCCTGTGCAGCCCGCACCAGGTGAAAGCCGGGGTCGCTGACCAGCGGCGTGCCGGCATCGGAGACCTGGGCGACGCTGGCCCCCGCGGCGAGCCGTGCAAGCAGGTCCTCGAGCACCTTGCGCTCGTTGTGCTCGTGCAGGGAAACCAGTGGGCGCTCGATACCGAAATGACTCAACAACCCGCGTGTATGACGGGTGTCCTCCGCGGCGATGACGTCGACCGCCGCCAACACCTCGCGGGCACGGTGGCTCAGATCCGCCAGGTTGCCGATGGGCGTGGCAACCACGTAAAGCGTGCCCTTTTCAATTGACACTGCAAGCTCCCGGCAAAGATACTTGGCAATTCCAAAACGGAAAGCTACCACACCCGCCCCGCCGCGATCCCCGTCCGATGCACCTGCTGCTACGTTTCGTTCCCCTGCTCCTGTTGCTCGCCGGCTGCGCCACTCCCCCGACCGCCCCCGAGTATCCGGGCGTGAGCCCTGAGGCCGCACAGGCCTACCGGGCCATGGATACCGGCGAATACCAGCACGCAGCCTCGCTATTCGACCGCCTGGCCGCCCAGGCCCAGCCACCTCAGCGCCAGGACTATCAACTCAGCGCCGTGGAGGCCCTGTTGCAGGCCGAACTGGTACCGCAGGCGGCACAACTGCTCACCCGCATCGAGCTGCCGGGCATGAACCCGCGCGGCCACATGCGCATGCAACTCGCAGAGGCACGCATCGCCATCAAGCGCCGCGATGCAGAGGACGCCCTCGCCATCCTGGCCGGCCCGCGCATGCCCACCGCCGAGCCTGTGCTCATGGCTGACTATCACCAGTTGCGTGGTCTCGCCTATGCGCAATTGGGCAATCCCCTGGAGGCTGCGCGCGAGTGGGTCATGCGCGAGCCTTTCCTGGTCCGCCCCGGCGACGTGCTCGCCAATCAACGGGCCATCTGGGACAGCCTGAGCCAGTTGTCCGGTGCCGTACTGATCGCCCTGCAAGTGGCGCCCCCCGACGTGTTGAGCGGCTGGATGGACCTGGTGCGTATCGGCAAGGCCCTGCAGACCGCCCCGCAACTGGAAGCACAACTGGCCCGCTGGCGTGGCCTTTTCCCCGATCACCCGGTGGACGAGACGCTGCTGGGCGAGTTGCTGGCGCGTGCCCAGGAGACCATGGCACCACCCACCCGCATCGCCCTGCTACTGCCCTTTGACGGCGAGTTTGCCGGCGCGGGCGCGGCCGTGCGCGACGGCGTGCTGGCCGCACATTTCGCCAACCCCGAGCGCGGCCCCATTTCCATCCGCAGCTACGACACGGGTGTTACCGCCGAGCAGGCCATGGCGGCTTACCAACTGGCTGTGGCCCAAGGTGCCGAGTTCATCATCGGCCCACTCACCAAGGAAGGGGTAGATGCCGTCGCCTCGCAGTGGACGCTGCCGGTGCCTACCATGGCGCTCAACGTGGGCGAGTATCCGGGACGTGACAACCTCTTCCAGTTCGGCCTCGCCCCGGAGGACGAAGCCGAGCAGGTGGCGGAGCGTGCCTGGGTGGACGGCATGACGCGAGCCGCCGTCGTGGCTCCCGCGGGCAGCTGGGGCGAGCGCATCAGTGAGGCCTTCCGGGCGCGCTGGCTCGAACTGGGCGGCGAGGTAGTGGCGGAGACCACTTATCAGCCAACGAACAACGACTTTTCCGCACCCTTGCGAAAGTTGCTCGCCACAGCCGCCAGCGACCAGCGTCGCCGGCAGTTGTCGGGCACCCTGGGACGTCGCCTGGAATTCACGCCGCGCCGTCGCCAGGACGTGGATTTCGTGTTCCTCGCCGGCTTCCCGCGCCAGGCGCGCCTGCTCAAGCCGCAGCTCAATTTCCACCATGCCGCCGACCTGCCTGTGTACGGCACGTCGCATCTGTTCTCGGGCACCGTGGCGCCCATCCTGGATCGTGACATGGACGGCGTGTTGTTCGGTGACATGCCCTGGGTACTCGAGGGCCAGCAGCCCGCGGCACTCGCCCGCCATGACGGCCAACTGCGCCGCCTGGTGGCCCTGGGCAGTGACGCCTACAACGTGATTCCCTACCTGAATCTGCTCAAGCGCTACCCCGAGGAGCGCTTCGAAGGGGGTACCGGTGCATTGCGCGTGGACGAAGATAATCGCGTGCGCCGTGGCATCGCCTGGGCACGCTTCAGCGCAGGCCGTCCGCGCCCGCTCGAGCGGGCCGCCGACGCCAGTGGCGACTGATGGATGGCTTCCACCAAGGCGCTGGGTGACGAGGCGGAACACGCCGCGCTGCGGCATCTCGCAGACCGCGGACTGGAACTGGTGGCCAGGAACTTCCGTTGTCGCTGCGGTGAGATCGATCTGGTCATGCGTGACGGCGCCACGCACGTCTTCGTGGAAGTACGTTATCGTAGCGGCAGCCGCTTCGGCAGCGCCGCGGAGACCGTAGACCGACGCAAGCAGCAGCGCGTGATCACCGCGGCGCAGCTCTTTTTGCAGCGCCATCCGCGGGTGGCACTGGGACCGTGCCGCTTCGACGTGGTGGCACTCCGCCCCGCAACGGATGGCGGATGGCACATCGAATGGATCCAGAACGCTTTCGAGCTCGTGTGACGGGGATACCATGCAGGAACGAATCAGACATCTGTTCGAGCAGAGCATCGAGGCCAAGTATGCCTCGCTCGAACTGCTCACGCCGGCCATCGCACTCGCCGCCGAGCGCATGGCGCAGTGCCTGCTGTCGGAGCGCAAGATCCTCAGTTGCGGCAACGGCGGTTCCGCAGGCGATGCCCAGCACTTCTCCTCGGAGATGCTGAACCGCTTCGAGCGCGAGCGCCCGGGGCTGCCGGCCATGGCGCTCACCACCGATGCCTCCACGGTGACCTCCATCGCCAACGACTACCACTTCGACGAGATCTTCTCCAAGCAGGTGCGCGCCCTCGGCCAGTCCGACGACGTGCTGCTCGCCATCACCACCAGCGGCAACTCACCCAACGTGATCAAGGCCGTGGAAGCGGCCCACGACAAGGGTATGCACGTCGTCGCCCTCACCGGCAAGGACGGTGGCCGCATGGCCGGTATCCTGCGCGATGAGGACGTGGAGATCCGCGTGCCGGCGACAGCCACCGCGCGCATCCAGGAGGTGCACCTGCTGGTTATCCACTGCCTGTGCGATCTCATCGATCTGCAACTGTTCGGCGAACAGGCCTGACGTCATCTTGAACGAACACACCGCGGCCAACGACCTGTCCCCCGCCTTCATCAGTGAGCTGCAGCGCCGGCTGGGTGCTGGCACACTGCTCACCACTCGCGCCGATCGCTGGGCCTATGGCTACGACAACAGCCGCCGCCACGCCTTGCCCGGGGCCGTGGTTCTGCCGGAAAGCCATGAACAGGTAGGCGCGGTGGTGGGCCTGTGTCACGACGCGGGTGTGCCCTTGGTGGCACGCGGCCGAGGCACCGGCACGGCCGGTGCCTCGGTGCCCGTCGCCGGCGCTGTGGTACTGGGCCTGGAGCGCCTGCGGCGCATCGTGCGCGTGGACCCGGCCAATCGCCTGCTCGTGGCCGAGCCCGGCGTCACCAACCAGGAGGTGCAGCAGGCCGCCGCTGCCCATGGGTTCTTCTGGGCACCCGATCCCACCAGCAACGCCGTTTGCACCATTGGCGGCAATCTCGCCTGCGGTGCAGCGGGTCCGCGCGCCGTGAAATACGGCACCGTGCGCGAGAACGTGCTCGGCCTGCGCGCGGTCACCGGCAGCGGTGAGACACTGCGCACCGGGGTGCTCACCACCAAGGGCGTGGTGGGCTATGACCTCACACGCCTGCTCATCGGCTCCGAAGGGACGCTGGCGGTCATCACCGAGGCCACGCTCAAGCTCACCCCCCTGCCCGAGGCCAAGGCCACGCTACGCGCCGTGTACGCCGACATGGACGCCGCCGCGCGCGCGGTGACACGCATCATGGCCCAGCCTGTGACGCCTTGCGCCCTGGAATTCATCGATGCGACCGCCATCGAGATGGTGCGGCGCTATTCGCAGGCCGAGCTGCCCACTGACGCCGGTGCGTTACTCATGATTGAAGTGGACGGCTCACGTGCCTGCCTGGATGCGATGGCCGCCGCGGTGGCGGATGCCGCGCGCGGCGACGGCTGCCTGGATGTGCGCACCGCGCGGGATGCAGCGGAAGTGGCGCGCCTGTGGGAGACGCGCAAGGCGCTCTCCCCTGCGCTACGCAACGTGGCACCCAAGAAGATTAACGAGGACGTGGCAGTGCCTGTCTCACGCATGCCCGAACTCATCAACGGCTTGGCCGCCCTGTCGGCGCAATACGGCGTTACCATCGTGAACTTCGGCCATGCCGGCAACGGCAACATCCATGTGAATCTGCTTGTGGACCCGGACGACGCGCAACAGATGGAACGGGCCGAGCCCTGCCTCTCGGACGTATTCGACCTGGTGCTGCGCCTGGGCGGCACGCTCTCGGGCGAGCACGGCATCGGCAGCGAAAAACGCGACTACGTCGCCCGCGAACTGGACCCCATCGCCTTGCGCCTGATGCACGCCATCAAGGCCCAGTTCGATCCCAAGGGCATCCTCAATCCCGGCAAGAAACTCCCGCCGTCGGAAGATTAATCCGGGGAATTGAACGCGGAGGACGCGGAGGCGCGGAGTCCGCGGAGAACATCAACACGGGGATCACGTCTTTCAGGGAAGTGGATGTGGACTCTGGCGTTGCCATAGCAGAGGACAGCCTGGAAGTGACCGATAGCATTTCTCCGCGATCTCCGCGCCTCCGCGTTCTCCGCGTCGAATCCTTCGCCGAATCTTCTATTTGACGATGCGCAGCGACGGGCGCTTGGGTTTGTTGCCTTCCGGCGTTCCATCGTCCGGCGGGGTGGGCTCGGTACCTTCTTCCTCGGTAAAGATCATGCCCTTGCCGTTCTCGCGCGCGTAGACGGCAAGCACGGCGCCGATGGGTATGTAGACATGCATGGGATTGCCGCCGAAGCGTGCTTCGAATTCCACCGCATCATTGCGCATCTGCAGCGTGTTGACGGCGCGTGGGGCAACATTGAACACGATCTTGCCATCCTCCACATACTGCATCGGCACCACGGCACCCGGCACGGAGGCGTCAACGAGGATGTGTGGCGTGAGATCGTTGTCGATGATCCATTCGTGAATGGCACGGAGTAGGTACGGTCGGCTGGGCGTCATCGCTCACCAAGGTTTTGGAAGGCTTTCCTCAGCCGTGAAGCTCTTTTTCGGCTTCGGTGAGGCTGAGACGGAAGGACGGACGCTTGAACAGGCGCGCGGCATAGCTGGCGAGCGCCTTCGCCTGTTTGGGTAATTCTATCTTCATCTGGGGCAGGCGCCAGAGCAGCGGGGCCAAGGCACAGTCCACCAGCGAGAAGTCGTCGCTCATGAAAAAGCGTGTGTTTGCGCAGGCAGGCTCGAGTAGCACCAGATCCTCAACGAGTTCCTTACGTGCTGTGCTCGAATTCTTGCCGGCACCGGCGGCCAGTATCGCTGCCATGCGGCTGTACAGTTCCTTTTCCACTCGGAAAAGGAACAAGCGGGTGCGCGCCCGGGAAACCGGATCGAGGGGAAGCAGCGGGGGATGGGGGAAACGCTCGTCGAGATACTCCATGATCACCGTGGGCTCGTACAGCACCAGTTCCCGATCCACGAGCGTGGGGACCGAACCGTAGGGGTTGAGTTCGGCCAAAGCCTCCGGCACGGCGCCAGGGGCGACCTCGACGACATCCACCTCGATGCCCTTCTCGGCGATCACCCAGCGGACCTGATGGCTGTAGGCATCGGAGCGCCCGGTAAACAGGGTCATGCCGCAGCGGCGGACAGAAAGGGCCATGAATGTCTCCTGTCCTCAACCAGCGAAAGCCGGGCACGGCCCGGCAAGGGCGGGAGCGGGGCCACAAGGCCCCGCTCCCTGCACATCAGTGCACGTCTCTCCAGTACTCCTTCTTCAGGAGGTAGGCGACGACGAAGAACACCGCGAGGAAGCCGAGCACCCACCAGCCCATGCGCTGACGCTGGAGCTGGGCGGGCTCGCCCATGTACACCATGAAGTTCACCAGGTCGCGCATGGCCTCGTCGTATTCAGCCGCGGACATCGCACCGGGTGACACCTGCTCGAAGCCGGTGAGGACCTGCGTGTCGCTGCCATCACTCGCCTTCTCGGTCTTGAACACGGCCTTCTGCATACCCTGCAGTTCCCACAGCACGTGGGGCATGCCCACGTCCGCGAATACGGCATTGTTCACGCCGAAGGGACGCTTTTCGTCCGTGTAGAAGGAGCGCATGTAGGTATACAGGTAGTCCGCACCGCGGGCGCGGGCGATCACCGACAGGTCAGGCGGCGGCGCGCCGAACCAGGCCTTGCCGTCTGCCGCGGACATGGCCACCTTCATGGTGTCACCGATCTTCTCGGTGGTGAACATGAGGTTCTGCTGGACCTGTTCGTCGGTAAGACCGAGGTCGCGGCCCATGCGGTTGTAGCGCATGTACTGTGCCGAGTGGCAGCTCAGGCAGTAGTTGGTGAACAGCTGTGCACCACGCTGCAGCGAAGCCGTATCGGACAGGTCAACGTTGGCCTTGTCCAGGTGGAAGCCGCCACCGGCCGCGAGGGAGAGACCGGGAAGAGCGGCGAATACGAATGCAACGATCAGCTTTCTCATTGGGTCACCCTTTCCGGAACCGGCTTGGTCTTCTCGAACTTCGGAATGAATGCGAGCGCGAGGAAGAACACGAAGTAGTAGATGGTGCCGATCTGGGCCAGGAACTTGTACAGGTCCGTGGTGGGCTTCATACCGAGGAAGCCCAGCATGATGAAGTCGGCCACGAACAGCATCAGCAGCGCCTTGAAGCACAGGCCGCGATAGCGGATGGACTTCACCGGGCTGCGGTCCAGCCAGGGCAGGAAGAACAGGATCACCACGGCCGCGCCCATCACCACCACACCAGGGAACGCGGAACCGGCGATGGACGGCACGGCACGCAGCATGGCGTAGAACGGGGTGAAGTACCAGACCGGGGCGATATGGGCCGGGGTCATCATCGGGTTAGCCGGTTCGAAGTTGGGATGTTCCAGGAAGAAGCCACCCATCTCCGGCGCGAAGAACACTACCGCGGAGAAGAACATCAGGAACACCACCACGCCGACGATATCCTTCACCGTGTAGTACGGGTGGAAGGGAATGCCGTCCAGCGGGATGTGGGTGACCGGATCCTTGTTCTTCTTGATTTCCACGCCGTCAGGGTTGTTGGAACCCACTTCGTGCAGGGCGAGGATGTGGGCGACCACCAGGCCGACCAGCACCAGCGGCACCGCGATCACGTGGAAGGCGAAGAAGCGGTTCAGGGTGGCGTCGGACACCACGTAGTCACCACGAATCCACAGGGACAGGTCTTCACCGATGAAAGGCACCGCGGAGAACAGGTTCACGATAACCTGTGCACCCCAGTAGGACATCTGACCCCACGGGAGCAGATAGCCGAAGAAGGCTTCCGCCATGAGTGCCAGGTAGATCAGGCAGCCGAAGATCCAGATCAGTTCACGGGGCTTCTTGTACGAACCGTACATGAGGCCGCGGAACATGTGCAGGTACACCACCAGGAAGAACGCCGAGGCGCCGGTGGAGTGCATGTAGCGGATCAGCCAGCCGTAATCCACGTCACGCATGATGTACTCGACGGAGGCAAACGCCAGCGCGCCGTCCGGTTTGTAGTTCATGGTGAGGAAGATGCCGGTGACAATCTGGATGGCCAGCACCAGGATGGCGAGGGAGCCGAAGAAATACCAGAAGTTGAAGTTCTTCGGTGCGTAGTATTCGGAAAGGTGCTCTTTCCACATCTTGCTGAGCGGGAAACGGTCGTCCACCCAGCCCAGGACTTGGGTCATCATGTTGCTCATTACGCCGCTCCTTCGTCTGCGCCGACCAGAATGCGGGTGTCGGCCAGGAACGTATACGGCGGCACCTCAAGGTTCTTGGGGGCGGGAACGCCCTTGTAGACGCGGCCGGCGAGGTCGAACTTCGAACCGTGGCAGGGGCAGAAGAAGCCACCCTTCCAGTCGGCCCCACCCAGATCGGCGGCGCCGACATCAGGGCGATAGGTCGGCGAGCAGCCCAGGTGGGTGCAGATGCCGACGATGACCGCGTACTCGGGCCGCAGGGAACGGCCGAGGTTCTTGCAGTTATCCGGCTGCTGGGTGTCCTCGGATGCCGGATCGAGCAGTTCGCCGTCAAGCGACGGCAGGTCCTTCAGGTTCTGCTCGGTGCGGCGCACAATCCACACGGGCTTGCCACGCCACTCGACGGTCATCATTTGACCGGGTTCGAGCTTGCTGACGTCGGCTTCGACGGGGGCACCAGCGGCCTGTGCGCGAGCGCTCGGCTGCATGGACAAGATAAATGGAGCCAAGGCATACGCGGTTCCCACGCCACCCACCACTGTGGTGAGCGCGGTGAGGACGCGGCGCCGGCCCTTGTCAACGCCTTCTTTGCTCATCAAACCTCTCCCAATAACCCTAACTTAAGAGAATCGTTACAAAAACCCCGCCCGTAAGGGCTACACCGTTTTCGAACGTGCAAATATAGTTATGAACTTCTTCGTAGTTAACCGCGGATTTTGGTACAAAGGCATGAATCAGGTCAAGGATGCCTCAGGCGGGATTGGGCTCATCCACGAATTCGTGAACCAGGGCAAATTGTGCGGCCAATCGTTCGCCCAAAGCGCGCACGCCATAGCGCTCGGTGGCGTGGTGGCCGGCGGCAAAATAGTGGATCCCCAGTTCACGGGCCGTGTGCCAGGTGCGCTCCGAAATCTCGCCGCTGATGTAGGCATCCAGGCCCAGGGCGGCGGCCTGTTCCAGGTAGTCCTGGGCCGCACCGCTACACCAACCCAGCCGGCGGATGGGCCGATCGGCGGCCACATGCAGGGGGACACGCCCGAGGCGGGCGGTCAGGCACGCGGCAAGTTTCTCGCCTCCCACCGCCGCGTCGAGTTCTCCGTACATGGCGATGTCGGCCGGCCCGAAGCGGCCAGCCACCGTGGCGCCGAGATCGGTGGCGAGACGGGCGTTGTTGCCGATCTCGGCATGGGCATCGAGGGGGAGGTGGTAGGCGATGAGACTGATGTCGTGACGCAGCAGGGCGGAGAGGCGGCGCGCCTTCATGCCGATCACGCGCGGGTCCTCGCCCCGCCAGAAGTAGCCGTGATGCACCACGACGGCGTCCGCCCCGCGCTCGATGGCGGCATCGATGAGAGCCTGACTGGCACTCACCCCTGAAACGATACGCCGCACCTCGTCGCGCCCCTGCACCTGCAAGCCGTTGGGACAGTAATCCTGGAAACGATCACGCTCCAGCAAGGTATCGCAGAATGCCACCAGGTCGTGCAGATTCACCATCGCCGTATCCGTTCAGTTAATATGACAGTCTTCGCTCACCGAAGGATAAACGATGGCCGTGTACCGTCGCCTCACGTTTCTCTTCCAGTCCATTACCGTCGGCCTCGCCATCGCTTTCCTGCTGCTTTTGTGGAAGCCGGAGATCTTCGAGCTGGGCGCGCCCGTGGTGCAGGTACTGGAGGCGCCGGCAGGCGAACGCAATCACAGTGGCGGCCTGTCGTTCGCCGACGCGGTGAGCGTAGCGGCGCCGGCGGTGGTGAACGTGAATACACGCAAGTTGGTACAGGAACGCGCCAATCCGCTGTTCGATGACCCGGTGTTCCGCCATTACTTTGGCGACAGCCTGGGCCCGGCGCCCCGGCGGCGCCTGGAAAGCAGCCTGGGTTCGGGTGTCATCGTGAGCCCCCAGGGCTACATCCTCACCAACAATCACGTGATCGAGGGTGCAGAGGAAATCCAGGTATCGCTGCGCGACGGCCGCACCGCCGCCGCCACGGTGGTCGGCAGCGATCCGGAGGCCGATCTCGCCGTTCTCAAGGTCTCGCTGCCGGAGCTGCCCACGGTAGTGTTGGGTCGTTCCGAAGAACTGCGCGAGGGCGATGTTGTGCTGGCCATCGGCAATCCCTTCGGTGTGGGCCAGACGGTCACACAAGGCATTGTCAGCGCCACGGGCCGCACGCAGCTCGGCATCAGTACCTTCGAGAATTTCATCCAGACCGACGCGGCCATCAACCCGGGCAATTCGGGCGGCGCGCTCATCAACGGTGCCGGTGAACTGGTGGGCATCAACACCGCCATTTTCACACGCACCGGCGGCTCGCAGGGTATCGGCTTTGCCATTCCCGTAACCGTCGCGCGCGGCGTCATGGAACAGATCATCGAGACCGGCCGCGTGAGCCGCGGCTGGCTGGGTATCGAGATCCAGGACCTGAGCCGGGAATTGGCCGAATCCTTCGGCTTGGCTGGTCAGCACGGCGTCGTGGTCGCAGGCGTGCTGAAGAGCGGTCCTGCCGACAGGTCCGGCGTGCAACCCGGCGACGTGATCCGCAGCATCGGGGGCAAGCCCGTGCCCGACGTCACCGCCGCCCTCAACGCCATCGCCCAGAATCGCCCCGGTGCCCAGCTCGATGTGGAGGTGATCCGCGAGGGCAAGGCCATGGTGCTGAAAGCGGTCACCGGCGAGCGGCCGGTACAACAGTCACCCTAAGTCCTCATCCCGAGAGCGGATCGCGAAGGTGGCGGTCGCGGGCAATGCCCGGACTACCCGGCACCGTCGCAACACGGAGGGCACAAAGGCGCAAAGGACGCAGAGGAAATTCGTCCCGTGCGGCGCGTTTCTCTTCGTAGGTCAAGTTGCGCGAAGCGCTACCTGACAACGCGCTGTCACAGAGCGCTGCGCGTCAGAGCCAGATATCCCGGGACGCGCGCCTATTCGATCAAGGCCACGCTCTTGATTTGGGCAAACACGTGCTGGCCCGGCGCCAGGGCGAGTGCATTGAGCGAGCGACGCGTGATACGTGCCAGCAGCACCGTGCCGCCCACATCCAGCCGTACCAGGCTCTGCCCCGGCCCGGCATCACTGCTCGCGACCACGGTCGCCGGGAGGATGTTGAGGATGCTGGTCCCGCCGGGGCGGGTGAGCGACAGGCTCACGTCGCGGGCGTGGATACGCACGCGCACGGCATGGCCCAAGCACAGGTCATGGCGCGGCAGCCAAAGCTCGCCGCCCGTGAACGCCACGCGGGTCAGGTGATCCTGCGCGTCGTGTTCGACCACCCTGGCCGCCAGGATGCTCTCGCCGTCCTCCTGCTGGCCGAGCGGCAGATCGCGACGATTCATCAGTTCCAGGCACGGCCCACTCGCCAGTGCCCGGCCGTGTTGCATGAACACCAGGTGGTCGGCCAGCCGCGCGACCTCCTCGGGCGAGTGGCTGACGTACAACACAGGGATCGACAACTCATCGTGCAGCCGCTCCAGATACGGCAGGATCTCCTGCTTGCGCTTCAGATCCAGCGCGGCGAGCGGCTCGTCCATCAACAGTAGCCGGGGATTCAGGGCCAGGGCGCGGGCGATGGCCACACGCTGGCGCTCACCCCCGGAGAGGCCATCGGGCCTGCGCGTCAGCAGGTGAGCGATCCCCAGCAGATCCACCGCCCGCTCCAGTGCCTCGGCATCCATCGCCGAGCAGACACGCCTGCGACCGTAGTCCAGGTTGCCGCGCACCGAGAGGTGGGGAAACAGACTGGCTTCCTGGAACACATAGCCGAGCGGGCGCTTGTGCGTGGGCAGGAAATGGCGGCCGTCCTGCCACACCTCCCCGTTCACGCTGACGAAGCCATCGTCAGTCCGCTCCAGCCCGGCGATGAGCCGCAATACCGTGGTCTTGCCTGAACCCGACGGACCGAACAGGGCCGTGATGCCGCGTCCGGGTAATTGCAAATCCACATCCAGCGCAAAACCGGCATAGCGCAGGTGAAGGCGTGCCTGGATCCGTTCGGTCATGGCATGGCTCCATGCGTCGTGTGCCGATGTGTGGCATGAAGCGCGAGCAGCACGAGGAAGGAAAAGATCACCATGCTGCCCGCCAGCCAATGGGCCTCGGCATATTCCATGGCCTCCACGTGGTCGTAGATCTGTACCGAAACCACCCGCGTCTCGCCCGGGATATTGCCGCCGATCATGAGCACCACGCCGAACTCGCCGACGGTATGCGCGAAGCCGAGAATGGCCGCCGTCACGAAACCCGGCCGGGCCAGGGGCACCACCACCGTCCAGAAACGATCCCATGGTCCGGCGCGCAGGGTGGCAGCCACCTCCAGCGGTCGCCGTCCCAGCGCCTCGATGGCGTTCTGGATCGGCTGCACCACGAAGGGCATGGAATAAATGACGGAGGCCACGACCAGCCCCCAGAAGGTAAACGGCAGGGCGTCCAGGCCGAGCCATTGGGTGAACTGGCCCACAGGCCCCTGCGGGCCCATGGCCAGCAGCAGGTAGAAACCCAGCACGGTAGGCGGCAGCACCAGCGGCAGCGCTACCACCGCAGCGACCGGCCCCCGCCAACGCGAGCGCGTGTGGGCCAGCCACCAGGCCAAGGGCGTGCCGATAAGGAGCAGCAGCAGCGTCGTGATGCCCGCAAGGCGCAGCGTCAGCCAGATGGCAGCGAGGTCCGCATCGGAAAAACCCATGGTCTGTGCGGATCAGAGTGCGTAGCCGAACGTGCGGATAATGGCCGCCGCCTTGTCACCGCGCAGATACTGCATCAGCGCCTCGGCCGCCGCATTGCCCTTGCCGTTGGCAAGGACCACGGCCTCCTGGCGGATAGGCTCATGCAGCGTGCCCGGAACGATCCAACCCGACCCGGAGGCGATCCGGCCTTCCTTTATCACCTGCGAAAGGGCCACGAAACCCAACTCGGCATTGCTGGTGGAGACGAACTGATAGGTCTGGGCGATGTTCTCGCCGAATACGAATTTGGGTTCGAGGGAATCCTTCAAGCCCAGGTTCGTCAACACCTCCAGGGCGGCCTTGCCATAGGGTGCCAGCTTGGGGTTGGCGACGGCGATCTTCCTGAAGCGGTTGTTGTTCAGCACCTCGCCGTCGGCATCCACGATCCCTTCACTGGCCGACCATAGCACCAGCGTGCCGACGGCGTAGGTGAAGCGTGAGCCGGTGACGACCAGTCCCTCCTCTTCGAGCTTGGCGGGTGTCGTGTCATCGGCGGCGAGAAACACCTGGAAGGGTGCGCCGTTCTTTATCTGGGCGTAGAACTTGCCCGTGCCGCCGAAGGAAAGCACGGCCTTGTGGCCCGTGTCGTTCTCGAACTCGGCAACGATGGCCTTCATGGGCGCCGTGAAGTTGGCCGCAACGGCGACGCTCACTTCTTCGGCCTGCGCCAGGTTGACACCCCCCAGGGCGGTGAGGCCCACGACAATCATCTTCAACGTGGTTTTCATCGGTTGGTTCCAGACCTTCGGTTCAGAGTCCACTCTTCGCTATATCGGAGCGGATATATCGATAGCCACAAAAAATCCGCCGCGCCCTCACCGGAAGTCATGGCGGCTTCGCTATATCCGTATGAATATTTCGATGCGTACTTTACATGCCGTCATGCCGGCGATCAATGCGGGTTGTCGGGTGGGCACCTGGCAAGCAGCTTCGCCAGATCGGCCATTTCCGAGGCCACGGCTTCTGCGGCGTGCCGCTCCATGGTGCGGTAACGTTCCAGCACGTCGAGCCCCATTGCGGTGACCACCGCGCCACCGCCGCCCTTGCCGCCCAGGGCCGTTTCCACCAGGGGGGCACGGAAGCACCGGTTCATGGTCTCCACCAGGAGCCATGCGCGGCGGTAGGACATGCCCATTTTTCTTGCAGCCGCCGAGATGGAACCGGTCTCCATGATGGCCGTCAGCAGATCGGCCTTGCCCGGGCCCATGGCGATGGCATCACCGAAAAGGACCCGCAAGCGGGGAACGTTCCGGGAGGATTTCTGCTTTTTCGGAATCATGGCCCGATCATAACGGGGTGGGCACGGCAAGCGAACCGCATGCAGGCATCCGCCCACACGCACGCCCCTCCACGCCTTTGACACCCGGTTCACCATGCGCAACGGAAAAATGCGGTGGTGCGCCGCGTCTGCCGCACGGATATGGGACCAATGGCAGGCGCGGACGAGATCGCCCTTCGACTGCATGGACACAAGTCATGCCGGCGCCGCTTCCGCACACCTTCTGCCTGATTGCGAATTTTCATGCCCCGCAGCCACCGGCCGATGTAGCCTGCACGGGAACGCCAATATGGGAGCTTGCAATGATGCGCATCCTCAATCGTGCCGGAGCCAGCGTGCTGATCGGTGCCGGATTGCTGGTGATGCTTTCGAGCAGCATGGTCGGGGGTGGGCTGAGCGACCTGCTCGGCTTCCCGCTTTTCATCGCCGGCCTGTTGTGGCTCGCCCTGCCCGAATTCCTCGGGCGTCGAAGATCATCCTGAACCTGCGCAAACATCGTGCATGGACGCCGCTCCGTCAGTCGTGCTATCGACCCTGCGTGCCGAAAGCTTGCAGCAGCGCTGACCGTGCTACCTGGCCACATCGGGGTCGGTTTCGCGGATCTCGAAGGCACTGAATTCGCTGCGGCTCAGCACGCCGTCGCCGTCATCGTCGAAGATGCGGAAACGATCACGCAGCGTAACCAGCGGCTCCACCTCGGCCGGTGTGAGCTGTCCGTCGGCATCGGCGTCCAGGCTCGCAAAATCCACCACCCCCGCGGTGGTACGCCGTAGGCGATAATAGCGCTCGACGCGTGCCATCCAGCGTTTGTCCCCACCCCGCCAGACCTCAGGTTCGAGAACGGGCGCCTCAATCAACGTCTCGCGGTTCATGGCAAGCACCAGGTAGTCCTTGCCAAGGGCAGGCCGTGCCACGTCCCAAGGCACGGCGGTCAGGCTGTCCCCCATGTGCAGAAAGCCACCGTAGGCAACGATGAGATAGCGCACGCGCCCGGACGCCTCGATCACGATCTCGCGCACTTGGCCAAGTCGCTCGCCCTCCGGGTCCTGCACCTCCTTGCCGATGAGTTCAGTGGCGCGAAACGGCCCTGCGGTGTCCGGCCCCTGCGGCGGGGCCGCCGCGGCGCTCCCCATCAGCAAGCCCAGAGCGATGAACACAGCATGCCAGTGCATACCGCCCTCCCCCATTGAGGCCTTGTGCAATAGTCGGCGCCTTTCCTTGCGCCTGCCCTCACGAATTGCGTCAAGATCGCTCATACGATCCTACAGGCGCCAACGGCAGCCCGTTTCCCGGGTTCTACACTCAAGACAGCCTGCACCCGCAGAGGATGACCATGCCCCGCGCCCTGCTGGTCGCCAACACGCGTGCCCGCGCCGGCATCCATGGCGTGGGCAGTGCAGCGAAGCGCCTGTTGGAGCGCGGCTTCGCCGTAGACTCGATGGTGACCGCCGACGCACGCGAAGTACCAAAGCTCATCGGCGCCCACTGCGTTGCGGCCGACGTGGTGGTGGTAGGCGGCGGCGACGGGACCTTGAACGTGGCTGCGCCCGCCCTCATGGATTGCGGCCGTCCGGTGGGTATCCTGCCGCTGGGTACGGCCAACGATCTGGCCCGCACCCTGCTCATTCCCTTCGACCCCGCCGAAGCCATGGAGGTGGTGGCGCAGGGCCGCACGCGGCGCATCGACTTGGGGCGCGTGAACGGCGTGTATTTCTTCAACGTCGCCAGCATCGGCCTCAGCGTACGCGTGGCGCGGCGCGTCACGCCGGAACTCAAACAGCGTTTCGGCGCCCTGGCCTATGCGCGTGCGGCCGCGACCGAGATCACGCGCCTGCGCCCGTTCCACGCGCGCATCGACAGCGACAACGAACACCTGGAAGTGGAGGCCATCCAGATCGCTGTTGGCAACGGCCGCTATCACGGCGGCGGCACGCCCGTGGCGGCGCAGGCCGAGGTGGACGACAGGCAGTTGTTCCTGTACAGCATCCCGCCGCAGCGCCTGCTCAAGCTGCTGCGCCTGGTGCCCGTGATCCGCCGCGGCGGGCACGGTGAAACGCCTCACGTGCTGCTGTTGCACGGCAGGGAAATGACCTTGCACACCGCGCACCCCATGCCCGTGGATACGGACGGCGAACTCACCGCGCACACGCCCGCACGCTTCGAAGTGCTGCCCGAGGCGTTGCCGGTGTTCGTGCCCGAAGCCTACGAGATCGAACGGACGCGCCGTGCTGCGCACTGAGGCCCAGGCGCTGCTGAACGAGTTGCGAGCCGCGCTGCTCGCCACGGCACACTACCGCCGTGCGCTGGCGCCGCATCTGTCCGCGCGCGGCGAGGCTTTGCGCGCACAGGCGACCGAACGCGAGCAATGGAGCGAGCGTCTCGCCGCACTCATTCGTGCTTCTTGCGATCTGCCCGATGCGCCGGACCCGGAACGCGAGGCCGCACGCGAGCTTGCCTTGCGCATGCGCGAAGTGTTGTTGGGCGATCAGTCCGCGCTCGCTGCACTCGCCCGCGAGGATGAACGCCTGCTCGCACTGGTGCGCCGCACGCGCGCTACGGCGCTGCCCGCAGAGGCGCAGGCCTTGCTGGATGAGATGGCACAGGCGCTCTGAGCGCCTGTGCTTTTTCACTGCTTGGGAACGCGGTACTCGGCGGAACGGGCGTGCGCGGTGAGGCCTTCGCCGCGTGCCAGCACCGAGGCGGTCCGGCCCAGGGTGGCCGCGCCTTCGGCCGAGCAGAAGATGAGACTGGAGCGCTTCTGGAAGTCGTACACGCCAAGCGGCGAGGAGAAACGCGCCGTGCGCGAAGTGGGCAGCACGTGGTTGGGACCGGCGCAGTAGTCGCCCACCGCCTCGGCGGTGTAGCGGCCCATGAAGATGGCACCGGCGTGGCGGATGCGCAGCGCCATGTCCTGCGGATCTTCCACGGACAGCTCCAGGTGCTCGGGGGCGATGAAGTTGGCCACCGCCACCGCTTCATCCATGTCCTTCACCTTGATGAGCGCACCGCGGCCGCCGATGGATTTCTCGATGATGGCGCGCCGTTCCATGGTGGGCAGCAGCTTCTCGATGCTGGCGGCGACCTGGTCGAGGAACGCGCCGTCGGGACTCACCAGGATCGATTGCGCGTCCTCGTCGTGCTCCGCCTGGGAGAACAGGTCCATGGCGATCCAGTCCGGGTCGGTCTTGCCGTCGCACACCACCAGGATCTCGGACGGGCCTGCGATCATGTCGATGCCTACGGTGCCGAATACCATGCCCTTGGCGGTGGCCACGTAGATGTTGCCGGGGCCGACGATCTTGTCCACGCGCGGGATGGTTTCGGTGCCGTAGGCGAGCGCGGCCACGGCCTGGGCGCCGCCCACCGCGAACACGCGATCCACGCCGCACACGTGCGCCGCGGCGAGCACCAGTTCGTTCACCTCGCCGCCCGGGGTGGGCACCACCATGACGAGTTCACCCACACCCGCCACCTTGGCGGGCAGCGCATTCATGAGCACCGAAGAGGGATAGGCCGCCTTGCCGCCGGGGACGTACA
>Ga0172382_10005679_pt1 | contig 18512 bp, 15 predicted proteins | sample Leawel138RmetaG_FD_122245 | JGI IMG/M metagenome (GOLD analysis project Ga0172382, IMG submission 122245) | Leachate microbial communities from a municipal landfill in Southern Ontario, Canada - Leachate well 138R metaG | ecosystem: Engineered > Solid waste > Landfill > Unclassified | place...
CGCTGGTTCCATCCCCCGGACACCTCGGAGCTTTGCCGCCTCGTCTCGCAGCTTCCGGGCCTCCTCTCTCAAGGCCGTGATCTCCTCCCAGCTCTCGGTTTCGTAGATGATCTTCGGCGTTGCCATGTATATTAGTTATGTGACCCTCTTATATATAGATGGTGGTTAGGGTCACATAACTAGACGGGCGCGTTAGATTTGGAACTCGGCAAAAAGATTATTTAGATAGAATCACAAAGCAGTAGCCGCATGTAACCACACTAGAATGAGGTGATAGTAAAATGGAATTTGAAGACCAACCCCTAGCGGAGGCCAGAGGCCGGTCCACGACCATGGATAAAATGGTCCTTCTGGCGGATAAGCTTTTCGATGAGGACCCGCAGATTAAGCATCTTTTAGCCGAGGTCCTCCAACAACTGCAGCAACAGGAAGACGAGATCCACCGGCTCCAATGCGTCTCCCAGCAACGACAGAGAGACATTCAGCGCCAGGAAGACGAGATCCACAAGCTCAGGGGGGAGCTGGCCGCCTTCCGGGAAGAGGTCGCCCTCGAAAGAGCATACGACCGTCAGAGGCTCGCCAGGCTCGAAGCCCCGACGCCGCCCCTTCGAGAGGAGACCGCCGCCGCCCATCTTGACCTTCTAGCCTCTGAAATGAGAAGGCTAGGTCATAAGCAAGTGACCACGAAAGATGCCGCCCGCCTTATTGGAGTCGGTAAACGGCATGTCAACCGCCTGGAACCGCTATTAGCCGCCGATCATCGCTTCCAGATCATCAAAGATCCCAACCATAAGCAACGCCATCTTATCAGATTTGTTTAGAGATTGAAACCAAGACATGTCTCGGTCTCAGTTCTGAGAAAGAAACGCTAGCTGCTAAAAATCAAATCTTCAGATGTGATAGTCATCTGATAAAATATAGTATGGTTTAGTCGGAGATATAGATATAAATACAGAAATAATATATAGAAAAAATAGAAAATCGATATCCCGTCCTGGTTTTCACCAAACCGAGACCGAGACATGTCTCGGTTTTGTTTTGGCCTTCCTTCCTCAAAATTTGCGGACTTCGGTTGCGGCACGGTTAGTTCTGTGATATATTTAATACAGACAGGAGTAATATCATAGAACAACCACACTCACGCCTTCGAATCGCCTTTCGCGATCAGCTCTTCGATCTTCGGCTTCAGGTCGAGGGTGTAGTACCTGGCCGTCACTCCTCCTCGAGTCGTGTTCTTTGCTTGGACCCCTGTTGCCTTCATCAGTCGGCCTAGTGGCCTCTTATCCATCCCTGCCTCCTGGGCGACCTCGTTGGCGGTGGGTTCCTCGCCTTGGTCGTGGTGGGCTTTGATAATTTTGAGGACTTCGATCACATCCGGCTCTGCGGTGCTCTGCGGTGCTACGAGGGTGCTCTTAGGGGTGCTCAAAGGTGCTTTAGAGGTGCTCTTAAGAGGTGCTCCCAGGTGCTCATAAGGTGCTCTAGGAGGTGCCTCAAGTGTTCGCGAAGGTGCTCTTTCCTTCTCTGCTGAGGTGCTCTGAGGTGCTCTAGGAGTGCTTTTAGAGGTGCTCTCCTCTAGGACCTCCCCAACAATCCGCCTTATCAGAGTCTCGATAGAGGTCTCTCCTTCGCGTATTCGATAGTAATCGCAGAGCACCCGTCGGATAATCTCGGCTTCAGTGGTGCCTGTCTTTTCGGCTTCGTCCTGGAGAAGACGGTCCAGATCCTCGGGGAGTCTGATTGTTCGCGGCTTCATGAGCACCTCACCAACTACAAAAGTGTTTGCTAAGGTTAAAGGCTTGATGGTATGCCCATCCAATTCTAAGGGCCTTAAAACTTAAAATAACGATTCCTTATAAAAATACTGGTACCTATGGAGCGCCCCCTACGTCTTCCCTGGGCGAACGCTCTCTTGACCATAGGCTCCACAGTCTTCTCCATTGTCCTTTGAAACTTCGAGGCCAGAATGTCCATGTCAACCTCGGAGCTTACACGACCATATGGGAACCGTACTTTGCAAAAAAGGTTTAGACCAATACCCGACTTCCGAATATGGCTAATATCGGAAGTCACGTATAGAATGAAGTGCTACATATCGATCATGGCTGTCACGAAACTGATCAGTGTCGACGATTTTATGAAGTTGGTGAGTGAGGTCGAATCCAAACGGGACCGAATCGTCATCATGCTCCTCTTCGGTACAGGATGCAGGGTCGAGGAATTGGTCGGCACCAAACTTGAAGATGTTGATACAGTTAAAGGTGAGATCCACATCCATGCCAGCCGGACGAAGACCCGCCAATATCGAGACGTCATCATACCTCAGTCGATGATCCCAGACCTGGATGGGTGGATTAGGAACCTGCCCGAAGGTTCCATCTGGTTGTTCCCAGGCCGTGATTCTTCGAAGCACATCTCCCAGCGGTGGATACGAATGGTGATCGACAAGGCGGCGAGACAAGCGGGAGTGCAAAGAGCTTATGCCACATCCAAAGCGGGCAAGACACTGAACATCGTCTCGCCGCACTCGATGAGACACCTGCACGCAGTTCATGCGCTCGATAGTGGTGTCCCCCTGAACGACTTGCAGCAGCAGCTTGGTCATCAGTCTGTTCGTTCAACGAGCATTTACCTGACGGCAGACATCAATCATAGAAAGAAGAGTTACGAAGAATTCGACTTCTGAAATAGATATGAAGGGTCCCGCAACGGATCTCATCTCACTTGTACGAAATTGGTACTCCCCTTCCTTAGCTGTCCTTCCAGGATTCAAAATATAATTTTTTTGTTAATTTCTAGCCACAAATCACACATACAGTAACAATGAATTTTAGAGTCTGTCTTTAGTCTTGTAAAGAGGAGGAAAATAATGCAAATCAAAAAGAATTTGATCGGTTTGTGGATTAGTGCCGATACAAAAAGGCGTTTAGCCTTAATCTGCTTTGGACTTTTAATTACCAGTCTATTCATCGTATCACCATCGCTCTGTAAAACCTATGAAGTAACTGTTAGAAATATTGATGGATATAGTATGCCGTCATGCGGTGGGACCATTGAAGCTGTTGTATACGATCGCGGTTACTATCCATACTCATGGAAAGGAAAAAGCAGTTTTAGTGGAGGTGAACGATCCATAAATGTCAAAATCGACGTGCCAGACCGTTCCGATCCAGATCAATTTCATATTTACCAAACACCAAAATGCAGCCTGAAAAGCAAAGAATTTTGGGGCGGAAATTCGGCCTGGGAAACCGATTTCACGCGAGAGAGGCCTTACATCCGAGGGTTCACTGCTAACGGGATAGATGCTAGTAGAGAAATTTCCGGAACTGTAAATTCGCCAGTAAGTTTTCGAATCAACATCAAGAGCAACATGAATACTTGGATTCAAACCAATCCGACGCTCATTGTTAAAAAAGGCAGTAGGGGTACTAATCAATATATTTATGGTGACGCCAGAAATCTATATGGCTCCGATACGTGGCTTTTAACCTACACACCAACAGAGAGAGGCACATATTATTTCAACGCATGTGTTTATGCAGGCGGTGATTTGAGCGATCAATGGGACTGGGTAAAAATGCAGATAAATTAACTTGCGTGCTAACCTATTGGATTGCTCTCATGGGGATGTTGCCACATATCCATCTACTGCGGTTCTGATCCGCCGATGATGGGGGTTCAACGGCTAGATCTCCTTTCCGTTTTTATTGTGATTTGGTATTTTAATTTCTGGGGGCGATTCTCCTTTCTCTGTGGGAGCGAACCACCTTATCTACTCTGGCAGTTCTCTGATATTTTATAGCCTTGGACATGGGATATCACGCAACTATGTTAGGACTTACGCACTTGAGAATCAAAACCAAGCACATGAGGGCCTGTCAAGAAGATTGTGTTTTAGACAGTTTGGTGCTTCATGCTACTGGTTTTTTGTTCAACTGCGTAAGTCCTATATGTGTAAGCGTAACCTTTCAACTTCCGAATAATGCAGATATCGGAACTTTGAATGGTGCAGTTGAGGTTAGGTCGGGATAGTATTTTGTATTAGTACCAACCACATATTCAATAGATGGCTCTTACAGAGGTTAGCAAAGAGGGCGCCCGCTTGCATGCTTCCGACTCCTATGGCGAATTCAGCGAGGAGTTCATAGCGGAGGTGCTGGAGGCCGAGCGAGAGTGTGAGATGGGGCGGTGCAAGCGATTTGATAACATAGACGACGCGCTGGCTTTTCTCGATGAATGAAGAAGCTTGGAGATGTCTATAAGCCCGAATTTGCCGAGACCTTCATAGAAACATCTCAAAGCCTTACAAAAAAAGACAAAGTTTTAGCTGCCCGGATAAAACGTAAGATACGGGATGTATGCGAGTATCCCGAGCGCGGAGAGCCACTATCGGCAAATTTGGCCGGCAAATGGAGTATTCACGTTGCTGCTCATTACGTTATACTATATGAAATAAAGAATAAAGAAAAAGTTGTAAGATTTTTAAGTGTCAAGCACCACGATTATGCATATGGCAAAAAGCTATAATGGGCACTCATTGGTCATCGGTTAAGAGAAGAATCGCGATGAGGCAGCGATCTTGGTAGCAAGTTCGGTGAAATTGACTTGGTCAAAGAGGCTACAGCAAGTCAATCTTGAAATCGGATCGAATCTAGGTAAAGCATAATTCGTGTGAGAAATGACAAGATTATGTAGCGGGATATACCGGGACAAATTTGATCCGATACATAAGCGGGAGCCTGGGACCGCTAAAATCCGATATTTTCCCAGTATATCCCGGTCGACAGACCGACACCGCGCCAGATGTCGATGCACAATTGTTCAAAAACTATTCATTTTGTGCAAAAATTGTGCAAAAATTGTTCAGAATTTACTGGTAAAATTGCTAGAATCGAGCCGCAAGATGTCGATTCACAATTGCTCAAAAACTGCTAATTCTGCACAGGTCGCCTCCCCAGGTGTCGACGACCTCCACTTCCACCTCGTCGTCCTCTCCCCGCAAACTCTCTCAGCTATCGACTATCCCGTCTTTTGTTCCGGCTCGGAGTCTCCGCAAAGCCAAAGCTCGCCGCTTGCTCAGGGTTGCATCGAAGAAGCTCGGGGTGCTCCTCCTGGAGGATGACGTTGGCCCTTTTGCTCAGCGCCAGCAGCTCGGCATAGGCCTTGTCGTAGTCGCCCTTCGCCAATCGGACGCCTTTCCATGCCTGGGGTTCGGGCCTCAAAGCGCTCTTGACTTCGTCGTGGATCCGATGGTGCTGGCGGTCTAACTCCAAGAGGAGTTGATGGCCACGATTCAGTAGTTCAGGGAGAGACTCGGATTTAGAAGCCGCTGGGTCCACTTTGGGTCTGCCCTTGCGCAAGTGCGAATCTTCTGGCGGTCTGATGGCCATTGTTCTCCTCCTTTGTAGAACTCGATTATTCCCCAATTTCTAACCAGAAATTCACCAGTTTTTCAGATCATGCTCTTGAGAAGCTCCTCGCGGTGGAGCCTGTCCATCTTTACCCTCTCGATATCCTCGTCGGTCCAAAAAACGGGTTTGACCGCCTCCTTCTCTAGAGCTGTCTGGCATTTGAAGAACATGTCGAAAAGTTTGGGCGTGGGAACATCTGATAAATCACGTCTTGCCAGCTCCTCCTTGACGGCAAGAAGCCTCTCGCCGAAGAGCTCGATCTTCTGCTCTTTGGCCATGAGGTACCTGTCCAGGAGCTCCTCGAGCTTGATGGCTCGAGCCGCCTTGATTCGTTCGGTGTAGTCCCGGTTCCATGTGCATGCGGTGTTGTAGGATATGTCTAGCTCCTCGACGATCTTTGTTAAGGTGTGGCCTTCGGCCCTCAGCTCGACAAAACGATCTCTCGTCTCGACGTCTTTTGTCATGTTATAGCTCCTCCCTGATCCAGCGGTTAACGAGATCCACAGCCCCCTCCTCTGACGCGCCCAGAGCTATGAAGTCGCAAATTTTCCGCATCCAAATGGCTCTCAAAATCTCGATCTCATCTTTACATCCGGCTCTGATATCTCGGACGATCTCCCGGGTGGGGTCTTTGGGCAAGCCCGGGTAGATCTCGGTGGTGAGCACCTTCACGATGTCTCGCAAGCTGAGGTCGATGGAGGAGAGGTAGATCACGTTCAGGTAGAGGTTGAAATGAGCCTTCCGGATCGCTTCGTCGTCCTCTTCACATTCTATGTCTCGGCTCAGGTCCTCCTTGAACTGCTTGAGCGAGTATTTCATCTCACCACTCACGATTCTGCTTGCTTTATCTTTCATGTCGCTCCCGCCTCCGAGGAACAACTCCGTCTTTCCCAAGCTTCAGCTGGAAGCCAACCCTCCCATTTTTGGCCCCGAATTTCGATCGGCATGGCCCTCCAGCCTTTTGCCTTCACGGCCCGGAGGACGTCTCCTGGTGCGAGTCCGTTGCCGTTACCGTGGGCGACCACGAATGGAACCGCGGGCTCGAGTCTTCTGACGTGCAGGTCCAGGATCCTCTCTATATCGGGATGAATCGGATCGAGGCCAGCCCCAGGGTCGTGTCCTGCAGACGAAGAATGATCTTCCTCTCCAGTCCGTAACTCGGAGAGCTCAGCCTCGAGTGAAGGTGTCACCCCTTGAAACTGCCCCGACACCCCCCTGTCTCTCAACAAAAACGGTACCTCGCGGTGCCCAGACACCTCAGACACCACATTTTCTGGCCCAGCTTGAGAAAATAATTCCCCGGAAACTTCCCCGTCCTTGCTGCCTTCCTTTGCCGAATTATCTTTCGTTCTGTGATTCTCTGATAGAGATGTCACTGGTGTCTGGGCATCTACAGCTCGTGGTTCTTGGAGTGTACTCGGGGGTGACGGGGGAGTGTCAGAGGTGTCAGGGGCGGAAGGTAGCGTTTTGAGGGTAACGGCCCGAGAATAGTCTGCGAGAGTTCCTCCATTCCAGCTTGTGAGGGTGTAGACGTTCTGGGTGATGGACTGACGAGATCCTTCGTCACGCTCTATCGTATCGGTCTCTGTGAAACAGTCCACCCCGGGGATCTTGGAGAGCAGCCCGCCCTTCCCGTCTTTTCCGTGCAACAGTTTGCGGACGTAGGTCCGGGAATAGCCGTCGATCCCGTTGGGCTTCTTGAACCCTGCCAGTATATCCGACATGGTAGCCCGTTTTCGTCCCGAGACGAACATCGCCAGCGCCAGCTCGACGTCGTTCAGCTTGTGGATCAGGTTGGCCGCCCTCTCGGTGAAAAGATCCTGGGCTAACTCGAAGTCCGCCTCTGAAGCCACAAGTTCGCCGTTCTCGTTAGTCTCCCTCTGGAGGCAGTTCATCACCGCCGAAGCCCTCACCAGGTCGTTGAACCGCGGCCTGTTCCGCCTATCAGATACGTCGGCGAACTCGATCCGTTCGCTGAAGGGTATGGCGACTTTGTAGGGCTCGTTCTCTCCGATGAGCTGGAATATGGCCCTGCATATCAGGACCTCCTCGGTGACGTCGAACTCCGGCTGGCCGTTTACTGCCTGGCGAGCCTGGTGCTCGTCGACCAGTCTGTCTACTTCCGGCCCGTCCTCGACGTTGAGGGAGTACATGCGGTTCACCAGCTCGTCTGATAGACTGTCGTCGCCCACCGACGTCAACCACCAGGTCGTCCTCTCGGGGATCTCCTTAGTAACCGGCTCTCGATCTTTGTCCAGGGTGATGTGGGTGGTCTTTTCCTGGTAGTTCGTCATGGACCGTTTCAATGTCGATTCTAGGTCGGGGCTCATCTCGATATCGTCAGAGAAGATTATCGTCCCGGGCTGGAGGTCGGTGAGGTAGTAGAGCGCCTTCGCGCTCACCGAGGTCTTCTTCACCTTCCAGGGCGGGATCAGGTGGATCATCGATTTGCAGGCGTGGGTCTTGCCGCCGCCACTCCGCCCTGATAGCTTAGGTTGAAGCCCCTGGGAGTTCTCGATCTTCGACGAGGCCTCCGAGAGGATCAGGACCTTCCCTAGCTTCTCGTCTCCAACGTGTCGCTTTCGGTACTCGTTCATAATGTAGCCGATTGGGTCGCCTGTTTCCAGAATATCCAGGGCCTTATCTCTGATGTCGTGAGGTATCTCCTCGTTGAGGTTCGGGTCCTCGTTCTGGTGGAGCTCGGCTGCAGCTCTGCGCTTCTCCCCCTCGTTATCGAGCGCCTTCCCCAAAAGTCGGAGCGATATCCCAGCCCCGTTGAAGACGGCCCTCAGACGCTCCCACTCACCGGGCCTCTCATCCCTGATGATCGTCAGAGCTTCGATGTACGGAGACTCGTACGGCGCCCCAGGATCGACTTTTACCTTCTCGGAAAGGTCCTTCACCGTTTCCAGAGCCTTCTCTATCCGATCGAGCTCCTCGCAATCCCTGAACTTCCTGCCCCCGTTCCCGTACTGACCGGGCCACTTACGTCCTTTGCACCTGTCATCGGGGCGGCAGACATCAAGATCGCCGAACCCAAGCCGGGGGTACCCCGAGCTCTTGCTCTGGATCGTATCGCAGCTGGGTGAGTGGATCACGCCGTAGGACGTCCCGAAAATCCGGGGGTCGACGTTGGCCCGTTCCGCCACCTCGCTCCACAATCCCAAGGCCGCCTCCTCGGGCCAGCCCGCCTGGTAGAGCCAAGCCGCCAGCGCCCCGAGAGCTCGATGCTTGCCCACAGTGTCGCCATACTCGAGGAGGTTTCTATAGAAGGGGCACCACTCATCGGGCGCCAAGAGGACCTCGCTTCGAGGTATTCTTCCGGAGTCTGACCTCGCCCCAATCTCGCCCTTCACCTTTTTCGCGTAGGGTCTAATCAGCTCTACCAGAGCGTGACGTTCGTCATCGTCTCCTTGATCTTGATACCAGACCCTTGCCCTCTCCAGCACCTCGTCAGACAGAGGGAGCTGGGCCGCCTCGAAATCGATCTCGATCTTGTCGGGATCCAGGGGGACGACCGCGAAGTCGAGCGTCTTATGGACGCTCAGGACGCACTTCACCTTCCGTTTCTGATTGTTCAGCTTGTCGATCTTGACCCTGCCCCTGTGCTCGGGATGGTCCTCGAAAAAACGGCGTTCGACGTCCGCCAGGAGAGCATTGAATGCCAGAAGCCAAGCCTTGTAATCGGAGTCTCGATAGTCCGGGGTGGTGCCGGCCTGGGCTCTCGATAGGCTGTGGTGGATCATCACGTAGATCCCCTGGCCACTAAAGGCGACGTGGACGGACTTTGATACCCCGTGCTCTTTCAGGTGGTCCACCAGGTACTGAGCCGCTGCCTCGATCGCTTCCTTCCGGCCCTCGTGGAAGATTTTGGACCTGCTGGTATTGTCAGCGGGATCGGCAACGGCGTCGATATCAGCGAACAAGGTGTAAGCCATGAGGTTCCCCCTCGTCCCAATGGGTTGGGCTGGACGGCCAACACCATACCGACCTTTGGGATCCACCCAGTCCTCTGAGTGCTCGAAGACCACGGGCTCGAATACATCGGCGGTTATGTAGAGGCTCCGGCTTTTCGCGGTGGTGTCGTCGTAATCTTCGGGTCCGCGGAGCCTGACCTTGCCGTTGGGAAGGGTCTTATACCACCCTTCGTCGCCGTTCAGCCCCCTGAGGCCGTCTCCCTGCCCGTCGCGGCACACCCGGAGGATCGTCTCTCTGACTTCGGGACGGCGGTAATGATCCCTCACTAAGTCTGTCAGCTCAGCCGAGTCATCGCCCCCTTTCGAATCTAGTGGCGATCTCCAGCTCCTGGAGCTCAGCGAGCTTGTCCTGCAACTCTTCGATCAACCAGGCTTGTCGCTGAATCTCTTCTAGCAGCTCCTTGCGAGTTGGAGCTCGCTGGTGTCTGATCTCGGTGGCGCTACTTTTTCTTCTGGGAACTGGGCATTCAGTTGGCATTGCCGAAAAAAAGCTTATATCCCCTACGATACTATCCACTATTGCTGACGTGGTGGTTTCCTCCCATCGTGTCGGTTCGGATCATCCAGATAAGCGGTGACTGCCCCCCGGCAAACGTCGCTCACTGTTAGATCCTCAGTTTTTGCGTGTAGTTCTAACTGGGCTGCGTCTGGTACACGCAGCCTGAAACTCACTATCCTAGTTTGCGTTACTTTCCCTCCCGTTCTGCTGTTCCCCCTCCAGCAGGCGTTTATGGATGGAGGAAGGGCGAACATCGTATATAACACTTCCTGTCGTGCTTAATTACTAACTACCTACATACCTAATAGTAGCTGATTACCTTCTTATTAGAAACTCGGAGATAATCGCGGACTTGCAAAAGCTATATATACTGCATCGTCATTTTAATTGTCGTAGGAGATTACCTGAATGAAAACAGCTCTCAGTAGAAGTGTACCCGATGGTACGCCTATTAAACGATTGGGCGATCTGGGTGTCGTTAAGCGGGGGCTGTCCTCTTATTACATGCATGGGGAGGATGTTGTTGTACCGGTGGTCACCCTCAAAGACGTCCAGGACGGGAAAATCGTCACTGAGACGGTGGACCGCGTCTCCGTCAGGAAGACCGATCTCCTGGAAAAGGCCCGTATAGCTCAGGACGATGTGGTCATCACCATTAAAGGCACCAGTTTCAGGGGGGCGGTTGTTGACAAGCCAGCGGCAGGGTTCGTTATCAGCGCAAACCTGGTCTCTGTCGCTCTTTCCGACGAGGTTCTGCCCGAGATCGTCGTTGCCTACCTCAACAGCCCCAGAGGTCTTAGGGAGCTCGAATCCCGGGCAGGGGGAGCTACGATCAAGGGGCTGAACACCAAATCTCTACTCGATTTGCCCATACCAGTCCCACCCATCGAACAGCAAAAAGCTCTGAGCCGCTATCTATGGGCGGCATGGGAGTACGAGGATCTCCTCAAGAAAGAGCTGGAACTGCGAAACGGGATCAAAGAAGCGGTCATCAGGCATGTTATGGGGTGATTTGTCGTGAATAAGCTCACTCAACGAGAACTGAACACAAAGGTCTGGCAGGCTGCGGATATCCTCCGTGGTTCTATCGACTCCGCCGATTACAAGAACTATATCTTGGGGCTGCTCTTTCTCAAACGGCTCTCAGACGTCTTCGTGGAGGAGGCCGAGGAGATCGAGAAAGAGACCGGCGACAAGGACCTCGCCTGGAACGACCCCGACGAGCACCAGTTCTTCGTCCCCGAACGAGCTCGGTGGGACAACATCAGGCGGGTATCAATCCAAATCGGTGACGAGCTGAACAAAGCTTGTGCTGAGCTTGAGGACAAAAACCCGCTTATGGAGGGAGTTCTTGCCTCCATTGACTTCAACTCAGATAAGCTGGGCGATGCAAAGCAGCGGGACACTACTCTGCTTCAGCTGATCCAGCATTTTTCCACCATCTCCCTGAAAAACATCGATCTTTCCGAGCCCGATCTCCTCGGCAGGGTTTACGAATTCTTGATCGAGAGGTTCGCTGACGACGCTGGCAAGAAGGGTGGCGAGTTCTACACCCCAAGGAAGGTCGTCCAGCTCCTGGTGGCCCTCCTCGACCCCCAGGAGGGGATGAGGATGTGCGATCCCACTGTCGGCTCTGGGGGCATGTTGATCGAAAGCGCACATTGCGTAGAGCGAAATGGGGGTAACCCCAGGAACCTCACCTTATGCGGCCAGGAGAAGAATATCGGGACCTGGGGAATATGCAAGATGAACATGCTCCTTCACGGCTTGCCGGATGCCGACATCAGGAAGGGCGACGTTATTAGGGACCCCAAATTCCTCGTGGACGGGCAGCTTATGCTCTTTGACCGAGAGATCGCCAATCCCCCATTCTCGCTCGATAACTGGGGGCGCGATGTGGCTGAAGAAGACGGGTTCGGCAGATTCCATTATGGGGTTCCCCCTAGGACCAAGGGCGATTTTGCCTTCGTGGAGCACATGGTCTCGACCCTCAATGATGAGGGCAAGCTCGCCGTCGTAGTGCCCCACGGGGTCCTGTTTCGAGGTGGAGCCGAGGGCAAGATCCGCGAGAACATGCTGAAGGAGGACATCGTTGAAGCGATCATCGGCCTCCCATCGTCCCTCTTCTATGGAACGGGGATACCTGCGGCCACTCTCGTCGTCAACAAGAACAAGCCAGCAGAGCGGAAGGGCTCGGTCCTCCTCATCGACGCCTCTCAGGAGTACCAAGAAGGCAAGAGGCAGAACACACTTCGAGATCAGGACCTTGAGAAGATCGTCGCAGCTTATAGAGATTATGAAGATGTCGAGAGGTACTGCCGGGTCGTCCCCCTGACCGAGATCGAGGAGAACGATTACAACTTGAACATCTCCAGGTACGTGGACATCACTACTGAAGAGGATCCGATCGACGTCACTGCTGCGATCCGGGAGCTTCGAGCGCTCGAAGCCAGGCGGCGGGAGATCGAGGCGAAGATGAGCGGTTATCTGAAAGAGCTTGGGTATGAGGCGTAAAGGGGATGGGGAGGAGGATGCACGCTGGGATACCGGAAGGGTACAAGGAAACGCCGATCGGGGTGATTCCGGAGGAATGGGAGATTATTAAACTCGGTAATAAGAATCACTTTAAAGTAATAATGGGTCAGTCTCCCTCGTCTTCAACATATAATGCACGTGGAAATGGATTGCCCTTTTTGCAGGGAAATGCGGATTTTGGATTTATTTATCCACATCCGTCATTATATTGTTCCAATCCCCAAAAAATAGCTGAAGAAAATGACATTTTAATTTCAGTGCGGGCTCCTGTTGGGGAAGTTAATCTATCTCCAGAAAAAGTCTGTATTGGCAGGGGGCTATCTGCAATCAGGCCAAAAAATGGTACTAGCACTAGATTTTACTTTCATTATTTAAAATCCAGATTGTCAGATTTCAATAAGCTTTCGTCGGGTTCTACTTTTAAAGCAATTAATAAAGCGGATATAGAAAGCTATTTAGTTCCTTTCCCACCCCGCCCCGAACAGCGCAAAATCGCCGCCATTCTCTCTTCCGTGGATGCCGCCATCCAGGAGACCGACGCCATCATCGCCCAGACCGAGCAGGTGAAGCAGGGCTTGATGCAGGAGCTTCTCACGAAGGGGATCGGGCACACGGAGTTCCAGGAGACGCCGGTAGGGAGGATTCCAGTGGGGTGGACTGTTGTAAAATTAAAGATCTGCTTGGAAGAGAGAAAAGAGCTTAGTACTCCTCCACATAATGAAAGGCGGTATATCGGCTTGGAGCATTTCGATAGTGGTGCATCTTCTTTCAGTAGGTCTGATGATGGTAAAGATGTCAAAAGTAATTGTTCCCAATTTAAAAAAGGCGATTTACTTTATGGAAAACTCCGGCCTTATTTGGATAAAGCTGCCGTGTCAAAATTCACTGGGATCTGTTCAACAGAAGTCGTAGTCTTTAAAGTACTTGGGATAATGCTAAGCGAATTATTGATATCACATTTTCACTCAACAAAATTTATTCAATATACAAATAAAAATTCATACGGTACAAAAATGCCAAGAACGTCCGCAAAAATTGTAGGAGAATTTAAAGTCCCTCTTCCTCCGCTCTCCGAACAGCAAAAGATCGCCGCCATCCTTTCCTCCTTCGACGATAGGCTCGAAGCAGAAAAGGAGCACCGCTCCCGGCTTGAGACGGTTAAGAAAGGGCTGATGCAGATCCTTCTCACCGGTAAGAAGAGAGTGAAGGTGGACGGCCATGAGTGACCAGAAAGAGATCATCGAGGTGGAAGATCCTGCCGTCGAGGTACTGACCGATCACTTAGGTTGGACCGAGATCACGGCTGATGACACCAACCTGATGAGGGACTCCACGAGACAGCCCATCCTCGTCTCGGCATTCCTCGAAGCGGTGAAGAGGATAAACCCCTGGATCTCGGAGGAGAACGCCCAGAGAGTAGTCCGGTCAGTAGTCAACCTTCAGGCAACCTCCGTCCTCGAAGCAAACGAGCAGTTCCAGACGATGCTGGAGCGAAACGTGACAATCCCCCAGGACCTGGGCGACGGTCTCGGTCTGAAGAGCAGGGACGTCTTCCTCATCGACCATCAGAACCTAGAGAACAACGAGTTCAACGTCGTCAGACAGTTCCGGGTCCAGCACTACCAGGAGTGCATCCCTGACATCGTCCTCTTCGTCAACGGCCTTCCCATCGTCGTCATCGAGTGCAAGAGCCCCGACCTTCGAAACCCGATGGGGGAGGGGATAAAACAGCTGTTCCGCTACCAGGAGATGGGGGACAGGTACACGAACCTGGGGTGCCCCCAGCTATTCCGCACCGTCCAGATCGTGGCCTCGACCCACAAGGACAGGACGATGTACGCCACCAACTTCACCCCAGAACGTCACTGGTCCGAATGGAAAGAGCCCTACCCTCTCACCATCGACGACGTGGCAAAAGAGCTGGGCCGGATACCAACCCCCCAGGACATCTTCTTCTTCGGTGTCTGCTCGATGGAGAACCTTCTGGACCTGATACGAAACTTCGTGGTCTACGAGCGGGAGGAAGGGCGGGTGGTCAAGAAGCTGGCCAAGTACCAACAGTTCCGGGCCACCAACAAGACCATCGAGCGCATCGTCAAGAAACGGCAGGGCGGCGTTATCTGGCACTGGCAAGGGAGCGGCAAAAGCCTCACAATGCTCTGGACCGCCGTCAAACTCCGGGGCCTCCTCCCCAACCCCACCATGGTGATAGTGACTGACAGAACCGACCTCGACGCCCAGATCCACGGCACCTTTGAGCGATGCGGGTTTCCTAACCCCATCAAGGCGAGCTCATCAAAGAACCTCAAGGCGCTGCTCACAAATCCCGTAGGCCAGACCGTCACCACCACCGTCCAGAAGTTCCAGGACGCCGCCGACGAGTATCCGGTCCTGAGCGACGACAAGAATATCTTCGTCCTGGTGGACGAGGCCCATCGGAGCCAGTACAGGTCTCTCGCCGCCAACATGCGCCGAGCCCTCCCCAACGCCTGCTTCCTGGGGTTCACGGGCACCCCCATCTCCAAGAAGGACAAGGACACCGTCCTGACGTTTGGCGAGCCCATCGACCGGTACGACCACAACCAGTCGGTCAACGACGGGGCCACCGTCCCCATCTATTACGAGGGGCGCATGCCTAATCTCCAAATTATCGGCAATTCTATCGACCAGCTCCTGAGACGGATCTTCTCGGACAAGACCGACGACGAGCTCGAGAAGATCAAGAAGGATTACGCAAACTTGGAGACGATCGCCGAGGCCAGCCCCCTCATCCGTCAGATCGCTTTGGACATCGTGAACCACTACGAGAGCCACATTATGCCCAATGGGTTCAAGGCCCAGGTCGTGGCCGTCAGCCGCCTTGCAGCCATCCGGTACAAGGAAGCGCTCGACGAGCTCAATGCCCCTCCCAGTGAGGTCCTGATCACCGTCGGCCACAACGACGACAATGTCTACCAGCCCTTCAGCCGGTCGAAGACCGAGGAAGCGGCAATCATCGAGCGGTTCAAGAAGGAGAGAGACCCTAAGATCCTGATCGTCTGCGACAAGCTCCTCGCCGGGTTCGACGCTCCCGTCGAACAGGTGATGTACCTCCACAAGCCCCTCAAGGAACATAACCTCCTCCAGGCCATGGGCCGGGTCAACCGCAAATTCCCAAAAAAGGAGTATGGTCTCGTCGTCGACTACTGGGGGGTGGCCGACGAGCTCCAGACCGCCCTCAGGATGTACAGCGAGGAGGGGATCGACGGGCTGGTCCGCACCGACTACAAAAAAGAGATCCTGCCCCGTCTCCAGGCCGCCCATCAGGCCGCCATGAACTTCTTCAGGGAGGTCCCGCCCCAAAAGGACGGCGAATCCTACAAAGAGGCGTGCCTCCAGTACCTCGAACCCGAAGATAGACGTGTCGCCTTCGACCAGAGGTTCAAGCTCTTCTCCCGGTACATGGACATGCTCCTCCCGGACCCAAGGGCCCTGAAGTATGGTCGGGACCTGAAATGGCTGGGGGACGTCCGGGCCCGGGCCAGGAACCGGTATCGTGACGATCAGCTCTCGCTGGAGGACTGCGGTGAGAAGGTCCGGGCTCTCATCGAAGAGCACATCCGGGTCGAAGGCATAACTCAGGTCCTGGAACCTACATCCATCCACTCAGAAGAGTTCGACGAAGAGGTGGACAAGCTGATCTCGCCGGAGGCAAAAGCGAGCGAGATTGAGCACGCCATAAAACACGAGATCAACATTAAGCTGGACGAGAACCCGGTCTTCTACGAGTCCCTCAAAGAACGGCTCGAACGGATCCTCGAGGACTACAGGCAGAGACGGATCGACGAGGCAGAACGGCTGAGGTTGCTCCAGGAGACGCTGGAGGAAGTGAGATCTCCCGAAAAGCACGCACTGCGGCTGGGCGTCGATCCCGAAGTTGCTCCCTTCTACGAGCTGATCCTCACCAAGTCCGACGACGATAAGGACGCCATGAAACCAGTTGCCCAGGAGGTCCATGGGATCCTCAGGGAGCTGGCGGTGGTCGACTGGCATCAGAAGGAGGACACCAAACGAGAGATGAGACGACAGATCAAGCGGGTCCTCAGAGCTGCCAGGTACCCCTCTGACGAGATCCAGGACATGACCTCCGAGATCGTGGACCTCGCCGCTCGGAGGTTCTCGGGATGAGCTCTTCGGGCAGCATCAAGTTCGGTACGAGGACGATCGACTACGACGTCACCTACAGCGATAGGCGAAAGAACCTGGCCATCGCCGTCCATCCCGACAAGAGGGTGGAGGTGGTGGCGCCGGCGGATCTCGACCAGCATGATATCCAGGAGATCCTGAGGGAGAAGGCCCGTTGGGTCGTGGAGAAGATCGAGTGGTTCGACCAGATCGACCGGCTCGAGGCCCCCAAGGAGTACGTGAACGGCGAGACATTCCTCTACATGGGCCGGCAGTACCGGCTGAAAATCATGCGTGGTGGCGAAGGGCCCGTTGCCAAGCTCAGAGGCGGTTATTTCGAGGTCTCGGTACCATTGACAGCACCTGGACAAGAGGAGCGAGAGCTGGTAAAAGACGCCCTCTGGCAGTGGTACCTAAATCACGCCGAGAAGAAGTTCGGCGAGGTGGTGCGTGACTACGCCAAGCGGCTCCGCATCGATCCTCCTCCTAAGTTCAAGGTGAAGTACCAGGAGAAGAGGTGGGGGAGCTGCCCAAGGGATGACGTCCTGCACATCAACGTCCGGATTATAATGGCCCCCATGAGCCAAATCGAGTACGTGGTGGCTCACGAGCTATGTCATCTGAGGTACAAGGACCATTCAGCCGAGTTCTGGCAGCTGTTGCGGCTGATCGTGCCGGACTACGAGGTGCGGAAGGAGACCCTCCGGAAGGAGGGGGGGAGATATGTGTTGTGATCCACATAATGCCACCAAGAAAAAATAAGGGGGAATAAGAGGCCTCAACTGAATCTAGCCCCCGACCAATAATGGCCAGATGGTGCGTATTACGAGTTCGAGGAGAAGGTATGTGAGAATGTGAAGAACGACTTCGATTATCATGCTATTGGCGTTCTGTGAGGGACTTTACCTCAACATTTTCGATCTAAACGTTCCTTATGTCGGGTTTTCCTCCAAATTACGACCAATTTTTGCCTGTTCTGTCCTCTAATCTTAATATACTTCTGGATTTTTCGACAGCTAACGCTAAACCACCTCTTTGTTGACGAGACCGTGGAGATTATATAAATTATAACCAATAGCTTTGAACATCACCTTTATCCCAGCATTTTCTACTGATGTGACCATGACATGACCCGACCTGAATACAGTCTTTATGACACTGAAACATCTTTCAACCGGAGATCGTTTCTTACTGATCCTCTTATTTCGCAAGATATCGGAAATGCCAAGAGAATGTCCTCTGGCTGCTCTCTTCATCGATGCATCATATCCTTTGGTTTTGGCTCCGGAATAGGCTTTGTCTCCATATCGGACTTCTCCAGCTTCTGCCAAATCTACCTGGCTATCATGAACGGATGCAGTGGTCGTTTCGACAGCCCAGATGAACTGGTGTTCAGTGTCGACTTTGACATGGGCCTTGTAACCGAAACTGGATTTCTTCCCCTTTGTCGCCCAAGTACCGTCCCTGCTTCTCCTTGTCTTTGCTGCATCTCCACGAGGGACATCACTCTTAGCATGACCTGGATCAGACGTTATGAAAGAAGCATCCTGGATCACGCCTTTCTTTACATCGTACCCTTTAGCTCGAAGCTGGTTTATGAACTCGTTCCAGATGGCTTCGTACTTTCCAGATTCTTCAAGTCTCTTGCGAAATAGCCAGACGGTTGTGTAATCAGGTATGGTCTCGGTCGTTCCCAAGAAGACTCGAAAAGATATTCTATCAGCTACTTGTAGTTCTAACTGTGGGTCCGAGAGACCATACATCTCTTGGAGCAAGAGAAGTTTTATCATTATAATAACGTCGATATTAGGTCTACCTCCTCGTTCGGTATTGTTTTTGTACAGGCCATCACCTATAGGCGAAAATCGTTTCCAATCAACCAATCCTGATATGGATAATAGCTTATCACCACGGGGCAGGACGTTC
>Ga0172382_10005680_pt1 | contig 18510 bp, 14 predicted proteins | sample Leawel138RmetaG_FD_122245 | JGI IMG/M metagenome (GOLD analysis project Ga0172382, IMG submission 122245) | Leachate microbial communities from a municipal landfill in Southern Ontario, Canada - Leachate well 138R metaG | ecosystem: Engineered > Solid waste > Landfill > Unclassified | place...
AGACGCCGTCGCCATAGGAGACTGAACTCCACGAGTTAGCCTCGGTGGCAGCGACAGCGCTCCACGACGCACCACCGTTCGTGCTGCGCATAACGCGGTTCGTGCCGGTCTGCGCAACAGCGACCCAGACGCCGTTGCCATACGAGACTGACCGCCACGAGTTAGCCTCGGTGGCAGCGACAGCGCTCCACGACGCACCACCGTTCGTGCTGCGCATAACGCGGTTGGTGCCGGTCTGCGCAACAGCGACCCAGACGCCATCGCCGTATGCGACTGAGTACCACTGGTTGGCTTCGGCGGCAGACACAGCCGTCCATGAAACGCCACCGTTGGTCGAACGCATCACGCGGTTGGTGCCGACGAGTGAGACAGCAATCCACACGCCATCGCCGTATGCGACTGAACGCCACAGGTTGGCTTCGGCGGCAGACACAGCCGTCCATGAAACGCCACCGTTGGTCGAACGCATCACGTGGTTGGTGCCGTCGGCTGAGACAGCAATCCACACGCCATCGCCGTATGCGACTGAGTACCACTGGTTGGCTTCGGCGGCAGACACAGCCGTCCATTCCGTCCCGATGGCCGCGCGCTTTCCACTCATCAGCAGTGGCGCTGCACTAAGACCGGGCAACATTACGCCACCGCCTTTCCGGCCAGCGCGAGCAGCACCTTACCGCCCTGAAGCACTGTCCCTACAAGCACATTTAGAGCACCCGCCGTGGTGTCCCACTCGATCGCTTTGCCTTCACTCGTCACCCAATAGGTGGCGTTAAGCGACAATGTGCGACCGCCCGTGCCGTCCTGGGTGACCTCCAGCACGAAAGTCTGGCCCGGTTTGGCATTGGACGTTGCTCCCAGCGTGATATTGCCTGTTGCCGTGCCATAGGCAGCGCCGAGAAAGGTGTCGAGATCGAGCGCGACCGTGCCGGTCAGGTTGCCGAGATTGGCGTGAGCGGCGGCGTCCCAAACTTCATCGCTGGACAGCAGGCGACCCGCCGTGTCGGCTCGAAACTCGGCCGCCGTCGCCACCTTGACCTTTCGGCTGTTGCCGCTCTGCTCGATCTCCATCTCCTCGCCACCAGCCAGCGAGGAGATTTCGGTGAGTGCGCCAATCGTTTTGTCGGCCATGGAAGCCTCCTGTTATCAGCGAGGCTTACTGGAGCGTCAGGACGCCGTTGGAGCCGTCGAAGTCGATGGTGAGGGATTCACCGTTCGCCAGAGTCAGACCCGATCCGTAATCGTACCAGCCGATCAGTTCGTCGTTGGAAGCGGTGTCGTTGTAGAGGACGATGTACCGGAACTCGGCGACGGACCCGCCGCTGGCCGTCAGGGTCAAGTCCTGAAGCGTCAGCTTGTAGGTGCCGCCCGACTGAGCACTCGTCACGGTCGTGACAGTACGCGCCGACAGGTTGGTGTAGGCGATCTCCGTCAGGTCAGAGAGCGTGCTGTTGCCGGCGACGGGAGCATTTGCGGCAGCACAAAGCGCCACCATGATCTGGTCCGAGCCGAGATTGTGTACCTTCTCAGCAAGGGCTTCCACGAACGAGTTGAACTTATTGAAGGTTGCCATCTCAGTATCCTTTCAGGCAGCGGGCAAAAGGGTGTCAGCGCCGCAGGGTGCCCAGCCCGGCTGCGTCGAGTGCGATGAAGGTTTGGTGCTTCCTCAGATGCGGCGGCGGTTGCCTGCCTCGTCGCCCGCAAGAGCGCGGACATTTCCTGCCTCGTCACCTGCAAGCAGGCGCAGGTCGTAGACGGTGGTATCGATGTCTTCGCCGGTGAGGCTGAAGGTTGCGGTGACGCCGGTGATGATGAACCCCTGCGGCAGATCGGCCGCGTAGCCGGTCAGTGTGAAGGTCGCCGGCGCGGCTTCGGCGATAAGGCCGCGAAGCAGGTTTGCGTCTTCTGTGCCGAGTGTGAAATCGCCGACTTCGCCAAGCATTAAGATGCCGGCGTTCATGATCACTTCGGTGCCAGTCAGTTCGAAACTGGCCGTGTCGGCTGCCATGCGGCGCTGAATGAAGTCGGCGTTCTCCCCGGCAAGTTCGAACTCGCCGACCGCCATTTGCACCTTCAGCGCGCGCCTGAGATTGGCCGGGACGCGAAGTTGGATGAACACGCCCGTCGAGGCGGTCATAACCTCCGCTTCGAGCCATCCAGCCGCATAGCCGGTGAGAGTAAATGCAACCGGATCGGCGCTGATGCGCTTGTCACGGGTTGGATCGGCCGCGTTTCCAGTCAGCGCGAAGGTGCTGTGATCGGCATGGAAGATCAAGTCGCGAGTCAGATCGACAGACTTGCCTTCCAGAAGGATCGCTCCTGCATCCGCAACCAGCGACACACTGCGCCGCAGATCAATATCGCGTCCGGTAAATGCGAAGCTGGTCGCCAGGCACTCGATATAAGAGCCGCTGATGATGTTGGCTTCGTTGCCGACAAGCGCGAATGATCGCGTCTGCGTCCGCAGAAACAGGTCGCGAATAAGGTTTACCTGTCGCCCGACGAGATAGAACGGCATCGCTGCCGGCTCGACTTCCGCGACGGGCCACATCTTGAGCACGCCGAAATAGATCGCGGACACAGGCTGGCTACCGAAATAGGCAGCAACCGGCGTGTCATCCTGTCGGAATATGCCGGCCATCTCTTAGCCCGTGATGATGTAGAGCGTGGACGGATCAACCGGATCAAGAGCGTCATATTCTCCTTGTGTAAGCGCGATGATCTGCTTGGCCGAACTGTCCGGCGAGACAACGAGCGTTGCGGTCAGTCCGGCGATCCAGTTCGCCACCTCTGCGGTGTCCTGCATGGCCGCTGGCCACTGCAAGACATAGCCGTAGCTGGTCGGCCCGATCATCGTGAATGGGACATCGAGCCGTGATGCATTGTATTGAGCGAGCCGCGTAATCGCGTCTGTCGGAACAGCCATCAAAGTATCTCCGATAGTTCGAATGCGACGTGACCGCGCTGGCAAGCCGCCTGCACGATGGGGCTGGCCTGGCTGATGCGGGCGAAGAATGAGCGCTGCTGGATATGATCGCCGTCGCTCGGCTGCGGGATCACGAAGACTTCCCGATCAAATCCGGCCCAGTCCATCAACCGCCATGACGCGCCGAAGACGTTCACATCGTCCTGATGCTTGATCGAGAACGAGAAGAAGCGCGGGTTCGTCCGTCTCCAGACCTTCGTCCCGCCCGATAGCGTGCTCGACTTCAGCGTATTGTCGCGGATGCCGAACTGGTTGTTTTCGGCCTCGTAGTTGAACTGCGGTATCCAGACGCCATCGCCGGCCATGAGCAGCCGGTCCACGTCGATGAACCCGTCCGCGTTGGTTTCGTCCTCGATCTCGACGCGCCAGTATTGCCCGCTGACACTCTCCGGAAGCACGATCTGGAAATGGGCGCGGCGATCAGGGTTCGGCCATGGTCGCAGCCCGTCATACCAATACTTCACCCCGAACGGGATCGTGCCCCACGGAGCAACAGGAAACAGCGGCTCGGTCTCGTAGGTTTCCAGAACCGTGGAGAACTGATCGTCCGCGAACAGCGTCAGCGTCATACTGGCGGCCGTGGTGAAGTTTCCACGCAGCACCACGGCGCGGATATTCTCGGTGCCGCCGATGTCAATATCAAACTGCGTATCAGCAGGATCAGTCGAGGCCGAGCGCGCTGGGATATGATACTCGGCTGGCACCTGCATGTTGGTGAGCGGCAGGGCTCCCAGCCAATCGCCGCCGCTCAATGTAGCTTCGTCTGATACCGGCTCCGACAGGATGGTGAGATAATCGAGAATGCTCATCGCTCACCCACAGAGATAGACACATGAGACGAGACGAACCTCGTCAGGCGAATTGAATTTCACGCGCTCACGCACCCGAGCCACGGTGCAGCGGCGAACCAGATCATCGGCCTCGCCATCCGGCCCGTTCTGGCGCTGGCCTTTGCCGTGTAGATCAGACGCGCAGATGAAATCGCCGGGTTCCAGATCGCCGCCGCGACCGCAGACGTTGACCTGTCCTTCACCGACACCGTTCAGTGTGACGAGATCGAAGCGCTCGGCCAGCTTCCGGCGAATGAAGGATGGTTCCTTATCGTGCGGACCCTGCGCGAAGGGGTTAAGCAGACTCTCAGGATCGAGCGGCATACGGCGCGACAGGACACCAATCACGGCTCGCTGCCCAACCTCAGACGCCCGCGCCACTTCGGTTACGGTATCGTCGATACCCTTCCGAGCAATCACCTTCACGTCGATCAGAATGTCGCCCGGTACGGCTTCGTCACCTTTCCGGATCAGGCCGGGGTGCGAGCCTGTGAATGGCCCGTAGGTGCCATCCTCAGCATAGAAGGCATATCCGCCGCCTACCCCCGGAATGCCAACGAGACCGGAGCCGCCGCCTGATCCGGTATTCTGGGCTCTCAGTGCATGAGCCTGAAAATTATTGGCGGTAGTTGCGAGCCGTTGGGCTACACCGTTACCGGCGTTGATGATTTCAGACGCGAGCACAGTCGTCCCTGTGCTGGTATTGATGTACAATCCAGCGCCGATCTGGATATTAATCTTCGGTTCTGTCGTCGTGTATGCGCCGAAGGACGCGATCAACGTGCCAGATGAACCAAAGAACCGCAGCCGGTTGTTGCTGCTGCTGATTTCGGCTCGCTCACCGGATGCAGCAGTGCGAAACGTAACACCAGTCACCGTGCCGGCTGTGACCTCACCGAGATTGGCAGTGATAGCCGACAGCATAGACGCGCTGATCTGCGCTGCGCTGACAGTGCCCAGGTAGGCAACATTCGCTGTCAGCGTACCCGCCGTAACAGTCCCGAGATTGGCAGAAAGCGCCGCTAGGTTAGGCGTACTGATTTGAGTATGCGTGATCTGGCCGAGCAGATCGGTAGTCGGGACCGCCGCAGTGAACCCCGCAGATCCCGATGGTGATCCGGTGTGACGGTAGAGTTTCCCCGACCAGAAAACCATTCGCCCTGCATAGTTTCCGTTGGTAGGGAGACTGGCGACAATCTCAACCGGCGTGATGCCGGGGATGAATTTCTGCTTGGAAATCACCCCATCCTGAAGCATTTCCGCAGTGATGCTGTTCGGACCCGGCGTCACCGTCTTCGTCGTGGCAGAGATACCACCAGTGGACGATGCAGGATAAAACGCCCCGTAATTCCCCTCCGGATCAACAGCCCGCGCCCAGTAATACCGCGTCGTGTTATCGCTCAATCCGCCGTGGACAAGGATACCTACATCGGAGGTTCCAATGAGTGATGCTAAAACTCGCTTATTCGAAGATGCTGCATAAAACTCTATCGCTGCGGGCTGCATGTAAGTCAGGCACGTCATGCCCAACGGAGTTACCGGAACGGCCGAGAGCGCAATCTGGCCAAGTCCGCCAACCGCAGTCAACGAACTTATGGTGATGTCACTCGCCATATCAGCCCCAGAGAGTTAGGATTGTCTTTTCGTTGGCGAAATCATCAGCGCGGCCAATGATTCGCATCGCTTTACCATTAGTGTAATCAAACCGATCAAGCACGAGTTCTACCGTCTCATTCAATTGCAAAGAATCGGCCTCCGAGATTGGATAGCCGATCCGGACAACATCGCGATTGACGCTATAAAGATTTAGACGGCGGGCAGCCTCCGCTTCAGCGGCTGATTGATCTACCAGCATCGTCTCGATTTCCAATTCTCGGGACAAAAGATGCCGCGCCGCTACCGCAGAACTTTCCTCGCGGACTTCACGCCATTCCTGTTTAAGAGCATTACCCCTGGTGGGATCACCAAAGTTTGCGCAGTGTCCAAGATCACTATCTGTATGAGTATGCCAGTTCTTTCGCCATTTGATCAGAACGGAATTTGCAGGGACCGCACCGTCTGTATCAGGATTCGGCATAAATGCTGGTGTTTCTGTTGCGGAACCAGTCAAAATCTCTGGCTCCGTAATCGTCATGATCGGCGTTCCCGGCTCATCCAGTCTTCCAACCGTGAACCTGCCAAGATTGTTTGGAATGATGAATCCGCCGACAGAACGAAGGATTTCATATGCGGCAGAGAGAACCGTTGTCTCCCGGTCCAGATAAATGCCGAGTTCCGCAGTGGCGAGGCTATCCAAAGCCGAGAATGACGCGCTATCTATGTTGGATGATCCAGTAATCCTGATCTTTGCCAGCATTCTCTGTACGATGGCACCAGCCCGTCTTTGTGCAGCGGATGAACCTTCGACAACATCAGCTGTCCATGTAAATGCTGGGCGGCCATTGAATGTGCCGAAGGGGCGGGCAATCCCCTGTGCCAGACAAGTTCGGTAATGTCCCGGATTGCCAGTTGCCGAAGCCAGCGCGGAAAGATTCGCTACATCACCATCATTGATGAGCGGGACGCCGCCATCATAGAGCGTGATAGAGTTAACCGCCGAGGCCGAGAACTGAAGAAACATATTAAAGTCGTTGACGATGGTCGCAGGCACCGAATAGCAACGGCCGAAGATCAGTGGCTTGACCTGATCCTTCATATCTGCGGAGCCTTCCGCAGTGGCCCCGGCGCTTGTCGTCGTTCCCGCATACTTCTCCGATTGGATCGGAATGTCGATGTCACGACGCCGGTCATAGAACGGGATACGGATCGTCAGTGATCCTTCGCCGGTATCAATCCCGTCCATAGTGCCTGTGAGCATCACCTCCGCCGATGAGTATGCCGCACGAGGATGTGACAGGCGCATAAGTTTGAAGGATCGACCGTCGAAGGCATACCCCTTGAGTGCGTCCAGCCCCCTGTCCGCGTTGGATAGAACCAGGGCACCCGGCTCTATCGTGGCATGCCCCATAGTGCGTCCGTCACCGAATAACTGACGGCTGAATACGCCTATCCCCGCTTCTCGTGCTATCCTTGCGTCGAATATCGTGTTTGCAGGACTATCACTCGGACCAGTGACGTATCCGCTGCCGGAATAGCGCAGTGGTACAACCGCAGAACCATTGTGCGCAGACAGTTCAACCAACCACTCCGAGACGTAGCCCATTAAGCGGCCCTCGTCCTGGATTTGCGCCACTGGCCTTCGATCTGGCGGTTAACCGCGTTGGTGGTTCCTTCTGTCGCCGCTATCTGCCCTTGAGCACCCGCGACTGTGGCCTGCGTGTTTTGCCGCATCTCATCACGCAGAGCGCGGATTTCTTCACGCAATTCTGCGACAAGCACGGGATTGCCACTTGTGAATGGATCGCGTCCAGCATTCATCATTTCCAATTGCGGACGCCAGCGCCGGGTTGCCTCCGCATGAGCGACAAACTCACGGCCATGAACCACGCCCATAACCTGATTGAGATCGCCCAGGCCAGTGAACCCGCCGGCCGAAAAGCCCTGCAATGCGGTATACTCTGGCGACTGCATCATCAGTTGCCTGATCTGATCGGCGGTGTAGCCCTGATCCAGATGATTGAGCCAGAAGGCATGCCCCGCCGCATCGGGAGTGCGCCCGACCGTCTCCTGATAAAGGCGAGAGATCGTCGGATCGAAGCCTGTTGCGCCTGACGCAGCCAGTTGACCGAGTATCTGCTGAAGCAATGCGTCCTGCGACGCCTTGTGAGCGGCTTCGGCCTGATCCGCCGCAGCCTGCGCCAGCGCGAGATTGTTGATGGCGTCGGCAACGGTCAGAACGCTGTCGTTGATGTCTATCAGCGGCGACACAAGGTCTTTGAGCGCCGCAAGCTGCTGTTCGGCTTCGGAAATCTGGTTTCCCGCCAGCGCCAGCGCCTGATCGAGAATGCCTTCCACCTCGTTGAAGATGCGGAAATAGGTCTCCGACGTGGCGTAGTAGGACCGGGCTTCCGTCAGATAGGCGCGGCTGACATCTTCCAGCCTGCCGAGCGATTCCTCATCTCCGGTAAGGGCGAGCGCCGCCGTCTCCTGATATTGCTTCTGCGCCTCCAGCAAACGCTGATATGGATCGAGCGGCGACAGGTTGCTGTCCAGCCGCAGATCGTCACGGAACTTTTGCAGCGACTTGATCAGCGCATCGTGGCGCGAGATAACCTGCTCAAGCAGGCGTATCTCAGCCTCATAAGCCGAGCGCAAATCCGCCTTGCCCTGATCGAGCGCCGACTTTGCATTGTCGAGGGCCAGTGACGTATTGCCGCCCGCGCCGCCGATCAGCGCCAGAAGGCCGTCCGAAAGCTGCGGGAAGGCCCCGGCCAGCATCCGAAGATGATCGTCGGTGAGATCGGCCTGCGATGCGATCTGGGCGAGCCGAAGATTGAGTTCCTGCGTCGCCAGCGAGGCGTCGAGGCCCAGCGCTGCGAAGTCGCGCAACCGCATGGCGTACATATCATGCGCGGAAACCAGTTCTGCGACAAAGCCCATATCCGCCAGATCGGCCATAGACAGGCTGACATCGCTCAGGAACGTCCGGCGAAGTTTGTCCAGAGCCTGAATGGTGTCAGCCTCGATGATCGCCGCCGCTTCCTCGGCGGATTTGCCGAGTTGTTCAAGCGTGATCTGAAGCGCGGATGCTGCGCCATCGACGCGCATCACCTCCGATTCCATCGCTGACAATTCTTTCGCGCCGAGCAGGAAGGACCGGGCCATATCGACGGCGGCTTCCGTCATCTCCCTGATCTGATCGGCCATGCGCCCGACTTTCCAGTCGTCCTCGGCCGCGCCAACCAGTTCGAGATGCTTCCTGTTCATCTCCTCTGCATCGGCAATCAGATTAATGAGGCTTTCGCGCAGTTCGGTGACTTCGTTGGCGGCCTGCACGAACGGGCTGGACGTGCCATGGCCCATGCGAAGGCTTTCCACCATGCCGTCGAACGAACGCTGGTAATCTTCATAGAGCCGGTCGAAGAACTGGTTGAACGCGCTCTGGACCCGCTTGACGAGATCCATGTCGCCTGCCTTCCAGGCGAGTTCCGTGACCTCCTGCACCTCGTCGTAATAATCTCGCCATAGCTGCGTCATCTCGCCGATGCCGGTGCCCTCGCCGATGGCAATGAGGCTTGTGATAGCGCCCCGGTTCTTCTCAAGCTCCTGCTGGGCTTCCTTCTTGACCTTGTTCTTGCCGAGAATACCGCCGATGGCCCCGGCTATGCCGCCGATGATCGCGCCGGCTATGTGACCGATGCCGGGGAAAACTGCTCCGAGCGACATCGCGCCAGACAATGCGCCACCCAAACCACCCATAAGAGTGTCTTGCGACTGGTAGCCCATGCCGAAGCCGCCCAGCGCAGCGCCAAGCGCGCCGCCAGCGGCCTGAGATTGTCCCCCAGACATGCCCAACGCGGTAAACAGGCCCTCGAACGTGCCGCCGAAGGAGCCTTCCTTCGTGCCGGCCTTCGCGCCCTTATGAACCTCCTGCCCGATCATACCGGCCATTTCGGGAATGTTGTCGTTCGCCGCCGCGCCCCTTCTCCATGGCCCCTCTTCTGTGAAGTTAAAAAGCTCATCAATTTGGCGCGTCGCAAGACGGGCAAGACCGTTGGTTATATGGTCCATAAAGTCATCAAAATCTTTTATGGCGCCCGTAAAAAGACCATTGAATGCGTCCGCCAATGACGATCCGATAATATCAGCGATCTCTTCGTACTCGTCTTTTTGCTTTTGAATGAGGTCAACCAGCCTCACAGCATCCGCAACGCGCTGACCTTCAATAGAGTTAATATCAAGCCCGATACTTCTCAGTTCTTCATAGACTTTTCTTTCGACGGGAGAGCGGAGTATCTGCTCCCTCTCGAAATCTAATTCTTCTAGCGCGGTCAGTGTGGCGAGTTCCGTAGCGTACTTCCGATAAGACTCAGTTAGAGCCTCAATCTCCTTGCGCTTCTTCTCGTCAAGTTTACGGCCCTTGTCCGTAGCCTTCTGGAGAAGTTCGAGTTTGAACCGTGCCACGTCCTGAGCGACGCCATGCTTCCCTATGAGTTGGATTTCCAACTGCATCTGATCGATGCGGTCTTGAGCGGATTTTATCAAGTCGCGGTAGGGATCGGACTTTCTGCCCCCGCCCGTCCTTGTGTTTGGATCTTCAAAATATGGATCGACCCGAGATGTCGGTGTCACAGAAACATTGTCAGGGAGATTAATGGAGCCGACACGGACTCTGCCGCCCTTGGACTCCTGCATTACCCACTCGCCAGCCGCCCGGCGAAGCTCCTTGCTGGCCTGTGCGGCGGCGGTAACGACGCCCATGATCTGGTTGATCCAGTGGCTAAGGTCTGGATTCATCTTCGCCATGTATTCCATGGCGCGCTGCATCTCACCGATGCCGATCTTTCCGTCCATAGCCGCTTGGACAAGGCTTTCCGTCATATCCTTCGCGCGCTTCTCTTGACGGCTCATGGCGTCGTTTAGAAGTTCGCGGACACGGATCATCTCAAGTGCGGTCTCTATGTTCGCTTGATTGGCAAACTCTTCAGCAGTGATGGCCTCCTTGATCTCAGGATACTTATCTATCGCATCGTCATAGACCTTAATCAGATCCTTCTTAACTTTAGCCGCCTCTTTATCGGCCTCAGTCATGTTGAATGTCGCGCGAACTTCCTCCATAAGGAGTTCTGCCGCCCGAATGGAGCGCATGGACTCTTCTTCGGCCATCCGCGCGGAAGGATATGCGGACGTAACAGAAGGGAGTTTTTCAATCTCTTCGCGAGCACGCGCTACTTCATCCGCGTATCCTTTTACGTCTTCAGTGCGACCACGGAACTCTGCGGCCACAGGGCCAGAGAGAGTAGACGCCACATCTTCGAGTCCGCTCTTAAAATCTTCGCCCGAAATCTTTCCATCTACTAAATTATCAGTTAGAGACTTCAATTCCGCCAACTGAGAGTCAGTGATAATACGCTTCGCATTCAGTTCATCGAAAATGCCCGAAATCGTTTCAGGAAGATCGGCGAATGCTTTTGCAATAAGAGCATCGCGACCACCACCCGCAATCGCGTCCTTAGTGCTCTTTTCTTGCATCCTCCCGAGAGCTTCGTAGACCGCAACCGCCTGCCGAGCGTAGCCGACAGAAAGGAGCATTTCATCGCTGAGCCCCTTACGCTTTCCGATCTCGGTAAGAATGCCATCAATCTCTTCAAGAGTTATCTTGCCTTCGCGAGCCTTCTCCAAAACATCCGCCATGTCAGTGGCGGCGGCACGATTTGCCTCTGTCTCGAAAAGGTTGATAGACACCTCTCGAAGTTGCTCCAAGAGATTGCCGATATTCGCTGGGTTGAACGCGAAAAGCCGCTCCAGCCCCCATTGTCCATCGGCCATCTTTGCGCGTTCTGCATTAACCTGCGATAATTTAAGCAGAAGCGCATCAATCCTAGAAGTATCTTGCTCCTTCTGCTCAATCTCACTTACAAGAAACCCGAGTTCGCGCATTTCATCAGTAAGCGTCTTTGTGCGCTGCGCCGCTTTAGCCGCTTCAGACGAGAAGTGGGTCAGAGCACCAACGGCCGCCATAATAGCAACGCCAGGACCACCACCCACCAACGACCACGCGCTGCCAAGGAACCCACCAACGCGCGCCATAGCCGCGCCCATAAAGGTCACACGCCTATTGAGTTCCCCCTGCTTGGCAATGGCTTCGTCGTATTTTTTGCTCTGCGCATCCATCTCGCTATTGAGAACAACGAGATTGGCACGATGGCGGTCTAGTTCCGCACGGATCTTCTTCGCTTCTTCAGGTGCTTTGGCACTGATTGCACGATACGCTTGTTCCGCCTTTAGAATATCCTGTTTGGCCTTATACTGAGCCACATAGTTTGCATTCAGTTCTCGCTGAATAGCATTGACCTCTGAGCCGTAGGCGCGGACAGCATCTTTATCGAAAACTCCACGTTCGGCGGCCACAAGCCTTTCTGTGGAGATGCGATACCTCTCCTGCACCGCAGCAAGCGCCTTCATATCCCGCTCTTGCTCTTTTGGACCGTAGTCTTTCCCGGCCGAACGGAAGCGCGCGGCCGCAGCCATGGTGGACTGACTACTGTACGCCTTGAGTGCCTTCTTTGCCTCCTCCTGCTCCTTGCGCAGACCCGCTACGATAAGACCTTGAGTTTGGACCTGTCGCGCTCGTAGGTTCTCTCTATCCGACTCAAGGGATTTCAGATTCTCATGCGCTGACATTTCCTGATCATGCGCCGCCTTAATAGCCGCAGCGTGTTGACCACCAATACGCATAGCGCGGTCATTGAAGCGAGTTTCAGAATCCTTTATCTGTTGCTCGATCTTTTTACGGGCCTCTTCAATATCCTTAATCGTCGTCTCAAGTTCTTTTAGTTCGGCCTTGGTGCGCTTCCTTGTGCGAGCGAATAAGCCATACTCGGCAACATCATTGAGATAGCCTTTCCCTGCCTTGGCAGCGGCACCGCCGATACGTCCACCGGCAAAAGCCACCATGGCAATACCAGCCATTTCCGCCCACCAAGCGACATCTTCAAAACTGTCTGCAAGCGCATTAATGCCGGATGCAAGAGTTTGCGTCACGCCATATGATTGATCGACCTGATAAACATATTGATCGACGGCATTCCACAGGCGAACCATGCCTTGCTCGAATGTCGAAATCGTCTTTCCAAAATTTTTATCAATCGCCTCACTAGCACCATAGATGGCCTCTGTGACAACCTTGCCAGTAAGTTGACCAGCATGAGCCATCTCACGCAACTTGCCGATATTAACGCCAAGTTGTTTAGCCATCTCCCTGAGAAGGACAGGAGCGTTCTCTGCCACGGACCTAAATTCGTCGCCAGAGAAGCGATCAGATGCTATACCCTGAGACAACTGAATAGCCGCACCCATGGCTTCAGCCGTAGTCGCCCCGCCAACCGCGAAAGATTTTTGAACAGTTTCCGTGATCCGAAGAAGTTTCTGCTGGCTAAACCCCAGGCTCTCTGTTGACCGCGCCATACGCGCATACAGCGTAACCGTGCCTTCCATGGAGACGCGGGACCGCTGTGAGATATCGAACAGTTCCTTTTGTATCTCAGCGAGATTAGAAGCCCCCGTGGTGACGGTGCGGAGGTTATTAGCCATCCGCTGCATCTTGTCGCCAACTTGGACGAACTTTGCCATGCCGAAGGATGCAGCGGCAGTCCCCGCCGCCAATGTAGCCATGCCCGCTGTAGCACCTCTAGCAAGCCCACCGATAGCCTGAAGACGTGAGACAACGCCACCAAGAGGCCCGTGCATCACCGAAACAGCCTGAGCCGCGCGTGTGAAAGAATCTGCTATCTGCCTATTGCCGGCAACAACAGTCCCACGCATACGACTAGACTGGGCAGCGACCTGATTAGCCGCTGCCCCAAACCTAGCCATACCTGTGGTGTCAACGCCTAGAGTTATCCAGACGCGACCGACTTCATTGCCGGCGGTTATTGCCATTCTGTTTCTTTCTTATCTGCCGCAGATTCTCACTGCGAAGATGCTTGGCCTCTTTTTCAGAGACCGTTCCCCAATTTGCCTTCAGTCCCGCAACCATCGCCTTCCATGCTTCCTTTGACATGGCAGGTTTAGGTTTGTCAGATTGATCTTTAGAGAGGAATTTATCGACAGAAGGAAATTTCTTTCCATCGAAGAGAGTGCCGTAAAGAGACAAATGTGCGTTCAGATATGCGATCTGAACATCATGGTCCCACTTCGCTTTAGCCCTAACTTTGGCATAATCGAAAACTTCACAAGCCGTGAGTTGCCGCATCTCCCATGGCTTCAAATCGGCCGCGTATGCTATTTCTTTGACAATTTGGAGTATAGAGACGCGGCCTTCGCTGGGTTTGGGTTTTCCTTAACCTCCTCAAACTCTTTATTCAGTTCATCCTCAACGTGCTTCTGATGCTCCTTAAAAGTACGCTTGTGTAGCGCAAGAAAGATCGCATCAAGAATGCGCTCATTCAGATCGTTCCAAGACAATCCAAATGGGCGCGCTGCGATATCAAACTTTACGCCCTCCGGCACCTCAACCATACACTCAAGCGCCACCCTATAAACTTTAGGGTTCGCCATATTCAGTCCCTTGATGACGTTATCAACGTACTCTTCATCAAACTCTGAATACAGACGCTCCATCGCATCATTAGAAAAACGGAGGACGATACCGTCCCCCGCTTCATTGAGTGCCACTTCGCCGCGCTCGCGGTTTACCGGCTTCACCATGTTCTTATGATCCCTAGTTTAGATGAGTTGTTGAAGATTACGGCGTCAGCGTAATGATACGGACACGGCCCGAAGGCTGGAACCCGAACGACTGAGTCATGATCGACTCCGCCGCAATCGAAAGATTGCCAAGTTCGGTAATGAACCCATCCGCCTCGAATGCAACGTTGACACCAATGTCTGTGAAATCAATACGGAGGGTGGTCAGTTCGCGGTCTTCGAGGCGCTGGGCAAGGCCGGTGGAATCGTCCAACGTCGGGTCAGACGCGTCCCACTGCACAGTTCCAGTCCACGCTTGCGATGACTTCAGACCAGGAATGAACTCCTGATAGAAGTCAGGGGATGCAAGATGCGTAGCATCAATGGTGTTAAGAGTGCGACCGCCTGCCTCAAGACTGACAACATTGCCGACAGTCACGAATTGGGGTGGGGAGTCGCCATCCGACAACTTGAGCGTAACGCCAATGCCGGCTTTACCCGTGGACTTAGCCATGATATTCTCCTTCTATGGGACAGGCGCGTCATCACGACGGGCCGAGTTAATGGGCGATCTATCTAGGAGACTGTCGCGTCATCTCGACGGGACGTTTCGGCGTTGCCCAAGCGCCGTGTCGGCAACAAAAAAGGCCGCCGAAGCGACCTTTTCTGAAATCATTTGCAATGGACTATCTTGTCCATTTCCAGCGGATCTTACCCGCGTCGTAAACTCGGAAGGCTTTCACTTCGTCCTGAATGTCCCGCTCAGTACGCGGATCTGTCGCCGGATCGAATGGAGTGCCTTTATAACCAATTTCCTCAAGCCGAGACGGTATACTGGACCGCTTCCATGAAGATTTATGCCTAATCCCTAACTTGCGGTGCCAGACACGGTAGTCAGGAGCGAGGATGCCATCCCTGACAAACCCAAGGATCGGATAAAGTCCGCCTTCAAAGTGCTGCCTATCGGAATAGGACCAAACTACGCTGGGCTCGAATCTCCGAACAAACTCACCGAACAGGCGGGAGCCGCCACCTTGCACATTTGCTGAAGTAGCGTATCGGTGCAGTTCCCATTCACCTTCAGCGTATCGTCCGCGACGAGCACTACCACGAGCGAACGTCATAACCGCGACAGGATCGCTGTCATGGATAAGTGCCAGAGCCTTATGTGGCGTACCGCCGCCCTGAATATGAACAGCGTCCAGAAACTTCCGAGCTTCCGTCACAGATATTTCTCGTACATCGCATCTACGAGCACCTATCTTGATGTCGCATGACGCACCACAAGCATTAAGGAGCATACGCTCAACAATGGGGCGGGTTCGAATATCCTGCCAATCATGCTCCCACACAGTGATTAGTCGAAAACCTGCGGATGCGGCTAGATCGCGCTTATCCCCGTCTCGTTTATCGAAGCGATCAGAGTGCCAGAATGTCCCATGATATTCTATTGCCAAGTGAATCGATGGGATCACAATATCCAACTCTAGCGGGCGGACAATTTTGCGATCATTCCGTTCAATCTTGATATTGTTGCCCTCAAGAAACTCAGCGAGGGACTGCTCGCCCTTGCTCTTGCCGACAGCGGCACAAGACGGACATCCAGCACCCAACCAATGGTTTTCTGGCCTCTGTAAAAAGTCGCCATGCTCCTTGCAATAAATTGTGACTGGCGTTTGTGATCCGTTATATTTTACGGAGTCGTATCCGTACTTATCACCATGTGCAGAGACGGCGCGCTCGATGAATTGAGAAAAAGAATACTTAAATGCTTCCGATTTTATATCGTTCGCGCAAACAGGACAACCACTTCCGTTTCTATGAACTGACGGTTTCTGAAAGAACGCGCCGTGCCTCTTGCATATAATTTCTATTGGAGCGTCATTACCTCTATACACACACTTAGTATAATCGTACTTGTCGCCATTCGTCTCGGTAGACTCAGCGATGAAAGCCTGCCATTTACCCTTCCCGTAGCGTCGATTGGTAACGGCGCGAACCCGATCTCCGCACTTTCGGCAGCCGCGACCGTCCATATGGTGCGACGGAATCTGCCAAAATTCACCATGATCCGGACAGACTATGCAGACTTTCGTGGAGTTGTTCTTGTAGTCTACCTTGCTGTAATCGTAGCGCTCACCGTGGGCTGATGTGGCCCGTTCAATGAAGTCTTCCGTCGATAGACGCCTATCGTTACCTAGTGACGCCTTGGCGCATTCAGGACATTTCGCACCCTTCAGATGAGAATGGGGTGACTGGTGAAACGGGCCATGCTCAGCGCAAACAATCACAACCTTAGAATGAGCATTCGTATACTCTACTCGGCTGTAATCATAGCGGAGTCCATGGATAGAGATAGCCTCCACCACGAATTCCGATGTCGTTTTCTTTTTGCCCGTTCGACCTAGTGAGACGCGCTCTACGCTTTCAGAGGCGGCCCAATCGAAGAGAGTATTGATATCCATTCGCCGAATCCGTTAACCTCCCGAAAGGATAGACCGGATTGCAACAGATAGCAAATGAAATCAGCAGCGATGATCTTTCGCTATGTCAGCCTTAAATGTTGAGAACGAGCACTTGGTGCATCGCCAATGATCAACCCCACGCCAAGGCTTCAATTCCATGGGGCAATTGATCCCAAGGAATCTTTCCACCTTCGCCTTCAACGAATTGTTCTCAGGAATGGGGTTGAGAAGTTTGACTTCCTGCGTCGGCGCGTCGAACGGCTCTATAGGCTCGACTTCGATTCCGACATCCGCATCATCCGCGATGTGCGTGTCTATGAAACTCTCTATTGCCTCATTCGCCGCTTCATTAAGTGCTGGATCAGCATAGATCGTGCGGCGGGTATATTTGCGCTTCGGCTTCGGCTCATCTGATGCCTCTGGCACGAAATCATCTTCGGACATATCTGCCCTCCTTACCTACGTCTTCCTTTGGGAAGTTTCATTATCATCGCCTGTAATGTCTGCATTATCTCATGGGCGAAGATTGGACGGACATCGTCCTTGTTTGTTTCATACGCCGGACGCATGAATGGGAAGGCTCTAGCACCGGGATGCATGATTCCGCCGAAGCGACGCGGCTGAAAGTGTGGGGCGGTGCCGTATTCAAGCCACGGGATAAGAAACCGCGCGCGATTGATTCCGCCGATGATGAACTCTCTGCGCTGCGCTGAAGATTTCTTGTTCCTGCGGAGGACGAGTCCTTCGTCTAGGTGTCCACCTTTGGGGCGGCGTCCGGGTTGGCGATGCTGCTTTGCTTTCTCTCTTGCATCGGCCAACATAGGCGTGGCGGCTTTCGTCATCGCCCTATCAAGTGCGGAAGGCGGCAAACCACGCCCCAGTATCCTAAGAGCCGCCACCAACTCCCTATCTCCAGAGACAGGATCAATCTTAGCCATCTCGCCGCCTCCGTTTATGATACCGATGGAGCGACCACCAAATCAGCAGAAGCACGAGTCTATCGAAAGATGCGGCTGATCATGCAGACCACCCTGCCGGCACCTTCACGCGCGGCTTTTCTGGTAGCCCCGGTTCTTCCAACTGGATCGGCATACGCTCACGCAACCACCACTTACTATGCAAGAGGTAGGCCCACTGCTGCGGCTGCTCTACAACGGCGCGGAGATCGTCACCGTATTCGCTGTAACCGGGGACAGAACCATTCGCGAGGATATGACCAGGATTGCCTGTCGTGTGGTAGTGGCCGAACTGGATAAGGTCTGGGCGACGACCGATACCGGCCTGTTGCACCTCAATCTTCTTAGCGCCACGGACGATTGGCAACATCGGTCCGGCAAAGCCCATGCCGCCCTTTGTGCCGATTTTGTCACCATGCGTGGTGAAAACCGTTCGCCCGAAAATCGGAGTGATCTGATCCTTCGAAGCGGACTGCTGGAACGTAACCCTGTCGTCGCCACGGAACTTCTCCGCAATCATAGCACCTATAAGGTTGTCGTAGGACAGGCGCGCATAGAGTTTCGCGGTAGGCTTATGTGTGGTGCGGCCATGATTACCCGGAACGACAACGACATGGACGCGCCCGAATGCCTCTAGCAGGTTTACGATACCTGCGGACAACTCCTCCGCTACAGCGATGCACTGCTCGTGACTGGTAAGCGCATTCGTGATGCGAAGTTCTTCGTGGATGTCGCCAGAGATAAGGTCGCCAGCGAGTGCAAGAAGCACACCTTGGCAATCCGTATCAGACGCCCACCTAGACCCGATCTCGCATGTGGCCGGGAAATATCGCCGCAGCCTATCCCTACATATATCGGGATTGAAGGCGTTGATGCCATTGATCTCTTCGGCCTCGATAACCTCTCCCATATGAACGTCGGAAACGAGTGCGCCTATGACTGACTTTCCGCGCGGCCCCGACTGAGCCCGTATGATCCAATCAGGAATC
>Ga0172382_10005681_pt1 | contig 18508 bp, 14 predicted proteins | sample Leawel138RmetaG_FD_122245 | JGI IMG/M metagenome (GOLD analysis project Ga0172382, IMG submission 122245) | Leachate microbial communities from a municipal landfill in Southern Ontario, Canada - Leachate well 138R metaG | ecosystem: Engineered > Solid waste > Landfill > Unclassified | place...
TTCAAGCCCAGGTGGTGAAATTGGTAGACACGCTATCTTGAGGGGGTAGTGACGCAAGTCGTGCCGGTTCAAATCCGGCCCTGGGCACCATTTCAAAATCCGATACCGTCCAGTATCGTCCTCTAAGCCCCGTAAATCGGGGCTTTTTTGTGCCTATCGATACACCGGCGTCCACGGGGATCCATTGTCATCCACGTTATTTGACGGTATCGTTGACGGTATCACGGGTTCAATTCTGGGTGATACCGTCAATGGCCAAAGAAAAGCTTACTGCTGTGGCTGTACAGCAAGCTCAACCTAAGGAAAAAGCCTACAAGCTCACGGATGGGGGCGGGCTGTATCTTCTTGTTCAAGTAAACGGTACCAAATGCTGGCGCTATGACTACCGCTATGGGGGGAAGCGCAAGACGCTTGCTATGGGGACGTACCCCTTGGTGACGCTCAAGGCAGCGAGAGTAGCGCTAGATGACGCAAAAAGAACACTCGCTGAAGGTAAAGATCCAGCACAAGAGAAGCAAAGGCAGAAGCAAGAGGCAGTGAGTTCGGCATCTAACCAGTTTTCGGTGATAGGGCGTGAATGGTGGGAACACCAGAAGGGGACCTGGACCGAAGACCATGCCAGCCGTGTTTGGACGAGAATTGAGAGCGACGCGTTACCGGCTCTGGGAGCGCGCCCAATCGACGCGATACGGCCTCAAGATGTCATTGCGGTGGTTCGCCGAATCGAGGCTCGCAACGCCTTGGATGTTGCAGGCCGCGTGTTACAGGATATTCGCCGTATTTGTCGCTATGCGGTCCAAACAGGCCGCTTAGAACACAATCCCGCTGGAGATCTGGGCGGTGTACTGAAAGCCCGGAAAACCTCCCATCGAGCATCCCTCGGACGGGATGAGCTTCCAGGGTTTCTGCGAGATCTGGAACATTATGATAAGCGGGGACGATTGTTGACGAAACTCGCTATTCAACTGCTGGTTCTCACCTTCGTTCGTTCAGGTGAGCTGCGAGGGGCTGGGTGGGGTGAGTTCGACCTGGAAGAGGGGATGTGGAGAATCCCAGGGGAAAGGATGAAAATGGGTACAGAGCACCTTGTGCCCTTGTCGACTCAAGCCATCAGTGTTATCGAACAGATCCGACCAATAACCGGCCAGTATGAGCTTGTTTTTCCATCGGAAAGGCACCGTTCTAAATGCATGAGCGACAATACCATGCGCCGAGCTATCTTCAAGATGGGCTACGATGGTGAGACAGAGGGAAAGAGCAAAGCTGTCCCCCATGGTTTCCGCGCCACCGCCTCATCAATACTCAATGAGGTGGGATTCAACCCCGACGCCATTGAGAGGCAGTTGTCACACATGGAGCGCGATGGTGTAAGGGCTGCGTATACCCATCACGCCAGGTACATCAGCGAGCGGAGGCTAATGATGCAATGGTGGGCGGACCATCTGGATGCTCTCAGGGCTGGCGCTCAGATTGTTCCTTTTCCAACGCTAGCCCCTGATTTGGCAGTCGGTTAGAAAGTAGTTAGTGCCAAGACTGATTGAAATTTGACCTCTTAGAGGCTGAGGCGAGGGGATCTGAAATATTTACAGGCTCCTTTCTAGTGGAATGCTTTTTGGAATACCGGTAGGTCGCGGGGCTTGTATAAGGTCTCATGCGTGCTTAACGTGCTATTGAATCTTGGATGAGCTTCGTGAGGCTGCGATACTTGGCTTTTATCAATATCAGATCAGCAAGTTGCTCATCAATCTCCTTTGATCTTTTTGTCAATGCTTCTTGGTACTCAGGGCTGGCCGTATGTTCCGAAAGTTCATTGGCTGGTATGGAGCCCATTGCAACCTCATAACAAACACGCTGGGAAACTTCTTCTGCTAGGGTTTCAAGGAGAGTGAGAATAAGCCTCTCGTGTACTGCGAGAGCGGCGGCCTTTGATTTGTCAAGCTTCTGTATGTCGCTCTTGAGCTTGCGTATTCTCTTGTTGTCGAGTTGGTTCTGCTTGGCAGCCTCACCGATGATTTGCCGTAGAGTTTGTGTTTTCGACCGCTTCCTATCTCGTGCAATGCTGGATAGCTTGGCTACGATCTCCGCCGGTAGCTGAAAGCTGACCTGCTTTCCCTTCTTCTTGCGATACATGCGTTGATGCCAGGCACCGCGCATTTGCTTGATGAGCTCTCGACGATCGGCAAATCCAAGATGCGTAGAAAGGATCGTCTTGAGCCATTCGCTATCCACGTCTTGCGATATTAAAGAGTCGAGGAGAGGCTGGCCGGGAATTTTCTTGCTGAGGTAATTCCGTATCCAAGTAGCTTGTTCAGTGTCACTTGGCTTTATCCACTTCAGAAGAGATTCATATGAGGTCGTCGGCTGGTTCACTATAGCTCCCCGTTTTGTGGTTTTTTTATTCTATCACAATGTCATATCACAACGTATCATCACAACGTCCTATCACAATATCTTGTAACGACGTCTTATCACACTGTGATATTATTAATTAATTTTAGGGTTTGTTTCGGAACTAAAATAAAATGTGTATCCTTGACGCATGGATATTAGGTTCCTTTTTTACAAGAGTAGGAAATTAGCCCCTGAAGCCCGGTGGTTTTTGTTTCAGTGGTCAAGAACCATTGGCTTACACCAATCTTTAATCTGCCCATTAGTGGAGCTCTACCGCTGGCTGGGTATGTCAGCTCAGCATGGGAGGTCGGCATTAGAACTTCTGAAAAGGCAGGGCTATGTTGTCTACACACCTGTTCGTCAGGGCAAAGGTCGTCCTGTCTCAAGTCACCATATATCTCCAGGGTTTCGCTTTAGTCTTGAAGAGCTGAAGGTGCCAACCCCCATCCATCAGGCCGAGATCGAATCGCTCTGCCGGCAGGCATTTGCCGTTAGGCAGGCACGGAAGTACAAAGCCCAGAACCTGATGAGTGGAGAGGAGCGAGCCCGCATGCTGACACCTGCGACCTATTGGCTGCTATGTGTCCTGCTCGCCCATGCAGAGTCGCCAGGGGTTGTCAGGGGGCTAAGCTATGGACGGCTTCAGTCCATTACAGGGATGACAAAGGAGAGGCTGAAAAGCCAACTGTCCAAGCTCAAGAGACTCGGGTTGATCGTCAGGCATGAACCGGGTGAGCTGCGTAGCCAGGGTGAAGTTCGTATGTGTTCGGTCTATGTGCTTGATCTGGCCCATGCTCTTCTGTGGGGCGAGAGATCCATGGTGCGAAAGACCTTATTCATTACGCCAGAGCTTGGGAGTGTCAGTTGTCTTTCTGGCTTCTATGAGGCCTCTGTTGTGGCGTGCAAGATAGTTGAAAGCCTTGAGGGGCGCCCTTACGGTCAAAGAGCCATGGCCCTCGAAGAATCCCTGGAAACTTGTCTGTCCATCCTGCCCCCGAGGGAATACCTTGAGCCGGCGGTAAAGGATCTTCTAAGAATCAATCGTCTAGGCATTAGTAGAGTTCTAAAAGCACATGTCCAGAGCTTTGTTATGACGTTGCTCTCCAATCATTGGGGCGATCTTGAACGAAAAGATGGCCCATTCCCTATAGATGCCGTGATGGAAGCAATCAGTAGAGATTGTGTTTCCTTGATTGATCATCCTGGAGTCCAGAGTGAGACACGCCCATATAACCCGTTGCTTCTGCTGGTATATGCCTGGGCACACTGTATTGCGGTAGATATCCAGAACAACCTGAAGCTCCAGCCTATGGATGACCAGGATCTTGCTGGGGCGACTTTCCTGATAAAAGAGATCCTGAAAGGTGGACGGGCACATTGGGAAGTGAACTTGTATCACCGCTCAGCAAACCAAGAAGGAGACGATGGGCACGTTGCATATGTACTCCAGAGTATTAATTTGCAGCGCCTGAAGGGGCTGGCTGTTTGAGGTGAAGAAGGCCGGGAGACAAAGGAATACTGTCCACCCCCTATCTCATGAACGGAACCACGGAGACCCCGGTCATGAGAATCATCCGCCTCAAACAAGTAATTGAAACCACAGGCCTTGCCCGATCCACCATCTACAAATACATCGACGAGAACACATTCCCCAAACCAGTGCCTCTGGGCGACAGGGCAGTGGGCTGGGTCGAGGAGGAGGTCGTGGACTGGGTCCTGTCGCGTGTCGAGATGCGCGACGCTGCCCTTAGTGCGTCAACTGCGTAACGAGAATGGCGGCGCAATGCCGCCATCTATGCCGTTTTCAGGTAACAATCCCCTTTGGTGTCCCCGCCAGCCCCCTTGCACCCTATAAACGCCCACGTTCATGTCGAAGCAGACCTACCAGCTTCCAGTATGCGTAGGTGATGCGAAGCGCCTCGTCTTCTGAGTACGCATGAAAATGGCGGCTGAGCTGATTCAGCTTTCCCTCTCGGGAGGTGGAACCCTGGTAACTGGCCAATGATCATCGAAAACTTTTGTTACCGTGCTTTTCGGGGAGGTGAGAGGGCTGTATGCCACGTGCTCTGGGCATCTTGAGGGTTTTAACTTTATGAAAATACGTAGGTTATTAGTTATATACCTCCTCTATCGACAGGGGCTTGATGCGTCAGCAGGTCAGCCCAGGGGAGTAAACGCTGGCTCCCCAAAGAGCCAGCGTCTGTAGTCCACTTCACAAGAAAGAATACTGGTGAGGGTAGTGGTATGAATCCACTGACAGGACTATTCCCATGTCTGATCAAGAACCCCTCTACACCAATCAACCTGATTACAAAGGCTTGCCCTTGCTGAGAGGATATGCCTACAACTTCAACTACTTAGATCGACTTCTGGAGGTAATCAACAGGGCGCTAATGCCTGTTAACCGTGTTCTCGCTGTGAGGCTGGATCTGCGCTTTCCTCAAGCCTATTGGCCTAGAGAAGGCGAGATCCTGGGTAATGACAACATCAAACGCTTCTTCAGAGGACTGGAGCAACGGTTGGAGTACCACAGGGACAGGGCTCCTCGTCTCGACAAGCGACGCCACCCTCCTTATCTCCAGTACGTTTGGGCTCGTGAATGGGACCAAGGTGAAACCAAGCCGCATTATCACATCGTTTTGTTCGTGAACCGTGCCGCTTACCGGCGGTTAGGCAGGTTCAGTCCTGGACACCACAACCTGATGACTGCTGCGGTGGAGTCATGGAGTGCTGCCTTAGGGCTCGATTACCCCGTGCCTGGGTTGGTTCATGTGCCTGAGAATCCTTGCTACGTCATTGAGAGAGACAGTCGTGCGGGTATAGATCATCTCTTGACCAGAGCAAGTTACCTTTGCAAATTGGAATCCAAGCGTTCTGGGGATGGGTGTCATAGGTTTGGCTATAGCCGCAGCTGAAGGGGCGCCAGGGGGCCATGGAAGGCTCTCTCTGGGCATTTGGTTGTCCATCTGAAGGGAAGCTGAGCATTCGCTCAACTGATGCCCCTGGCGTGTCCCAGGCTGTCTAGGGCATCGTTTGTAAGTCCATTCAGACAACTTTCACTGGCGAGGCCTAGGTTATGAACTAACCCAGGAGTCTCCCAGTGCATATCACAGATCAATACATCGCGTGTGGTGCCAGCCACATGCCCATACCGGTGGAAATGCCCCACCATCACACCCTCAGTCAGTATCAACAAGTGCTTCAGGATGAAGTGAAGCGAGCGGTGAGCGTACACGACAGGATAGTTGTCGTTCAGATAGCTACGATTTTCCCCAACTACAAGGCTCTTCCTCCGGATGCTTGGAACCATGGTGTCATCAATACAGTCCACACCGCCGTAGCAAAGCGGGTGGCCAGAGAGAGAAAGAAGTGCTCGTTGAGTCGTATGCGGACACCAAGGCCTGGTGTAAGCCTGGTCTGGGGGCGCTTTCATCGCTCGGACGGGAGAGCTGGCTACCAGCAGTACTGGGTACTACCATTGGCTACTTTTTGGGCATTGGGTCAGAACGGAGCTGTTTCTTTCCAAGCGTTGAGTTCGCTGGTGGAGGCAGCCTGGTTGGGCGTATGTCAAATAGGAGAGGGTGTTCATTGCACTTTTCAGCTTGTAGCTCACGACTACTTCTCTATGGCTCGATTTGGTAGAAAGCAGCCGCCACTGGCCCAGGCTGTAAGTTTTCCGCCGGTTGGAGAGTTATCTGTATCTTTCCCGCTGAGATGATTACGGTCTTGCAATGGTGCTGTCTAGGATTGTCCTGGTTCTTCAATAGGATCATGGGCTTCGAAGTGGCAGCGGCCTTTCCTGGTTACGCTGACCGACGTTGGCAAACTTCCGGCGAGCAGAAATCCATGGTAGGCCACTTATTCACGTTGCCCTGCTCTGCCTCAAGTACGTCCCTATTTTTGCCGTTGTTTGTTCCCCAATTTTCCCATATTCTCTCACTCAGACTGAGCGGGTTTTAGAATGACTGACGAGATCCTGACATTGAAGGAAGTGGCTGCCTATCTGAAATTGGCGGAAAAAACCGCTTATCGCTTGGCTGCGGAGGGGAAAATCCCCGGATTCAAGGTGGGTGGAAGTTGGCGCTTTCGTCGCCTAGAAGTCGAACAGTGGATTGATGCTCAGGTAGACAGCTCAAAAAAAGCACAAAAAATGAGCAAAACAGCTAACTAAGGAAGGGAGCATGCTAAAACTGGAAGATATCAAAAAGGACGCCCAGGTACGCGGTATCCAGGGTGAAGAGATCGTCCGCATCGTGCAAACGGAGGCGGTAGGCGAACATGCCCTTACGGTATATTACAAGGACAGCCAGGGCCGCCTCAACGAACAAATGCTGTTTCGCTCGGATGAATCGCGGCTATCGTTGGCCGATGCAGGCCGCCCCTGGGCTTTTGATGCCCCCGGCGCGGACTTCAAGCTGGGGCTCGAAGCCTATCGCATTACCCAGGCCGCGCTGTTCGACCCCATGATGGCCGTGCACACCTCTAACGTAGAGCCGCTGCCGCATCAGATTTCCGCAGTGTATGAAGCCATGCTGCCACGTCAGCCTTTGCGCTTTGTACTGGCCGACGACCCTGGTGCAGGAAAGACCATCATGGCCGGGTTGCTGATCCGCGAGCTGCTGATGCGGGCTGACGCCAAGCGAATCTTGATCGTCTCGCCGGGGGGGCTCACTGATCAGTGGCAAGACGAGCTGTTGGAGAAGTTTGGCGTTCAGTTCGATATCTTCAGCCGCGAGAAGCAGGAGCAGTGCGCATCCGGTAACTATTTTGACGAATCCAACCTGCTGATCTGCCGCCTGGATCAGCTTTCTCGCAATGAGGGCTTTCAGGAAAAGCTGAAGAATACCGAGTGGGATCTCATCATCGTGGACGAGGCCCACAAGCTCTCGGCCAACTATTTTGGCAACAAAGTCAACAAAACCAAACGTTTCCAACTGGGTGAGCTGCTGGGCACCATCACTCGCCATTTCCTGTTGATGACTGCCACGCCCCACAACGGCAAGGAAGAAGACTTCCAGATCTGGCTTTCGCTGCTGGATGGTGACCGCTTCTACGGCAAGTTTCGCGAAGGTGCCCACAAAGTGGATATCTCCGACATGATGCGTCGCATGGTCAAGGAAGAATTGCTCAAGTTTGATGGCACGCCGCTGTTCCCGGAACGTAGAGCCTATACCGCCAACTATGAGCTGTCGGATGCCGAGGCTGAGCTCTATGCCCAAGTTACCGACTACGTGCGCAACGAGATGAACCGGGCCGACAACCTGGACGGCAAGCGCAGAGGTACAGTGGGTTTTGCGTTAACCCAGCTGCAGCGGCGTTTGGCTTCCAGCCCCGAAGCCATTTACCAGTCTCTCAAGCGCCGCCGCAAACGGCTTGAATCGCGCTTGGAAGAGATGAAGCTGGTCGCTCGCGGCCAAGCGGTCGCGCAGGGAGGTCGGAACCATCTCGCTGAAACCTTGGGCGACTACCAGATCACCAAAAAGCTCGACCTGCCCGAAAACCTCGACGAGATCGAAGAAGAGCTCAGTGCCGAGGAGTACGAGCTCTACGCTGAGCAAGTCGTCGATCAAGCCACAGCTGCTGAGACGATCCCCGAGTTAGAGGCCGAAATCTGGATTCTCAAGGATCTGGAGTACCAGGCCATGACCGTAGTGCAGTCCGGCAACGACAAAAAATGGGAAGAGCTCTCCCACCTGCTGCAAGACCGGCCAGAGATGTACACCGCTGGCGGCAGCCGCCGCAAGCTCATCATCTTTACCGAACACAAGGACACGCTCAACTACCTGGTGCAGCGCATTACCGGGATGCTGGGCAAGCCCGAGGCGGTGCGGACGATACACGGTGGCACCAATCGGGATGAACGGCGCAAAACCCAGGAAGAATTTCGCAACAGCCCGGATGTCCTGGTGCTGGTGGCCACCGATGCCGCTGGCGAAGGGGTCAACCTGCAAAACGCCAACCTCATGGTCAACTACGATCTGCCCTGGAACCCCAACCGCCTGGAGCAGCGCTTTGGTCGTATCCACCGCATCGGTCAGACCGAAGTCTGCCACCTGTGGAACCTGGTGGCGAACGAGACTCGCGAGGGCGAAGTTTTCCAAAAGCTGTTCGATAAACTGGAAATTGAAAAGCGAGCACTGGGCGGCAAGGTCTTCGACATATTGGGCGAAGCCTTCGAGAATAGATCTCTCAAAGATCTGCTTATCGAAGCCATCCGCTACGGCGAATCACCCGAGGTAAAAGACAAGCTCAACCAGGTCATCGAGAGTGCGCTGGATACCGAGCATCTCAAGGAAATCCTGCGCCGCAATGCCCTTGTAGAACAGCACATGTCGCTGGAAGACCTCTACGCAGTGAAAGAAGAAATGGAAAAGGCCGAGGCCCGCAAGCTCCAGCCCTATTTTATCCGCGCTTTCTTTACCGAGGCGTTTCAGACCCTGAGCGGCGAAATGCGTCCCAGGGAAGCGGGTCGCTACGAAGTGCGCCACGTGCCTGCTGCCATCCGTGAACGGGATCGCGTCATTGGCGAAAGCCGCACCCCGGTGCTGAAGAAATACGAACGTATCTGTTTTGAAAAGCACCTTATCCGTGTGTCAGGGAAGCCGATGGCAGACCTGATCCATCCCGGCCACCCGCTGATGCACGCCACCACTGACCTGGTGCTCCAGGCACACCGCAGCAAGCTCAAGCAGGGCGCGGTGCTGGTAGACCCCAACGACGATGGCATCGAGCCAAGAATCCTGTTTATGGTGGATCACAGCATCCGCGAAGACATAGCCGACGGCGGCGAAAACGATAGCGGCAAAGCTGTCCTTGCCTCACGGCGCTTGCAGTTCGTTGAAATCGATCAGCACGGCAATGCATCTCACGCTGGCTGGGCACCGCATCTCGATTTGCAGCCCATCGACAATGATGACCATAAACGGGTTCAAGACATCCTGAGCGCGCCCTGGCTCACCGGCAACCTCGAAGGGCTGGCACTTGGCCATGCCTCGCAACACCTGGTGCCAGAGCACTACCACGAAGTAAAAACCCGCCGCGAACGCCAGTCCGACAAGGTGCTCACGGCTGTACACGAGCGCCTGGTAAAAGAAATCAACTACTGGTCTGATCGTTACCTGAAGCTGAGCGACGATGTCGCAGCAGGGAGGCAACCCCGTATGCAGCCAGAAATGGCCCGGCGTCGGGTGGATGAACTTACCGAGCGCCTGAATCAGCGCACACGTGAACTGGAAGCCATGAAAAATGTGGTCTCCAGCACTCCAGTCGTGATCGGTGGTGCTTTGGTGATTCCGCAAGGGCTACTGGCTATGCGCAAGGGCGAAACCGGCTTCAGCGCCGATGCCCAGGCCCGCGCCCGCATTGAGCAGGTGGCCATGCAAGCCGTTATCCAGCACGAACAGGCTCTGGGCCACACCGTGAAAGATGTCTCAGCCGAAAAATGTGGCTGGGATATCACCTCGCGCCCACCTGCCAATCCAGACGGCTCACTACCGCCAGATCGGCATATCGAGGTCAAGGGCCGCGCCAAGGGCCAGAGCACCATTACCGTCACCCGCAACGAAATCATCTATGGGTTGAACCAGACCGACAAGTTCATACTGGCGATAGTGATCGTTGATGGTGATAGTCAGGAAGGCCCGTACTACGTTCGCAACCCCTTCACTAGTGAGCCAGATTTTGGGGTGGCGAGTGTCAATTACGATCTTGCCGGCTTGCTTTCCAATGCAGAGTCGCAAGAGTTGGCCGTATGAAGGGCATGGATAATGAAAGGGGAAAAGGTGTGACCAATGATGGTTGAAGAGTTCTGGAAGTCCTACGAGGTCACAATCAACAGTTATGCAGACCTTGTATCTCAGATAGAGGAGGTGTTTAGCAGATGGGGAAAGAAGAATAAGATTTTTGCGTGGCGAGGACAAACGGATGCCAGCTGGCCCTTACATAGCTCCCTTTATCGCAGGCTTCTGTGGTCAAGGGGGGAGTCCTTCAATGAGCGGGAAATGTACCAGCAGGAAGGCAAGATTTTGACTGAAGTTCATAGGTGGGGGTTGCATATGTCTTCTACTCTTGGCCGGCTGTCAGTACTTAATCAACTCGCAATGCTTCAGCACTATGGTGCGCCGACAAGATTGATCGACATTACATTTAATCCATGGATTGCTGCCTGGTTTGCCGTAGAGCCCAAATGGAAAGATGGTAGCTTGATGAACGATGAAAAGGACTCCCGCTTATTTGCTATCGATGTTACAGGTCGATTGATTAACGAGACGACAGATCTGCGGCCTTGGGAAGATGATTTTAAAAGACCTTGGGATGGAGACCCGAAAAAGCCTGATGAAGATGCTCGGAGGACATATCTGACTTGGTGTACAAAGGTTTTTGCTTGGAGGCCGTCACATTTCGACGGTCGTATTGCTGCACAGAATGGAGGTTTTCTCTTTGGTGGGGTTCCTATCAGTACAGGGCCGAAAGGGCCTAACCAGTGGCCGAAAGAACCATCAGGAGCGTGGAAAATCGATGAAGTGCGTGCGGCGACATCAGTTTCCCTTCGTCCTCACAAATTCGATGCTAAAAGAGGAGCTGTAGGTGTAGCACAGGATGCCGTTTACACTTTTCGCATCGCTGGGGGAGCCAAGAACGATATTCGTGAACGGTTAGAAAAGCAGTTTGGTTACAAGCACTCCACTATATATCCAGATTTTACGGGTTTCGTTCAATTTGGCACGCCCGAGATCAGAAATACAGCACCCGAGAAAACACTACCATGAATATCAAATCCCCCAAAAAACTCATCGAAGTCGCTCTGCCTCTGGACGACATCAACACCGCAGCAGCGCGGGAGAAGTCCATTCGTCATGGGCATCCGAGTACGTTGCACCTGTGGTGGGCGCGGCGGCCTTTGGCGGCGGCGCGGGCGGTGATCTTTGCCCAGATGGTGAACGATCCCGGCTATCAGCGGGAGCTGGGTTATGGGGTGAACAAGAAGGAAGCGGAGATCAAGCGGGAGAAACTGTTTGAGATCATCCGCGAGTTGGTCAAGTGGGAAAACACCAACAACGAAGAGGTACTCCAGCGTGCCCGTGATGCGATCTGGGAAAGCTGGCGCGAGACCTGCCGCCTGAATCGTAACCATCCCCAGGCTGCGGAGTTGTTCAATCCGGACAAGCTGCCCGCCTTCCATGACCCCTTTGCCGGTGGCGGAGCCATTCCGTTGGAGGCGCAGCGTCTGGGACTGGAAAGCTATGCCAGTGACCTGAACCCGGTAGCGGTGATGATCAACAAGGCGATGATCGAGATCCCGCCCAAGTTTGCCGGGCAGAAGCCGGTCGGCCCGCTGCCGGAAGGTGAAAAGCAGCCGGATATGATGGAAGACTGGGCCGGTGCCCGTGGCTTGGCCGAAGATGTACGCCGCTATGGTCACTGGATGCGGGAAGAGGCGTTCAAGCGTATCGGCCATCTGTATCCCAAGGTGGAGATTACTTCCGACATGGTGGCCGAGCGGCCTGACCTCAAGCCTTATGAAGGCGAAGAGTTGACGGTGATCGCCTGGTTGTGGGCGCGCACGGTGAAAAGTCCGAACCCAGCTTATAGCCATGTGGATGTGCCGTTGGTTTCCAATTTCGTGCTGTCCAGCAAAAAGGATAAAGAGGCTTATATAGAGCCTGTGGTCGTGGGGGATACCTATTATTTCGATGTGAGAACAGGAACCCCATCAAAAGAGGCTGCAACGGGAACCACTGCGGGGAAGCGGGGTGGATTCCACTGCCTTCTTTCGCAGGCGCCAATGGACTACAACTATATCCGGGCTGAAGGCCGAGCCGGGCGCATGGGACAGCGCTTGATGGCCGTGGTAGCTGAAGGCACCAGGGGGCGTATTTATCTCGCACCAACTGATGAAATAGTATCGGTTGCGCTGAAAGCGCGACCAGACTGGAAACCTGACACTCCGCTGCATGGAAAGTGTCGTGTCAACGTTTCCAATTACGGCTTGGACGTATACGGCGATCTCTTCACCCCCCGCCAGCTGGTAGCCCTGACCACCTTCTCTGATCTGGTGCAGGAAGCGCGGGAAAAGGCTATTGCCGATGCCAAAGCTGCTGGTTTGGCAGATGACGGTCGTGGGCTGGCGCAGGGAGGTGCGGGCGCTACGGCTTATGGGGAGGCGGTGGCTGCTTATCTGCTATTTGCTGTTAATAAGGGGGCTAACCTTTGGTCAACAATAACCTCCTGGATGAGTGATCGTGGTGCGTTCCGGGAGACTTTTGCTCGCCAAGCTATTCCGATGGTCTGGGACTTTGCCGAGGCCAACCCGTTCTCTAACTCTGGTGGAAACCTGCTGACAGCGATAGACAAGGGCAGAATGGCTATTGAGTTTTTACCTACTCAGTTGGCTGGTCAGGTACTCCAGCAAGATGCGGCTACGCAGTTAATCAGTCAAAACAAAGTGGTATCTACTGACCCACCCTATTATGACAATATCGGCTATGCAGACCTGTCAGACTTTTTTTACGTCTGGATGCGTCGCTCCTTGCGTAAAACCTATCCCGAGCTGTTCGGCACTATGGCGGTACCCAAGGCGGAAGAGCTGGTGGCTACGCCCTACCGGCATGGCAGCAAAGAAAAAGCCGAAACCTTTTTTATGGAGGGCATGACTCAAGCCATCCAGAATTTGGCCGAGCAGGCCCACCCTGCGTTTCCGGTAACCATCTATTACGCCTTCAAACAGTCAGAAACCAAGGAAGGTAGTACCACCAGTACTGGTTGGGTGACCTTTCTAGAGGCTGTGATTCAAGCGGGCTTTTCCATTGATGGTACGTGGCCTGTGCGGACAGAGGGAGCAGGAAGGATTATAGCTAAAGGCACCAACGCCCTGGCCTCATCCATTGTGCTGGTGTGCCGCAAACGATTGACCAATGCCGACAGCATCTCCCGCCGCGACTTCCAGCGTCAGCTGCGCGAAGAAATGCCTGAGGCGCTGGAGGCGATGATCGGTGGTGAAACCGGCCACACACCCATCGCCCCGGTGGATCTGGCGCAATCCGCCATCGGCCCCGGTATGGCCATTTATTCCAAATACGCAGCTGTACTCAATCAGGACGGCACTCGCATGAGCGTGCATGATGCGCTGATCCTGATCAACCGCGCCATCAGCGACTATCTCAACCCCGACAGCGGCAGTTTTGATGCCGATACCCTGTTCTGCGATGACTGGTTTGCCCAGTACGGCTGGAGTGCAGGTGCCTTCGGTGATGCAAACACATTGGCTCAGGCGAAAGGCACCTCAGTGGATGGCGTGCATTCTGCCGGAGTGATCGAATCCGGTAGCGGCAAGGTGCGCTTGCTCAAATGGAGCGAGTACCCCAGTGACTGGGACCCACGAAATGATACGCGCACCCCGGTCTGGGAGGCCTGTCACCAGATGATCCGCGCCCTCAACCAGCAGGGCGAGGCCGCCGCTGGCGCCCTGCTGGCGCGTATGCCCGAGCAGGGCGAACCCATCCGCCAATTGGCTTACCACCTGTACACCCTCTGCGAGCGCAAGAAATGGGCCGAAGAAGCCCGCGCCTACAACGAACTGATCGGCTCCTGGCACGCTATCGTCGCTGCTTCTCATGATGTGGGACACAGGGATGAGCAGATCGGAATGGAACTTTAAGGAGAGAGTTAATGGAGCGTGATGACTGGAGCTTTCCTGGCTCTCGCTGGTGGAAATTTGATTTTCACACCCATACTCCCGCCTCGAAGGACACAAGAGCGTGGCAGAATGCCATTGGGACAGCCCATGAATTAACCCCTGAAGACTGGTTGTTAAAGTACATGGCAGTTGGTATCGACTGCGTGGCTGTTACTGACCATAACAGTGGTGCTTGGATAGATCCGCTAAAAAAAGCTTATGCTTCCTTGAAGGATCTGAATGATCAGGGGCTTGGTCCCGATGGTTTCCGTAAGCTGACGTTGTTCCCTAGTGTGGAGATCTCAGTAAGCGGCGGCATTCATTTGCTGGCCATATTCAGTACCAAAGCGACCACACGCACTATAACGGACCTACTGGCCAGAGTTGGTTATCAGGGAAGGGATGGTGATAGTGATGGTGTGACAGCAGAGAGTATTGAAAAAGTTATCTTGGAGGTACTGGCCGCTGGCGGTATTCCCATACCCGCCCATGCAGATGCATCAAAGGGGTTGTTGCAATGCAAGGAAGGCTCCAGGGTAAGCCTTGTTGATTCGAATACCTTACGCCAAGCTCTAGCTATCGAAGGCTTGTCAGCTGTGGAGTGGCTCGATACGAATAAACTGCCGCCAGAATGTGTAGCTAAAGAAGCCTTGAGTCTAGCTCAAGTAATAGGTAGTGACTGTCACTCCTTCCAGGGAGCTGCTGTTCCGGGTAGTCGCTTTACTTGGGTGAAAATGGCTGAGCCCACTCTGGAAGGGTTGCGTCTGGCGCTTTTAGATGGCAACGGTGTGTCCATTCGACGCTGCGATGAGGGCGATTTTAACCCATTTCTGGTTCCGCCCCATGTCATTACCGCTATGGATATTGAAGGCGGGCGCTATATTGGCAATGGCCAGACCGCGCGACTTGAGTGTTCACCCTTCTTCAATGCCATTGTCGGAGGACGCGGGACGGGAAAATCCAGTATCGTACATGCATTACGCTTGGCCGCAGGTCGTCAACAGGAATTAACGCAGCTCGGGGCAGGTAGTGAACCCCGTATTCATTTTGAAGACTTCAACAAAATCGCAAAAGGGCGTGATGGCAGAGGGGCTTTGCGGGATGACACCGAAATTCGTGTGGAATGGAAGAGTGACGAGACACGGTTGCGGCTGCGTTGGCACACCCCTGAACAGGGCGTCGTCGTTGAAGAGTGGAATGACAATCAATGGCAGGAATCCAGCAGCCAGAGCGTGAACACGGCGCGTTTTCCGTTACGTATTTTTTCCCAGGGGCAAATCGCTGCTATGGCCGGAGGCGGTCGACAAAGTTTGCTATTGATCATTGACGAGGCTGCTAATGTCGAGCCATTGAAGCAGGCTTTTGAGGAAGCAAAGCGTTCATTCTTTACTCTGCGCTCCCGGCTACGGGAAATCGATGGCAGGCTTGCTGCGGAGCCTGAGGCTAAACGCAAGTTGGAGGAAGCCAGCAAGAAGTTGGTCACGTTGTCTCAGACTGAGCAGGCATCTGTATTACGGGCATATGCTCAAACACAGCACCAATTCCGGGAGATGAAAAACCTGTTCGAGCAATTGCAGGATAGTTCACGCCTCATTTCCGATCTGGCCGACCAAATCATACTGGATGACTGGCCTACTCAGCACTTCACAGAGCAGGATGCGGATGTTTTAGCTCTGCGCGAAGAAATTGACGCCCAGCTCACTCAGGTTCGAATCGTGCTGCAAGAGCAGGCGAAAAAGCTTAGTGTCATTGTTGATGCTGTTCAGAACGATTCGCGCTACTCGCGATGGAACGCACGTGTTCAGACTGCTCAGCAAGCCCATACCGAGCTACAACAAGATTTGGCAGCACAGGGTGTCAGCGATCCGCACGCTTTCGCGCGCCTCACTAAAGAAAAGCAGCACCTAGAAGCACAGTGCAAGACTTTCTTGAGACTGCGTAGCGAGCGTGACGAACTCTTGCAGCATATTGATGAACAACGACGGCTGTTAAGTCGGAGACGGCAGGATATTACCCAGGCACGACAAGATTTCATTCAGCAAGCACTAGCTAATAATGATCATGTTCGCATAGCTGTCGTTCCTTTTGGCTACGACCCCAGACAAACAGAGCACGAGCTACGCAGGCTGATAGATGTAATGGATGACCGTTTTGCGGACGACATTCTGAGTGATGATGGTGCTGAAGGAGTTGCTCTTGAGTTGGCTCAGGCCAGCAAATCAGAAAAAGTGCAGGCTCTAAGGGAATTAAGACGCAAGCTGCTTGAGGTAGACGATAGTCTAGGTGGACGATTTCGTAACTATTTGCAACGCAAGCATGAAAAGCCGGAGTTTTCGGATCATATTCTGACTTGGGTACCAGAAGACGATCTGCGGATCGAGTATCAGCGTGAAGGCAGGTGGCACCCGATTAGCCAAGGGTCACAAGGCCAGCGCTCTGCAGCATTGCTGGCGTTCTTGCTTGCGTTTGGCGAGGAGCCCATTGTTCTCGACCAGCCTGAGGACGACTTGGATAACCATTTGATATATGACCTGATCGTACGACAAATCCGTGAGAACAAGTTGCGTCGTCAGCTCATTATTATCACCCATAATCCTAACGTGGTTGTAAATGGTGATGCTGAACTGGTGCATGTGATGGAGTTTGGGCGTGGGCAATGTATTGTTAAGCAGAGTGGAGTTTTGCAGGAGGAAGTGCTGCGTGCAGAAGTCTGTCGAGTGATGGAGGGCGGCCAGGAAGCCTTCTCACGCCGTTGGAAAAGACTGGGTGGTAGAAGTTGAATGGATGAAAAGTGAGCTGTACCCGCAGTTTAAATAGAGCCTAAGCCGCTAATGTGTAAGGAGTGAGCATGTTAAAAAAATTGAGCCTTAACGGCTTTACAGTATTTTCTGACGCAAAGCTTTCATTTTCGCCAGGTCTGAATGTGATCGTAGGGGAAAATGGTTGCGGAAAGTCACATTTGCTCAAGGTGGCTTACTCGGTTATCGCCAACTCCGCTGAGGAGACAAAAAGGCCGACCGTTGGTGAGCCGACTAAGGTCGCCTTGCAAAAGTCATTAGCCGACAAGCTGGTTCATGTCATGCGCCCAGAAGCACTGGGTCGTTTGGCACGGCGGGTCCAAGGGCGAAAACGTTGCGAAGTTGGGTTAGAGTTTGATGATGCAGGATTAAACTGCCAGTTCAGTTTCGCGACCTCCAGCAAAACCGAGGTGCAGATAGATCAGCTACCTACTAAATGGCATGAAAAAGCACCTGTATTCCTGCCAACGCGAGAGCTGTTGACGCTCTATCCAAACTTTGTCTCGGTGTATGAAAACCATTATCTGGAGTTTGAAGAAACCTACCGCGATACCTGCTTACTGCTGGGAGCCCTGGCTTTACGTGGCCCGCGTGAAAAACAAATCGCCGAATTACTGACCCCTTTGGAAGAGGCAATGGGCGGTAAGGTAGTACTCGATAAGAATGGCCGCTTTTATCTGCAAATCCCCAAACAAGGCAATATGGAAATGCCCCTTGTTGCGGAAGGCCTGCGTAAGCTGGCGATGGTGTCGCGCTTGATCAGTACTGGCTCACTGCTCGATAAAGGATACCTGTTCTGGGACGAACCGGAAACGAGCCTGAATCCGCGCCTGATCAAGTTGATTGCACGAATGATCTGTCATCTCAGCAAACAGGGCATTCAGGTGATTCTAGCGACACATTCCCTATTCCTTCTTAGGGAGCTGGAAATTCTTAGGGGTAGCAAGGAGTTCTCTGACATTGAAAAGCGCTTCTTTGCATTGAGGCCGGGCTCCGATGGAGTGGAGGTGGAGCAAGGTGATGTGCTGGAGGATTTGCAGACATTGGTGCTGCTGGATGAGGAGCTCGAACAATCTGACCGCTTTATGGAGTTCAGTGACTGATATGCAGGAGCTTGTTGAAGGGACGCTGACGTTTACTTTTCCGGACCCCTTGAAAGCGCAGCAGTACGATGACTGGTCGTTCTACCGTAATCAGTTCAATAGCGCTTTTGGTGGTACCAAGGCGGTGGACTTTATCTGTCTGGATCAGCAGTGCACCTGGTTGATTGAGGTCAAAGACTACCGCGCCCACCAGCGCACCAAGCCCAGTGAGTTGGGAGATGAAGTAGCGGCCAAGGTAAGGGATACACTGGCAGGATTAGTCGCAGCCAGTTGCAATGCGAATGATCTGGATGAGCGTCGTTTTGCGGAAAAAGCGGTGAAGAGTAAGCGTTTGCGTGTGGTATTACATATTGAACAACCGCAGAGACCTTCAAAGTTGCGTCCTCAAGTGGTGAATCCTACTGACTTGGTTATGAAGATGAAGCAGTTGTTGAGAGCAGTCGACGCTCACCCATTGGTTGTAAGCCAACATAACTTAAAACCATATATGCGCTGGCATGTAAAAGGATAATCGAAGCATGAGCTTGAAGCCCTGGCGGGAA